>ERZ781272.112-NODE-112-length-112649-cov-4.761559_pt1 | contig 112649 bp, 127 predicted proteins | sample MGYA00375850_ERZ781272 | MGnify/ENA primary metagenome ERZ781272 (study PRJEB29790, sample SAMN06051246) | human gut metagenome | host: Homo sapiens | place: USA: Cincinnati, Ohio | collected 2013-06-21 | study: EMG produced TPA metagenomics assembly of the Gut...
CACTTTGATATGTACGGGTCATAAAATGCCAGTATCTTTTCAATCGCTTTTTCGTACCTGTCCATAGCCTGCGAAAGCAAATAATAGGACGGCTTCTTAAAGGTGTGTTTCATTTACTGTTTTCCTCCTTAAGTATTTTCTTCATAAGTTCTAATGAATTGTGTCGGTTTTGAAAAACTCCACTTCTGGAAATATTCTGTCTTTTTGCAATCTCGGTGTCACTCATTTCCAAGAAATAGTACATCAGTAAATTTTCACGGTTACGTTCGGACAGCTTTTTCAAGGCTTCTGCCAATTCATCATCACAAATACGAATATCATTACCGCATACATTGAAAAGTGTATAATCTGTTTCGTAGTCGTCCCAGACAGCCAAATTTTCAACTACGATTTCTGGAAGTTCACAAAATAACACTTCTTTCTCTTTACGTCGCTTTAATTCCTGCTGGTATTCTTTTACAACATGGCGGTCAACTTTCTTCAAACAGCTTTCAAAACGGCATTGAACAGTTCTTTGGAAGTCAGACGGTTTCATCAATCTCACCCCCTCGTTCCGTTATGACGTGAAAAGTGTTTGTCCCTCTTTCCGCACCATACAGGGAATTGCAGGTGTGATTTGCTAAGTTGAAACCGAAAAAATTTGAAAAATTATTTGCACTAAAAAAGCCCGCACAAAACATATGGTTTGTACGAGCCTTTAAAGCTGTATTGCATTCAATTTTTATTAAAGCTTTATTAGATTGTGTTTGATTTTAAAGAATTGTACTTAAAGCTTTCCATAACGTTAGCCCCCTTAAAGCACTTTCTAGTATCTAAAAACATCATTCTACAACATAACAGATTTCAATAAACCTTAATACATCTTGTCGTCCTCGCTATCTTTTGAACGATTGTTAGAATTTCTCTTTTGGTTATACTTCTTCATAATTACAAGTTTAAGTAAACCAACGACAATCAAAACCACAACAATGATAATCCACCAGTATTGTTCCATAACCTACTTCCCTCCTTTCCCTTTCAATAGTCTTAAATCATCTTCCCTGTCCTATGTAGAATAGAGAAGTTCATTCGCATTAACATGTACCATACAATGTTTACATTGTGGAAAGTTGTTTTCAATCGTTTGATGGACTGCCTCAGCAATTCTATGAGCGTCATAAAGAGCTAAATTACCATCAGCTAATATTTCAATATCTACATACATTTTCGTTCCAAACATACGGGTTTTTAATTCATCAATACCATCAACCCCTTGCTGCTTAAGCACAACTTCCCTAATCTTTGTTTCAGTAGCATTGTCACAACTATGGTCTACCATTTTGTTAATGCTTTCTTTGAAAATGTCCAAAGCAGCTTTTAGAATACAACCGCAAATCACAACGCTTGCAATAGGATCGAGAATAGCATAGCCTAAACGCGCTCCCAAAATGCCAATTAAGGAACCAACCGACGAGAGTGCATCAGAGCGGTGGTGCCATGCGTCAGCCATAAGCGCATCAGAATTTGTATGCTTTGCAGCATTTCTTGTAAACCAGTACATCCACTCTTTTATAACAATGGATAAGACTGCCGCCGTAAGTGCAATTCCACTAGGGATAGAAAGCGTATTGTACTGTCCTGAAAAGATTTTCTTGATACCTGAATATCCTATTCCAGCACCCGTTATAGACAATGCAACAGAGAGAATAACGGAAGCCACACATTCCATACGTTCATGCCCATAAGGATGTTCTCTATCAGGCTGTTTTTCTGATATTTTAATTCCAACCATCACAACGATTGTGCTTAATACATCAGAAGCCGAGTGTACAGCGTCCGACAGCATGGCACTTGACTTTCCTATATATCCGGCAGCAAATTTAAGTAGCGATAAACTCAAGTTGATGATTAGTGTGATTTTGGAAACCTGAATAGCCTTATTTATATTTTCGTTTTGCAGAAGTCTACTTTTTTCCATAATATGCCTCCTTATCCTGCCAGCTTCCAAAACAGACGTTTTGTAAGGAAGTAGTACCAGACTAAAGCAACCACCAATCCTATGGAGAAATAAAGAACCGCTTCATTCTGCATGGCTTTCGCTACCCAAAATGATGGAAGGAAGCCAACCGCGAACTGGTAGTAACTATCAATAAAGAAGGGGGCAGGTATTCCGAGTAATGTAAGTGCAGCTAGTTTTGTAACTGCCATACCCTCTAATTTATTGCTTGATAATGTAATAATCATAAGTGAAACAATAATTGCCTGTACTGAGCCGAGAAGCGCCAAACATATTGTCATTCCAATGGACAACTTTTCTAATGAAAAAAGCAACAGTACAATAAAAGCGATGACCGCCGAAATAATTGAGGGTACTCCCAACCTTGTAAAGAGATACCCCGACTTACCAAGAGGGGTAATCGAAAAGTACCGTGACACTTTATCGTCGATTTCCTCTAATGTAATCATTGCAAATGCAAAGCAGAGCAATACAGGAGCCATGATTGAAAGTAATAAATCAAAGATTGGATAGTATGCTTGCAAAGAAAAATCTGTTATTCTTTCAAGAAAGGGAATACCGAATTTAATCAAAGCTCCCATGACAAAAGGCGTAAAACAAGCTGCAAACATCATAGGGTCGCTTTTGATTTGCTTAAATACTTGTATGGTACTGGATAATATCCTTTTCATAGCTTTACACCTCCTAAACTTCTCCACATATGCTCAACTGTATGTCGAGCAACTATGTAGAGGATCATCAACGTAGCAATTACAAGTACCATATCAAACGATAGTAAAACGCTTTTTCCAGTTATAAGGTTCATGCAAGCTGTGAATGGAAAAAAGCGGAACAGATATGGTAACTTCACAAACAGACCAACAATAGGTGGTACAAAGCAAACAATTTCTATCGGCATAATCACAATGAGAAATTGGTTCAAGTTTGAAATTTTTGTAGCCGCAATAATTCCAAGCATAGTAAAGATTGCTGAGGTCAAAGCCGTACCAACTGTGATACCAAGTAAATGATTGCTGCCGGAAACGAATCCCAATATCAACGCAATGATTGTAGAAATAGCAATCAACGCGATTGTTTTTGAAAGTATGTACTCCGATACTTTTACAGGCGATACTACCATAGCATTTAACACCTTTTGACTTTTTTCCAAGAGGACAATCGCTCCCATAAAAAATAATCCCATTGCTGCCGGATCAGAGTATATCATGATAGAAGCAATATCTGTTTTCCAATGTTCCGTCAAAGCGGCAATCCCACACACATATAAAACTGTTAATATAAAGTAGATAAAATAGAAACCATATTTCCATTGGAAATGTATATCACCACAAATTAAACGTCCCAATCTCATTGAAGTGTCCTCCCTGTAATATCAACAAAAATATCATTTAATGTAGGCTCACTACTATGAATAGAAAGCAAACGGTTTTCGGAAATTAAACTTTTTAACAACTTATCTTCTGTGGTTCTATCAAGCAGACATTCTCCGGTTTTCTCGCCTTTATCATAGTAGGTATATTGTATTTTGGCAGCTCCCCTTGACATAATCAAATTATGCGGGCTATCCAATGCACTGACTTTTCCGGCAACGATAAAGGCTACTTGGTCACATAGCTCTGTTGCGTCAAACATATTGTGAGTAGTAATGATAATCGTTTTTCCGCGTTTCTTTTCCGCAAGAATAATATCTTTCATTAAACGATTATTTGTAGGGTCAAGACCGCTTGTAGGTTCATCAAGGAATAATATATCAGGGTCATGGACTAACGCTTTAATGAAATTCAAGCGAGAACGCATACCTTTGGAAAAGTCAGCAACTTTTTTGTCCCCGTCATTTTCCAAGCCTACCATATGCAATAATTCATCAATAGACCGAGGTTGCTTTTCATATAGAGAAGCAAAATAGGCGAGATTTTGTCGTGCTGTGAATTTCTCGTAGCAGGTTGAAAATTCAAAGTCTACTCCAATATTTTCATAAAACCGATTTGTATGCTCCCTTATTTCTGTACCTGCAACTTTTACGCTGCCTTTATATCTTGTATTAAGCCCAGTTAAAACTTTTTGAATAGTTGATTTTCCAGCACCAGAGGGTCCTAAAAAACCGAAAATTTCTCCTCTCCCAACATGGAAACTTACATTCTCAACAAACGGTTTGTCAGTATAGCTAAAATACAGTTTTTTTACATCAATCATTATACTTTCCTCCTTTAACTTTATGACGTTTATAGATATATAGTCATACAAACTGTAAAAAATTTGTTTGACTACCTGCCTGTCAAATAACCAAACAAAATTGTTACTCTGCTACTACTTGCTGAATAATACCATTCACTAAAAGATTTTGTATCATATTCAGTTCTTCGTCCTCTTTGAATTGTTCCAAACAGGACAAAACAGAGTACAGGGATTTTATGATAACCGTATGCGGAACCAAAAATACAACCCCTAGATCTTCCAGTATCTCCAATATACGAATATCATTGTGCATATGGCTTTCAAAAATATCCGGTGATAATTTTCTTTGCAGATAGTCCATTATAGATAGGTCAATCTGCGAAAGAATAGGTGAAGTAATCAAACCCGTTAAACTTAGCATAATAACGTCTTTTGCTAAATCTCTATGGTTCTTATATTTTTTCTTTTTAATTGTTGCTTCTATACTTTCAAATAGCTCTTTTTGTAAGCGAAAATTAATTTCCACATATAGATGTTCTTTACTGGGATAAAAAGCATAGAAAGATCCCTTTGATATATTTACGGCGGCCACTAAATCATCAACCGTTACTTTTTTCAAACCGTGTAATGCAAACAGCTTTTCTCCCTCTATCAAAAGTTTATTGCTGATGATTTCTTTCTCTTGTTCTGTAAATCGTGGCAATTCTCATAACCTCCTTATGACTAAATTGTTAGCATCGTCACGAAAAGTATAACATTTACTGCTCATATTATCAATATACTATCCGAGATATTTATGCAATGTAGGTTCCAATGCGTTTATTGTAGTGTCTGTATCCTCATTAAAAATCATGTGACGATTAAGCTCTAAAGTAAGCAATTCCTTTTGCGGCGCATGAATTAAATCAAATACTTTGCTGGTATAATCAAAGCTAAAAAGCGGATCGCCTTTGGCTGTAATTAAAATAACTGGACATTGTATAGACCCATTCTCCAGGCACGATAAGTCAGCATTGAATAAACTGGCGACAAATCTTAAAGGATAATAGGGTAAAAGCATAGGGTCGTTTAAGCAATCGTGTTTTGCCTGTTCACTATAAAATACTTTGTTATAGTCTAAATAAGCATCTCCCGGTACCTTATAGTTAGGCAGCAATTTTCCACCTACGCGAAAGCCCCACTGTATCAGCCCCATAAAACGGTGTGTCCATGCGGGATATTTTGTTAAGCTCATAGTTTCTTTTAATGTAGTCAGCATGATATTATGTGGAAATACGGCTTTTAACCTTGTGTCCCTACCCGCCGCCATTGCAGCTAAAATCCCGCCTTGACTGGAACCCATGACAGCTATGTTTTCACCGAAATTTTCTATTCCGTAAGTCGTTGCGTCATATACATTATGCAACATATCTTCCATTGTATAATTTTTCTTAATTTTAGGGCTTTTTCCGTGTGAAAGATAGTGAACGCCTATTATATTAAATCCTCTTTCACTCAATCCACATAGAAAATTCTCATACATGAGAGGGTGTGACATAGTACCCGGCAAAAAAACAATGGTAGGACTACTTCTTTCTGTATACCAAATAGAAAGTGTTATCGGAACATTACTTGAAGCAATGTTAACTTCTTTATACATACCTTATAACTCCTATATGACCAATTTGATTTTATAGTCATATCATAACTTATTGCAAGCAGAAAGTCAATAGCTATAAATATATGATTTAGGGTAAAATTTTATATAAGTTTTGAATTATCCGCATAAACACTATATCTATAAGCAATTTTAAAATTGAAAAAACACTCATTTTACCACGAATTTACCGTAAGCGCTTAAATTTCAGCCGTCAGTCATAAAAAATGCCGGACTTTTATCCACCTGAAGCACCTTGACAATTCACATATGATTAAATATATCGATTACTCTTCATAGTTCTGAGCATCGACACGTCGCTGTATTTCTTTTTTTACATTTTTGTTCCATGGTGCGAGCTGTTCCAGTTCCTGATCTGTCATCTGAAAACTGGGCTGATGTTCAAACAGGAATGTTAGATAATGGTAGACGTTGACGTTGTTGGCTTTTGCCATTTCTACCATGGTATAAGCCATGGCACTCGCCTGAGCTCCGGCAGGAGTATCACAGAACAGCCATCCTTTTCTCCCAACTACAAACGGGCAAATACTATTCTCGGACAGATTATTTGAAATACTGCAGCGTCCATCTTCCAGATAGTTAGCAAGATATTCCTTTCTGTTACGGATGTAGGTCACTGCCTTGTCCAGTCTGGAATTACGAACCGGGTTCTGCATTTCAAGCCACGACAAAAAACCTTCAATGATCGGCTTTTCCTGTTTCAGCCGGGCTTCCTTGATGGCATCGAACGTTTTATATTTGTTTCGGATCTTGTCTTCAAGATCAAAGAGCTGATTGGTATACATGACTCCCTGTACTGCAGGCTGTGTATAGTCCAGCTGTTTCCCTTTGGGGATTGCATTGATCAGGTATCTGCGGATGTGTGCCCAGCAGGCAAGACGTGTTGCCGTTTTCACTTTGTTGTAACCGCTGTATCCGTCACACATCAGATAACCATCGAACCCGTCCAGAAAATCTACTGCTGTATCACCGGCTCTTGTTTCGGAATATTTGTAAATGATGATCGGCTGTTCCCCATCCTCACCGCTGCGGAATAGCCACATAAACGACTTTGTCTGTGCACGGCGTTCAGGTTCATGGAGTACCTGCACTGGGGTCTCGTCAGCCATTGCAAACTTTCTTTCCAACAGTTTTCTGCGGAAAAAGTCATACATCGGAGCGAAGAAAGCGTCAGAGTTTTTGATCATCCAGTTTGCCAGTGTAGCACGGCTGATCTTAGCGCCAAGGCGCTCAAGATCCTGTGAGATTCTGTATAAAGGCATGCCATTACAGAACTTCTGGTAAACCACCCTTGCAACAGTAGATGCGGATGCCATGCCATACATCATGTGGGCTTTTCCGTCCTTACCTTTCACAATGGTAGGAACCTCGGCATTCTTCCTGCACTCTTTGCAGGCATAGTTCACGCTATAGTATTCTATGACCGCTGCTCTGGCAGGTACAATCTTAAGTTCACGGCGTACAAACTCTGTACCGATTGGAACCATTTCACCGCCGCATTTGCGGCAGACAAGATCCTCTTTGTCCGGTTCGAGCATTACTTTTTTAACAGGAAGGCCTTTAAAACGTTCTTCGTTTGTAGAACGTTTCCGACGCTGTTTGGTTTCTTCAGAGGTTCCAGTGGCTGTATCAGAATCTTCCGGATCAGGAGAAGCAGCGGCTTCTGCCTCAGCTTCGTTGAAAAGATTCATCTGCCCCGGGATTTCACAGGCGCCTTTTTCGCTGAAAGAACCGAAAAGCTTCTTAGTCAGATAGTCCACCTGTTCTTTGAAGTTGTCCGTTCCTGCTGGATCGCTGCCTTTTCTTTCTGTACATCTTCGAGCGTTTTTCTGAGAAGTTTTGTTGTTTCCCTGAGTTCATTTACAAGGTCTTTTAACTCTCTCAGCTGTAAATCTTTTGCATTCTGTGCCACTGTTTCCACCTCTTTTCTGATATCCATTATGCCAGAAAAAGACATATTTTCACAGGAGAAAAAGAACTGAAAAACGCTGAAAATAAAGGGAAAAACAAGCTTTTTATGGTCATAATTCATTCCCTATATGAAGACATTTTTATGGCTTTGGGCTGGTCGATATCAATGCCTGACATGAGCCAGTCAAACTCCCTCCAGGTAAGATTCCTTACTTCCGATTTATCTCTTGGCCAGCGGTAACGACCCCGGGCAGTCAGTTTTTTATAGATCATAACGATACCGTCAGGCTCCTTTAGAATGGCTTTTATGCGGTCGCTCTTTCTTCCACAAAAAAGGAAGAGTGCATTTTCATCACTGTTCTGAGGAAACTGATCCTGGATAAGAGCCATCAGACCATCGATAGACTTTCTCATATCCGTATAACCGGTTACGATGTAGATCGCATCGACCCCGGAGATGTCCGCTAACATTGTATCGGACGTAACATCCGGATGACCTGCTGAAGTAAAAATGGATCTGCCGAATTACTGAGCTTAATGGAAACGTCATCCATCTTAAGTTCAATCGTATGTGAATTGTCAAGGTGCATGGAAGATTCCATAGTCCGAACAACATCAGACTGGAATCTTTCAGATTGAACGTCTATCTTAACAACATCCTGATGATTGGATGTTAAGTCAAGCTTGGTTGTAGTCGGTTTATCAACTGTCTCTGGTATTGTACAAGCTTTTCTTCTAAGCCGGGTTGCTGCATTATAAAAACTGCTAACCGAAATCTTGTGTTGTCTGCACCAGGCGGCATCAGACGGTCCGCTTTGTCGACACTCTGTGATCAGTTCCATCCATTCTTTTAGAGAACGAGTGGGGATATTAGCATTGCTCATGAATCTCCTCCGTAATCGCAGTAAAAGTCTATCTACTACCTGCTATGTATTGTAGTAAAAAACTATCACTATCATTATGATGGAATTTCTACCCAGTGTCGACCCGACCAAAATTTAAGCGCTTACAATATATTCGCTTGCAATTTTAAAAGTTGTATCATTAAAGTTGATTTATAGATGTCGGACTATATTTAAAGTGTTTCATATGACAATCCCCCTCGTATAGCAACTTTATGAATTTATTTTAATTTTGCTCTGCAAATTCTAAAACTAATATTTTCCTATGTCATCATGTTCTTCATTCTCCAATAATTTTATTAAAAATCAATCTATTGGAGCTAAAAACAGAAATCCAGTAAATAAAACATAACAGTGAAAGAACTTCAATAGGTGTGTATGTGGGGGCATATTTTATAATGCCCAATAATTGACATATTTGTGCGATACTAAATCCAATAAACACCGCAATACCTATTACAACTGTTTTTGACAAAACTTTTTGTGATTTTGTAGGCTTTTGTTTTGTCATAATACCTGCTGAAATAAGAGCAGATATAATAATTAAGCCCTCAATTACCATTGCTACCATAATGTGTCACTCCTATCAAATAATTTTTACATTATTATAATAATGTATTTCTATCTATTTGTAAAGTATTTCTTACATAAAGTTATCAATAAATACTTGCCATTTATAATAGCAAGTATAGTGGATATCATTCTAATCTCTTTAATATTACAATAAGCGTTGCCTCAATTAGCAATAATGAATTATATAATGATTGTATTACATTGGCAACCAATAGATAATCTATATCCCAGTGCAAAGCAAATTTACCAATCATTTTGGCTATTACGTTAGCAATGATTATAAAATAAACAAAAGATGTAATACTGGCTTTCCCGATGATTTTTAGCCCTCTTTCATCTCTATTTCTTTTCAAAAGAATTAAAACAAGCACTAAGATTGTAATAGGTATCCCTAACCATGCATTTACTACCAATATTTCTTTACTATGGAAAAAATTGTATAGGGTTTCTAACATCTAAATCATCTCCTTAAAGTCAAATATATCTTCAATCGTAACATCAAAAACTTTTGCAATGCTATATGCTAAAAGCATAGATGGATTATAACGATTTCGCTCTAACTGTATAATTGTTTGACGTGATACTCCTACAAGGTCAGCAAGTTCTTGTTGGCTCATTCTTTTTGTAGCGCGATATACATGTATTTTACTATCAAATTTGTACTTATCCTTTTTTGCCACTTACTTGCCTCCTTCCATTCAAACTAAAGTGAGTATAACATATTTCTTACATTTTGTGAAAGATTTTTTCTACATTAAAGGTGTGCAAATCTGTCAACGAAATTGTACACCTTATATTTTGTAAACACGATATGCTTGAAAAAGTGCCTAAAATTAAGGATTTCTACATAGTTTTTCGTTGTAGCAACACACAAGTCTCTGTATGTGTCGGTACTCCTATCGGAACACGTTTTATCAACCTCGTTACTTCCATGTGAACACAATTCATCACTTCTATGTCGTCCTCTCGCATTTTTTCTTTGCGGCTTAAATCGGCTGCCATCTACACTGTTCTTCACACCTGTTTTATAAACAAATGTGAGCTGTGCAGGGTCTTTGTTTCCCTCTTCATCATAGCCGCCGACAATTACTTTTTCTACAATACTTTCAAATACATGGCGGTCAAACACATCCAAAACCTCATTCTGTTCAAGCGTAGACTTAAACTCCTTTAAACGCCGCTTAATATCTTTTTCATTAGCCGCTGTTTCCTGCAATTTCTGGCGGTCGGCAACAAGTTGTTCCGCTTTTTCCATGAGTGCAGCATACTTCGTTTCGTATGTATCTTTATCTATACTATCTTCAAGGCGCATATCAACCAGCTTATTCTTCTTGCCCTCTACTGCACTGATTTCCTTTTCGATTTTGGAAAGCTGTTTATTGACTGTACTGTTACTCAATGTTTCATCCAGCCTTTGCAGAAATTCGTCTAATACATCCTTGTTATTATCGCATAATAAGCGGTAACTTTCAATGAACGCTTCTTCGATTGCTGTTTCTGGTATTCCCTTACTGTCTGGACAGAATTTCTTGCCTTTTTTCGTTGCTGTTACACACTGCCAGATAACCTTGCTGTACTCCGAACTACTGTGCCAATTTCTCCGTGATAATGTGCTGCCACAGAAACCACATTCCAGCATACAGCTAAATGCGTATTTCCTGCTGTACTTTTCACGCTTGCCATTGCCTACTGTCGTCCGGTTCTTATTTCTCCGGTTAAGAATTTCCTGTGCCTTTTCAAAGACTTCCTCACTGATGATTGGCTCATGGTGGTCTTTCATATAGAACTTATCTTCTTCACCCATATTTTCAAGCCGACGTTTGGAGATCGGATCAACCGTGAATGTTTTACCCAACAGTATATCACCCTTGTATTTCTCATTTTTAATGATTCCAATAACTGTAGATGGTGCCCACGTAGAACTACCGTATTTAGTCTTGTAGCCTAGATTTTCAAGCTCCTGTCCAATAACAGAACCACCAGCACCATCAACATAACGGTTGAAAATATATCTGACAATCTCTGCTTCTTCTTGATTGACAGTAATTGTCTTGTCCTCCGGGTGATAATCATAGCCAAGGCAGCCTTGAAAACCTACCAGCTCGCCACGCTTCATTTTCATTTTTAAGCCTTTTTTCACATTAGCTGAAATGTTCTCAACTTCCTGCTGTGCGACAGAGCTAAGAACAACAAGCAACAATTCTCCGTCCATTGTAAGAGTATTGATTTTTTCATCCTCAAAATAGACAGCGATATTTCTTTCTTTCAGCATACGAACATATTTCAATGTATCTAATGTGTTTCTAGCAAATCTCGAAATTGATTTTGTAATCACCATATCAATGTCGCCATTCATACAGTCATTTATCATGCGCTGAAAATCTTCTCGCTTTGCCACCTGTGTACCCGTAATCGCTTCATCAGCATAAATATCAACCAACACCCACTCTTTGTTTTTCTTAATCATATCCGTATAATACTGGACTTGTGACTTATAGCTGTTCAACTGATCTTCGCTGTCTGTGCTGACACGGCAATATGCAGCTACACGTAAACGCTCAATGGCTTTTCCACGGGCTTGCTTTGATAAAACATTTCTTGCTTTTATAACTTCAACTTCCTGCATATTAACCCTCCTTATTTTTGTGTTCCTTTTATAGTGTTATTATATCACTTTCAGAAACACAATTCAAGCAGTTATGTCAGAAAGCACTTTGTAATCTTTCATCAATCTTTGTTTTACAAGGGTATACTCTTTTTCAGAAATCAATTTACGGGCAAGCAGTTGTTTTAGCATGGCAATTTGCATACTATAACGAATCAAATTATTCATAAAACCCCTCCTTGCGTTTTTTGATTTAGAAGTAATCAGACGGCTTCGGCAGCTCCACTGGACTTTCACCATTCCCATTCTGATGGGTGAACCGTGTCATACGGGTGTATCATTATTCTGATATACGGGTCATGGCAGCAACCTTTCCAACAGTTGCTTGCGGATCACTGGCGTGGTCGCTCGCTGGTATCCCTCCTTTCAGTGGTCGTGGCGTTCCAGTCCGCAGGCTCGCCGCATATCAAACGTATCTGATTACTTTATTCAGTTTTCAAAGAACGGTAAAGAGTGGAAATGAGGTGGTGGACACTCTCTGTTACACTTACTTCACTTTGACCTCAAAACCCAAAATTGCTTCAATCAGCGCAGCTCGTATTCTGCCTTTCAGTTCCATATCGACCACGATATACATATTTCCGTGTTCGTCATAGAACGGGCGCAAACTGGCTTTTGATATGTAAGCGTCATAGTGGTCTAAAATCTTTTTGATTGCTACCTCGTCACCGTCAGCAGCCGAGCTGATCGTGGAAAATAGCGGACACTTCTTTGTAGACTTCATCATGGCTTATTCCTCCTCGTACATATCTCTGATTAGCTTTAATGTGTGCAGCCTGTTTCTACAAACGGAAAATCGTTCCATTTCCATGACCTCTGCAATTTCAGCGTCGGTCATCTCAAGAAAGTAGGACATAAGCAGAATGTTACGTCGTCTTTCATTTAATTCTTTGATTGCTTCACATAGCTGTTCATCATAGATACGGACTTCATTGCCGAATACGTCAAAGGCTGTAAATTCAACCGAGTATTCGTCGCAAGTACCGATATGGTTTAATTCCATTTCCGGCAGCTCACAGAATGGAGTTTCACGCTTTGCACGTCTGCCAAGCTCACGGTTATAGTCCTTTACAGTTGTTCCTACAACCTTGCGAGCCAGACAATCAAATTGAAGTCTGATAGCGTTCTCGAAAGAAGATGGCTTCATAATCTCACCTCCTTTCCAGCTAAAGTTGCTAAAGCGAAAAGGCTTCTACCTCTTTTCGCACTAACACTCGCCGCAAGAGGTGGGATTTGATACCCAACCGCAAAAACTTTTTGAGAAAGTTTCGTACAGCAAAAAAGCACAAGGGCAATACTGACGTACTGTTCTTGTGCTTTATAGATTGTTCCTGCTATATGACGTGAAAAACCATATACAGGAGTATGAAATGCCGCAGAAATTAAACGGATTTTTTTAACGAGCTACCTATGGTCGGATGTTGTCGAATATGCAGGCATTTCATGCGGCTACCTCCCAAAGCCGCTAAAACAAAACCATCCAGTAGTCTGTCCACCGTTAGGCAAAAATAAAACGGCGGCTGTATGAACCGTCGTCTTATCGAAAAGGACGTATAAAAGTGTTACTGCTGACAACGTTTTTTTTTATTACCGCCAAGCAGCATATAAATTTGTTGTTTTCCTATACAATAGGAACTAGCAAACCTTACAATACGTTTTACTATACCTGTTACAAATTCTTTAGGAACAGTAAAATGTAGTGAGGTGATTAACTATGCGTAAAACAGAAGATAAATACGATTTCAGAGCCTTTGGACTTGCCATCAAAGCAGCAAGGATGAAACAAGGTCTTACCCGTGAACAGGTGGGAGCAAAAATTGAGATTGACCCACGCTATCTGACACTGTGAAATCTGTGCCGCCTTTGTCCTCTGGTCGAGATACTTCACTGACACGGATACCTTGACCTTATCCCCATCCATTGTAAACAGCGGATTGATAAGCTCGGAATACAGATAATCAGTGTTTACAGGTTTCAGCGCATTGCCAGCCACATAGTAGGAAAGCTCCTTGTCCGTAGCCGCCGGGTATAGCTTGAAGAATGTTTCCAAGAACTCGGTCACTTCCTCTGTGGTGGCAGCGTCCACCGTTCCATCACTTTCCGCTGCCTTTGGCTCATAGCTGGATTTTGCTGGTATCCGGCTGATGGTCGGGTTCTTTGTGATTACCATGTTTCCGTCGCCATCTACATGAACCACCACAGTATAAGCAGCAGTATTACGGCTGGTCTGGCCGCCCTCTGTGATGGTCTGATCGACCGAATAGAGGACGGTATACTCGTCTGTGCCAGCCTGCTCCAAATTCCAGATTTTTACCTCATTCACCGCAGAACTGGTGGGAATGTCGCTTCTCACCGTGTCCACATTCAAATCCTGTAAGCTCTTTGTTAGATACTGACTGATGGCTTTTGTCCTTGCTTCAATGGCTTCTTTGTTATTGCCCCAAGAGTAGTAGGCTTTTGCAAAATCTTTGACGAAGTTTTCTATGTTGTTGGTATCCACGATACGCTGCTCTATGACCTCTTTCTCGTGGATGGTGTGCATATCAATGGCGGTGAAGTTCTTATACACCCCGAAACCGACACTTGCAATCAGCACCAGCCACAGGGCAATCACGGATTTCTTGTGCGTGCCTGCTTTTATAACACGCAGGTAGTTCCGTCGCTGCCCTTTTCAGCCACGGTCTTTGTCGTCCATGTACGGGTTGGTCTTGCTGGCAGGTTGTCTTTGTTGTAGTACCCGTCATAATAATTCCAGACGAACTCTGCACCCTCCAAAGAAGCTGCCCCCTGTGAAATAGACTTTGAAGTTTCCATGTCTATCTTGAAAAGCTCAATCAGTGTGGTTGTGACTTTGGGTGTATCGCTGACTTTCAAGGTGGATGTTTCACCAGCTTTGACAGTCAACGGATATACCGTCTTGTCCAACTGAAAACCAGCCACCGGAACGGATAACTCCTTGATTGATATAGACTTTACCAGCCTTTACCTCCACAGCTTCGGTGTTCCCGTCCTTATCTGTCGCAAGGGTGGCAAACTGTTCCTTGCAGCCTTTATCAGCAAAGACACCATACGTCGCACCAGCAAGGGAATAGCTGTTGTTTCCGTTGGTAATGGTGGGATTGGAGGACACCTTTTGAAGTGCCGCATTTCCCACATACAGCTTCGCCCAGAACTGTCCTAATTCCTGCCCGTCGCCGGAATAGATATAGCCGCCGCAGTCGTAGCGTCCTTTGTTGGCTTTTACAAATGCCTTTGCGCCAGCGTATACCTCGTCCTGTACCGCTTTGGATACCTCGTCATAGGCAGCTCGTACATTGTCACAGCTCCATCCCAAATGCACACTCAAACGCTGCCAGACAACGCATTGCTCCAATAGATAGACCTGTTTGTAATTCAGCTCCTTGTGACTGGCTGCATATTGCTTGACGTATTCCAGTGAGAGGGCAACGTCAGCGATCTGGTCGGCACTCATACGGGAACTTGCGTCCGAACGAGTCTTGTAGCCGGACTGAAAATCTGTGTTGATGTCGATACAGTAGGCGGTTTCTCCCTCCACCTGCATAATGCCCTCATGGAATGTAGAACCGATACTGCCATCATTCATGACTTTTTCTACATAGCCTGCCTTTTCCTGTGCGTCTGTCCAGTATTGCTTCTCCGCAGCCTGTACCTGTGAAACTGGTAAGGTTGTGAAAACTGCAGCCAGACTTAATACGCCTGCAAGCAGACGGTTCATAATCTTTTTCATATCGTTGTAAATCCTCCTTTCGTGATTTTGGGTAAAAAAATAGACGCTCATTTCTGAACGCCCAAACGTAAGAAAGGGATACTGTTGTTATCCAGTACCCCTCTTTGTAAATCTTATTCTGTTGTATCCCCACACTCTATATCAACCACCACAGAAACATTGATGTAATCTTTTATGACCTTATTTCTGTATTTTTCACCGTCGCCAGTGAACACCATATGCTTGAAAAAGTGCCTAAAATTAAGGATTTCTACATAGTTTTTCTTTGTATCAACACTATAGTCTCTACATGCCGTGAGGCAATGCCATGGATGTCAACGGTTTTGCAAAAATCCGAAAAGAAATGGTCAACGAATTATCAGTATGAGTAAAACTATCCACGGAATCCTCAGAAATCATAGCTAACCATTCAATATAGCAAACGACACGCCTGTTACTTCAGGACTTTCCAGTATCCAGCTTTTCTGGAACCCGTCCGTTCTACATAACCGTATTTTTTTAATATCATCAATCCTTTGTCAATTGAGGTTTTCCCCAATCCCAATAAATCCATCAGACGGGCTTTGGTAATGTTAGGGTTATTTCTTATTTCTGCCAGAATCCGTACCTGCGTCTGATTCAATGCATATTCCCCGATTTTATTACCCTCTTTATTACCCTCTTTATTACCCACCTTGTCCCTCATAACGTTGATCCAGTTAAACGGGATCGTTACAACAATTGAATTCTCCCTGAATTCATATGCTTCCCTACCATAACGCTGCGTAACAATCGGCACTCCTCTTCCGGTTTTCTCGCTGATATGCAGCTGCAATAAAATTTCAGACAACTTCTTGTTGACCGGAACCGACTCTCCCGCGAAGAAGCCCTCCATCGTCTGCTCCGGCGCAAGCGTACCTCGGGAAAGGATTTCAATTCTATCTGAAAAAACTGTGAACATAGGTTCATTTCCCGATACCCAGAGGTTGTGAACAAAAGCATTGATGACTGCTTCACGAAAGGCATCATTCTTAAACAGCGGGACTTCCTTTCTCTCCACGACACGGTCTGTTTCATCTGCCTGAATAATATTCAGCACATCTCCGTACCGCAGCACCTCATCCAGCGAATACAGCAGACACTGATTGCCAAATTCTCTCACGGAATACATATTGTCAGCCTTAGTCTTTCCTGAAAAGATTGCCACTCGTATTGGCATATGTGAGTTGTCCGAAAGCAGCTGCGCCAACAAGTTGTATTTTCCATCTTCCGTATAAAAGGAAAAGTTCTTTTTATAGGTTTCAAGATTTAATTTTACGCCTTTTGCACCGTAGTAGATTAAAAGTTTTTCAAACGTCAAATCCTGATACTCTGATGGCGTGTTCTCCAGCGTCGGCTGGCCGTGTCTCAAAACATCAAAGAGATAGGCCTCCTTTTCCGGATATTTCCTGAGATTTTCTTTACTTGAGCCGATACGAATATAGCGTTCCCGTGCATAAGAAACCGGAACTGTCTTTGCCGCAGGAATCGTAAGCAGCACGATACGCTTATTTTCTACTGTCAGCTCCTTAAAATCGAAATTAATATCAGGGCTGCACTTTCTGCGCAGATAATGCTTCAACGGCTCATGATTGATATCTTGATCATAGTCAAAGACTGTTCCAACAACCTCATGTGTCTTATCGTGTATTCCCCAGACAAAATATGCGTATTTTCTGCCTTCAATCGCGGCGCTGTTAGACAATGCAGAGATATATTCTCCCAATTCATCTGCAGCAAACCAATTTTCCTTAAATTCAAACCATTCTCTTTCTTTATCATACGAGCGAAGCTCATCCACAATCTGTTCAGAAGTCATTCTCATCACCTCAATAATTTATTACCCACTTTATTACCCACCTGTATTATATCACAGGTGGGTAATAAAGTGGGTAATAAATTTCAAAATTTGATTTTGATTTTTTACACTTCTACATCAATCTTCAGTCCCGATTTGAATTCTACCGTCAGCTTCTCATCGTAAACTGTTATCTTCTCAATTAGCCGTCTGACCAGGGCTTCAGAGTACTCTGTGATTGCTTCTGTCTGCCCATTCAAAAAACTGGTCAGTTCCTCGGCATGCTCTGCCAACTCGTGACGCGCCGCTTCATCCGAAAGGATTGCCTGCCGTTCTTCCCGAAACTCCACAATAGCATCGCCGATTTCATTGATTTTCTTCTGGTCGCTTCCGGCATCAAGAAGCTCCTGCTGCTTCCTCCGTATTTCGCTGTCAACCTCCTCAAGCTGTGCTTCAATGCTTCCTCTTGTGACCGAGATCATATTCTGCTTTAAAAGCGGCAGGACGCTGTCCTTCCTTGCCCAGGCATCGTTGACCGCCGTCACAATCGCTGCCTGCAGGTCTTCTTCGTGTATAGTCCTTGCAGGGCAGTCAATCCCGCTGCTCTTCTTAAGAACCCGGCTCACACATCGCCACACTGTTGATTTGCAGCCGTTGTTGTTCCACTTGACCCTGCGGAAGATGTCGCCGCAGTGCCCGCATATCACCATGCTTGAAAGCGCGTACCGCGAGCTGTAAACCCGCTTCTTCCCATCCGTAAGAAGGTTGGCTCTCCGGGCAATCTCAGCCTGGACTCTAAGGAATACATCTCTGTCGATAATCGGCTCCTGGCTTCCTTCCACATAATATTTTGGCGCGTACCCATTATTGGCTACCCGCTTCTTTTCGAGGATGCTCACTGTGTACGTTTTCTGCAGAAGGGCATCTCCGATGTACTTTTCATTGGTAAGAATCTGCTTGATGTTGCTTTCGTACCATTTTTTGTTATGCGCCCCGTTTAAGATGCCGTCTGCCTCAAGGCTCTTTTTTATCTGCAGGAAACTTGCCCCGTCCAGATATTCCGCGTAGATTCTCTTTACGACCTCAGCCTCCTCCGGGACTATGACCAGCTTCCCATTCTCATCCTTCGTGTAGCCGAGGAACCGGTTATGGTTGACCTGCACCTTGCCCTGCTGGTTGCGGAACTGGATGCCGAGCCGCACATTCGCCGAAAGCGATTCTGATTCCTGTTGCGCCAGTGCAGCCATAATAGTCATCAGAACTTCGCCTTTGGCATCGAGTGTATTTATGTTCTCCTTTTCAAAGAAGACCGCAATATTAAGCATCTTAAGCTCTCTCGTGTACTTCAGGCAGTCCACCGTGTTTCTTGAAAAACGGCTGATCGATTTGGTCAGAATCATGTCAATTTTGCCTGCCCGACAGTCCGCGATCATTCTGTTGAAAGATTCGCGCTTGGCTGTGTTGGTTGCTGAGATTCCATCGTCGGCGTACACTTCAACAAGCTCCCATTCCGGTTTGCTGCTGATGTAGGAAGTGTAATGCTCGACCTGTACCTCATAGCTTGATTCCTGCTCCTCAAATTCTGTGGATACCCTGCAGTAGGCAGCCACTCTTGTTTTCTGTTTTTTCTGCGTCGGCTTCTGCGTGCCGACCGTCCGTCTCGCCGGAATGACGGTAATGTTCTGTGCTATTGCCATTATCCGCTCACCTCATTTCTTATCAGGCTGTAAGCAAATTCAACCTGTTTGACCGAGTCATAATATCTTCTTGGAATGTCCGGCATGGAAAAGCACATATAGTATCTCTCTGTTACCGGCGGTTTTTTCGCTTTATTGTCCCTTCCAAGGGCGGCTTCCCGGCGAAGCCGCTCCATCTCTGCAGCCTGAAAAGTCTCCTCATCAATAATCGACGGGTAATTCTCGCTGCCCAGGTAACGCGAATTCTGCATGATATGTTTTACCTGTGTATGCGACATCTTAAGGCCTGCCGCCTGCGCAGCCGCCTTGTAGGATGCGCCCATAAGATAAACCGCGTACATCGTCCGCACCTTTTCCGCTTCCTCCTCGTTGACGACAATCAGGCCGTTAATCACCTCATACCCCATCGGCATGTGTTTCATCTACCTCAATCCTTTCTCTGAAGACGGATCCGCATTTCATTGCAAATCCCACCTCGTTTTTACTGAAAAGCACAATGCTGTCAACAAACCTTGTAAAAAGGTCATCATCGAATTCCGTAATCATCTGTCCTTTGCCGGTGTAAATCAACAGCTCCGCAAGATTGTCGCGGCACTTTTTCCCGGCATCGACCGTCAGCGCCTTTTTCTCCGCAAGGAGTTTTTCCTCCTCCTTTGCAAGGGCATCGTTCTGTTCCTGGTAAACCGCCGGATCGAGCAGCCCCTTGCTGAAGAACTGCAGGATCTGCTGCCTTCTCTCAAAGTTTTGTTCAAGCAGCAAATCAATGCTGTCGAAGCGTTTCACATTTGCCTTCGTCAGTCCCTGCCTCAGTGTGACCGAATAGGGAATGAGAATCTTTTCCCTTGCATAAACCAGCTTGTTCATCATCGTCACAAAGGCTCCCCTCACCAGCGCCTCAGATACCGCAGTCACACTGCAGGCGTTTTTGTCTTTCATATGTGTGCTGCAGCTAAATCCGGGGTACCGGTACAGCTTAACGCGCCTGCATCTGCCGCCGCACTGCCCGCAGACAATCTTCCCGGAATAAACATAACGCTTACTGTACTTTTCCGGCTTATCCCGATTCCCTTTTTCACTCGCATTGAAAGCAAGAATCGCATTCGCCGCCTCAAAGCTCTCCCGGTCTATAATCGCCTCATGATGATCCTTTGCGTAGTACTGCGTCTTTTCTCCCTGATTCTGATGTCTGTTAAACCTGTCATCGGTATAAGTCTTTTGAAAAAGCACATCTCCGACGTACTTCTCGTTTTTGACCATGTTTGCAATGACGCTGCTTGACCACCTGCCGCCGCGTTTGGTTGGTATGCCGTCAGCGTTCAGCTGCCTGGCCACGTCCCTTGAGGATTTCCCCGCCAGCAGCTCTTCAAAAACCATCCGGACGACCACTGCCTGTTCTTCATTCACCTTCATCTCTCCGTTTACATTATCGTATCCGTACGGAGGATAGCTGATTTTGAATGTACCGTTCTGATAGCGCTTCTGGATAGACCATTTGTTGTTTTCCGCGATGGAATGTGATTCGCTTTCCGCAAGGCTCGAAAGAATGGATAGCAGAAGTTCGCCCTCCATCTTTCCGGTGTCGATATTTTCCTTTTCAAAAAAGATGTAAATCCCTTTCTCGCAGAGCTTTCTCACCGTCTCAATGCTGTCAAGCGTATTCCTGGAAAATCTACTGATGGACTTTACGACAATGTAATCAATCAGCCCGTTGTCACAGTCTTCGAGCAGCTTTAAAAGACCTTCGCGTCTGGCCATCTTGGTTCCGCTTACGCCCTCGTCATAATAAAGCCCGGCGTATTCCCAGCCCGGATGTGTCTTGATGTAACGCTCATAATGATTCTTCTGTGCCTCCAGGCTGATAAGCTGTTCATCGGAATCCGTCGATACCCTTGCATAGGCCGCTACCCGGAGCTTCTTATCCTGTTTTCCACCTGCCGCCTCTATCTTCGTTATTCGTTTCATCGTCTCACCTTCTTTCTTTTAGGGTAGTCTATACATCACTCTGCCCGTCTCAAATAGCAAGTTATTTATCGCATGATCCGGGAGAAAAACGGCTGAAATGACGCGCGGTTTTTGTCCATGATTTTTTCGTATTCGTTCTCTGTGATAAGCTCCGCCGCAAGAAGATTTTTCGTCATCTGCTCTGCAAGAAGATAATCATATTCCCTCTGAAGCTCCACGTTTGAAATCTCCGGAATCCCCGTCAGCTTGAGCCCGTCTCCTGTAATCTCTGTCGCGTTCATAAAAAAAGCACCTCCTACCGGGTAGCCCCGGCGGGAGGTTTAATCTGACGTTTCAGACGTCTTTTTTATAGAATTCGCAAACATATCCATCCGCTCTTAAAAGCAGGCCGTCCGCCCAGGGCGGCACTCTTCCCATCTGCTCGCACAGAGCTTCAAGCGACATGGCCGGATCTGCTTCAATGATAAGCTCGTCGTGTACATGGGCGACAATGCTGCAATTCCTTAGCGTCCTCATGGCATACATCAGGATATCCCTCGATGTTGCCTGGACAATATTTTCGACAAATTTCGGGCCGTAACTTTCCATACGCTCCCATTTCTTTGTTGCTCCGACTCCCTCGTAGGTCACGGACTCGCCGCCGAATCGGTTCTCCCCGATACGCGGCTTCACATAGACAAGGTTCCTCCCGGACGGAAGTGTGATAAACAGCATGCCGCTCTCATAAAAGAAACGGATTTCCTTTACAGACTGTGGCTTCCGTTCCTTTATGGCCTTTTTCACCGCACGGTCCACATCCCACCAGAAGCGGACGATATGCGGATTACTCTGCCGCCAGGCATCGACAAGGGGTTTCAGCTCTTCCTCAGCAAGTCCCATTTCGATAGCGCCCATCGCCTTTAACGCACCGGCAGCGCCGCCGTATCCAAGCGCAAGCTCCGCGATTTTGCCTTTCTGCCTGAGATGCCCGTTCACGCCATGCTTTTCTACCGGAACCTTAAACATCTGCGATGCAGAGGCGCAATAAATATCGCCGCCATTTTCAAAGACCTTGCTTCGCCATGATTCCTCTGCCAGCCAGGCGATCACTCTCGCCTCTATCGCAGAAAAGTCCGCCACATAAAACTGCTGCCCCTCGGCAGGAATAAACGCCGTCCGGATCAGCTGCGACAATGTATCCGGGACATCATCGTAAAGGATGGAGAGTGCCTCCATATCACCTGCCTTTACTAACGCGCGGGCTTCCGCCAGATCCGGCATATGGTTCTGCGGAAGGTTCTGCAGCTGCACAAGCCTTCCGGCGAATCTTCCTGTCCTGTTGGCTCCGTAAAACTGGAACATTCCTCTTAGGCGGTTATCCCCGCAAGCGGCATTTTCCATCGCTTGGTACTTCTTTACCGATGATTTGGCAAGCTGCTGCCGGATTTTCAGTGCTTCCGATACTTCGCCGTCTGTCTCATCAATCAGGGCGGCCACCTTTTTCCTGCCAAGCGTATCCGTTTCAAGCCCGTTATCTAAAAGCCACGCCTTCATCTGAACGACAGAATTTGGATTTTCAAGCTCCGTGATTGCCTGCATGGACGCTGTAAGACGCGCCTTTGAAATCCCATCAATCCGGATCGCCTCTTTCACAAACGGCATATCCACACGGATTCCCCTGTCATTGATCTGCTGGTCAATCACATATTCCTCCCACACCTGCTCCGGAACCGGAAATTTGGAAAGCTTTTTTTGTATCTGCATCTCGGTCTCCACATCCCGGGCATTATATATCTTGAAGCGCTCCCACTTTTCCCTGTCGTGTTTGGGCAGATTCCTTGTTCTTCCTCTGTTTGATTTAGTCGGCGCACACGGGATACTGAAATACCTTATCAGGTCTTTTCCCTCGGACAGCTTCTGCTTTTCAAGCCCCAGCACGGCTCCCACGCCCTCAAGGGAAAGCGGCAGTCCCATATATGCCGACCAGACCATCGAACATTTCCATTGATTTGGATTCAAAAACCTTGCACAGCCACCAGACAGAGGATGTGCGTCATAAAACGGATCCAGACTGACCCCGATATCCGATAAATACCTTGAAAGGCAGACCCTCTCAAACTGTGCGTTGAATGCCCATTTCGTAACTGCGTCATCCGTAAGCGCACTCAAAATATCCGCCGGGAGTTCTTCTCCGCAGGCAATATCAACCACTTTTACATCGCCGCCGTCAACGCTGTATCCAAACAGCAGGATCTCAAAATCTTCTGCCTCTGCGTATTTATACACGCCGCATTTCTGAAGGCTGGCGGACGAATATGTCTCAATGTCTATTTCCAGATTCTTCATTTTACTCTTCTCTGAGAAAAGCGGCGGAAGCCATTGACCCCCGCCGCCAGTTTATGGATTATTCTGTTTCGTGATCCCTGCTCAGGCAAGGAAATCATCATCCTCGAGTGTCGCAAAATCATCCGCAGCCGTGGTTCTGCCGCCGAGCGGCTCCCCATCGCGCACCTTCTGGATATTTCCGAGGCCGCAGGCCACGCCCTTGTTGCCGTTGCTGTTGAATGCGTAAAAGCTCAGGGACACTCTCGCGTAGCAGCCGCTGTAAACCTCGCTCCTGTCAAGGATAGGCTTTACCGCCCTGTCCACAATCTGAGGCGGTGTCTTTGAATTGGCATTTACAAAGTAATGCCCCTTATACGCCTCGTCCTCACGCTCGGTATCTCCGTCCCTTAAAGGAAGCTTGATTGCGGCCTTGTTCGGCTTCTTGCCTCCAAACTTTGCGATACCCTCCTCGATAGCGGCATCCACCGCCTTGTTGATCGCGTCAATGGTGGTCTTATCGTCCTTCGGAATAAGCACCGACACGGAATACTTCTCATCGCCGCCGTTGATAGATACTGGATCCCACCCGTGAAAATAGGAAAGTCTCGTGTTAATTCCTGTCACTACCATTGTCTTCTTGTTTGTGTTAACCATCTTAAAAATCCTCCTTAATTTCGCTGAATTCATTTACTGCGTTATTGATTTCCGGACGCTTGTCCGATCTCGGCACCAGCGTAGGTTTCCCCGCCGGTTTGATAATGAGGCTGCCGAGCACTTCCTCAAATTTCTTTTTACCCATGAGCTTCTGCATTTCGGTCAGCGTGATCAGGGACTGTCTGTAGATATCCCGGTATCCCGCTTCCCTGCTGGCCTCGGCCACCTTGGTTTCATCGCTGTACCTGCGCACCGACCTTCCTTCTACAATTTTGAAATCTCTCCACGTCTTACCATGATTGAGCGCTGCATCCGTGGCATACGCCGTTATTTCGTTCGCCCATCTGGTAAGGTCGGGAAGGACATGCAGAATATCCTCGATTTCGTCATCTGAAAGCAGCGGCGGCATTTTGAACTCTTCCTGCGCAAGCTTCAGCTTCTCCTCCGCCCTGGCTCTGCACTTAACAGCCGCACGGCAGAATGTGCACCAGTCTCCCGGCTGATAATCGCCCTCGCCTTTGTGCGCCATCTCTGCCTTTTCCTTCAGTTCGCTTTCGCCCCATGCCTTAAGGTCTGCGGCACTCATCGTAAAAGTGCTCACGTTTTCCCTTCGGGGCTGAAAGATGGACATATCCACTTCCTGAATGTCATAGAGCATGTCGAATTCATGAAGGGCACCGAGCCCGTAAAGCTTCATCTGTGGATTCTCATAAGCGTCCACCAAAATCCCGGCGCCGTACTTAAAATCAATGATGTGAAGCCGCCCGTCACCAACGATGAGACAGTCTCCCGTGCCGAAGCCGTCCGGAACATACTCCGAAAAGTCAAGCCTCTGTTCAATCAGGACAACCGGATCGCGGCAGCTTTGCTTTACCTTTTCATACTGCTCCATGACGAAATCAACATAAGCGTCGCTGCACTCCTCCATCTCATCGGAGTCGTAATCAGATACCGGCCTTTTGCTCCTCATCCGAAGTGCCTTTTTCAGCTTATGTTCGCAAAGCGCATGTGCCGCAGTCCCTTCCTTCGCCGCTTCGGAGCCGGTATTTTCAAACTCCTCCTCAAGCCTTGCGGAAGGCAGGCAGTTCAACCACCTGTGAGAGCCGGATGCAGAAAGTAATGCGTGATTTCTCATCTTCCGATTCCCTCCGCTTTCCGAAGCAGCTCCTCATAATTTGCCGGATCAATCCCGCTCAAGCGCTCTGCTCCGTACCCGGTAATAAGTGCCCTGACCTCTGCCGTGTATCCGCAGCGGCTCTTGTCCGCGAGAATACCCCTGACCTGCTCAAGAGTGATTTTCGGCTTCTCAGGCTTTGCCGGGGCTTCCGTTCTGGACCCGTCACTGTTTTCGAGCACCTGCTTAAGCGCCGCAACACTTTCATTCAGTGCACTCAGCTCGTCCGTGATTTTCTGCAGAATCTGTTCCTTCGTCATTTCCGTTTTCTCCTTTCTTCGTCTCGCAGATGGCGATCTCTTCAACGCTGTCTCCCGGAATCAGCACCGTGACCCTCTTCTTTTCACCGAAGAGATGTCGCATGAACATTTCCCGGAGTGTGACGCTTCTGCAGGATACGATCCCGCCGGTCTGCGGTTCCTTTGAAACACTGATTTTCAAATTGTGTTTCATGTCTTCTGACCACCTTTCCGAGGGTTGATTGTTATGTCCCTCTATCTGGTAGCCCCGAAGAAGCAACGAATCGGACGTTTTATTTTGGTGAATTTAAAAAAGCCTGTGAAATCTCAAATAAGAGAAATCACAGGCTATCTTCATATGTGGAAAACTCCTATATTCTTATGGCATGGTCGAGCGCAATCCAGCCGCTTCCGGATTTGAGCTTGCCCCATTTGCTCGCTCCCTGCCCTGCGGACTCGGCGATAATGGTGAAGGTGCCGACACCTGTGAAGTGGCCCGTCCTCGGGTAATCGATGCCAGGGCCGGTGCGGATGTTAAGGTTGCTGATGGAGACCTTCACCTGATACGGAACAGAGTCGCTTGTCGCTGCGGTCTGCGTGGCGTCTGCGGCTTTGGCGGAATAGACCACATTGCCATCAGAATCAAAGACAGAATATCCCGGATTGGCGTCTGCCTTTGCCTTGGCGTTCTTTAACACCTTGTACGCGCCAAGCTGCGACTTGCTGTCAGCCCAGGTCTTGCGGACACGATAAAGCGCGCTGCCTGACGATGCCGTTCCGGATGAGCCGCCTCCCGACGCTGCAGAGGACGAGCTGCCAAGCGCCGCCGTCACCTTCGCCGCCAGATCGCCGAGCCTGCTGTAAAGCCAATCTCCCGGGCAGGACTTATTCGCAAACCACCTGTGGACGGTAATCACCATCTCATCGGAAGCAAGATTGTAGTTCAAGGTTTTATCCTTATCGCCGAGCCACAGCAGCTTCTTTTTGCCATTGCGCTGACAGATATCCGTGCATAGCTTGATAAGAGAAGCGTACACGGCATCGCTCATGGCGTAGGGCGCGGTCTTGTCGGACGCGCACTCAATCGTGACGGCTCTCTGGTCGTTGGCGTTTGACGAGGAACACCAGGAGCGGTTTTTCTCCTCCACGCATAAAGACACGCGCCCATCATCGCCGATGCCGTAGTTGCAGCTGGCCTGCCGTGACGTGCTGGTAAAACAGCCGCAGATAGATTCGGCAGACAGCCTCCCGACGACACAATGAGGGGTGATTCGGTCTATGCTGTGAGTACGCTGCCCGGAATGATTCGGACTTAAAAGTGTATATAATACTAAAGAGCTGTTCGTATAAGCCATATCACTCACCTTCCTTTCCGTCTCTGTTGTGAAGCTGCTCAAGCACAGCCTTCATTTTCTCCGGCACCGGAAGCCCCAGATGCGCAGCGTTTTCAAGCAGTGACACGCCTTCATTGGAGATGTAGAAGAAGATCACCGCCGTCCTCATCACGGAACCGTCCCCGATGACATACACATCAAGGACGTTCGCAATGCCGACAAGCAGGAAAATCAAGACCTTGCGGGCGATGCCCTTAAAGCCGACCGCGCTCGAGAGCTTCTTATCGCTGATGGCGCACATCACGCCCGTGATGTAGTCGATGACCACAAAGGCAATCAGCGCGTACAGCAGGCCGTCATTGCCGCCCAGAAAGTACCCGAGCCACCCGCCCACAGCGGTAAAGATGAGCTGAATCGTGTTCCAGAATTCTTTCATAATCAAATACCTCACTTTCTTTTCTTACATAAAAAGGCTGCCCTCCGTCATTGGAAAAGCCGCCATAGTTAACAGATCTATATAGACAATTACCGGAGCAAATCCGCCGCCGGTATTTGTGCTTTTTATTCTACAGAATTGAGTTGCTATTTCTCCCGACCAGAGTGATATATGAGTCACCGCCACTGAAGCGGAATCCACAGAAGGGAGGACAGTCAATGTTTGCAGACAAAGATTTATCAGCCATCGACCGCAGGTACTTCAAGGTCATTCAGGCCACGGGCTTCGTGGTCACAATCAAATCCAAAAACACCGGCCACATCTGGCACATCCTGATTTACGAGCATCCATACGGCACAAGCTGCACCATCATGCACACCCACGGCAACCCGACAGGCTGGCATGAGCACGGCCACGGCAGGAACCTTTCAGACTACATCCGGCAGATTAAGGGCCATGACCGTTACCAGCTTCGCAAGAATGCCGCGAAGCGAAACCGCACCGCAACTCACACCGGGGAATGCCCGGCAGTAATTTAAGGAGGACACCGCATGAAAACGAAAAATATCAAGGTCGCATATTCCAGCCGGTATTCCGGCAGCAGCATTTCCACCGTTCCGAAGCTTCAGCTTGAGGGCAAATGGCTCGCGGAGCTTGGATTTGACATCGGCTCCACCGTGGCGGTCGAATACGAGGAAGGCTCCGTCAGGATCAGAGTCCTGACCGCAGAGGAGCAGGAGGAGAAATCCCGCACCTCTGCGGAAGCGGAACTCAAACGCAGGCGCTCGGAAATCAGACGCCTTCAGCGTGAAATCGACAGACTTCCAAGAGTCGCTGAGCCTGCGGCAGGCTATCACACCCGGCATTAATCTTTAACCGCAAAAGCACAGAGGAGAGCCACCATTATGATGAGCTCTCCTCCGTCAGTGTATAAGTGATTTTCATTGTCTTCTCAGCTGTCTTTTCAATCGTCTCCGACAGGTTGTTGATGGATGCGAGATACGGCGTGAGCAGGTAGGCGTTCCGGTACTCGCTGCCGTAGCTTCCGCCCCACTGGATCAGGAAATTCTTGTACTGGAACATCGGCGATGCCGCGTCCTCCAGCCGGACAGCGCCGCCCATCTTTGTGACCTTGTCTGCCTCGTCAATGACAAAATCCCACCCCATGATGAGATTGTTCACCACAATCTGATATACCTCGCAGCTCCCGCTTTCACAGAGCGGCTTGAAGGCAGAGGTGAAGCCGAACTCAATCAGCGTCACGTCCGTCTCATTGTTGGCGTTAATCTTGTAGATCCCCTTTTTGTTATAGGCGACCACATACAGATAGCCGCCGCGCATGACGGATTTGATCGTCCGCTCCGGGAAGGAGGACGCTTCATCCCTGGTTCCGATGGACTGCAGCTTCGCGTTTGAAAGCGTCCAGGTGTTCTCCGTCAGTTCCAGGGTCTCCTTATTGATCTTCACCCTGTACACTGTTGCGCTCCCGGAAGAATTGCCTTTGGATGAAAAGCCGTACCAGTAACCGTCCCCACCGTCAAAGAAATCTCCGAACACCGTATAGCCGTCATCCCAGACAAAGGACGATGTCGTCACGCTGTCCTCGCTTAAGATGGTCGTAGTCGTATCGTTCAGCTGCTCGTTGATGCCGAGCGTGAAGCACGGGATGCGGAGCTTCCTGATAATAACAGCGGAATCCTTGAAGGTGATGGAAGTCATCACCTCTGTGTCAAAGTCATATGCCACGGCGTTGAAGAACATCTGCTTCCTTGCGTCCGGCACATCATCAATTCGCAGACTCTTTAACATAAGGAAAGTGGAAGCTGTTGCCACGGAACTGCCAAAGGCGTTCTGCCCGCCCCAGCAGGACGTAAGCGCCGCCGCAGCTATCGTGCCGTTCCCCTGCGAGGGCGTAAACTCCCAGACGAATTTATAGCCGTTATCCAGAGCCCTGCTTTCCGTCTGGTTCAGGCTGCCCCGCATCGTGTTCGCTGTGGAATTGACATCATTTGCCGCATACGCCACAGGCAGGTTATTTGTCGGCGGATAGATGTTGTCCGTGCTTTCCGTCAGCGCTTTTGAGAAAAGCAGGATGCCGCCGATCAGGTGAGGGCAGATCGGCAGCATCGTTTTCTGCCACTCGACCGGGCTTAATGTCTCCCCGGCGTTGTAAAACGTGCCGAAGGGGTTATAGGTGAAAATGTCGTTCAGAGCCTCCGTGATCATGTTTTCTTCCGTGACCGTCTCGATATCTCCGGTCGTGGAATCCGTAAGCTCAATGGTCATTGTCCCTTTTAATTTCATGCTGTACCTCCCGTTTCTGTAATAATTCCGAATGCTCCGACCTTGATCATCGTGATGGAATCGCCCCAGTAATAGTTGACTACCCACTTGATTTCTTTCTCAATGGTCTCGGTAAACGCCACCGGCTTCGCAAGACCGGAGAGCCTTACCCTGCTGATGTTCTCGGCAATCTCGAGCTTGCCGTCCCAGGCTTCTTTTGCCGCCATCGACTGGCCGCTGATAGAAGCGATGATATCGCCGATCTCAATCGTCCCCGTGCCGCCCGTCATCCGCAGATAAACATTGAAGGTATTCGTATAATTGGCGATGACATCCTCAAGCGGATAGTAAAGGCTCAGGATGTGTTTCCCGGAATGCCAGGTTTCCACGGGCGTGGGCATCATCAGCTTCGAGTCGTTGAATTCATAGGTGACTATTGCTTCTGCCTGTCCGTCGGTTTCAATCGTCACGGGGAGCGTGACCTCAATCACCGTTTCTGATGTGGACGAGCCGCCGGAATCCGTTCCGGAGCTGCCTGTGTCCGATGTGGACGAGCCAGAACTTTCACTGCCAGGCTCTGTATTTTCCTCAACCGTATCCGTCACAGGCAGTGCTGGGATTGTGACATTCCCAGTCGCCGTACCCGCCAGCGTCACCTTATCCGCAACAGCGTTCACCATGACCTGTGCGAAGAACTGTGCGTGGTTTGCCTCGGATGTGGCGAACTGGATGCTGATGATCTTGGAATCCGTCTCTGTGATGGTAAAAGCCGAAGCATTTGTAAAGGTATGGATTCCGATTTTGCCCTGCTCAATCTGATTCAAAAGCCCAGAGATGTTCTTGTCATTCTTGCTTTTCGCCTGCGCGAGCCTTGGATTCTTGCCGACACACTTGAATTTCTCCCTGCCGCCGATCTTTATCTCCATCGAAGTGATGGCGGACAGCTGTCCGGAGTCCGCCTGGCCGCCGGAGAACGCAAGCACGTCCCCAAGATCGAGAGCTGGATTGCCGATAGTCTCGGAGTCAAACGGCAGGTACTTTATGACGGCGATATCATTTAGGATGTTCCTGCAGATTTCCTCACAGGTCTCCACCAGTCCGAACTGCAGCAGAGGATTGACACCGAGGTTCATCGTCAGGGCGTCATCCGGTTCAAGCGCATAATATTCAGCTGTTTCCGTCCGCTTGTTTGTGGAGCTTACCGCGGTGTATCTCGTGATAAAATCAGAGAAGCTCGATGAGAACCGATGCCGAGAGCCATAAGTCTGCACCGCCGTCATGCCGTATTTGCGAAGCTCCAGCTTGCCTTCCCGGTTGATAACAAAAAAGCCTGCAAGGATCTGCCCGATGTAGTAGAGCACGTCCCTGTAGGTTTCGATGTCGTTTTCTGTATATATCGAAAAGGTCTGAGCGCCGTTCGTCATCGCCTCGATTTCTTCCTCGCTCTGTGCCATCTCCACGGAGCAGGCCTTGCAGCATAAGGCAATGAAGTCATAGGGCTTTCCAATGGTCTCAAAGCCATTGAAGCTTTTCTCGAAGCGGAGCATATAATCGTAGGCTTTCAGTTCCAGGCAGTGGGCTGTCCGGTTTGCCTCGCTGACCTCAAAAATCCCCATCGGCACCTCCTCATAGGTTCCGTCAGAAAGCCGAAGATGATAAAAAAGCTCAACCAGAGCGTCCTCAAGGGTGTATCGGTCGATATCTGAGAAAAGCGAGATTCCCATCTCGGCGGCATACACAGTGCCCAATTCAATCTCTGTATTTCCGCAGCACTGGGATGAAATGTATCCGCTGCCTTTTACGATATCCTTCGGGCCAAACTCATAGACCGCGCCGCCCGTGGTCGTAATCCTGCCAGTCCAGTAATATCTGCGTGTATTCAGTTTAATTGCCGTCAGAAACGCATCGCTCACCGGATACATCCACGCCGCCTCCTTTCCCGAAGATGCCAAAAAGCATTCTGTCACGATTGTTATACAATTTTCGTGACAAAACTTTATTTAAAACTCTTTCAGCGTAAAACTCACCGTCCACAGCCCGTTCTTCGAGGTGTCCTTTACCAGCGATGCCTTGAAGCCGTCGATATACATCTCGGTATTCTTCGCCGTCAGGGTCTGCGTATCAAAGTAATCCACGCTGATTTTATCCTGCTGTTTAAATCCCGTCAGCAATTTCAGCCACTTCGCTGACACGGAGAACGTGACCGGTATGCTCACGACGCCGAGCCGCACGACATCCCTCTGCATGGTTCCGGCTTCGGTCTCGCCGCCGGAGTCCGCCTCGACATCGTCCATCTGCACCTCGTAGGAATCCGGGAGGGGCAATGCCGTGCCGTCAAATGTCAGATACTGTACATATGCCATAATCATCGCCCTCCCGATCTTAGATTCTGCCTGGTCTGCGCCGTCACAACCATTTCGTCAAGGAGAGTACCGCCCACATACACAGGAATTACAATATCCCCGCTCTGCCCGGAGAAACTTTTAAGCGCGTCCGCCACAGCCGTTCCGATACCGGAGACAAGCGAGGAGGAGTCGCTTTCAGTGTAGGCGCTGCCATAGCCGCCTGCCACTGCGCCGACCCTAGGCATAATCACCATGTCAGAGGCGGTATTTTCGATTGCTTTCTGTACCAGACTGCGGCTCTGCTCGATGCCTTTCGCTAGTCCCGCCATAAAGTCCGGCATCCAACTCTCGTAATCTGTAAGCGGTCCCTCATCCGGGACGGAGAAATGCAGCACGGAACGGATTTTCTCAGCTACCGAGTTTACAGCATCGCCGACTGCCGAAATGCAGGAGCGGATGCCGTTTACAATGCCCATGATGATATCCTTGCCCCATTGAAGCGCCCGTGAAGGCAGGCTCGTGATAAAGGAAATCGCGCTGTTGAAACCGTCCTTTATGGAGCCTACGATATTCCCCATCGTGCCCTTGATGCCGGACCAGATGTTATTAAACACCTTGCTGACCGTATTCTTTATGGTTGAAAGTACCGAGGAGAACACGCCGCTGATAGTATTCCAAATGTTTCCGATGGTCGTCTTGATGGCAGTCATCACCGAGGTCACTGTATTTTTAATGCCGTTCCACGCGCCCGTCAGGAAGGTGGAAATGGCGGTCACAACAGTCGTAAATGTCGTGCTGATAGCATTCCATATCGTAGTAAAAAACGAGGATATCGCATTCCACGCCGTCTGCGCGGCAGTGCTGATTGCCATCCATGCCGATGTCAGGAAATTCGATATCGCCGTCACAACGGTCGTGAAGATGTTCTTGATTCCGTCCCACAGCCCGGAGAAAAAGTCCATGATGCCGTTCCAGATATTCTGCGCTGCAGCGGAGATTGCGTTCCAAGTCGTCACGAAGAAGTCCTTGATGGCATTCCATACCGTGACAGCGACCTCTTTGATATTTTCCCAGAGGTTTATCCAAAACTGCCGGAATTCCTCATTCGTGTTCCAGAGATAAATAAACGCTGCCACCAGCGCGGCAATCGCCGCGATAATCAGCACAATCGGGTTTGCAAGCATTGTGGCATTAAGCGCCGCGAAGGCTGTCTGCACGGTCTTTATCACACCCGCCAGCTTCGGAATCACCATCATAATCGTGCCGACCGCCGAGATCACTTTACCTACTATAATCAGCAGCGGACCGGCCACGGCAACAATGCCGCCGATGACAAGGATTACCTTCTGCACCATCGGATTGAGGTTCGTGAAAGCATCAACGACAGCCGTCACCTTCTCGACAAGGCTCGTCAGGAAGGGGATCACATAATCGAACAGCTTTATCGCAAGCGACTCCAAAGCGCCGCCCAGCTGTTCAACCTTTGCCTGCAGGTTGTCCTGCATGACAGAGGCGGTCTCACTTGCCACACCGGAGCAGTTGTTCATGGACTCCGAGAGGGCGTTGTACTCGTCCTCGGTCAGGTTCAGCAAAGATAAAAGGCCGCTCATGCCTTCCTTCCCGGCAAGAGCGGTCGCGTAATATGCCTTCTGGTCATCGGTCAAGCCCGAGAAAGATGTCCTCATGATGCCGATGATTTCATTCAGCGACTTAAAGGAGCCGTCGCTGTTCGTGATGTTGATGTTCAAATCCTCCATCGCGGAAGCTACCGTGGAGGATGGCTTGGCCATGTTGGCAAGCACAGTTCTAAGCGATGTACCAGCTTGGGAACCCTTGATGCCTGCCATCGACATAGCGGAAAGCGCCGTAGTCACATCCTGAATCGACAGCCCCATCGACTGCGCGAGCGGAGCGATGTATTTGTAGGAATCGCCAAGGTCATTGATTCCGATGGTGCCGGAATTCGCTGCCTGCGTCATAAGGTCTGCGACTGTCGCAGAGTCCGATGCCGCAAGGCCGAAGCCCGTGATGGCGTCCGCCACGATGGTTGCGACTGAGCCAAGATTTTCGCCGGAAGCTGCCGTAGCGTCCAGGACGCCGCCCATGCCATCAATGATCTGCTCCGTAGACCAGCCTGCCTTTGCCATTTCTGTCATGGCGTCTGCCACTTCCTGCGAGGAAAACGAGGTGGATGCGCCAAGGTCGATGGCCTTTTCCCTCAGCCGGTCAAAGTCAGAGCCGGTCGCGCCGGTGATGGCCTTGACCTGTGACATCCCGGCTTCAAAGTCAGATGCGACCTTAAGCCCTGCCACGCCGATTCCCGTCACTGCAGCGGACACAGGCAGGATTGCCTTGCCGACACCTGTGATCTTGTTTCCGACCTCCTGAAACTTCGTCCCGGTCGCGGATATTTTCTGCAAGGCTGTAGCGGACTGATTTGCCTGTTCCTCAAGCCGCTTTAATTCCTGCTCAGTCTCTATGATTTCCCTCTGCAGGGCATTGTACTGATCCTGCGAGATGTCGCCGTTCGCAAGGGCGGTATTCGCCTGTTCGGCAGCGGTCTTTAAGGTCGCCAACTTCTTCTTTGTCTCCTCGACAGCAGAGCCGAGGAGCTTGTGCTTCTGCGCCAGAAGCTCCGTGTTGCCGGGGTCGAGTTTCAGCAGTTTGTTGACATCTTTCAGCTGAGCCTGCGTATTTCGTATTTCGGTGTTGACGCCTTTAAGGGCGGTCTGCAGTTTGGTGGTATCGCCGCCGATCTCAACGGTAATTCCCTTTATTCTGTTGTAAGCCACGATATCACTTCCTTTCTCAAAAAATCAGAATCTGTCCTACCAGCGGTCGAAATCCTCCTGAGTAGCAATCTCGCAATACCCGTCATATTCATCATTGCGGCTCTCGATAAACAGCTCGTTTACCATGCCGATGGTGAGCAAATCAAGATCCCGAAGCGAGAGCCCCAGCTGCACGCAGCGGAGCAGAAACAGCGGCGTTGTCATTTCTCTGTCAGTCGGGCGAAGTTTTTTTTAGCGGAGGCATCGGTCTGGAGGTTGAGTCCCCAGAGCTCAATCAGCTTCGGCAGCACCTGATAGATGGAAAACGTGCTGAATTCATCCAGCCATTCCTCCGGGGTATCCGGCACACCTGCCGGGTCTGCGTGCTTTGCCATGACGTAGGCGATATTTTCAAACATCTCCAGGGAGAACATGTCAAGGTTCGAGTTTTCCTCATTGCCCGTGCCGACCGCCTTCTCCAGAGAGCGCAGGTCTTTATAAATGTCCCTGTGAAACTGCATCCTGTAAATTCGCGGAATGGCGGCAGAGGCCTTGAAAGCCAGCTGCCGTCCGTCAATTTCGATATTTTGCTTCATGCTCATCGCTTATCACCCCTGTCCTTCCTCGGATACCATCGAAGCCTCCGCGTTCGGCATGTAGACTGACTTGTACCAGTCCTGATAAACCGTATCGGTCGTGTCATCCCCGGTCTTTGCCTTTACATAGCCGTTTGCCATAGGCGTTGCTTTGAGCGTCAGCATCTCGGTCTGAACCTCGGTTTCCTCCTCATTTGTCTTGGAAGAGATGCCCGGTCGGCTTGCCGCGCAGTTATAAAGCACGTGACGGATTTTCCTGATATCGCCGTCAAACTCAAAGAGCAGGGCAAAGTTTGCCGTTTCCACGTTCGAGTTTTCAAGAAGGACGCTGTTTGTGTCAAGCTCCTCCTTCAGTACATCCGTGCGGAAAGATTCTGGCACCATCGCAAGCTCCAGATCGCCGTCATATCCCATGTTGTTGCTGATAATGTAATAGGCATAGCCGTCAGCGTAAAAATTGCTCAGCTCGCCGTTTGCGTCAAGAGAGATTGATACCGCGCCGGGCATCGCAACAGGCGTCCCGAAGGTCACCGTGCCGTCCTCGGCTATTTCCTGCAGCGCGTAATGCACGTTGCAGATATTGAATTTTACCTTATTCTTCTTCGCTGCCATCGCAGATTACCTCCATGTCAAATGTGTATAAGACCTCGTAGAGCTTCTCCGACTCTATCCAGGTCTCTGTCTTGTTGTAGAAAACGCGATGGGAATCCAAGGCATTTTCCAGTTTCAGTTCTGTCTTTGGGCTTTTTAAGTCCGTGTACAGTTCGATATGCACGCCGCTTATCTTGTGATATACATAGCCGTCAGCAGAGAAGTTGTTGCTGTCCGGCGTCAGGTAGCATATAAACGGCGGCTTCGGAGATTCGCCTTCGGCAAAGTGGTCGTAGGCGAAGGGAATGCCTGTCTCCGTCAGGATTTTTATAATCTCGTCCATGCCTGCCTCCTTCATTCGAGTGCCCGCTTGATGTCATCCTCAAGCTTTTTAATTCCGGTTTCCTCAGCGGCTGCGATATGCGGCCTTGCAGCAACACGACCTCCGTTTCGCTTGGCGTGGCCGTATTCCAGAAGATGCGCCAGCTGATAGCGGTTCTTGGAGTGAATCACCATAGTCAAGGAGTCTGCTGTCTCATTGGTCTTTTTCACAGCCCAGCTTTTGGCGTAGGCTCCGGTTTTTCTTGGCGCAGTGTCTCGGATCTGATTTTTCACAGTGTCACCTGCGTCCTGCACAGCCTTTTTTAAGTCCTCAGTCGCAAGGTCAGCGTATTCTGTCAGGCCTTTCATGACCTCATCAGCAAGCTGATCAACCTTTATCGTCTTGTTCATCGTCACCGCCTCACCTTTTGGCACGAAAGCTTTATGGACTTCCGCTTGTAATTCATGTGATCCACGCCGAGGATGTCATAAAGCTCGTCGTTAAACTGCACCCGATAGTCGGTCGAGGTGATCGCTGCTGCCTTTTTGCACCAGCGAATCGTGAAGTCGATTTTGGAATCATCGTCAATCAGACCGGCGTCCGTATTTTCCTTGCTCGCCTCGCCGCTGACTGTGGCGTAGCAGGAATAATACTCTGTCCAGTCATTTTTGTGATTCCCGATGGAATCAACCACGACCTCGTTTTTCGTGATAAAAATGCGAACGTTTAAAAGCTCTATCTTCATCAGAACACCTCCTGTCGGCTGCCGAAAAGCAGCGAGCGAAGCGTAAGGGTCAGGGCATGATGGTCGGCCTCCTCGCGGTGCTCGTAAAGATATCCGACTGTGTACATGACAGCGGCTTTGCCGTTCTCGACTGTTTCCAGGTATTCCTTGTCGTCCGTCCGCAGGATATCCATACAAAGTTTCTCGGCACTGGCAATAAAATAAGTGATGAGTGAGTCATCATCCTCAAAATCAATGCGGAGATACTGTTTCATCTCATCGAGCGTCACCATACACATCACATCCCTTCAAAAAGGGCGATGCTGACACGCAGGACAGCACCGCCGCAAAACTCAAAATCATCAAGCCGTAGCAAGCTTCAAAATCTGCACGGCCTCCGGAAGCACCAGCTTGCCGTCCACGCGCTCCTTTGCCACATAGCCGATCATGCCATTTCCAGCAAAGATCTCGTTGAGCTGCTTGAAGGAACGTGCGCCTCGGTCTCCGATGTTGTAGTACTTGTAATCGCTGAAAGCGATAGCGCTGTCCGGAGCGAATGCCGAGGTATGCACAGCGTAGCCAAGCACTCTGTCCGGCTCGCCTGCCTGATAAGACGGCTGCTAGATATAGGCTCCGTTGTTGTCCTTCAGCTTCCTGAGCGCAAGCAGCGTCTTGTCGTTCATGATGAAGCTAGCGTTCTTTCTGTACGGGCGCTTCAAGGCGTAGACAAGGTCGAGAAGGTCATCCGACTTGATTGCCGCCGTAAGCGTGCCTGCCACAGTACCGCCGCCGGTCTCAGCAAAAATGCCGGTAGGCTTGCCAGTGCCGTCGCCGTTAAGGAAGGCGTCCTCCTCGGCGTTTGCGAGAGCCTTGCCAAACTGCGTGATGATGTAATTTTCAAGACCGAAGGCATTGTCGTAGAGCAATTCCTCCGTCACCTTGATAGCCACATGCAGCTTATGCGCGTCCATAAGTATCTGGTCGAAGGTCGCGTCCCCGAAGGTCAGTGCGCCGCCTTCTTCAATCCACGATGCCGCAGGCTTTGTCGCCGCGATGTTAATCTTGTGCTCGCCGGAAGTCCTGATTTTAGTCGCAAGAGAACGCATGATATTCTCCTCATCGAGGACATCAATGAGTCTCTTGTCATACTCATCCGGCACCAGGTAGCCGCCGTCAGCGTCCACTCCTTCCTGCAGGACGTTAGATACGCGCTTAAAGCCGGAGCGGAGCGCGTCAAGCATTGCCGACCTGTACTCGTCGGACGCGCGTCCGGTCTTTGCCTCGGCAGTCTTTACCGCAGAGGGTCTTGTAGTAAGCGGGGTATTTACGGGTTTGTTCAGTTCCATCTCCATAGCCTCCATCTGTTCCTGGCGCTCAATCTCCGCGCCAAAGTCTCTGATTTTCTGTTCCATGTCGGCATAAGCGGCGGCATCCTCTGCCGAAAGAAGTCCATCCTTGTCGCGCTTGCTTTCCACAAAAGCCTTCGCTCCCTGCCATGCCTTGTTTCTTGCTTCTCTAAGCTCCTGAATCGTCATAAGTCATTTACCTCCATGTTTTAATTAAGTTGAGCCGCTCCATCAGGGAGTCGGCATGTGTCTTTGTGTCAGCGGCAGATCCTCCATCGTCTGCCGCAGTCCTTTCAGCCTTGGGCTGAATTTTGCATTTTGCTGCAAGCTTATCCATCAGTGAGTTGGTGACCGCCGCGCGGAAAAATACCATGCTGACCTGCGGAATCTCAATGTCCTCCGCAGCGTCTGCACGCCTTGTCATAATCTCATCGGCGAAGCCCATCTCAACAGCCGAGTGCGCATCCATCCAGGTCTCGGCATCCATCAGGTGTGAAATCTTTGCGCGGCTCATGCCGGTCTTGATTTCATAGGCGTTGATGATGGACTCCTTTACCTCGTCAAGCATAGCGATAGCTTTCTGCATTTCCGCAGAGTCACCAAAGGCGATGGTCGCCGGATTATGGATCATGAGCATGCTCACCGGGGATACCATCACCTTCGTGCCTGCCATCGCGATCACACTTGCAGCACTTGCCGCGATGCCGTCAATCTTGACCGTCACATCGCCTTTGTAGTCCATGAGCATGTTATAAATCTGGGCGGCAGCCACACAGTCGCCGCCCGGAGAGTTAATCCAGACCGTGATATCGCCGGAGCCTGAATTAAGCTCTTCTTTAAAAAGAGCCGGTGTGACGTCGTCATCGTACCAGGACTCACTTGCTATGGTGCCGTTTAGGAACAGGGTTCTTTCGACCGTCTGCTCCTGCGTCTCCTGATTGGTTATTGTTTTCTGTTTCCAGTTCCAGAACTTGTTCATTCGAAGCGTTCTCCTTTCCGTTCGTATTTGTATTGGCAAAAATTCCAGCGTCCTCAAGCTTCGTCATATTTCCATTGATGAGGTACAGGTCGCCGCCGCGCTCCGCCGGAATGCGGTCGAGATTCTCAAGCTGCCTTATATCGTTCGCTGACATCCAGCCGTTCTGCCGCGCTGTGGCATAACCATTCATGCGGCTTTCATAATCGCCGCGGAGTAAGCCTTCTACCGAAAATTTAATGAAATATTCCCGTTTCTCATTTTGCGTAAAGAGCGCCCTCTGCATTGCCTGTTCCCATCTGACCAGCCACGGCTCAAGCGTGTATTTCACAAACTCAAGCGACTGCTGCTCGATATTGCTGAATGAGGATTTTTCCAGATCACCGACCATATGCGGCGGGATTCTGAAAATACGGGCAATCTCATCAATCTGGAACTTCCTCGTCTCCAAAAACTGCGCCTCATTCGGGCTGATGGAGATAGGCGTGTATTTCATGCCTTCCTCAAGGATGCCGATTTTATGAGCATTGTTCCCGGAAAAGCCCTTGTTCCAGCTTTCGCGGATGGCATCCGGATTTTTCACTGTACCGGGATACTCCAGAATGCCGCCGGGTGTCGCTCCGTTTGCGAAGAACTTAGAGCCATACTCCTCGGCGGAGATGGCAAGCCCGATAGCATTTTTTGCCATCGCAATCGGTGAGTAGCCGACCAACCCATCAAAGCCAAGCCCCGGAATGTGAAGCACATCGTAAGGCGAGAGCCTTACAGTTCCCTGTTTCATGGTGTGTGCGTCCGATTCCTGCACCTGGTATTCGTAGTAGAGCCGTCCTTTTTCGTCACGGTCGACTGTCATGCGGTCGGGCATTAGCGGATACAGAGCCACCACCTCACCCTTGCCGTTTCGGATAATCTGGGCGTAACCATTTCCCCACAGGAGCAAGTGCGTCATAAGCGTTTCCCGAAATACGAACGAAGTCATCTCCGGATTCGGCTCATCGTGGAGCAAAAAATAAAGCGGTGTATCAACCGCCTTTTCCTTGCTGCCTTCCGCAGTGTATCTGTATAAATGAAGCGGCAGACCCGCCACCGCTTCGGAGAGTATCCTCACACAGGAGTAGACCGCCGTCATCTGCATAGCCGAGCGTTCGTTCACCCGTCTGCCGGATGTGGTCGTGCCAAATAAAAAGCTGTAACCGCTGCCGTTGATAGCATCTTTCGGCTTGTCCCGCGACCTGAAAAGCGATGATAATAGACTCATAGCCATACCTCCCATTCGTTTAAGGACTCCACAAAAATCAAGAGTCCGATGATTGTCAGAAGAATCATAATGACATCCATGTACGTACGAAAAAAGCACCTCCGAAGAGATGCTTATCTTTGCCCGTTTTTCACTGATACCAGTATATCATGAGTAATTTGCCAATGCGTCCACGAAATTACTCATACGTATTTACATTTCCAGAGACTCCTCCACGCCGAACAGGCTGCAGAATTCCGCAGTCGCGTCAGCCAGATAGAACATTCCAAGTTTTCTGCCGGTCTCCTCGTTGTACATTTTTGGCAGATAATCAGCCTCCGCGCATGCCTGCTCAAACAGAGCCGGATCGTCCACAAAAGTGGCTTTGCCATAATAGCGCAGGAAGCCCTGCCCATCGCTTGCCACGATCTCAATGTTTGCGTTTTCCTGCAGCTGGCGGTAGCAGTTCTTGAACGTGCCGACTCCAAAATACAGCTTTCCGTTGTTTATCATTTTGAAGCTGAACGGGCGGCATTTCGGCTTGTCTCCATCAATGGTAGCCACATAAAAAATCTGCGCCTTGTCGAGATATTCGTTTACTTTTTCCACATTTGTCATGGTGAATTCCTCCAGTCTTTGTTCTTGACTTATGTCAGTAAGAAAATTATACTATAAAAGAATTCAAAAGCAAGTACGCAGATTTACCTTACATAGTAAGAAAATTCTTACCAAGGAGTTTTTCATATGACTAAAACCGATGAATTAAATTGCCCCGTCCGCAAGGGACTTGTACTTTTTGAGGGCAAATGGAATATCCGTGTCCTCTATGAGCTTATCATGCAGTCACCGCTGCGTTTCGGGGAGCTTCGGAAAGCAATCCCCGATATCTCGAATACCATGCTGGCGTCAACTCTGAAATCCCTTGAGGAGAAAGGGCTTGTCACCCGCACGCAGTATAACGAGATTCCTCCGCATGTGGAGTATTCCTTGAGCGAGAGCGGTCAGGCTCTCGTCCCTATCTTTGACGCTATCGGTGACTGGGGGACAAAATACCTCAAATAAATAATATTCCTCTGTGGTCGTATACGCTTTCACCGTTTTGATTTCCGCAGCGGATGGCCCGGTCAAGTCCCATGATAGTGGCGACCGCGCCGTCAATTTTCTCCGTGGATTTTTCCTTGTCGGCTTTGATATTGCCTGCCGGGTCTGTTTTGATGTAGATGTTGTCCATCATCCACCGCAGAACCGGATGGCCGCCGTGAGCGATTTTCTCCTCAAGCGTCAGCTTCATCAGTTCCTTGGTGGGCGGAGACATATCCTTAAAACCCTGCCCGAAGGGAACGACTGTAAATCCCATACCTTCAAGGTTCTGCACCATCTGCACGGCTCCCCATCGGTCGAAAGCAATCTCCCGAATGTTGAACCGCTCGCCAAGCCGCTCGATGAATTTCTCAATGTATCCATAATGGACGACATTTCCTTCCGTGGTCTGAAGATACCCCTGCCGCTCCCAGACATCGTAGGGAACATGGTCGCGCTTGACACGCAGATCCAGCGTCTCCTCCGGAATCCAGAAGTACGGAAGGACAATATATTTATCATCTTCATCAATCGGAGGGAATACCAGCACGAAAGCCGTGATGTCCGTAGTGCTCGAAAGGTCAAGCCCACCGTAACAGACTCTGCCTTCCAGATCATCCTCATCAACCTTGAAGGCGCAGGAGTCCCATTTCTGCATCGGCATCCAGCGGACGGACTGCTTCACCCATTGGTTGAGCCTGAGCTGCCTAAAGGAGTTCTCCTCGCCCGGATTCTGCTTTGCCGATTCGCAGGCAGCTTTTACCTTGTCGATGCCGACCGTGATGTCGAGTGACGGATTTGCCTTCTTCCAGACCTTCGGGTCTGTCCAGTCGTCAGATTCATCCGCACCGTAAATGACCGGATAGAAGGTCGGGTCAATCTTTCTGCCTTCGAGGATGTCCTTCGCCTTTTGGTGTGTTTCGTAGCAAATAGAGTTTGTATCCGTCCCGGCAGTTGTAATCAGAAAATACAGTGGCTGCATCCTAGCATCGCCGGAGCCCTTTGTCATAACGTCAAAAAGCTTTCGGTTCGGCTGGGTATGCAGCTCATCGAACACCACGCCGTGGATGTTGAAACCGTGCTTGCTGTATGCTTCCGCAGAAAGCACCTGATAGAAGCTGTTGGTGGGCGCAAATATAATACGCTTCTGTGATGCCAGTATCTTCACCCGCCGTGAAAGAGCCGGACACATCCGCACCATATCCGCTGCCACGTCAAAGACAATCGTAGCCTGCTGCCGATCAGCGGCGCAGCCATACACCTCAGCGCGTTCCTCACCGTCACCGCAGCAGAGGAGCAGAGCCACCGCAGCTGCAAGCTCGCTTTTGCCCTGCTTTTTAGGTATCTCAATATAAGCCGTATTGAACTGGCGGTACCCATTCGGCTTCAGCGTCCCGAATATATCCCTGATGATCTGTTCCTGCCAGTCTATGAGTTCAAATGGCTTACCTGACCAGGTACCCTTGGTGTGGCAGAGGCTCTCGATAAAAGCCACGGCATAATCCGCCGAATCCTGGTCATAGTACGAGTCCTTCGCCTTGAATTTTGTCGGTTTGTATTTCTTCAGTTTCCGCATCATGCGAACAATCACCATCTTTCTTTATCGGAATCAGCCATGAAGCGTCCGCGACCATCGCATCATACGGCAGTTCCTTCCTGTCTATCAAAAATTCCATAACTCCTCCGGACAGAAAAACAGCCTGCCGGGTGGCAAGCTGCTGTATCTCTGTTTTCGTTGTTTATTGCCTCTGGCAGCGGTGTATCGTCTCAATAATCTGATCCTGCTCATCCGTCTTAACGCCGATGCTTGAAAGCGCCTGCCTTGTTCCGCAGTCCGGGCAGATGAGCGTTTGGTTGTCCGTCCGCGAAAGCGCCGGAACGCCTGTGTATTCCCGTCCGCAGATTGGGCAGACGGCTGTTCTGATTTCATCTGTTTTCATTTTCGCATACCTCCCTGCATTTCGCCTCGGCGTCCAGAAGTATTCTCCGGTCGAAATAAAATGTGTCGTAGCCGTCAAGGCAAGTTTTCATATAAAATCCGCTCGGAATCCCAATCGGCCTGTCTTCATGCATGATATAGGCAAAGGCGCTGACCGTCCTGCGCCTTCCGGTGCGGATTCCCTTGTACTGGACTTTGATGTCCTTCTTGTAGTAGAAATTCGGAAAACCCTCGTAGCGGTCAAGCGCCGCCTCATCCTCCGGCGTCACTTCCCAGATCACTACCGGAACTGTACTGCCTTCTGCTTGCTCAATCGTAAGGTAGGAGCCGGTCTTGCTTCCCCTAAATAGAAGTTCCCAGTCCTTCAGGTTTGCCGTCCCGAGGATTGTCGCGTGAGGACAGCGGCAGCGCATCTGCGGAACGTTTAAGTTGCTCCCGTAGGCAATGTAATAGCGTTTCATAATTCGTCCGTCCTTTCCGAAGAGTGCGGATTTCCATTCGCGGGAATCACCCTTCTACCACCTTAAGACCGCCGAAGCGGTTAGGTGTAAGGCGGCAGGCGGCTAACTCCTGCGTGCTCTTCAAGCGGCTCTGCCGTGGCGGAAGGCCGTGTCGCCTGCGAGGCGTCTTATCAGGATGTCCCTTGCTGTCGCGAATTCCTCGCCGATGAATCCGAGGCGGAGAAGCCAGGTGCGCATCGCGTACTTCGGGTTCTCTGTCTGCTGCGGCTTCGGACTTGCGGTCTTGACCGTCTTTGCCATTTGGCTAAGCGCCAGGCAAAGCTGGATGTAGCTTTTCAGCTGGCCCGCGTGGAGGCCGTTTCTTTTGCCGTCTGCCGGAGCGTCAAACTGGAAAAGTCTGAATTCTACCGTAGCCTTTGTGAAGGTAGCGTGGAGGTTGAGCATGTGGTAGCGGCTGCTGTTGTAATGCTGCGTCCTGCCGCAGGAGGCTCCCTGGCTTGTGTACCAGATATCCGCAAGCTGCGCCATCGTCTGAGGCTTTTTCCTGTTGAGCTCGGAAAGGAAATCCGGGTCAACCGTGCGGCAGTAGCGGTCCATGCGGCGGCGGTCAAGGTTTAAGGCGTCCGCAAGAAGGCTCTCGTGGCTTGCCATGATGTTGGCGAGGTTTCGAAGCGTCTGCGGCGTGTGGCCTTTGGCTCCGATGTGGATGTGGACTCCGCAGCCCCTTGTCGCGTCGCTCTTCGCGCCTGCGTGTCTGAGCTGTCTGACAAGCTCCTGCAGCGTCTCGATGTCGACGTATGTGAGGATAGGCGTTACCATCTCGCATTTTTCGCTGTCGGGTCCGGCTATGGAAACATCCTTCTGGAATTTCCACTCGCGTCCCTGCGCATCCCATGCGCTCCAGGTGCTGTAGCCGTTGCGGCCTGCCGTGTTTTCGTACCTGCCGGTTCCGAAAAACTTAGCCGCAAGCTTCGCCGCCTTGTCGCGGGTAATGCTGTTCATCTCGACCTCGACCCCGATGGTCTGCTGCTTCATTTCGCTGATCTGGTTCTTTATTTTTTCGTTCATGCTGTGTGCCTCCTGTGTGGTTGTTTTCCCTTTCGGTAGTGTATTAATCACTCTAAAGCCCACATATAGCAAGACAATTCGGAGGCATAAACTACACAATCATCAGAGGCTGTGTTTGTCACATTTACAGCAGGATTTCAGTCGATTCTGCGGCAGATATCCTCACCGAAAATGACGTTCAGACCCGAGCCATTGTCCCAGTGAACCATCACCGTGCCCGTGTCATCGACACCGTACACAGTGCCCTCCGTGCCAATCGGCGGTGCCTGGACATCGTCCATTTTAAGGATCCTTACGCGGCAGCCCACAGGGTACTGCTGCCGGAGTTTTTCTACTGTATCTCTGTCAGTAAATCTCATAAGCCCACCTCACTCTAAAATCTGCTCGATCTGGAAGTGCGTGCCGGAAAGGAATGTATCCGCAGCCCAGCTGCCAATCTCGTCACCGTAAAGCACCGCCGCCGTGATAACTGCCACCGCGATGATGACGGCTGCCAATTTCATTCTCTCAGTCATTGTCGGCACCTCCTTCGCTGCGGCTGCCGCTCTTAAAGGCGGAGGAGCCGGTCAGATTCTTGAGCAGAATCTTTCGTTCTGTCTTGTACTCCGGGCCGATGAAGCCGAGGCGGAGAAGCCAGGTGCGGAAGGCGTACTTCTCATTTTCTACCTCGCCGGGTTTCGCCGTCACGCGCTTCTGATTGACGCTCATCTCGCAGAGCGCCGAAATAAAGTGCGTGTAGGCTTTTGAAGTATCGGCATCCAGAACATTCTCGAACCAGGGGAAGAAGATCTCGCTCTCCGTAATCTCAATCGGGGTCGCAGGAATGCCGAGCGCCTTTTTAATCAGGTTGCCCTTGGCGTCCAGAAAGCTCGTGAGGTGTCCGACGTTGACCTTCGAAAGCGGAACCGAAATCATCAGACTGAGGGAGTCGGATTCTTCCAGTGCAGCGTCTTCAGGTTCCTCGGTTTCTGCAGCTTCGACAGGCTGCTCCTCGGTCTCCGCCGTGTCAGTTTCTTCAGCTCGACTTTCGTCATCCGGCGTTTCCTCCGCTTCAGCGTCCTCGCTGTCAGCGGTCTCTGCAGCCGCTTTCTCCGCAGGCTCTGCGTGAAATCCCTTCTGCTCAAGCATTTCCAGCAAATTTTCAATCTCCTCGCTGTTGGCTCTGTCGTCAAAGCTGACAGTGCCGTCCTTGCTGACCTCGATGTAGTCAATCAGGTAAGCCGCGCTCGGCATGCCCATGTACTTCTTTTTGCAGCCGAGAAACTCCTCGATGGCTTCAGCAAGGCGCTTTCTTTCCGCTCCGGTCACGTTGTAGTTAATCGTCATGGCGTTTTGCCCTCCTTCTTTTTTGGTAGTACATTAATCACTCTGTAGCTCGGAAATAGCAAGCTGAGAATCAGAGAATTACCACCAAATGTGCAGGCAGGAAATTGTGACAATTACGCCTCCTCAATTTCCTTCACAAGGTCAGCGTATGGGATTTTCACGCCGTCCCTTATAACGTAAACTCCGTCTGCATCACCGGTATCGTCCACGTATCTGCGAAGGATGACACTGGCGTATTTCTCATCAAGCTCCATCGTGTAGCAGATTCTGTTCATCTGCTCACAAGCCATGAGTGTTGAACCCGACCCGCCGAAGGTATCGATAACGATGCCGTTTTCCTGAGAGGAATTTCCGATAGGATAGCCGAGCAAATCAAGTGGCTTTGATGTCGGATGATTCTTATTGCGCTTCGGCTTATCGAAATTCCAGATGGTGGTCTGCTTGCGGTCTGAGTACCAGTGGTGCTTGCCGTTGTTGAGGTAGCCGTAGAGCACCGGCTCATGCTGCCATTGATAATCACTGCGCCCGAGCACTAAGGAGTTCTTTACCCATATACAGCACCCGGCAAGATGGAATCCGGCATCAATAAATGCCTTGCGGAAATTCAGCCCCTCGGTGTCTCAGCATGGAAGACATAAGCAGCACCGCCGCTTTCCAGGTGGGCTGCCATGTTTACAAAAGAATTGTACAGAAATGTGTAGAATTCCTCGTTCTTCATGCTGTCATTCTTGATGGTCAGACCGTCGGATGATTTGAACGAGACTCCATACGGCGGGTCTGTCACGATAAGATTCGCCTTCTTCCCGTCCATCAGAGCAGCGACATCATTAGCGTTTGTAGCATCGCCGCACATGAGCCTGTGCTTACCGACTGTCCAGATATCTCCGGACAAAACAAAAGCGGCCTTTTCAAGAGCCGCCGTTAAGTCGTAATCATCATCCTTCGTCTCGCTGTCCGTGCCGTCCGCGAACAGGTCTGCAATCTCATCATCGGAGAAGCCAGTCAGCCCGATGTCAAAATCCACGCCCTGCAGGGATTCAATCTCGATACGCAGTAGCTCCTCGTCCCATCCGGCGTCAAGCGCCATGCGGTTATCGGCAAGGATATAGGCTTTTTTCTGTGCCTCGATGAGATAATCCACGAGCACGCATGGAACCTCTGTGATTCCCTCAGCCTTCGCAGCCTCAAGCCTGCCATGTCCGGCAATCACGTTGTAATCCTTATCCACGATGACCGGATTGATGAACCCGAACTCCCTGAGAGACGAGCGCAGCTTCGTGATCTGCTCCGGCGAGTGTGTCCGGGCATTATTTACATACGGCACCAGTTTATTGACCGGCACCAGAGTCATTTGTGTAGTTGTTTTCATACGAGCCCCCATTCCGCGAATGATTCAAATCCGCCCATGTTTTTGATGTATTCCCCTGCAATCCCGACTATCTCGGAATAAGGCCTTCCGTCCACGGTCTCATCGCCGATGGCACAGCAAAGCTCTACGGTTTTCCTTGTTTTTTGCGCTTTCAAAAAAGCATAGATATTTACAGACACATCGGCCTTGGACAAATCTTTTCCGTGCAGGCCGCCACCCGTGACAGAGTCCGCCATATCACTCCCAAGCTTCCGGTTCGTCGCCCCGGTATCTACGTCCATGCCGCCCGTCCAGTCACCGAGCGGATTCACAATCACGCAGGGATAATCGGTTTCATATCTTTGTTTCAGCACATCGGTCTGAGCGTTGCTCTGACAGATAATGAGCTTATTTCCGTCAAGGATATATTTCCCGTCATATGGATAATTGCTGTAAATCTCAAAGGCGATGTCCGCGAGACGTCTTTGTTCTTCCGTTAGCGGCACACCCTTGAAAATGCCGTTGTCTCCGCAGCGGAAGCCATCTGCCTGATTGTAAGATAGGTGCTTATCCTGCGGAACTTCCACATAATCCACTTTTACATTTCCTGCAATGCGCCTGACTGCCGCAGCCACATCATCGTGATTAAGCCTCACGGAAGTCTCCGCAATCACATGGCACACGCCATGCCCGATCAGCACCTCGACTGCGATTTTGGGATTCTCCTCCGCGGTATAGGCGAGGTCAACGAGAGCACCTGCTATGCGGTCTGCAATTTTATCCGGATGTGCCGGATTCACTTTTTCTATCATCTTCGTTATCCTTTCTGCCTTGCACGGAGGAGGCGCTCCATCATATCGTCCTGCGGCGTATTTCCCGTGTATTCCACGGAGCAGTTCTCGCGCACAATCTGATAAATCTGAAACCATGTCTGATTTGCCTGCTTCGTAAACTGCTGGAGCATGGCAACATACGGGCTCTGGCAGGCCGCTCCGGTAGTGGGGTGCTTTGCCAAAAATCCGTACTCAGAGATTGCCTGCTCGCACTGAATCTGACGTGCCACGCTCATGGCGTACTGGTTGATGAGCTGCAGATTGACAAGCTCCGTGCAGCCAACGCGCTTCAGCCACGTCCAGGTCTCCGCGAAAATCTCCTCGGCGCAAAGCTCCTCGCCGTTTTTCTGATGTGCCTTCATATATTCCTTGACCGGCGGCATGTCCACACCGGTAAGCTCGACCGCCCCTGGAAGGTCAATCACCTCCGCCGTTTTACCCGCAGAGATTTTCTCCGTCAGAGCCTTCCGTTTCGGCCCGGTTCCGGGTCTTGCGCCGCCTCTGGCGGTTCCGTCCTTGGCCATTTTCATCACCTCGTTTCCGATTCGGGGTTATATACCCGTTTGAATAGCAAATTTTGCGCGTGTGACCCCCGCGCCGTTCCCTGTGGGGCAGGTCCCGGAGATTTTCCCGCCCCCTGGGGGTCTGTCACAATTACACAAAGAGTCCGCGAAGGATTTGTCACTCATGCACGAAGCACGGAAAAATCAGTGTCTCTGCCACCTGTCGCCGCGCTTCGCGTGAATCCTCGCGTGGCATGCCGCGCAAAGCGACATGAGATTGCTTTCGTCATGGGTGCCGCCCTCAGAGAGCGGCTTTATATGATGCACCTGCTCCACGGGAGTGAAGACTCCGTTTTTTAAGCATTCTTCACACAGCGGGTGTGCACTTGCGTACCTTGCGCGTATCCTTGACCACGCTCTGCCGTAGCGCTTCTTCGCGTTCTGGTCGCGCCCGTACTTTTCATACTGCTTTGCGGACAGCTTCGCGTGCTCCTCGCAGTAACGCTGCCCGTATTCCACAAGCTCCGGGCATCCTGGGTATCCGCACGGGTGTTTCGGTTTCCTTGGCATTTGCTCACCTTCCTTCGGGTACGAAAAAAGCCCTCACAGATTTCCCTGCAAAGGCTTCTTCGTGGTTTTTCACAATACCATTGTATCATGAGTAATCTGCCAGTGTGTCCACGAAATTACTCATGCCTTGCCAAACAGCAGCGTGGTCAGATGCTCCAGGGCGCGGTTCTTTTTATTGTACGCGCTCGACCGCTCGATATGGAAACGGTCGCAGATGTCATAGACGGCTCCCTGACAGCCCTCCGTTAGATAGAACGTGTCAAGCACGTACTGTTCCTCCTCGGAAAGCTCCTGCCACGCAGGACGAAACCACTCCATGTATTCGACCGCCTGCCGGTAGCGTTCTTTTAAGACATCAATCTCCTCGATGCCTTTAATCATCCTGTCCTCGCCTGCCTGCGGATTGTGCGCATGCGGCATGCCGTCATAACCGGGAGAGCCGACGCCTGCCATGCGGTCTCGGACATCGCTGATCTCAGTCTCCGTGTTCTTAATGATATAAACCATGCTGCTGTAATCCTTCAGCGCCCGAACCGCCGCAGCCCTCTTGTCCAGATACTGCCAGATAATATTCATAAGCCTTCACCGCCTTTCCTTTGTCGTAAGTCTTGCCTTCACGGCATTAATCAGGGCGCTCTGTGTTTTTTCCTTCTTCTGCAGGGCTTTCATGACATCTTCGTCAATCGTCCCTTTTGCGATGATGTGGTGAATCACGACTGTGTCTTTCTGCCCCTGTCTGTGAAGCCTCGCATTCGTCTGCTGGTAGAGCTCAAGGCTCCAGGTGAGACCAAACCAGATGAGTGTGGAACCGCCTGACTGTAAGTTCAGCCCGTGTCCTGCCGATGCCGGATGGATAATCGCTGCAGGAATCCTGCCCGCGTTCCAGTCCTCAATATCCTTCGATTTCTTTATCTCCCGAACATCAAACCTCGACTTGATCCTCTCGGCGTCATGCTGATACCAGTAGGCAATCAAAACCGGCTTGCCGTTTGCACCCTCAATCAGATCCTCCAGTGCATCCAGCTTCCGGTCGTGAATGAGGAGGCTGTTTTTCTCATCATCGTAAACTGCCCCGTTTGCCATCTGCAGGAGCTTCCCGGAAAGCACTGCCGCATTAACCGCATCGATTTCCTTGTCTTTAATCTTTGCTACCATGTCCTCTTTAAACCTGTCGTAAACGCCCTGCTCCTTTTCACTCATAAAGACCGGCACCTCATTGATCACGCATTCCGGCAGCTGCAGATAATCGCAGGATTTCATGGATATCGTGATGTCTCCAATCTGCCTGTGAATCCGCTCCTCCGCTCCCGGAAGAGGCTTGTAGCTGAAGATGACTTCCGCGTTTCTCTTGTCAGGCATGAAGTAAGCGCTGCGGTAATGCGAGATGTATCTGCCGAGCCTCTTGCCCATATCAAGCACCCGAAACTGCGCCCACAAATCCATCAGACCATTCGACGAAGGCGTTCCGGTCAGTCCCACAATTCTCTTCACATAAGGTCTGACCTTCAGAAGACTCTTAAATCGTTTTGCTTGCCAGGACTTAAAGCTTGAAAGCTCATCAAGCACAATCATGTCAAAGTCAAACCGGACGCCGCTTTTATTGATGAGCCAGTCCACATTTTCCCTGTTGATGATATAGACATCCGCTTTCTGCATAAGCGCCGCCGTTCTCTCTGCCGCTGTCCCGACCACCACCGACCAAGTGAGTCCTTTTAAGTGATCCCACTTCTGTATCTCCGAAGGCCATGTATCCCGCGCCACTCGCAGCGGAGCGATTACCAGCACTTTCCGGATAAGGAACTGGTCGAGACAGAGGTCAAAAAGCGCCGTCAATGTGATCACGCTCTTGCCGAGTCCCATTTCCAGAAATACAGCCGCCACCGGATGCGTCAGGATGAACTCGGTCGCGTATTTCTGATATTCATGCGCCTCGTATTTCATCCAGCATCCCTCCAATCTTTCCAATATCGTCTATCACATAGACCTTAAAGCCGAGGCTCTCCAGCTGCTCTTTTCGTCTCTGCTGCAGCGGCCTCAATGTCTTTCCCGGGGCCTTTGTCTCCGCAAAGAAGGCTCTTCCTCCCGGCATCAGCACCAAGCGGTCCGGCACACCATCGCATCCCGGACTGACAAATTTCAAAGCCGTCCCGCCGCTGGATTTCACCGCCTCCCGTAGCTTCTTTTCAATATATTTTTCATTCATAAGGTTCTGCTTCCTCCTGTCACAAGTTCACAAAAGCACAACCTCCCCCGTATATTTCCTTACGCGCGTGTGTTCACGTGCTTTTTATCCCTATACATTCAGGAAATCGAATTTGAATATAAGGGAAAAAGTTGTGTTGTGTGTGTCTGCTTATATGGTTCTCCGGTACAGACGCTGCCTGCCATACAGGGGCTGCCGCCTGATTGTGGTGGTGCGTTCCCACCCGTCTGCCTGCGCCATCATTGCCGCGATGGCATAGCTGTCGGAAGGCTTCATTTCCTGCAGGTTTTTCCCGAAGCACTCGCACCAGATCTCCGCGTTGCTGACCTCATCTCTGGGCTTTCCGCTCCGCTCCGGCATACCGAACTCACAGCCGGACAGGTAATTTCTCCTGCTGATAAGATCCATCTCCGGCCAGTTTTCCGGCACCGGCGCATCCAGGTACTCTTCAATCATGCCGATACGCTCGTCTGCCTCCATCGCACCCTTTTGCGCCTCCTCCGCCGCTTCTAAAATGTCACCCTCCAGATACAGCTTCTCGCCGGATTTCCAGATTTCCTTTGCCTCCGCCCAGAACTGCTGCCGGAACTCCTCCGTAAAATCCCAGGTCTTTTTCTGCTTCTTCTGGTGCACCTTGATGATCCAGAAGCGGCGGTTTCCCGTGATGTCGCGCAGATATCCGCGCTCACCGTTGACCGTTGCGATGATGATGCACTGCCTCGGGTGGGACTCCACCACCTTCCCGTAAGACGGTCTGTACTTATCGTCCGATGTCGATAAAAATGCCTTCACCTTCTCGATATCCGCCTTCTTCATTCCGGCAAGCTCGCCAATCTCCACTACCCAGAACCCCTGCAGCTTCTCGGCTCCGGACTTGTCGTCCATGTCGGTAAGGGAGAGTGTTTCCGAATAATATTCCGGCGTGACGAGATCCTTTACGATGGTGCTCTTGCCGATGCCCTGGTCGCCGTCCAGCACCGGAACCGAATCAAACTTGATGCCCGGCACATAGATTCGTGCGACAGCTGCAGCAAAGGTCTTCCTCGTAACCGTGCGGACATACTCCGTATCATCCGCCTGCAGATATTTGATAAACGCTGTCTCCACGCGCTTCTTTCCGTCCCACGGCGGCAACGAATTGAGGTAGTCCCTGACCGGATGAAAATGCCGGTCATCCGCGACCTTCGTAAATGCCACATCGTGGTTCCTGCTTGAAAAAGGCAGGTACCTGATATCAATGATGGATTTTAACTGCGCCGTATCCGCATCGCGCCAGAAGGAATTTCCCTCCGGGCGCTCCCACGGCAGCTCCCCGGTCACCTGGATGCGGTTTGCCATTTCGTTGAAAGCAAAATTCTTAAAGTCCGGATCATTATTCAGAATGAAGTTCAGATTGAACACACTGTTTTCAAGCCGGCCTGTCCTTGGCTGATATTTCAGCTTCGTACGCCAGTCTTCACCATCGGATACAACATCAAACTCCACACCGGCCTGTTCCAGCTTCTCGTTTGCTGCGAGCACCTTCACATCATCCTGCTGCATGGCAAAATCACACATGGCCTTGAAGGATTCCTTGTCGTCCATATTGCCGAAGCGTTGCACGCGCACAATATCAAAAGCGTTGCAGAGCCTTAAGTACGCGGCATCCTTCGCATGATGGGAATACACAAATTTGTTTTCCTTGATCTCGACACCGGCCACGCTGCTCGCCTCGATCAGGTGATAGCGGTCAGGATTGTCTGTCGGCTCATAGATATCCGAAAGGAAGCGGTCAATGGCACTGTTCACCGGATAATAGGCACGATTGAAAAGGCCGACCACACCTTCCTTCGTAAGCGGGTCCTGCACCTTCTGAAACGATGCCGTATTTGCCTTGCTCTCCCTCGATGAGGTCGGAAGCTGCGTGGGATCCGTCCACTCCGGATGTGCCGCAAGCACCGCATCCGGATCAAGCCAGCCGCCATCCGTTTCCTTATAGACAAACACGCCGTTCACAGGCGTAGACGGCCAGTACATCAGCTGGTTGGGCAGATAGGAGCATTCGTCAAAGAAATCGATGCCGAAATCCTGTGCCAGATACCTGGAAATTGCAACGAACTCCTCCGGCGTTACGTCCCTCGTCAGAGGAGCCAGAATCCTGACACGCGGCGCTTCCTCCGTGCTGCTGTGCGTGGAATAAAGAACCGATGTATACGGCATGTGTTTCTCGTAATTTTCCAGAAACTCCTTCGTGATCCGGTCGCCGTCAAGCGTGACCATGGAACGCTTCTCGACTGTCTCCACCTTGCGTCTTCCGCCTTTTAGCACTCCCGCGACAAAGCCGCCGTGATCCTTCGCCGCGTCACGCTGTGCCTTGCTCATCTTCGCGTACTCCTCGGCGGATTCGGTCGTGCGCATCGTGATCTTTAACCGTTCCTTCAGGTCATCAAATTTAATGGTCTTATTGACCCACTTTTTCGCCTGGCGGCTGTTGCCATAAGCAATTGCAAGACCTCTCATAATGCTTCCACCTCCGTGTAATCGCTGTTGAAAAACCTAACCTTCTGTCTCCTCTGCTTTGCTTTTGCGATTTCCATCTCCATGCCCGCGGAGAGCCTGTCGCCCAGAACCCAAACCTCGCTGCATTTGCCCAGCAGCACGATATCCATAAAAATGGCAAGCTCCCGTTCTTCCGGATTTTCATCATCCATGAACTGCGGAAACATCAGCTGCGGTGCCAGTGGAATCTGTCCTCGCTCAAGCGCAAACCGGCAAAAGTCGATGGTTCTTTTTGTGTTGCCCGCGACATCGCCGGAATAGGGACTGCAGATGTAAATCAGTGGCCTGTACTTTTTGTCCGTTTTCATTCGAAACCTCCTTATATTTTTTTGAGGTTGCCCTCTACCGGGTAGCCCCGACGAGGAAGCGAATCTGACATTTCGAACACAAGAATTTTCAAAAATTTAACCGGGACTGATTTTGCTCAGCCCCGGCTGCCCATTCCCGTAAATCAATGCTTAGAAGTCTCTATCCGAATACGCCTCAGCAAGCACCTTCGCCGCTCTGGTCAGCTTCTTTGATAAGTTATTTTCAAGCTTTTTGATATCTTCCTGCGATGCGTCCGGTCCAGCCAGCTTCTTGACGTACTCACGGATGGTTGTGTCACCGTATTTTGTCGCGATAAATGCCTCTGCAACGTCCGGCTTTTTCCAAAGCACCTGGCGGATCCATGCGCAAATAGTCTCATCTGCCTCAGCCTCATCGTAAGTAAGCTCGTCCTTTTTGAAAATGCTGTCATCCGCCACTTCGTCCATGAGAGGCTCGGAGGTATCGACCACGTCCTCTTCATCGGAAGGTTGCGCCTTAGAATTCCCCTGATGCCTCCAATATTTGTGCCAGTTGTTGTAGTCTGGCCTGTTGTACTCAACATCACAGGCTTCCTGCAGTTTCTGCTTGCGCTCTTCCTCCGGAATCTCATCAAGATCAATATTGACGCTGCGTCCCATCTGCCTTGCATCCTCTTCCGTCAGTTCAAATGCCACTCTCTCATTCTCATACCTGATTACGATTTTCATTTTGTTTTCCTTTCCGCCCGAGGGTGGACGCCGGGAAAACAAAAGGGAACCCGCAGGAGAGATGATCTGCTGGCTCCGTATGCCGGGAATGGGCATGACAAATAAACGTTGAGTGCAACATCTCTTCCAACGCAGCACTTGCTGCGATCTAAGATTTCTTGTGCTTTCCCAACGTCCTGATGGCCATTTCGGACTATGAGATTATTTATTTGGGTATCCTGGGATGCCCAATCATTACATCAGCTGAAAATCTGATATAATGATTCGAAATCCCGGTTTTTCTGCGACATGCAATATCAGCAAAAATTTGTAAATTTCCATGTCTAAATTCTACATTTTGTGATATGATATATTCTAATATTTCATAATTATTATTTTTTCGACTGTTTATGAACAGGAGTACGTATTTATGTCAAATATAAATTTTGATATCCTCAAAGAGAATATCCGCAGTCTAATAAAAGACAAAGGGATGACGCAGCAGCAGCTCGGCGACGCAATCGGCATGTCCCAATCCAATGTCAACAAGTGTCTGAAGCAGGGAGACGGCTCCCGGAGTTTCACTTTAGAGCAGGTCTGCGCTTTAGCCGACCTTTTCGAGATGAGCGTTGATGATCTCTTGGGCCGCCGCCCATCCAAAGACACTCACTCCGTTGAAGACATCTGCCGTTTCCTTGTCGCCTTGATTACGAACTATAAGGTTGTCCATTTTGAACATCCCATTGAAGAGAAAGTCTACCCTCCCACCGATCCCTATAACGATTTCGAATTAAATGAAACAAAAACCATCAGATACGATGCGTTCTATTTTCCCAGCTACATTACTCCCCCGGAATACTTTGACGAGTATCGCCTCGACGACATCCGGAGTGATGTACTCGCAAATGGCAACAGCGTTCCGGAGAATATGACGATCAACAACTTCCTGCACAAATTCATAGATACATTTGAAAAATACGACAGCGGCGTATACGAGGAAGACGACTATAAAATCCTGTTAGACGCCTATTACCGCATCCTCCGGCAGTAGGTGCAGGCCGGAGGATTGTTTCCCGACATGCAAAAAGCCAGAGTAGAATTATCTGTTTAGGGATTTGTTCTCCCTAGATAATCTACTCTGGCTTATTTGGTGACTGGCATTATGCCGTCCTGTTACGCTCAGTCAGTAAATCAATAGTTTGCTACTTGTTTAATTTTTTCCCCGGCAGTTGCCGTCATTTCATCCCAATTCAAAACTATGAATTGCCTGCAGACGCTGCATACAACGGAGTTTCTTCCGCTGGAATGATCTATGTCTACAAACTTGCCCTTTTGACATATGGGACATTTTATAATCTTCTGCTTCGCCACCTCTAAAAACATACCTCCTATCATATGATTTCCGGCATCTGAACCTCGATATCCTCTAAAGGCGTACCGTCTTCGTTTTTCACATCAGCTTTCGCTTTTCTAAGTATATCCCTGACTTCTTCGACTTCCCTGTCAGAGAACTTATCACCTACAAGCATATAGGCAATAATTTTTCCGGCATCCTTCAATGCCTGAGATCCTGTAATCATACGCTTGTTCATGCTATTGGTAACAAGCACATTTGACCATACAGGATTCTCCTGTGACCAATTTATCTTATTAATTTTGTCAACCAGATCCGTATATTCATAACCGTACTCTTGCGCTATCGAAACCGCCATTGCCAACGCAGTGTGGGTTACCGGCTTGAGCAAGAGGTGATCTTTCCGCAAGTTTGCGAGAGAAATATTCTTTTCTACATATTCCTGATATGTCTTAAATATTTCTATCCTCGACATTGATATATTCCAGAAATCCCGCATAATAACGCGTCCCTTTTCCAACATTGCGTCATTCCGTCTTGTCTTTGGCGTTATGCCTTCCTTCGCAAGCAGGATTTCCGACATCGTATATATTGCACTTAACGTTGTGAGATTCTTACTTCTCAGCGGTATCGTATTCGATGTCCAGTTCACAACCTCCTGCTCGCCTATTGGATGCAACGGTGCATCTTCGCCGCTGAACATCCTCCTGGCAATTATGGCTACCATGTCATCCTCGGATGTGATGATGTTATCTCCCTTCGAGGTCTGTTTTGCATACCTGTTGACTTTATTGAAAATTTTTCTGACCTTCGTGTTATCATCACCATGCTTTATGAACATGACTGTAATATCAGCCTTTCCGATATCAGGATGAGCATTTGCCAGATTTCCCTTAGTGGCTTCTGACAGGTTTACACTTCCAGGAATACCGTTTTTGCCTCTGATAGCCATTGACAACGCTGCCAATCGATGCTGCCCATCCAGGGCTATCAGCCTCTTATCATCCGGCAATGTCAGGAACCCAGCTGTCCGCATCGAGTCTTTATATGTATCATACTTACAGTCGACCACTTCCGTAATCGGTTGAAATGACACATTCTCCCAGCCGGAATAGATATCAATAATCAACGCCCCGAAAAACCAGGAAGGGTCAGACGCCAGATACGGAACAATCTCCTGTGCTATGCGCTCTCCCTTCAATTCTCTCTGCATCCTCTCGTCAACTGTCATATCCGGCCAGCTTTCCATTTCAGATGCATAACCTACCGTTTGAATGAGGGTATTGGCCTTGATTGTGGCAACGTAGTATTCATTGTCACCCATCTGCCCCTTCATTGCTAAAAATGTAACGCTCATAGGCATCCTCCTTATTCAGTTTTACTGCACAATCCAACGATTGTGAACCTATAATACACTAGTTTCCGTGAACTGTCAATATGTTTTGCAAAACATTTTTCTTGTACAAAAAAAACAAGCCCATCGTTTACACGAGCGCTTCCGATGAGCTTGCTAGCAATCTACACGTTATTTAAGAATAATAGCCCCCTCTTTTTTCAGGAAGCGCTTGGCTTTTACGAAAAAATCTTCAACTTCCTTTACTGGAACATGCACGAGCGAGGCATTCGTCCAAATTCCATCATAAGACTCTCTCGGATTCCAATCTTGAATCGTAAGATTTTCGACTTTAAGCCCATGCTCATTCGATATTCGGCATAGTTCAGATGATGCATCTATTCCTTCAGCCTCATATCCCTTGCTCAGGAAATATTTTATATCTCTTCCACTGCCGCTGCCAATATCTATTATTTTCCCGCCGGGAGTCACATACCTCAGGAATCTGTCGCAAAGCGGCGACATATTTGCATGCGCTGTAAGTTCATAGTAAGATTGAGCATTTTCATTATAGTACTCGATTGTCCTATTCATGCCGTCACCCCTGATTTTCCAGAACTGGGACTCCATATTCTGTCGTACCCGTTCACCTTTGCGATACCATAGACATATCTTAGCATTCGCTGCTGGTAGTGAGCCATGTCATGAGTTTGAACGTGTGTCTGTATTTCGCTGTTCCGGTGTATAAGTGTTTCAAGATACCCTGCGTCCGGCAGCCTATCATTTTTTGATCTGTTGCATGTCGGACAAGCCAGAACCAGATTCCACAGATTGTCATCCTTTATAAAAGACCAAGGGACAAAATGATCAACATCAATCTTATTGGGATCCAGCAACCTATCACAGTAGAAACACCGCTTGTTTTCAAACTCCTCAAAGAGAATCTGCCGGTAATACGACAGGTTATTTCTCTTTGAGCTCTCGTCGATTTTGGTGAGAATATGATCAGCTGATTTATCCTCGTTTACTTTCTCCAGGAATCGAGCCCATTCATAGTAATTCAGTTTTTCTATTACAACCTTGTGCTTGCAGATGAACTCGTACATTTGCGGATTAATCTGTATCCATTCACCCTTTTTAGAAAATGAATAAAACAGGTGCTTGGTATCCTCGAACAAAGCTCCGACAACATAAGTTTTGCATTTCATTTTCACCTGATGGGATATATCAATCATCATCTGGCTCGAAAGGCTCTCATACGAAATAATTTCAATTATCCCATATTTGTCTTTTGCACCAAGCAAAATCTGTTCGATAAAAGATTTCCTATTATCATTAGTGCGGGCCTTCTGCCGCAAACCATACTTGAGTATGAGATTCCAATATATCTCCGCGAATTTAGAAAAAAGCTGGTCAAAGGACAATTTTAAGTTCTCATCAACATTATATAAATTATCGATAATTGCTTTCAGGAATCCAAATTTATAGCTTGAGTCATTCCGCGACCTTGAAGAAAAAACGCAGCTGAATGCAGACCAAAGTTCATCTTCGGAAACCTCTCTTTCTTCGTATGTCCCTTCCTTTAAATCAAACCCGGCCATCAGATCCCTCGTTTCTTCTTCAAAAGTTTTATCAAAGACTCCGGATCCGCCAACAGTGCTTTCGTCTCCTCGTCCAAGTCGCTTGTTTCTTCAAAGTCATCTTCATCCTGCTGCATAAGCAAATTCTCATTACGCTGCTCCGCCTCAGCAGCGAGCTTTTCCATTTCCTCTGCCTCAAAGAGCATCTCCATAGTGTTAACCTGAGATGGCTCTATCTTAAACAAATACTCATCGGTCTCTGCCACCTTGTCAGCGTATGTTTCCTGATAGGGTTCCTCAAGACCCCTGGAACTTTTTTCTATTTCTCCGGAGAAGCTCACGCCTATAGCTAATTCTATTTCCTGCAGCCCCTCTATATACGCATATAAAAATCGCTGGGCGTTTCTTCTTTTCAAAATAAGATCTGATGTATCCTCTTTAAATTTAATGCTATCCCGGATATATGTATAATACTCTATAAAGCCTGAGTAATCCGGCGAATACATTAAACTATCGCAAATTTCTTGCATCTGAGCTTCGGTCTTAATGATGTCAGAAATATAATAATTACTGGCCGTAATCTCATCATATGCCCGGCACGTAAAAATGATTCCATCTTCTGAAGCCACAAAACAAATATTAAAACCGTCACTAGCCTTATTAATTATCTTTGTAAATGCGATGCAAAAACGGAGAGTCTCCCAATGCAGATTTTTTACCGCGATAACTCTGCAGGGAATAACTCCGCGCTTTGCATCTTTATGAAATTCTGTAAAAACAATTATATCTCCCACTTCGGATATGAAATCTATTTCTGGCCTGGTATAGATCTCATTTTTATTTCCGTTTAGGAATACGTATTTTTCAAAGCTTCCGACATACTGAGTCGATTTGTCAATCAGCAACCCGGTCGGCAGGAGCAATTCAACTACCGTATCGACGGAATAGTATTCAAATGCTGATTGCGCAAATTCGTCGCATGCGTCTGCCTCCTTGCCCCAATATATGTCCATACCTCAATCACTTATTCAAAATCGAATCAATACTCGCCTTTAACGCTTCTCCATCCTGCTCCTCGTCAAATTTTTTGACATAATCAAAAATCCTTCTCAGATAGGAATCATCATCTGTACAACGATCAACAAACTGCTCATGCAGAACATCTACTCCACCCAGGAAATATTCATTAAAGATCTTCATATTCTCAGCAATTTGCTCTTTATCATCTTCCGACGTCTCTGACAGCCTGAACGCGCGATAGATTCTTTTATCCACATCCGGCTCCGAATCTTCATCAATCAGCATGATTGTCTGATAGACAAAGCGAAGTTCCTTTTTCCTTTTGGATATCTGCTCATACAGGATACCGACATCCCCGTCATTGGCGGAACCCATAGGAATTCTCCTTCTATACTGATACCCAATCAACGGGCACACTGTATAAGCATCAACATAAGAAGTGAAAATCTTAAAATTATTGTGCTGTGCTTTGTCCGGAACATTACCTCGCAGCTCACACAGGTCTTTCAGATAATTAGCCTGTAATCCATAAAAATCCTGATTCCCATCAAACATGAGAAGCCTCCTTCCTGATATGCGTGGAAGTATCAATCTCCTTGCCTTCGCTGTCTCTATCCTTCAGAATGGTGTAGCTGATGCCAACATACTGCTCAAGATTTTTTAAAGCGTACTCCCAGTCTTTCTGCATAACAGCCATAATCACCTGATTTGCTGTTTTCGGGAGGATCTTGCATATATTGTCAATATGGATCTCATCCACGTTTGAAAACGGAGCATCCATCACGAGCGGATAAACCTGTCCCAGCTTCATATCATTGTCATCAAGAATTTTGTCCTTAGCCATTGAAACGAGAGCTGCTATGAAAGCAAAGCTCTTAACGGCCTTCAGTCCATCAGACTCCTCCGTAGTCACATCGCTGTATTTTACGCGGTACTTATCATCAATAACAATTGATCTTTCACCGTGATACATACGTGCGAAATTGTCATTCACTCTGTTTTGCAGCTGTTCCCGGACAATCACTTCCTTGCTCTGATATGTCTTAATCAGCCAAGCGAGTACGTTTTCCGCATACGCGATGTATCTTGCCACCCTGGAATTCTTGCTGCTGCTCTTTGCATATTTTTCAATTGATCGTTCACAATCTTTGATGTGACCATCGCAATCGCCGATTTCAGCGTTTATCTGATTATAATCATCCAGTGCTTCCCTATATTTAGTTGCCGCCTCCCGGCGCTTATCTTCTATGGCCTTTGCATCTGTATCATCAATTATCTGTTCAGATGTGGCCTTTAGATCATCCTGAAGCTGTCCGATTCTACGTAATGTTTCTCTGTAATCTTTATATTTTTCAGAAACTGTATCGCAGTATGACTCACTGCCAGAAAGATACCCTTCAGCTTTACTCTTATAGTTGCCTACGACAGTCCCAATCTGTTCCGGAGGAAGTTTCTTTCTCTCTGCCATGACAAGCCTGTAGGCAGCCGTATTGGGAGCAAGCCTGGTTCCGCAAATACAAATCCCTCTATGAATCAGGAAGTCAATAGATTCCTGTTCCATAGCCGGAACACTCTCAGTGTCATCCTTGACAGCTTCAAGAATATCTAATGCGTTTTTTATGGCAGGCATTCCAAAGAAAGCATATGGTTTCATATTAAATGCAGCAACCATTGCTTTCTTACAAGCTTCCAGGCGTTCTTGTTCCCTTTTTAGCGTGCTTTCTATGCGGTCGCGTTCCCTTTTCGCCTTTTTTACCTGCTCTACATTACTTTTGGAAAGTTCTACGCTATATTCCTTCTCTTTTCCATTCCAGTAATCCCGTTCTCTTTCCGCATTTTGAAGATCGTCCTGCAGCATAGCCTTCTTCTTACGGTAGGTCTCGAGACTATCCCTGGCCTTCTGCGCAGCTGCATTGCCGGAAGTATCGATCATTCCGTTGAAATTCCTTGCCACCACCTGAAGATGATCCCTTGAATGTTCCAGAACATCCAGCCTCATCAATCCTCGAACAGCTTTAGACAAATCTGTTCTGTTTGCAATTCCAGAAATTCGCTCACCGCCAAAGAAGAAATAGTCCGATAAGTCCATCGGAAGTACCCGGTCAATAGACTCTGCTATGTTATTTCTCTCAACATTCGTCTTCGTTTGCCCATCAGAAAGCAAATACTCAAGCGTAAGGTCTTCATCCGGTTTTTTGTTTAACGTAACCTCAACGCCATTTTTCCCTGTCCGTCTATCGCTGCAGACATACGTAAAAGAACGCTTTAAAATGTACTGCATGTCATCGTGGATGAAAGTAATTGCAACATAGGTCGTCTGTGTATCGCCAACATGCATGTTAGAGCGCACATCGCTATTGAGAAGAACCGGATCCTCGAATCCATTTTTCCCATAAAGACACCACTCAAACGCTCTGATGATTGTCGTTTTTCCTGAGGTGTTTACGCCAATCAAAACCGTGACGTTTTTTTCTTTATCGGTAGAGAATTCTATATTCTGCTTCCCGACATATTGACGGAAGTTATACATCTCGATTTCTTTTATGATCATCGCTTCTCTACCTCCGTCATAATCATCCTCTGGATCTTGTTAATCATTGCCGGATTAGATTCCTTTTTGACAATATTGTCAGACTCCATCTCCAACAACCTCAGCTTGATGGTATCGATCTTTTTTTCATCCAGCTTATCATTCGAATTCGTCTCCATCGATGGCCTCCTCTGTTTCTTTTTCCGTTATTCCGAACGCTGACTCTATATCATTAATCAGCTCATCGGAATCCCGTGCATTTTTAGCTATTTTGCCAAACTCTTTGATTCTTTGCAGTTCCCTTTTGGCCAGAGCTTTCTCGCAATTAAAATCAGGGTTATATGGGTTTATATCCTCCATTGGCTCTGTTAACGTTACAAAATCATAAATCACTGCATACGGCTTGTCTTTTGCCAGTCTAAGCACACGACCTCGCCTTTGGATGTATTCCTTCGGATTGGTGGTACTCGCAAGTATAAACGCCGTCTTTATGCTCGGAATATTTACGCCCTCATCCAGACACTTAATTGCAATTATCGTCTGGTATGGAGAAGCTGTAGCAAAGCACCGCTTTATTACTTCTCTTTCTTCTGCAGACTCATTTGATGTAAAGTGAGTCACCTTCATGCCCAGATCATTTCCAAGCATTTTGGATACCGAAACAATCTGTCTCTCACCTTCTTCATCCCGTTCGGAATTATCGTTTGAAAAATCCTGCGTTCGCGTCACTCCACAATAAACTAAAATGTGCGTGTCATCCTTATATTTCTCCATTAACTCACGGAGTTTAGAAAGCTTGCCTCTGGCTCCTGCGACAACTCTCGCCCGCTGAAGCAGAAGGCGTTTCCCTTTTTCCGTAATTATCAGCTTGCCATGCTTGTCCTTATGACATTCCTTTGAAGCCAAGTATGATAGCTGCTTATACTTTTCGTACTCGTCATCGTCGAGATAAATAAGAACCGGATAATAATAGTAGGGTGTCAACTTCTTCTCATCGATAGCTCTCTTTAAATCATATTCAATACACTTGTCTCCAAAATATGCCTTCAGGGCGTCCGTACCTTCTTCATCGCCATGCCTGTCTAAAGTAGCGGACAGTGCCAGCCGATACTGGATATTGGGATACAGCCTTGCCTGCAGATTTGGTGATCCGAAATTATGAGCCTCGTCTACAAGGAGCAAGGTATCTTTCCCCAGTTGCTTCATCTGCTCGGTAACAAACTTTGAAGAATACGTGGCGTTTGTTGTCACAAAACAAAATGTATTTATGACTCCGAGCGAAAAATCCAGCACATCGTCTTCCAGCCGCTTTTTCCAATTTTTCTGCTTTGACGCTGAATATCCTATCGTCGGCGTCATATTAAAAAGTTCTATATCTTCAACCCACTGTTCAACAAGATGCTGGTACGGACAAACTATTATGATCGCGAGTCTTTTTTTATCATCGTACAACCGAGCTACCGCTCCTAGTCCTGTATATGTCTTGCCGGTACCGGTGGCCATATCAAAAATCCCTCGGTAATCGTTTTCAGCCCATTTGCTGATTGCATCTTTCTGGTATGGTCTGAAATCAAATCCTTGGGGAACATGTGGAATCCCCTTATCAGGTGTTTCTATATGGGTATCGTATTCTTCTTCCTCCAGCAGCTCTTCCCTTGTAAAGAAAGCATCTAATTCCGGCTTCCTCATGACATTGAATTTTTCCCTGAGTACATCCGGAAAATCCAATACTTCCAGGTCGCCGTCCTCTTTATTCCAAAGCTGCTCAAAGTCTTTCTGTATTTCATCTACATACGCTTTCGACTCTTCCCACGACTTAAACACAACAATGGATTCCGAATTAACATGGAAAGCATTTATCGTTTCATTAAGCGAACCGGTAAAAACAATCTTATTTCCATTCTCATCGGTCACAATCCCCTCTTTCTCGTGGAACATTCCCATGGATTTGCTCGGCGGCGTAAACGCCACTTTTATATCAAGGAAACCCTCTTCTATCAAATATGCAAGGAAGTTAAGTCTCTCTTCTTCAAAGTAATTTTCGGGTTCTTTGAAATCCCTCATAAGAGCTCTTCCAATTATTTCCTTATGTTCATACCCCTTATTTATAGCTTCGATATCTTCTTCTGACAACCTCGGCGAGACAATGAACTGGATTTTACCCTGGTTTCTTGTCAGCCCCTTCAATCCCTTTGTAAGGTCGATCAATGCTCCGGAAGTAAAAAAGCCAACAGCCCTCTGATAAAGGACCGCTTCCTTAAGCACCGGCGTATAGAATTCCCTCACAAGATTGTGCTTGTATGTCTTGTAATATCTAAGCAAAGGAATGTCCCTAAACGACATTTCATGCCTCCTCTATCACTTTGAGTTCTATGCCTTTCAGTATTTCAAGCGCTTTGTCCTCTGAAGTTCTGATGCAAACTCCACAGTAAGCTTTATCCTGAACAGGTGTCGGAACCACTTCGCAAGAAACTCCTGCATTTGTTAAAAGTTCTTCTGCCTTGAATACATTGCTTGTGCTGTAAAAAACTATATGCATTATCCACACAACTCCTTTATTGCGGCAACAAAGAGCTGCACCTCTTCTTCTGAATTCTGGTAATTCAGGCTGACTCGAACCGCTCCCGTTTGTACAGTATGTATTGCTTCATGTGCTAAAATCGCACAGTGAATTCCACCCCGGACACATATGCCTTTCTTGTCAAGGAATGCCACAACCCGGTCTGATGAAATTCCTTTTATGTTGAAGCAGAAAGTCGAAACTCTCCTTGTCTCCCGATCATAAACAGTAACTTCATCCAACTTATCTAATTCCGCAAGGAACATGCCGAGAAGCTCATTTTCCCGTTGCTCTATCTCAACTCGTTCCCTCTCGATAAACTCCAGGCTTGTTTTAAGACTATATATCGCCGGCATATTCAAGGTTCCGGCTTCGTATCCCTCTGGGAAAATATCTGGATTAACATATTCTTCACCATGTATCCCGGTTCCTCCCTGGATCAGCGGTCTTGGAAGCTCACTCATCTCGCAGCAGAGCCCACCAACCCCTGGAATGGCAAGCAAATCCTTGTGTCCGGTAAACGCAAGGTAGTCTATTCCCTGCCCTCTCATGGAAAGCTTTATTTTCCCGCCTCCTTGTGAGGCGTCCACAAAGGTGCTTATACCCTTATCCTTGAAATATTTAAATACTTCCTCTCTAAAGACAATCCTGCCTGTGAGATTACTTGCCAGAGTAAAAGCTATAAGTCTGGTCTTATCTGTAGCATACTTTAAATAAAGCTCCTCCGGTGATAAATTCAAATCATCGGGCTGCACCACGGAATAATCAATCTGCCCGGCTCTCTTAAGTGTTTCCAGCGGCCTAAGCACAGCGTTATGTTCGAAGCAGGAAATCAATACATGATCGCCTTCTCGAAGCAATCCATTAAGAAGCAAGTTAATCGCCTCAGTAGAATTCTTTGTAAAGGCAATGCGATCTGGCTCGGTAAGTCCAAAGAATCTTCCTACGGTGCACCTTGAATAATAAAGTCTACGTGAAGCTTCTATGCCGAGCTGGTAACTTCCCCTTCCAGGACTGACACCGATATCTCTCATATACTCAAGAGCGGCGTCATATACTTCCTGCGGCTTGATTCTGGTTGTTGCAGCATTATCAAAGTAAATCATCAAGACCCTTTCTTTGCAGATAACACATCGCACATAATACAGCCATTATAAAATTTGGCGATACAGTGTTTGCAGTGTGTACATTTCGTTTCATCAATATGGTACCGGCCATGAATCGTATCAATTGCTCCATTAGGGCAAGTCGAATCACAAGCTGTGCATCGGATACAAAACTGATATTTCCTCATCTGGCATTTTATCCTGTTCACCAGATTGGTTGCATCTATTCTGTCCTCCGGCAGAACCTTTACAACATTTGTTCCAAACTTAATAATCAACTCACATACTTTTCTATACTCGTTTGACTTGTCGCAGTCATATACAGATATGTATGTCGAGTCCTGTTTTTCAACAATTTTTAAATCTCCAAGCGGCTTGAAAAGCTCAATAACATCCTTCGAGATTTTTTTCTCAATGATGATATTTCGTGCTTTATCCGAAAGATTACAAGGCGTATCAGTAATGGATACATTCCTTACTTTTAACCCACTTGCACCCCTCCGGGTTCGCCAACGGCCTTCTTCGTAATAATCGTCAGGATCCTCTTTGCCTGTCTTCCGGGCAAAGTCATACACCATATCCTTCCATCTCTGCATGTGCTCCGGATGGTATATCTCCGTCAGCATCATCGACCAGTCAGAATTATTCGGGCAGCACCAGCACCCAACTCTTTTATAGCCATACTGGTAGCAGGGATTTATGGTCATTTTCTTATACAATATATAAAGCCAAACATCATAATCCTTCCATGTGATTATCGGCATGGCGTTGACCTGAGAAGAGATCTTCGATTCCTCCTGTGTTCTTTCATACCTCGACCTTGCCACTGATTCACTATGGCGAATCCCAAGGAATGTAAGGCTTTTCCCCGGAAGATTATCAAATTCCTTGTTCAGGTTGCTGGTCTTAAAAATGGTGCAGCACCATCTCTCATGTTGACTTGGCGGCCCAAAAACATTACACAGTTTAAAAAAATCATTCTCCGTTTCAGTAGGCAGCAATGCAACCCTCGGATTCTCCTTCCTAAATCCGTTATTTACATATTCATAAGTCTCCGGAAACTCTAATGTAGTGTCCCCGAAGAAATGAATTATAGAATCTGTCTGCAATGTATCCATGACAATCCGGCTGACCACCGAAGAATCTTTTCCGCCCGAAAAAGAAATCGTCGGGATATACTCCGGCATTGGATACTTTTTCACTGTTTCATGGATATACTGTTCGGCCTCAAACACGATGTTTTTGATATATGTTTCGTTTGCTTGAACGACCCTTTGGTAATCTTTGTAATCTTCAATTTCGATATTTTGCCGAAGTTCCTCCGCGCATGAAAGATGCTCCTTATTTTTGTACCAATCTCTGTATGAAATCCTATTTATTTTCCCATCATAATAATAATTGCTTCCACCCAGATACCATAGGTCTTTGCCCATAAGGTCTTCTCCGGCAATCCTACTGAGAAGCTTCCTCTCCTGTTTAAAGACCGGATTGCAAATGGTGCTCTCTGAAATTTTCACCACCTTGCCATCACAAGTACACTCATGCAATTCTTTATCAAATATCGGAACACCGCATTTTTTACACCAGTAAACCATTGCTCATCACTTTCTATCCAATTATGTCCTTAAAAATCAGCGACATAACATTCAGCTTTTCCTCATAGCTCAATGACTCGCCAAAATTCTTTATGGTCGACTTCATCTTGTTTAACATCATCTGTCCATTCGTACTAAGCTCTTCCTCTGAGAATCTGGATATTACAGGTGCCTGATGCCCATACTCAATGGTCATCTTGATATCGCCCTCGCCCAGCTCATCACTTGGTTCATAATCATCTAACTTGGTAAGGATTGTTCTCAGTATATCTGTGAAATCATCCACCTTGCTGTCTGACCAGAACTCAATTTCAAAACCTGTTAATATCTTTGCCAAAGCCTCCACCAGCTGATCATCAGTCACATCGCCAATTCCGGATAAATATTCGAGGAACGAATTCGTGCTGTAATCAAACGCTTTTGAGCTTTTCTCTTCCCATTCGGCTTTATATAGTTTAAGCAGTCCCTGAGCAATACTGGTGTCATCATCAATTTCGAATACGCCCCTTATTGCCTTTTCAGTCTTCTTTATCAGTTTCTGCGGAACAGCTTCCAGCTCAATTTTTATATTCTTGATACGAACATCCAAGCCCTGAATATCTCCATCTATCTCCGTTAAGGTTTCGAAGAAGAACTTGTTGTAGTCCGTATGTGTCACATTCAAGATGTCACGATATTTCATAGCCTCCGCGGAAACATACTTTTCAGTAGTTCTTGCGCTCTTGGATATCGAAGCATAATGGCTGTTCATCGCTGTATAAAGCCGTTTTAACCGGTTCGTTCCCTTGGTGCCTGTAAGATATTTTTCAAAAAGCTTCTCCAGCTTTTCGATATACTGTTGCTGATCGTCATTCCAATTGCAAATGTAAATGGTATAATTCTCAGCCTCTGATAAGGCTTTTACCAGTTCCTCTTCAGTATAGTCATGCTCCGTCCCGTGGAAATATATCGAAACATTCTGATATTCTCTCATTGCAAACGCAAGAAGAACCGGTATATAACCATCCCTGAGCCCGAACGGCTCCTGCTTCAGCTTCTCATATATCTTGCTTAACTCATACTGTCCCTGTTCGGCTTTGTGTATAAACTTCCGAATCTCCTGCATGACATATTCCCCGGAAACAACCCCATCACCAAGATGATTCAGCCTGTTCTCCGAAATTCCGACATCATCGCCTATCCCGTTCATTGATAAAACAGAACGAATGATATTACACTCTGGAGAAAGCGACGGGCAATTGGCGTACATATCGCCTTCTGACATAATGCCTTCCAGTGCTTTTTTCCTTGCCTGTTTTATTGCTCCTGATACATTGTTCTTGTTCAGGATGTCATTGTTGACGATTATAGTCTGCGAGAAAGACTCAAACATCAACTCCGATGCAAGGTTTGAAAGCTCCCATTCGGACGATACTTCTCTAACCTCGCCATTTAAAACAGTAAATATTTCTTTGCCTTTGTAGTTCCTCCAATTACGAATCATCTCAGAAATAATTGCTCTCTGCTCATTGATGTAAAGCTCAAGCTCCTTCACAACTGTAGGATCATCCTTGGCAAGTTCATTTCTCTTGGAATAGTAATACTGTATAGCAAGATATCGGCGCACTTCCTGCTCAAGGATGCCTGCCTTGCCGTTAACATGCAATATTGCCCTGTCCGGTGCAATTTTTAAATCTGCATACTCTTCCATCTGAGCATTGTTGTCTAAAACAAAAATCACAATCCCATCATAATACCTGGGTATTGAGGTAAACGGTGCACGACGGCTCAGATCCTCCTTCCTGGCGAATACAGGCAGGAAAACCCTGTTCATATGAAATTTTTCATTGTATGCGTGCGGATAGACTGCAAAATCCGAAAAATCATCATTCAGCACGGTCACTATCATCTCGTCGCTAACTCCGGCAAGCTTTTCCTCAATCATGCCATCAAGATCGAAGATGCTGCTGTCGAAATAATCAAAATATCCGTACTGGCGCATAAACTTAATGATTTTCTTCTGCTCAAGCATATCAATCGCCGCAGAAAGCTCGTCCAGCGAAGAATCAACCACATTCATCAGGGTCTCTCGGTCTGATATGATAACGGAACTGTCCCCGATAATAGAAATCACCGCCATAGCCTTAAGTATCCGTGCTGGAAGCCCCTTGTGGTCTGAGCCAAGCTTGCTTATAGCATACTGGAGTTTCTTATAAACTTCATACGACTCGTCGGTCTTATAAGCTCGAATGTTAAATTCAAAATAGTCATAGATGGCATCGAGGCCAACGAAATGAAACTCCTTTGTATCGTACTGCTGGAGCTGATAAGATAATGAATAATCCTCATCCCCTGCAAGGTATGTAAAGTAGGTTCTTTCGTTCTGGGCCACCTTCTTCGAAAGACGGTCCAACGCATACAGCGTTATAGGATGGAGAGGGTATCCGTCTTCAAGATATCCTTCTTTCTCTTCATCATTTCCAGTAGGCATCAAAAACCCTTTGAAGTCCCACGCCTGGTTGTAAAGCTCATTAAACCTGCTGCCAAATTTCTTCTTAAAAGCCTCCCATCTTCCAGTTTTTGGTATGATGTTTCCTATCAGCGACAAGCATTGATCATACTTAATATTGATTGAGGTAGGCTTAAAACGCCCCTCTACCTTTTTCCATTCATCGCTGACAGATTTCTTCATCTCATCTGTATACAGTGAAAGCTGCTTATGGGAAACAAGGATGAGGTGATTCTCATAATCGGAGTGATCGCAGTATTCAGCCATATCCTGGATATCCTTTACGCGGATATCATCCCCGTTATCTTCAATATAGCGGCCAAACTCATCAAAGATAAAGACTATTCCTCTGTACTTACCGGCAATAGCTACATTTGCTTTATCAAGATTTCCTATCAGACTGCCCGCAGTAGTATTGAATTCTGCCCCGTAGGATATTTCGTTATATATTTTTCTAAAAAGCTTCTCATATCTGGAATCATACGCTTCCAGTCCGTGTTTCAGATCGGCTGCTGCTATGGAAAGCTTAGCGCACTCCTCCTGAAGCCTCTTCTTTGACTCTTCTCCGCCCATCCATTTTTTCAGCAAATTCAATGATTCATCAAAGAATCCTGAGAACGTCACCTCAATGTCATTTGACTCCAGCTCTCTTTTCAGTGAATATGCAATGCAATTGCTGAAATCCGGATAATCCGTATAAATTGGTACCACAAGAAAGCCTTGCTCTTCTTTTGCAAATGTTCTTAAGTCGTCTGCGAGTTCAGGATCATATTTATCAATCATCTTTGCAAACTGCTCGAACTCTTCGCCGTCAGTATTAATGTGCCCAAGAATCGCACCAAGCACCGTAAGCAAATGAGATTTTCCGGTTCCATAAGAACCATACAAAATCCTTGAATGTGTATTCGCACGGCCTTTGATGATATCCCCGACATACTCACGCAGAATACCCGTGGTGGTTTCGTTTGGGATAAATCCGGAAAGTCTGGATGCATTATGAATGTCAAAGCAAACATTCGCAGAATATTTATATTGCTTATTTCTTTTGATTAGGCTTGTATAATCCATCCTTACTTTTCCTCACCAACATAATATTGTTTAAGCAGACCCTGATAAGGATAATCCGTCAATTCAATATGGCGGTTTCCAAAATTATTGCTTAAAATCAACATTTTCTTATTTTCCGCTTCCATCAACATTTCAATCAATTTAGAGTATCTCATGTTGTAATACTTTCCGATTTGAAGTTTCTCTTCCATCAACTGATCAATGCTGATTTGCTTTTGCACCCATCCGTCTGTCTCATTCCCGTTATCATAGGCAATAGAATACAGCAGGATTTCCAAAGGCATCTCTGCCTTTGTGACCGGCACCTTTTCATACCTCTTCTCGTCATTAATCTTCAAAAGATGCAGCGGGGCAAGAAACGGGTATGTGTCCTCATCCATAATGGTCTTTCTGTCAAATTTATCATCGCCAATGTAGGTGTTTTTGAAACAATTAAATTCTTTTTCTATCGCTGCCCTCTTCACGCTCACTCCGTTAACTCCAAGGAACGCATGAAATCCATCGACAAACTCTTCCTTCGCAAACGACTGGTTTTTCAATTCATTGAAAGCCCAATACCACGCCGTAGCTTCTTCTTTGTTTCTCGCAAGGTTCCTATGCATCAAGAGCAACGAGCCCATCCTCTGATAATAGCGATCATACTGGTCAATCAAGTCAAAAAGCACAGTTTTTTTCTTGGTAATGCCTGCCTGCTTCTTTTCTTCCACAGTCAATCCCAGTGCATCTGACCAATACCTTAAGGCTCTAATCATCACTCGTCCAAGTCCGATAGTATCAACTGCTGCCTGCTCATTATTAGGCGAGAAGATAGTTTCGTCCTCTTTGACGGCATCTATGATTTTTGTTCCCCAGCCGCTTCTCAAATAAAAGCTGCCATGTTTATTAACAACCATTTTGATTCTCCTGTCGCTTCGTACACTTCACACATCCTGTTATAAGTGTAGCATTTTGTGTGTCCCAAAAAACGGACTACCAAAGGATTCTGTCATCATTCTGCATCGTGTTCAATTTCTACGATATCTTCCAACTCGCAGTCTAATGCCAAGCATATCTTCCGGAGAACATTGGTAGAGACATCTCCGCCCTTTCCCATCTTTGCTACGGCATTCGTAGATATACCAGCCTTCTCAATCAGATCCTTCTTCATCATTTTCTTATCGATAAGTAACTTCCAGAGTTTATCGTAGTTCATAGTAGCCATACTTTTACACCCATTTATCTCCAAAAACTGAACAAGTGAACAGAATTAACCGCTTTTATGATACTACCTCGTTTTTCAAAAGTCAATAAAATTTTGCGTTTTGAAATTTAGATTGCCAAAAATCATGTGTCAGAGTTCAGAGCTGGCTGTTCCATAGCGTTTTTCGATGTAGCAGTTATGCGAACAGAATTTCCGTATTTTACCTCCATAAACAGCGAATTCCTTTCCACAATTCTGACAGATGACAATGCGCTTCGTTTTTCTCTCCACAAGCTCAGGATGTCCATTCCACCAGGACATCCTACATTTGTCTGAGCAAAATAACCTCTTCTTAGCTCCAGGCTTTTGACTAATAAAAATGCCACAGTTTTTGCACCGTGGCTTTTCAGTCTCTTTGTCCTTTTTTAACGTTGGGATGCGCGTTCGATCACCGGTGAGCCCATTTCTTCTGCAAAAAGTTTTCACCGTATTCGTGTTCAGTCCCAGGGTCTTTGCAATCCGACTACTTCCGAAGCCCTGCTTCCACAATTCCAGAATCTTTTCCTTTTCGGCTTCTTGCATGTATAAGCACCTCTCTTTCATGAAATTCCCAAAGACATCTTATGGGTGCTATATACATCACTCTTTAAGCTCGTGAAGTCAAGTTATAATCCGCATTTTTATCTGAAAGTAGTTCCCCCGTCACACCCTCAAAAAAAGCAGTTCTGTAGTCACGCCAACACCAAAAAGCAGTCCTGTTGTTACACCCACCTCTTTTCCAGTAGTCAGCGCTATTGTCGCAGGACGCAAAAAGGGTTCCGAAGAACCTGCCATTTATGAGGCAGATTCCGCGAAACCCCTTGTTTTAAGCCATTTTCCGCGCTCTATATACGTTTCCTTGACAGAAGAACGACAGTCTCCACATGTGTCGGAGCTACTATGTAAACACAATTTTTCAGCCTCGTCACTCGTATAGGAACACAATTCTGCGTCATTATGTACAGCCGCAGCGTTTTTACGCTTTGGCTTAAAATCCTTTCCATTAAAATTAGAGTGGATACCAGTTTTATACACAAAGGTTATCTTCAAAGGCTCCTCCACTCCCTCATCATTATAACCTCCGATGACTATTTTTTCAACCACGCTTTCAAAAACCACCCTGTCGAAACTCTCCAATATCTCCCCAGAACCTAACACTTTTCTGAACTCCCTTAACCGTGTTCTGGTGTTATCCTGATTCCTGCCCAATTCCATCAACCGCTCCTGTTCCTCTTGGAGCTTCTTCAACTGCTCGGACAGCTCTTGGTTTTTCTTTTCGTAAATATCCCTGTCGATATTATTATCAAGCCTTAAATCAAGCAGCTTTTCCTTACGCCTGTGTAAGTCAGCCATTTCCTTTTCAATCTTAGGCAGACGCTTCAGAGAAGTATCGTCATTAAGGATTCCCTCAACTTTTTGCAGGAACTCATCGACAATCTCCTGCTGGTCTGTGCATAAAAGCTGATAGCTCTTTACAAAGGCTTTTTCAATCACTTCTTCGGGGATTCCCTTACAGTGCGGGCAATGTCTTTTCCCGTTCTTTGTAGCGGTGACGCACTGCCAGATTGTCTTAGTGTATGCGGAGCTGCTGTGCCAGTTCCTCCGTGTCAGAGTGCCGCCGCAAAATCCACATTTTATCATGCAGCTAAACGCATATTTCCTGCTGAACTTGTTCCTTTTCTGCCCCTCTTGATACACGTTGCGGTTTGTGTTCCGCTTCGCCAGTATCTTCTGTGCTTCCTCAAAAATTTCCTCACTGATTATCGGTTCGTGATGGTCACGGATATAAAACTTATCTTCTTCCCCGAAATTCTCCAGCCGCCTTTTTGAAATCGGGTCAACCGTGAATGTCTTTCCTAAAAGCAGGTCGCCTTTGTATTTCTCATTTTTGATAATTCCGATGACTGTGGACTGTACCCATTTTGAACTGCCGTACTTTGTCTTGTATCCCAAGTTTTCCAGTTCATTCCCGATGACCGTGCAGCCTGCGCCCTCAATATACCGATTGAAAATATACCGTACAATTTCAGCTTCTTTTTCATTTACGGATATGCTTTTTGTATCCTTATGGTAGTCATATCCCAGACAGCCTTGAAACCCTACAAGCTCGCCCCTCTGCATCTTCATTTTCAATCCCTTTTTGACATTGGAAGATATATTCTCCACTTCCTGCTGTGCGACGGAGCTGAGTACCACCAACAGCAGCTCGCCGTCCATCGTTAAGGTATTGATATTTTCATCTTCAAAGAAAACGGCAATGCCTTTCTCTTTCAGCATACGGACATATTTCAGTGTGTCCAGTGTGTTTCTGGCAAATCTTGAAATGGATTTTGTAATCACCATATCAATATCCCCATTCATACAGTCGTTAATCATTCTCTGAAAATCCTCACGCTTCGCTACCTGCGTGCCTGTTATGGCTTCGTCAGCGTATATGTCCGCCAGTGTCCATTCGTGTTTCTTCTTAATCAAATCCGTGTAATATGTGACCTGTGACTTATAGCTGTTGAGCTGGTCTTCACTGTCCGTGCTGACACGGCAATAGGCGGCTACCCTTAACACTTCGACCTTTCTGCCACGGATACGGTTTTCACTACGGTTTGCTTTGATTACCTGCACATCGCTCATATGATTTACCTCCAAAATATTTATTGATGAATGTCAAGCCGCAAGGTTCGTAACGACATTGTAATCTCTCATAAGCCGCTTCTTGATGGCTTCGTATTCATCTACCGTAATTAAACTTCTTTTTTTCAGCTTCTGCAAACATGCGAATTGGATGCTGTAATGTACAAAATCCTGCTCTCTATTCTGTTCCATCGCCACACCCCGCTTTCTGCTGCTTCATGGATAAGCTAATGGCAAGAGCCTTGTCAACCCTTGCCATTATGTCCGTGGGCATTGTCCCCATATGCTGTTTTAACCGCTGTTTGTCAATCGTCCTTATCTGCTCAAGCAGGATAATGGAGTCCTTATCAAGCCCTTTGTAATCTTTCACGGCGGTATGTGTCGGCAGTTTCGCTTTTGTCTGCACTCGACTCGTAATGGCAGCGATAATGACTGTCGGGCTGTGCCTGTTTCCTATATTATTGGAAATGATAAGTACGGGTCGTGTGCCGCCCTGCTCTGAACCGACAACGGGATTAAGCTCTGCGTAGTAAATGTCGCCACGCCTGATTGTTCTTTCCATATTCTTTATAACCTCCATCTAAATTTAGGCAGGAATACCCTGCCTATGTAACAGCCAGACACAAGGAAGCATTTGAGGTCGGGAGAGCATAAAACAAACTCTGTTCCAATAGACCGCCCTGCATCTGGCTTTATGATAGAAAGCATTTTCTATTTGTCCCCGACACCCCGAAAATGCTGATGCGTGATAACGCAAGGGAAGTCACCAAACGGTCAGCAGCGAACTGACGCCACGGGAGTTGCACCCCAACTGTCGGTCTGACAGAGCCGCCCCCATTGCCTGCGGCGGACTGGTTACCGCTCGGACTGTGGCTGGACGGGAGTATCATTGTCCTCTTTGTGGGTCTTGGCGGAATCGAGAGCTACCCGATATTTTCAGTCGGTATTTTTCGCTTGCCGTCTTTCGGCGGGTCATGGCGTACCGCTGCACACGCTTACACTTATTACAGCCACAAAGAGAATGTATTTGGTGAATGGGTATTCGGTTGTCAAAGAGCCGTCCCGTTTTTGCCATAAAGGAAAACAGGTGAAAGGATTTTTTAACCCCTTCACCTGTTTGCTCACTCACCAAAGGCTGCGTGTAGTGTAAATTTTAAAAAATCTTAAAAATCTTTTTCAGCTTTTCAACCGCAATATCCACGCTGAATTTAACTGCCCTTTTCGTACAGCCCTCCAACTTCGCAATCTGCTCATAGGTCAGCTCCCCGAAAAAGTACAGCTTCAGCCTGCGCCGCTGCACTTCTGGAAGTTCGGAAACCGCCCTATGTAGCTGCTCGTATTCGATGCTCTCTGAAACAATATCCTCAATCTGTTCTGCCTTATAAAAAGCTCTGTCATTCAGCGTTTCATCGGTCAGCTCGGAGTGTTCAATGTGCCTGCTCACCCTGTTCAGATGGGATATGTCCTCAAGCTCAAATCTGTCAAACGTCTGGTACAGCATTTCGTCAATCTCAATATTCTGCTGCTTTCCACGCCCGTCCTTAAAAGAGAGGTAATAATGTCCCTCGGTTATCGTCAAAGTGTACGGATTATACTTGTCCTTTTTTCGGTTTGGATGCTTTTCAAGCATTGTAATTTCCTCCAATCAATCTGAATTTTTTTGGAAATCCAGATTGACGGGCGGAGAACGGCATCCAATCCCAGAAACCGCCTTACTACTTGTTCTAACAAAAAACGACAAAAGAAAAACCGCAAAGGCTGTCACGCCCTCACGGTTTATAGATATAATTGTTCTTATATGTAGAGATTTGACTTCTACTTCTTGGGTAGAAAGCCCCCTTGCATTGACAAGGATTTTTTTAACAGGCTTTCCACCCATCCCCGATATGATATATGTAAATGAAAATTGCTATTTGCAGGCAATAAAAATCCCTCCAAACTAAAGCAGGTTTGGAAGGACTTTTATTTTTGGCATGGCAAAGCAGCCTACCAAACGCTGTTTTTTTTATTTGGTGGGCTTCCCCTTACCTCTGGCACTATTTACAAAATGTGCTTTTGACCTATATTTTCTTCTCTATATTTATCACTTTCTGCGTCCACTCACGGTAAAACGCTTCTTCATGTGACACCAATAGCACTGTTCCCTCAAATTCCTCCAATGCGGTTTTCAACGATTCTTTCGCAAGCGCATCAAGGTGGTTTGTCGGCTCGTCCATGATAAGGAAATTGCACGGCTTCATCATAAGCAGGCACATTTTAACCTTTGCCTGTTCTCCTCCGCTCAAAGTCCCGATTTCCTGCATAGCGTGTTTGCTTGAGATGCCGCAGCCTGCAAGACGCTTTCTCACGTCTTTTATCGCAAGCGACGGGTAAGCATCGGAAACAATCTGAATGGGCGTTTTTTCTATATCCGCCCATGCCAGCTCCTGCTCAAAATACCCAATCTTTACCTGCTCCGAAAAACGGAAACTCCCGCTTAATGAGGGTATTTGGCTGATAAGCGTTTTTAGCAGGGTGGATTTGCCGATGCCGTTAAATCCCGTCATAACAATTTTTTCTCCCCCTTTTATGGAAAAACTGATGTCTGACAAAACAGGATAGTGGTAGCCAACATCCAGATGCTTTACTTTTAGATGCTCTGTCGTAGTCAGCGGGAGAGCCGCAAACCGAAAATGTGGCTTGATTTCTTTCTGTTCCAAAGCTTCCATCTTATCCATTCGGTCAAGCTGTTTCTGCCTGCCACGAGCCATTTTTGACTTTCTCCCCGCAATATTCCTGCGGATAAATTCTTCCGTCTTTTTGATGGTTTTCTGCTGTGCGGCATACTGTCTAATATAATCCTCACGGAGCAATGCCTTTTTTCTCGTGAACTCTGAATAAGTGCCAAAATATTTTGTAATCTTCCCATTGTCAATGTCGCATATCCTTGTGGATATTTTCTCTAAAAAGCCATAGTCATGCGATACTACCAGAAAAGCGTTTTGCAGACTGGAAAGATATTCGGCAAGCCATGTAACATGCTCCTTATCCAAAAAATTCGTCGGCTCGTCCAAAAGCAAAATATCTGGCTTCTCAAGCAGCAGCTTCGCCAGTATGACCTTTGCCCTCTGCCCGCCGCTCATCTGCTCAATCGGTCTGTCTAACCCGATTGCAGTTAAACCCAGACCTGTTGCCACCTGTTCTATCTTTGTGTCAATCAAATAAAACTCCTTGCGTTCTAATTCTTCCTGATACCTTGCCGCCGTACTTAGCTTCGCCATATCCCCATCCGCAGACTGGCAGTACAGCTCATTCATCCTGTTTTCTATCTCATACAGCCCAGAAAATGCGGATTGCAGAAACTCCCTCATCGCCACGCTTTTTTCAATTTGGGCGTACTGGTCGAGATACCCTATTTTTGTGTTCGGCTGCCATACTATCCTGCCAGAGTCGGGGATAAGCTGCTCCGTGCAAATCTTTATAAACGTGCTTTTCCCTGCCCCGTTCTGACCGACAATCCCGATATGCTCCCCTTTGTTCAATGTAAAATCTGCATTTTTAAACAGATAGTTTTCTCCAAAAGAATGTGTTAATCCCGTAACTTCTAATAAACTCATAATCATTGTCCTCTCTTTTTCCTGTCTGATTTTCCAAAATGGGCAAAAAAATAGCAGAAGTCAGATACTTTTGGTATCATGCCTTCTGCTATATCCGTTCCATCACAAACCGCTTGTAGGAAACAGCCCATATACAACAAAAGGCTACGGACAAAACACTGTCCATAGCCTGCTGAACACAAATTTGTACGGGAAAAGAAACAATATATGAAAAAGATATAAAATCCCTCTCATGTACTGCTGTATTTCCCGATGAAATCCTAACGTGTTATATTACGCTATACTCTGTACAATGTTTCATCGGATTTGATTGTACAGAGCTGATTTTCTTTTTAGGCGGAAGTTCGTTTGTGATGTAAAAGCTCATGAAACTGTTCTCCTTTAAAATTAGTGCAAATAATTTTAGCATGAAAACCAGCAGTTTGTCAAATCCTATTTTTATGAAATTTTCAGTTTTTATCTCTCATAATAGGAAATTGTATATCTTATATAAGAGGTATTGCATAATTTAATTAGATGTTACGCTTGTATAAAAACAGAGCCAACAAACTATGGTTTCCCACACGTTCATCGGCTCTGCATCTATGTGTCTGGCTCTATCCTATATTCTTCTTTAACCGTATTCCCATTGAAAAATACGGCTCACTTAAATATTCTTCTTTGTCAATGCTGTACCCTCTTTTTTATAAAAGGAAACCGCATGATGGTTATTTTTAAACGCCCATATCACAATTTCTTTATACCCTTGTTCCTCCGCCTCTTGCTCGGCAAAATCCATCAGCATTTTCCCAATTCCTTTCCCTTGAAATTGGGAAGCAACATAAATACGCCAGATTTCAAATGCCCCTGCCATATCCGCATCTGCTGTATCTCCAAAAGACAACATTGCCGACACTCGGTTTTCTTCCTCCCACACATACTCTGACAGTCTGCGAGCGACAAAATCTGTCTTTAATTGGCGTGTCCTTGCTGCACATCCATCTGAATTTAGCAGCAGCGGATTGACATATCCAGAATAAACATTTTTCCAGTTCTCATTCACAATGCCACATACCGTATCAAAGTCCTTTTCTCCTAATGGTCGTATCATTTCTTTCTCCTAAATATCGTTTTTTCATTCATTTCCAACCACTGTCACATGCAGATTTTTCACTTCTATCAATCTTTCCTGCCTGCATTTCGGGCAGTAGAGAGGATAATTTATCAGAATAGTATCCTCCCTTATTCTGCTACGGGTTTTGCTCCCGCAGACAGGGCATAATATCCATTCTGTCTGTTTCAATTTCTTGCCTGCCTTTCTTTCAAAAATAATTGTATTGTTTCCGATGCCTGCATATCAGATATGCCGTCAGTATAAGCGTGAAAAGCTCCGCAAGCGGTACTGCAAGCCACACGCCCGTTACCTCTAAAAATCTCGGCAATGCCAAAAGGAACACCATAATAAATCCAAACGTCCGCAGGAAAGATATGGTTGCAGACGCTTTCCCATTGGATAATGCCGTAAATAATGCAGATGAAAAAATATTGCACCCAGAGAACAGAAAGCTGAATGAAAAAATGACAAATCCATTCTTTGTAATCTCAAAAACATTCCTGTTATCCTCGGCAAATACCTTTGCAATGCTTTCTCCGCCAAGCAAAGAAAGCAGAAATACAAATATGGAAATCCCCGCTATAAAGCAGAAACAAATACGGACGGTCTTTTTTAACTGTTTTACATTCCCACTCCCATAGTTATAGCTTACGACGGGGGCTGTTCCCATAGAAAAGCCAATATAAAGCGTTGTTAAGAGGAACTGCGAATAGATGAGTACCGTAATGGCAGCTACGCCGTCCTCGCCTAACAGCTTCATCATTGTTACATTAAACAGAAATGTCGTTATGGCAGTCGAACACTGGCTTACCATTTCCGACGCACCATTGGAACAGCTTTTCAACAGAACAGATGCGTCCATGTTAGGCTTGCAAAAATGCAATTCACTTCTTTTCATCAGAAAAAATATTGTACCGATGATTGACGGTATCATATATCCGATGCCTGTCCCAATAGCAGCCCCTTTGATTCCCATTTGCAGCAAAACAATAAAAACATAATCAAAAACAATGTTGGCAATCCCCGCCAGAACAGCAAGCACTAAGCCTAATGTCGGTTTCCCCGCCGTCACAAACAGATTCTGATACAGCACCTGCATCATGTTAAAGGCGGCGAAAATGAGCTGTACCGTCAGATAATCCCTGCAATATGGGAACAATACTTTACTTGCACCCAAACCCCAGATGATTTCATCCAAAAAGAAAAGACCTGCCGCTGTAATCAGCAGACCGATAACCGCCCCTGCCACGACAATCAAAGTAAAATTGCTTCTGGCTTCCTCTGTGTTTCCATTCCCCATTTTCTTCGCAACAACCGCACTTCCTCCTGTCGCAAGCATCGTCCCCAGACCGACAATCAGATTGATGACGGGGCAGACGATATTGATGGACGACAGGGCATTCGTGTCTACAAACCTTGCTACGAAAATCGTGTCTACAATGGTGTATAATCCCATAAACAGCATCATTACCATGCTTGGGAAAGCAAATCGGATAAGGGATAAGGCGTTAAAGCTCTCTGCTAACGGGGTTTTCTGTGCTTCGGTCATTCTCTGATTCCTCCTTGTTTTTCGGTGGAAGCACGAAACGCTGCGTCGGGTAGCCATATTCCACAAGCAGTTCCCGTTCTGCAAATCCAAGACGGCGGTATTCTTCCCGCCAGCCCGTATCTGCCTTATCGCCTGCACGGTATGTCGTCAAGGTAATCTCTTTCCCGCAAAGCAGTTCCTCCGCCAGCTTATCAAGGAACAGCTTTGTAATGCCAAGATGCCGATACTGCGGATGGACAGCCAGAAAGTCTATGCTGCCTGTGTCTGGCGAAAAACCCATCACGCCAATAGCCATATCGCCATCCCGCAATATTAGAGCCTTTTTATCCGCAATATACTGATGCAGGTTTGCAGCGTAATCTTTCTTATCCAGACATGGGTAGCCGTCAACCGTGAGGCTTACCAGTTCCATCCAGTCATCCGCATCTTCGGGCGTGGCAAATTTTATATTGTCTTTTGTCAAATCCATTTTTACAAGCTCCTCCTTCAGATAGATTTCAAGCTGTAACGGGTAAAAATTTTCCGTTTCCCGAAATTCCGCAGGGGAAGTCTTATACATCGCCTTAAAAATATCTGTAAATGCCTGCTGGCTTTCATACCCGCTCATAAGGGCAATCTCGATAATCGGTTTTGCAGAAAACACCAGAAGTTTTGCCGCTTCTGTAAGCTGCCGCCGTTTTGCGTAGTCATGGATAGTCAAGCCGACGGTCTTTGTAAAAATCCGATGTAAATGGTATTTGGAATAGTGCAGTGCCGATGCCACCATCTCTAAATCCATCTTTTCATGCAGATGTTCTTCGATATAGCGGATAGCCTGTGAAACAATGCGTACTGTCTGACCTTGCATTTTGTAACCTCCTTTCCTCGTCTTCACCCGCATTTTTTAAACATTACGAAATGTCAAAGCTGGGGTTCAATGAGATATTGTAGCACAAGGAGTTTTCTATCTTTTCATCATTCTTGCTATGTTTTAAACCATCCACATTTACAACAATTCTTCTTTCAATGCCCTTATCCATTCTTCGATTGCCTGCACTAATCGAAATTGCTGATGCAGAACCGCCATGCCCGTGGCAGGAATATCGGGGGCATTTTCTTTTAAATCTACGTTCTCCTCAAGATAGAATTTCAGCACATTGATATTACTCTCAATGTTATCCAGACATTCCCTCTGTTGTTCTTTTTCCATACTTTCTAAATTAACAATGACCGCATTAAAATCCAAGAATATGTTAATGGGCTTGCAGGATATTTCGAGCATCAGTTTCTCAAATTCCTCATTTCCTGCATCCGTCAAGGAATATACTGCCTTTTCGGGCATTTTTCCCTCTTTCTCCGTGCGGCTTGTGATAAGCCCCTTTTCTTCCAACTGGATAACCTTTTTATAGATGGATGGTGTGCTGATTTTTACCCACTTTGAAATGTTGCGGTATTCCACCAGTTTCTGAATATCGTATGCACTCAAGGATTCCCGTTTCAACATTCCCAATACAATCAAGTCAATGGTTGCCATTTAAAATCCCTCCTTTTTCTATTGACAACTACTATAAATTATAGTATTATAATTTCCGCAACGCAATTACTATATTTTATAGTAGTATAAACAACACTATTTGTCAAGAGAAAGGAGTTTAAAATGAACAGTCAAAGTAAAAAGATGGAGCTGCTCGGCAGCACATCCATACCAAAAGCACTTTTAGCAATGGGCATCCCAACAATGATTGGCATGTTGGTAAATGCTTTCTACAACCTTGTTGACGCTTACTTTGTCGGCGGGTTAGGGGAGAGCCAGATGGGGGCAATCTCCGTGGTCTATCCGCTCGGACAGGTCGTTGTCGGTCTTGGTCTGCTGTTCGGTAACGGTGCGGCTTCTTACATCTCCCGATTGCTAGGTCGTGGAGATAAGGAAAATGCGGATAAAGTGGCAAGTACCGCTTTATACAGCAGCGTATCCGTAGGAGCGGTCATCATTATCTTTTCTATGGTGTTCCTGCATCCCATACTGAAGCTCTTGGGGGCAACCGACAGCATCCTCCCCTTTGCCGCCACATACGCAGGCATTTACATTGTTTCCTGCATCTTCAATGTATTCAATGTCACGATGAATAACATTGTGACTAGCGAAGGGGCAGCTAAAACAACCATGTGTGCCTTGCTGACGGGTGCGGTACTCAATATCGCCTTAGACCCGCTGTTTATCTATGTGTTTGACTTAGGCGTGGCGGGAGCGGCGATAGCGACCGCAATCTCACAAATCGTTTCAACCTGCGTATATCTGACCTATATTTTTCGGAAAAAAAGCGTATTCCATTTTCGGGTTAAGGACTGCACATATACAAAAGAAACTATGTCTGAAATTTTCAAAATCGGCATCCCGACATTGGTATTCCAGATTTTAACGAGTGTGTCCATTTCCTTAATCAACAATGCCGCTGGCGATTACGGGGACTCTGCCATTGCAGGCATGGGCGTTGTCACCCGCCTTATTTCAATGGGCAGCTTGTCCGTATTCGGGTTCATCAAAGGCTTTCAGCCCATTGCAGGGTACAGTTACGGGGCGAAGAAGTTTGACCGTCTGCGTGAGGCAATCAAGACTTCCATCCTATGGTCTACGGCTTTCTGTGTGATTTTCGGTGTGATACTGGCTCTGTTCCCTACGGCTATCGTTTCCCAGTTCACAAAGGGCGATTCCGAGATGATTCGCATCGGGGCAGCATCTTTGAGGGCAAACGGCATTTCCATTATGCTCTTTGGATTTTATACGGTGTATTCTTCCCTGTTCCTTGCTCTGGGAAAAGGCAGAGAAGGCTTTATCCTCGGAGCTTGCAGGCAGGGGATTTGCTTTATCCCCGTTATCCTGCTTCTTCCGATGGTCTGGGGGATAAATGGAATTATGTATGCCCAGCCGATTGCCGATGTGCTTTCCGCAGCCATAACGGTATTCATGGCGATACCGCTCCACAAAAAGTTGAATGAGATGCAGAGAAAAACTGCTGAAATAAGCACGAAAGACAACGACTAAATTTTTATCTTTCTGACAAACAGAGCCGATGAGCTGTGAGGTTTTCCCACAAGTTCATCGGCTCTGCATCTGTGTGTCTGGCTCTTTGATGACTGTTATTTTTAAATGTTTCGCTTCAATCAATGTTTCCTGCTTGCATTTCGGGCAGTACAATGGATAATTTATCAATACCGTATCTTCCCTAATCCTGTCACGGGTCTTATTAGAACAAATTGGGCAGCGCACCCATTCTTTTGCTATCATCAGAACATTACCTCCCTCTGTGCTTTGCTTTTTTCTTTTCCTGCCGCAGAGCGAATTGCCGCTCTTTCTCTGCTTCTTTCTGTTCTCTGGACTTAACTCTACGTTCCAATTTTCCCTGTTCATGTTGGAGCTTTAAGGCTTGTTGGGCTTTCGTTCCAATGCCCTTGTTTTCCAACTGGCTGTTGATTTCCCTCTGCATACGCTTGGGATTGATTTTTCGTTCTTCGATTTTTTCTGTTTTAACTGGCGGGCTGAATTTTAGCTTATGCCAGTTTTTGAGCAGAAAATCATACACTTCATAATCTTTCGGCTCTGCGCCGAACGTAATCTTACAAACCTCATATTTGTCACCGTCTATACGCTCAAACAATCCAATCCAAAAGGGATTTTCAAACAGAATTGTCAAGCTGCTTTTCATTGCCATACCATCAACTCCCTTTAAACTGGCTTTCAAATTTATCAAGCCATTCTAACAGGGATTGGTATAACAAACGCTGTTGTTCAAAAATCGCTTTCCCACCCAATGGAATATCTGGATAGCTGGCGGCATATTCGTCAATGGATTTTGCTGAAGCCGTAAGATTGTCCCGCAGCTTCTTTATCAAATCTATTGCTTTTTCCCTTTCCATTTTGTTTAAGTTTGTAATGACAACATTGAAGTCAAACAGCAATGGGACTTTCTGGCTTGCGTAAGTTTCCATAAGCTGCCCAAAATACGCCCTCCCTTTATCTGTGATGGAATACACTGCTTTATCAGCAAACTTATCCCCTTTCACAATACTGCTCTCTAAATAGCCCTGCTCATTCATTTGAAGCACTTTCCGATAAATGGATGGGACGCTAATCTTTGTCCATCTTGAAAGATGATGGTATTCCACATCTTTCTGGATGTCGTATGCGCTCTGCGGTTTCTCCATAACAATTCCGAGAATTACCAAATCTATGGATGACATATTCTCACCTCCGTTTTTACTATCATCAATATTACTATTGATAATAGTAAAAGTCAAGAAGAATTTATCTGACTGCCATCCATTTTTGTTATCGCTCTCTGTCGCTAATGATTTCTATACAATTAGGATTTAAGAATTTGTCCGCATATCGAATTGAAATTCTTTTATTTCTCCAAACCTATTATCTAACACATAAAAAACCTTATGTGCTTTAACAGAATATACAAAAGAAGCCCTCGTTGCCCATATTCCCTCCTGCCGAACAGATTCTAAGATTTTGAAAGCATCTGTAACTGAAAAATTATCATTCTGCTTTTCCAGTTGTTCCTTTGCCCTTTCAAACCTGTCATCTCCAGACACAATATATGGTCTGGTCATTTCTGGATTGAGTATGGAATAATTCGTTATCAGAGAATATCTTTTCTGCTCAAAACGGTGTCCAATCCCTGGCTCAATGATTAGCACACGCCCTTTCCTGTCTGAAAACATCGCCTGCATAGTAGCATCTTTGGCATATACAATTTCTTGGTTCTTTACAATGCGGCAGGCATCGTCAAATGACAGTTCTCCTTTGACGTACTGCTCCGTCAAATCAGAAATTGCAACACACCCTGCACCAGCAGAATACCTTCCCTTTTCGTTTCCATTTACATAAAGCAGCGTCCCGACATTCCCGTTCCTGTTTACTCCATGAAAAGAATGGTACTGATTGTCTGGCATTTTTATCCCGATGAAAAATCTGTCTTTTTCTGTGATGACTGTATGCGTCCACACGGAAAGGTCGATGTCAAAGTTAAATCCAACGACGGTATCATTTCCGTTATATACAAACCTTGTACACATATTTACACCCCTTTCAGTTGTTCCATACATCCCGACTGTATCGCCTTTATGTTCCCTGCAATCTTTTCTTCCGACCAGTCCCACCATCTCATTTTAAGCAACTGTTCTATTCTATCATCAGAAAAGCGTCTTTTTATTGGTTTTGCAGGGACGCCGCCCACAATGGTATAGGGCGGCACATCTTTCGTGACAACCGCACGGGTTCCAATCACTGCTCCGTCTCCAACTGTCACGCCTGCTAAAATAACCGCTTCATATCCAATCCATACGTCATTCCCGATGTTTATATCTCCTTTATTATCCCAAGCTTTTGTGACACTCTGTTTCTCAAGCCCCCATTCCTCAAAAAACAATGGAAACGGATAGGTTGATAAGGAAGCCATCGTATGGTTTGCGCTATTGAAAAGGAATTTTGCCCCGCAAGCAATCGAACAGAATTTTCCAATCCTGAGCTTATCGTGATTGATTGGATAATGGTACAGTACATTATTTCTCTCAAATTCCGCAGGGTCACTTACAAAATCGTTATACATCGTATAATCGCCAATCTCAATATTGGGATTCGTGACTACGTTCTTTAAATAAACAGTCTGTGTATCCCCTGTCCTCGGAAATATTTTTTGCAAATCTGCCATCTTGTTATCCTCCTGTCAATACATAATACACCGTAATTTTACCCTTTCGTTGTTACATCCTCAATACATAGAATGATGCAGAAATAATCAGTATAAAAGAGAGCCGCCATTGGTACAGCAGCCCTCTCCAATTATTTCTGATATATTATTTTTCTTATAGCATATATCGAAAGATAATATTTGTCCGCAAGTTTCTCAATAGAAACACCTCTGCGGTATTCTTCAATGATAACTTTATTGCGTCTTTCAAGCTCTTTCCGATAACCAGACAATTCACCCCAAGATTTGTGCTGTTCGCCCTTAACTGGAATATAAATATATCCTGCTTGGACATATTTTTGTAATTCCTCAATCAGTATGTCGGGGAGAATGTCATTTGCATTCACATATTTCATACGCAGGCTTCCTCCTTGATTCTCCTAAAGACCACTTGAAATGTGTATTTTTAGGTTCTAATGTCAAGCAGCAAAGCCAGATATTCTACATCAGCGACTTATATTCCTCCATGCAAATGTCGCTTATTACACTGGCTTTGCATGGAGTAAACCTTTATTTTTTCTTTTTTTATTCCTACACATAATATCCTCCAAATAATACATTATTCATCTAAATTTCGAGCAAAAACAGATAATCCATATCTGCTCTATTATCATTTTTTAACACTACTTTCTGTATTATAGCACTTTTTATTTTTAAACTCAATAATTCAGTTCCATTTATTCTCCTATATAGCATTTGTCATTGCCATCGCAAATAATGAATCTGATATTTATTCGTTTGCCAAAACTATACCCATCTCAATAATAAATTTCTCATTTTACTCATTTCTTGTTCAGAATAATGTAGTTCATTCCATCTGGTTCGTTCCATTATTCTTTCAGAAAAATCATTAAGTAGTTCAATTGATGTTTCATCAAACACGTTTGACCCCTTATATAAATCAATCCATTTATCAATTTTAAATTCTTGTCCAACACTATGTGTTGCTATAAGTAATAATGATGAAAATCGAATTTGGTCATGATCAAACTCTCTTCGGATTGCTAACTGCATTCGTTCTTCTTTTTCATACATATTATTGTAATAATAATACATCCTTTTCCATTGTAGCCTGTTTTGAATAAGCAATCCTTGAAACTCGACAGCTAACATAATTGAATCTATTGTCAATCTTGCCATTTCATAATCTGAGAGATTATTATGACATACTTTTTTTACATCGTCTATAATACCTACAACTGCATGTAAATCACAATATAATTCTTCTAAAGTTGGTTGCTCATCTTTTTCAAAAACCCTTTTTAATTCAACCGGATTTTGGGAGAATGTTGTGTCGACACATGAACACCACCATTCTAAATAATCCACAAAATCCCCGTAGCCATTCTCCGAATTTTCTAATTCATTATAACGAATGTGACCAGCCTCATGGTAGATTGTGAACATATTTGCGAATATCTCAACCCGATTTAAAATATGGTTTTTATTCTCTAAATCGAGTAATGAATCATATTTTTTAAAAATTTCCCCGTTTCGAATATATTCTTCTGCAAAACTCAATGCTAAACTTGGAATATCCTCTTGAAGACTTGCTTGTGACAGAATAATCAAGTTTTTAATAAGCAATTTAACACGTTCTTTATCAAGTTCAAATGGTAATTGATTACTAAAACATAGATAAAATGTAGAATAATAACTAAACATATTGGCAAAATGATAATCAACAATAATATAATGTTTACCATTTGCTTTAACTCTACTAGGGAAAATTCTGGTACTGTATATTTCTTTAATTGAAGTCTTATATCTATTTTCTTGTGCCCGATAAAACTCAACAAATACATCCTTAAACCTTGCATACTGTGGCTCATGCAAAAGATTATATCTTGTAAGATATTTATCAATGTTCACCATCCAAACGTTCCTCTCTCTTTATCCTTTTGATTGTTTCTTGGACATTCTCATAGGAACCTTCAATTTTGAGACCATTGTACTCTATTTTAATACGATTTTTTTCAAACAATCCTTCTATAATAGCCTTTACCGATTTTGAATTAGCTAATGCTATAACTGATGTAACAATAAAAACAATTGTGGCTTCACCCACAAAACTCTCCTCTTCAAGGATTTCATATTCACTCAAATTCTCTTTTAATAGAGTAATCACCTCTTCATCATATTTATCGACAATAAGATATACTTCATCCTTAACATTATCCATCTGTAATACCTCCTATATCAAACACATATTTTCTTTCATAACTTATAACCACTTTATCCTATTTTTCTCTTTTCACATAAGTAATCTCAATATCATAGCCGAGAGCCTCCATTATCTGAAAGACGGTGTTATTCACTACACTTTTTGTAGATGCACAAAATAGTTATATTACGATACATTATATCACACCTGCCAATATCGCTTCAATGAGGAAATTATAACATCCACCTTTTACTTTTAAACTCAATAATTCAGGACTGTTTGCTCTCTAATATAGCATTTGTAGTTCCTATATGTAGAGATTCTATCTCGTTTAATAGGAACTTCTATCTCTGTAAAATGGAACATAATAAAATTCAGAACAGGCGGTGGACATATGGAAATGGAAAAGAACAAGAAAAACAGATACGGATTTGACTTCACTCCGATGGGGCTTGACATCAAAACTTTTCGTGAAGCCCAAAAGATAACACGGGAGAAATTAGCGGAAACGCTTGACATTACGCCACGGCATCTCCAAGCAATCGAGCTGGAAGGGAAACACCCAAGCCTCGGACTTTTGGCATATATCGCAACAATATTCGATATGCCTATCGACCCGTACATATTTCCATAGAAAGAAGATGTTAAAAGTGCCGTGCGGAAACGCTTGGATGTGCTTCTGGATAAATTGAGCGACAGAGATTTGTCCATTCTTGAAGCGACTGCAGCCGCCTTATGTAAGGCAAAAGAGCAGCCAGAGGATTAACCTCTGGTTTTTCTTTCGCCCATCCTGCCATCAATAGGCAGGGCATCCGTAACCGTAGATAGAACTGCTCCCGACTGGATAGCTCTGCTGTTTGCAAGCATCGCCAGAGTTGCCCTCCACGGTGTAGACCGTTCCATTCTCGCATTTCTCCACGATTCCCACATGGTCGATAGAGCCGTCATGCCCCCAATCAAAGAAAATAAGGTCGCCTGTCTGCGGCTCATAGTTCTTATCCTGCCATTGTCCCTTTCCTTTGAACCAGTTTACGCCGTCCGAGCAGAGGGAGAATTTCGGGATGATGCCGCTTTCCAGATAGCCGCACTGGTCGGCACACCACGACACGAAGCAGGCGCACCATTCCACACGCCCATTGAAGCCGTACCAGCTCCAGTAAGGTTCGCCGCCCTCGTTGCCGAGCTGTGTCAAGGCAACCTCCACAATGGCTTGGTTGCCGCCGCTTGTGAACGCCCGACCGTATGGGTAATACCGAAGCACATGGGCGGGGTACTGCGTGTCGCCGTATTTTTCCCAACCAAGCCTATTTGCCTGCATAGCGGAAAATTCCACCGCATTTGCGTAGGAATAGCCGCCGTAGTTGGTCTTTGCCCATGAGATATAGCCGTTGCCGAAGTTGTAGCCCTGCAGGGCGAGCTTGATACGCTCCATGTCAATCGGGCTTTCCACCTCGGCGGACGTGAGTGCGGCTTTCAGTTCCTGCACCCCGCACTCGATGGAATACTCTGGGTCTTTGATGCCGTTCGGCTCATGGGGGTATTTCTTGTTGAAACTCCCCTCCGCTGCCTGCATCGGGTCGCTGCCCTTTCCCCCAGATTCCTGCATCATCACCGCCTTAATCAACTCCACATATTCGGGGATGCCGTACCGCTTGGCATATTTCTGTATCAGCGGCGTGTAGGCTTCCACCTCCGCACTGACGGGGGTATAGGATGTGCTGTCGCTGCCGCCGCCGAACAGGGAAACGGCACACCCAAGCAGGATAACGATTAGGATTATCACAACGGCAATCCAGCCGCCTGCAATAAGGGCGGAAATCAGAGCTTTCGTCCCCGCTATGATTGCCTTGACCGCAGCAACGGTGGCTTTGACTGTCGCTTTCGTTGCTTCGGCTGTCGCCTTTGCGGTGGCTTTTGCCGTCTGTGCCGTTTTCTGGGCGGCTTTGGCAGATGCTTTCGCCGTTTTCTGTGCCGCCTTTGCAGTCTGCTCCGTAGTCTTAATCGCCGTTTTAGAGGTCGCCTTTGCGGTTTTCACGCCTTTTTCTGTCGCCTTGACCGTGCCTTTGGTTTTCTCCGCATTTCTGGCGGTGGTCTTGATTGTCCGTTTCCCCTGCTGTCTGGTCTTTATCAGCGGGTTTTGTGCTGTCTGCGGCATTTCAGTCTTGGCAGGGGAAGAAACAGACGGACGGCTTGCAGTCCCTTGAACATCCTGCAAGCCGCCCCGTCCCATTGTATCCATGCCGCCTTGTGCCGCCTTATTCCGCATGGTTTTCTGCCCTGCGGCTTTCTTTGCCCGCTTCGCCTTAAAATCTGCGATTTTATCCTTTGCCCTGCCGATGTTCTCCCTTGTGGTCTGTACGTTTTTCTGTCCCTGTTTATTGAATTGATGGATGCCCTCGTCCTTGATACGCCCCGAAGCATGGGAGAACTTATCGGCGGCATATTCCGCAGGGGAATCTTCCTCTGCATAATAGCCCTGTTCCGCCTTGTCCTTTGTCTTGGCGTAGGCGGATTTCATGCGTTCCCCTGCGATGGCGGCTTTGTCCAACGTCTTAATCGTGCCTTTGACCGCATCTCTGGTCTTTATATCAGCCATAAAAACCGACCTCCTTTCCCAGAGGGTTTTGCGGTCATGCTAATTTACCTTTTTCGCCATGACTACGAGCCTGCCGTTCTGTGCGGAGTATTCGCAGGTGGAGAGCGTAATCAGTTTATCCCCATATTTGGCGGTCACGCCCGTATCATATAAGGCAAGCTCCTTACACTTCCCGACATAAGCGTCAAATTCCTTTTCATTTTCCGCATTTACAAAATCATAATAGCGGTAGCCCTCCGAGCTGTACGCCACGGTCTTAAACACGGCGATGATTTCATATTCCGCCTGCTCTGTGAGGGTGTCAAACTGGATGGTCTTATGCTTCTCATAAAAGCTCTTGGATTTATAATCTTCCAACGCCCCGAACATCCTGCCGCCTTTGATGTGGTGTCCGTAGATAACCAGATTGTCGCTTGTGAAAATGTCGCAGTCCTCTTGGATATAAGGCACTCCCAAATCGCTGTACTGTTTTTCAAAGTTGTGCTTCAGATAGAAATTCGGGTTATTCTTACTCTGCATGACAGGGTAGTTGACAGTTGTGCCGTCAATGCTAATCCACCCTATCATATCCTCATTCTGCAAATACAGCTCCTTATACTTCGCCAGTATATCCTCACCCTCACTGACTGGCTCATCCTTATCTTTTGGCGGTTCTTCCTCTGGCTCGGCGTTCTCCACGACCTCCGCAATCTCCGCAAAGGCTTCGGTCTGCTCGTCTATCTGCTGGTAATGGCTGTAAATCTTGAAGCCGCAAAAAACCGCCGCTCCCAAAAAGGCGACAGCGGCGGCGATAAAGAGAATCGTTTTGTAGTTTTTGAAATTCATAGGCATATCCTTTCCTTAATATTGCCCTGCTTTTGGCATATAGGGATACCCGCAGGGTGTTTCTTTCCTGTTGCCCTGCTCTGGGCATAAAGATATGCCCGCAGGGTATTTCCTTGTTTTCCGTTACCGTGTATGCTCCATCTGCTTCTTGGGTGTGGGTAAATCCCTGCAATATTCTGGATACCTCGCCTTGATGCCCTCCATGAAATATGGGGCAAACTCGCAGCAGAACAATTCCTCTGGCGTAAAGTCCTGCGGACATTCCCTGTCCGTGTAGCCGTTCCAGAGGTTAAAGGCAAGGTGGCAGACCCTGACCGTTCCGCTTGTCTGCCATCCTGCGTGCATCCCCTCTGGCTTGATGCAGTCCGTCTTAAAATCGAACATGGAATTGATGTTCTGCCTTGTTTCCCCCGCAATCCCCATCACATAGAAAAATGCCCTGTGATAACAGTCGTTGACCTTGCATTTCATCATATTTTCCAGAAAGAAATCACGGTGGGCTGCGTTGCGGAATCTTATTTCTGACATATGCTTACACCTCCCCAAATTTGGTCGTCATCAGCTTATACAGCTCCGTATTGCGTGGAAATTTATTGACAAACGGCACAAGGGAGCTGCCGACTTTCAAAAGTCCCTGCCCCGCACCGACATTCGTGATATAGCTCATCTGAAGGTCGGAAATGTTCAGGAGCTTCGCAAGCTCGATACGGTCTGTGGACGCTTGGTTGAGCATGATGATAAACTCACTGTTGGCAAGCATTGTCCTCGCCGTATGGCTCTGCAAGAGGTCATCCACGTTCTGCGTGATTCCAGTACAGTACGCCCCGTACTTACGCACACGTTTCCAGAGGGTAAAGAGGAAATTCGCACTGTACTCATGCTGGAACAGCAGGTAAATCTCGTCAATGAAGATAAACGTGTTCCTGCCTTTCGCCCTGTTCATCGTGATGCGGTTCAAAATGCTGTCAAGGACAACAAGCATCCCAATAGGCTGTAACTGTTTACCCAAATCAAGGATGTCATAGCAGATAAGGCGGCTGTGGGTGTCCACGTTGGTATGCTTGGCAAAGGTGTTGAGAGAGCCGTCTGTGAACAGCTCAATCGCAAGGGCGATTTCCTGTGCTTCTGGCTCGTCCTGCTTCAGCAACTCCTCACGGAAGTCCTGCAAGGTCGGCGGCGTCCCCATATAGTTTCCCTGCTGGTAATAGCGGTACACACCCGCCGTACAGCGGTCAATGATGGATTTCTGCTTTGCCCCAAGGCTTGCACCGCCAATAAGCTGTTCGCACAAAGATAAAATAAACTCTGACTTGAGGATGACGGGGTTTGCACCGTCGCCGTAATCAGAGTTCATGTCCATAGCATTTATATGATTCTCGCTTGTAGCGGAAATGTGAATGACTTCCCCCTGCATCGCTTTCACAAGCGGGGAGTACTCACGTTCGGGGTCTATTACCAAAACATCGGCGTTAGGGTCAGTCAAAATAATATTTACCATTTCCTCTTTCGCCGTAAAGGATTTGCCCGCACCAGACACGCCGAGGATAAAGGAATTTCCGTTCAAAAGGTGGCGGCGGTTGGCGATAATCATATTCTTGGAAATGACATTCTGCCCATAATACACGCCGTCCTTATGGTAGATTTCCTGCACACGGAACGGGATAAACACCGCAAGGCTCTCCGTTGTCAACGTCCTTAACGCATCAATCTTCCTCACGCCGAACGGCAGGGCGGTGTTCAGACCGTCCATCTGCTGGTACTTCAGCACGGCAAACTGGCAGAGATGCTTTCTCGCCGTCGTGAGTAACGCTTCGGTGTCATTGTCAAGCTGCTCTTTGGTGTCCGCCGTATGCACCATCGTAAGCACCGCAAACATCATTCTCTGGTCACGGGTCGTCAAATCATCGAGGAACTCCTTGCTCTCTTTCCTCTGCTGCTCCAAATCGTAGGGGATGACGGCGGAAAAGTTGTTGTTCTGGTTCTGTTTCCTCTGCCAGTTCGTGATGTTGGTTTCCACACCGAGCAGGCGGTTCTCCACCTCCCGCACGGCTTCATCCGTGGGAACGGGGACGACATCGACGGAGAGCATCATGTTACGGTTTAACTCGCAAAGCTCCGCCACCATGCTGTCCTTGATATAGGCGGCATACTCTCTGAGGAATATCACACGACCGTAACGGTTGCCGATGCGGAAATAATCTTTCTCAAATTCAAAGGAGTCTGGGCAGATATAGTCCTTGAAGTCGTGACCTTTCCGCATGGTCTGGGAGAGGTCGAAGCGGAACGCCGTTTCCTCCCCCGTGCGGTAGAAGTCGTGGAAGATACGCAGCTTGTCATTGGCATCCAGTTCCGTACACTTCGAGCCTAAACGGTTGAAATGCCCGATAAGGTCAGCACCCACACGGGCAAAATAATTCCTCGCTTCCTCAATGTTCTTTTTGCAGACGGAGATGGTCACATACTTGTCCTGCACGATGGAATTAGCCCCCGTCGCCTTGTCGAGCAGCATCTTGTTGTACTCCTTACGGTACTTATCCAGACTGTCCTCTGCCATCGGGATAAGGATGGTCTGCTCAAAATCCGCTTTGTTCAAACGGCGGTTGTTGATTGTGATTTTCGTGGTCGCACCGCTGTCGAGGGCATTAAGCAGCTCCGAGTATTCAAGGAACATTGCTTCCTTGTCCTCACGGCTTGCCACGGCATAGTTGATGTCCTCAAACTTAAAGGTCTTTGCGTATTTGTTCTTACCGACAAGGAAAATGCCGTCCTCCCAGATGGTCTTAATGGGGATGATCGCCTGCACCGATTTCGGCACAACAAACTTTTCCTTGTCCTGCTTGAACAGGTTTCTAAGCGTTTTTATCATAGTCTGCCTCCTTACGCTTTTTGGATTTTTTCTTTTTCTCTGGCTTTGCCGCCTGCCGCTTCTGTTTCTTTGGAGCAACGGGCAAGCCTTTCTCACGGGCTTCGATATTGGGCTTCAATGCTTCATAGTAGAGATTGTCGGGCAGGAACATCAGCTTTTTCGGCATCAGAAATTCCGACTTTATCCACGCCCAGACAAACTGCTCGGCGGTCATACCGTTGTACTTGACAAAGCCCATCATCGCAAAGGGCGAAGCGCCTAAGATACACACCCAACTGAGGGTTTCTGTCCCGAAGTGTGGACGGAGTAGGAAAAACAGCCCCGCCGCCACGCCGCAGGCAAGAACAGAAAAAATGAACTGCCGAAGTGACAGTCCAAAAAACATACTTTCCGTGTAGTTACGGATTTCCTTATTTATTTTGACTTCCAAAAGTTACACCTCCTTTATCTTTCCCTATCCTCGTGCTTACGGGCAGAGGGGTGTTTTTGCGTTTCTCTCTGTGGTACGAGATAGAATTGTCCGTCACACTCCCTTGTCTGCGTGGGGAAGCCTATAACCTTTAGTGCTTTTTGTAGGTCAGATACGCTTTCCCTGTCTGGTTTACAGATACCGATTGTACGATACATCTGCAAGTCACCGTACCACTTCTCATTCTGAAAATTGTCTGCCCGAAAGAAAATATCTTCCTTGATTTCCTCAAGGGGCGTTTCAAATATCCTGCGATATTCCACTTCAAAATCGTACAATTCAGCACCTCCTATCGTTCCTTTTCTGATTTTCTTCTGGACGGCTTTTTCTGAGATGGGTAGGGAATAAATTCTTCCTCGCCTGCAATGATGCTGAACTCTGCCCGCAGGAGCAAGTGCGTTTCCTGCTTCTGATACTGTCGAATAAGGTCAACCGCACTTTCTTTTGTGGCGGTGCGTTCCTCTTGTACTCCCTCTTTATAAAAATAAAACCGCTTCATTGCGTCCTCCTTTACAAGCCCATCATTTCACGGACAACACGGTCTGCCATTTTGACCGCACCGACCAAGACGAGCATATTGAATACAAGCTCTCCGATATAACTCCACACCATTGATACCGCCGCCGCATCGGGATTGACAACTGGCGGGGAAGCCGCAAATACAGAGAAAATGATACACGCAAGGACGATAATTGCTCCTTCAAGGCATACAGCGGCATAGCTTTTGATAAAGCTCTTACCCACGCTCTGGCTCGGCTCTCCCGCAAAAGAGGACAGCGGAACGGGAGCGATGGCGGTGTAAAGGTAGAGCTTGAAAAACCGTCCGTACACCGACATAATCATAATGAATGACAGTACCGTAATGAACAGACCGCCGATGAGCGTAACCGCCCATAGGGGGATACTCTCAAAAAATCCGCAGTCCTCAACGGCGGTTACAATCCCCTGCGGCAATACCGTCTGTGACGCAGAGCCGAAGCCTGCTGCGTTCATTATGGTGGAAATCACGCCCTGCACGATCTGAAACAGAGCCATCATCAGCTCCAAGCCATAAGTCACAACGCCTTTGGCAAGGGCAAATCGGATAAAGAGCTTTAATGCGTGTTCGGGTTTCTTGACTTCTGCAAAGCTGCCGCAGGTTTTCATAACGCCCACGACAAAGAACAGCACGAGCAGGGCAAGTCCGATAGCCTGCAACGCACCGTGGATGTTCACGATGACATTCCAGATCGTGCCGCCTTTAAAGTTCTCTGGGGATTGGGTAATAAGCTGCCATATTTCCGACAACTTTTCGTTCCAAGTATTCAGAGCGTTCTCTAAATTCTGTACGACCCAATTATCAGACATTCGACCACCTCCATTCTTAAAATCGGCTTACGGGGCAAACCGCAAAGCGGATCTGCCCCGTAAGCTCTGTCTGGTGTCTTTGGGTTATCTGGTATCAGCCTGTGATAAGGGTCAAAATCTCTTTCGCAAAGGTAATGATGACGCCGCCTGCAAGGGTCAGAAAACCGTTTGCCCTCTGGGACGGGTCGTGGGATTTGAGGGAGAGTCCAATCTGCACCACGCCGAAACCGAGCAAAATCATACCGACCGCACGGATTAAGCCGAAAATAAAATCGGAAAGGTTATTGACTACGGTAATCGGGTCATTGGCGGCAAAGGCGGTCACGGAAGTGCCGAGTACCATTGCGACCGCAAGTACCGCCACGCAGTAGCGACGGAAGCCCTTTTTTACTCTGCCCGTCATCGGCAGCTTTGTGGTTGCTTTCTTCTGGGTGTCCTTTTTGCCTAAAATACGCATAGATAAATCCTCCTTAAATTTGATATAGTTCTTCTAAGTCCTCCTCGGACAGAAGCTCATAGAATGTTTTGACAGGCTTCACGCTCACGGCGTTCTTCAGCAAGGCGTTGTCAAACACAAGGGTTGCGACAGCCTGCGTCGGCTCTCCGTGGAGATAGGGCGGCTGCCCTCCGTCGGCTGTCAGTTTCACATTGGGGTGCTTTAAGATGTCGTACTTAAAGTCCATGACGGGGCGTTCCCCACGCACAAAAAGAAGTGCGTAGCGGTTATCAAGCATACGCACCTCGTCTGGGGTTAAAAGCTCACGCCCCGATATTTGATAGTTGGTCGAGTAGTTTCCGCTGCGACCAGAGCTTTTCCCGTAAGTGTTGGTATCAATGGTTTCCTTGCCTAAAAGCTCCGACACATATTTGTGGGTACTCTGCTCGTTGCCGCCCAGATAGAGAAATTCATCGCAGTTGCCCACGATGCTTTCCCATTGCTTCTCAAACAATGCTTTGAGCTGCGCCAGATTTTGCAGGATAATACTGACCGACACACTTCTGGAGCGCATTACACTCAAAATTTTATCAAAGTCATCGGGCAGCGATACATTGGCGAACTCATCCATAATAAAATGGCAATGGACGGGCAGGCTCCCGCCGTACTTGTGGTCAGCAAGGTAGAAAAGCTGTTGGAATAGCTGCGTGTATAAAATCGACACAAGGAAATTAAAGCTCGTGTCGTTGTCGGGTATCAGAGCAAATAAAGCCACTTTCTTTTCTCCCAGAGAGGGCAGGTCAAGCTCATCGGTGGCGGTCAGAGAAGCAAGGCTCTCCAAGTTGAATTTTTCAAGCCTTGCCGCAAGGGTTATCTGGATACTCTTTAAGGTCTTGGCAGAGCCAGAATGGTAATCCCTGTAATACTTGAGGGCGATATGCTCTGGGTTTACCATTTCCAGACGGTCAAACAGTTCGTCCAGAGGGCTTACATAGCTGTCATCGTCCTCACGGACTTCGCCTGCCCGAAGCAGCTCCATTACCATTGGGAAATTCTGTTCCTCTGGCGGTGCTTCGTATTTCAGATAGAACACCAGAGATAGCAGGAGCATACTCGCCGCCGTATCCCAGAACGGATCTTGCGACTGGCTTCCTTTCGGCGTGGTCGCCTTAAAGAGATTGGTTACAAGCCGCTGCACATCGTTGTCGTTCCGAAGATATACAAAAGGGTTGTAACAATGGCTGCGGTGCATATTGATAAGGTCAAGGACACGCACCTCATAGCCCTTTGTTTCAAGCAGACCGCCGATGTCACGGACGATTTCGCCCTTTGGGTCAAGCACCACGAACGAGGTGTTGCACTGCATCGCATTGGGCTTGCAGAAAAACCTCGTCTTTCCTGCACCAGAGCCGCCGCACACAAGGATATTTAAGTTTCGGCGGTGCTTTTTCCCGTCCAGTCCGATACGGACATTCTGGGTCAGCAGCTTATTGGCTGTCGGGTCTTTATCCCGATATTTCTTGTTAATCGCTCCTGCGTCGCCCCATTTCGCAGAGCCGTGTTCCTCACGCCTGCGGTAGTTCTTCCGTGTGGAGAGATAAACGCCGATACCCATACCGTAAGCAAGCAAAAAAATAAGGACAGTTTTTAGGCTGTCCTCACATACCGTTACAGAAAACGGGCTGTTCATTGCTTTGGGCAGGTTTCGCACAATCTCCACTAAGCCGCCGCTGACAAAAGGAGCTGTCAGCAGGGCAAACCACACGACAGGAGCGATACCGCAGAGCGCAAGGATGAGGCTCGCTTTCTTATCGTTATCGTTCCTCACGGCACTTGCAGGGCATAACCCTTACCTTTCGTGTGGGAGCGTGAGCTACCGTTTCGATCAGCTCGTCAACAGGGTCGGTGGGGCGTTCCTCCTTGACTTGCTGATTCCGCAGAGTGTTTAAGGCGTTCAAAACGATATTTTTGTCATACCTGTCAAGGGCGATGTGGTATCGTTCTTCTTTCATAGGCTGCACCTCCCATTATCTTGCCTGCTCTTTGTTTCTGGCAGGCTTGTTCTTTTCAAGGCTCTTATACATTTCCGTCTGTATCTCGCCCAGAATATCACGCATAGAGCCAAGCTCGCCCTTAAAGTCCTGCGTTTCCATTTCGGCATACTCCTTTGGAAGATTGTCAAAACGAAAACCTCTGGTATCCACGCCGTAACGGGAGCTGACCATATAGGCAACGCAGTAGGCTTTGAACTCGGAGTCACCTCGGCTCTCGTTATGCTTGAAATCAAAGACCGCCGCAGCGACCTCCTTTGACATACTGACGAAAAGCTGTTCCTCATTCAAATCCGTGCGGACAAAGATGGTCTGCTGTTCGCTGTCATAAAAGGCAGGCAGCTCCAGATCATCGACAGGCTGAAAGGGAACGGGGCTTGCGTCGATCATTGCGGACACAAGCTCACGCATGGACTTCGGCTCTGGGGCTTCCTGCCTGCTCTTTGCCGAGGTTTCGGAAATGTCATAGACCGCTTTGGCGTTATAGGATACCGCCTTTGTGCCGTCGTCACGGGTGTATTCCTTGCTCGGCTCAAGGATCGTGATTTTCTGTGCGTCCTTATCCACATAGACACGGTTGGCTTTCCAAGCCCCTTTGTCTTTAAGCTGTGCTGCGTCTGGCTTCTGCGCCGATACCAGAATAGCGTTGTTGACGGAGTAACGGTCAAAACGCCCCTGCACATCAAGATACTGGCGGAAGCTGTCGCCGCCTGCCGCCATTTCCGAACAGGTGGCGTCGATCAGCGCATAGGCTTCTTTTCGCTCCGCCTGCTTCTGGGCTGCCCATTCCGCTTTATCAAACGGTCTGCTGCCGCCGCTGAAAACATCATAAATACTCATTTATCTCGCTCCTTTCGATTTTTTCGGCTTCTTTCGTTTCGGGGGCTGCTTATGCTCGGTCTTGCCGACCTTGCCCTTTGCCCTGTTGGGAGAGTTCTCTTTCTCAAGGGTCGGGGAAGCATCGGCTTCCTGCTCTTTGCGGCTCTCCTTGATTTTCCGCAGCTCCTCTCTGACGGAAGGCTTTTCTTCCTTAGTCATAGTAGCCCCCTCTGCGGACTTGCTTGGCTTCTCGGAGAAAGGCTCGGACAGAGGGGATTTTTCTGTCTTTGCCACCGAGGGGGTTTCCGGGGCATTTTCCTCCTTCTGCATGGGCTTCCCCATAAGGGCGTCGAGCAGCTTGTCTTTCTCTGCCTTTTCCTGCACGCCCATGTCTGGCTCTGGCTGACCTGTTTTTTCGTCCTTCACTTTCTCAACCTCTGTCACGATGGAAGCGGTATCCACCGAAGCAAGGTGGAAGCGTTCCACAATACGGCTGATTTTCGATGCGTCCTCGGCACGGGCAATCACATCGACCTCGGCTTTCGGGTCTTTGTTTTTGCGGTCAGCCAGAACACAATAGAGGACGCCGTATTTTTTGGCTTCCTGCGTAAAGCGTTTCAAGTCCTCATTCTTCACGGTAAAGACTTTCAGCTCCTTGCCAGAACGGAGCATACTGGTAAGCCTTGCCTTTCCTTTGGTTTTCTGTTCCTCTTTGAGAATGGAATACAGAAGCACGGCGATATTCTTCGCACCTGCGCCTGTCAGTTTTGCGGCAACCTCAAATCCCTCTAAGCTCATCCTCACGATCTGTTCCGCCGCATCGCCGCCTGTGTTCATTCTTCATCAGCTCCTTTCGTCTGGTTTCCTGTTCGTCTGCCCGCACCTGCTTTAACTTTTCTTTGAGCGTACCGCTGCGGGCGGCGATACCCTCGCAAAGCCTGACCTCCTTTCTGATTTCGCCAAGCCTTTTTGAAATGTCGGAAATCTGAGCCTTGACCGCTTCTTTTTCTTCGCCGCTTAATTTGCGGGATTGGGAATAAAGTCCCTTACGCTGTTCGGTCAGCTCATTCTTTTCCGTTTCCAAAGAGCCTTGATATGACAAAAGCTGCTCCGCCGTTTCAATGTGGTTGCGGCAGAGCAGCCTTGTTTCTTTTGTGATAGCGTCCATCTTCATAAGGTCGTCCTTGAGAAGATAATGAAGCTTCGCATAATTTGGTTGTTTCCCTTTCGGCAGGATACCGAGCTTGTAGCAGTAATGGAGATACAGCCCACGTAAGCCCCCGATTTTTCTTGCGTCCTTCAGAGAGCCACGGACGCAGTACACCTTGACCTCTTTTGTCGGCTCGGCAAATCGGGCGAACTTCACGGCATAGGAGTTTTCTCGGATACGCTCCAGTATCCTCTCGTTGGTATAATCTTCTCCGAGCTTATAGAGCCGCTTGGGTCTTTGCCATCCTTTCCCGATAATCGTCCAATATTTGCGGTTAGGGTCAAAGCTGCATTTGTATCCCATTTCTGCCATCAGACGGTCAAAGTCTTTGAGCGTGAATGATTTTGAGATGGCTTCATCCACCGCCTGCCGTGCCACGTTATCCCTTGTGGGAAGCCCCTGCTTCTCCGCTTGGTAGAGGGCGTAGGGCTTTTTCCTGCCGCTTGGGTGTTCAATCACGGAAAGGTCGTACTCTCGGCATAGCTCATCAGAACGCTGACGGAGTAGCCGCAGATTCGCATTGTTGTCGTGGTAGTGCTTTCCGTCCACAAAGGAAACGGAGTTGACGACAAAGTGATTGTGCAGGCACTCAGTATTTAGATGGGTGGCGACAACCACTTGAAATCGGTCGCCCCACATTTTCTCGGCAAGTTTGACGCCCACCTCGTGCGCCTGCTCTGGGGTAAGCTCCCCGTGCTTAAAGCTCTGGAAACCGTGATAGCAAACACTCTCGCTTTCATCGTTCCATTGTGCTTTGGCAATCATCATTTCCTCTCTGGCGGTGGCGGTATCGCAGTTTACGCCCGTGACAAAAAACTGCTTCTCGGTCTTGTCGCCGTTGGTGGCGTACTTCATCACATCTCCGAGAGCCTGCAAGTCCGCTTCGGTGTATTTGGGATTGGCGGTCTTGTCTGGATTCTCCGCATAGTCGAGGGGGTGGTCGAGCCTGCCACGCACATCCCATATCTCGCAGACCGCCATTAGTCCGCCTTCCTTTTCGGGAGCAGATATTTTTTGCGGACAGCGATCTGAAACTCGTGCCACCTCCTCGCTTCCTCTTTCAGCATGGGAGCGTCCACAAAATCAAGGGCGTTGGCTTTTGCCGCAAGCTGATTGATACGGTTGCCGATGGCAGACAGCTCACGCATCATCTGATAGAACTCTGGGTCTGGCTTCTCGCAAAGGCGGTAGCCCTTTACCATTTCCCTTAAGAACGCTTCTCTGGAACGACCAGAACGCTCCACAAGGCTTTGGAGCTGTTCGGCTTCCTCGTCATTCAGTCGGAAAAGTATCTGCACATTTCGTTTTCGCATTTTTTACTTCCTCTCTTTCGGAGAGCCTGTTAATCTGTAAAAGGCACATAATGACAACACCGATAAGGCTACCGAGCATTGTGCCGATGAGAAAGAATAAAAACTCACTCATTCTTAAAAGCTCCTTTCTTAGTGGGGGTATTAGGGGGCTGCCCCTAACAAGCGAATTTGAGTTCCATCGCCAGATGGATAATCAAATTCAGTGCTTGGTAAGACTTATTCTTCACAGTCGTCCTCATACATACATTCTCCGCACACGGAACAGTAATAAGGACAATCCGAACAATCATCCATCTCAAGACCGCCGTCCTCGTCCGCATTTTCTTCACAGCCGTCCTCCAAAGACTCGGTAATGTCGGCTTCGCCGCAGACAAAATCGTCATCGGTAAAGTCAATAAGGTCGGTATCAAAAAGGACGATTTCAGTCTTTTTCTTGGCTTCTTCTGGGGTATCGGCATAGACGGAGATAGTTTTTTCATAGTGTCCTCGCAGGGTAACAGCATACTTTTTCATTGGATAAATTCCTCGCTTTCATTCTTAAATTTGATTTGGTTTGTGAGCTTTGGGGCAAATAATTCAGCGGACAATCAACGGGCATCACTCCTTTCACGGCTCGTTTTTTTCTGTTCCATACCTAAATAGGACAACAAAAAATCGTTGATGTCCTTGCCGACAGGCGGCGGTGCGTCAACGATTTCATAATCCTTATTCAGCAGTTCTTTGAGGGCGGCAGTACAGAGCCGACCTGTTTTGTCATTGTCTAAATGCAGAATAATGGTCTTGATATGCGGATTGGCTTTCAAAAATGTGGTCAGGGCAATCGGCACTTTGCTGTCTTTGATTTCTTTCTTTGGCTGATACACGCCCGAAAGAGAGAGCAGATTTTCTTTTCGGTAGTCCTTGCCCTCGCATTTCAGATAGGTGGCATAGGACAGTAAATCAATGGCGGCTTCAAACAAATGCACCGATACGCAAGGCTCTCTTGCCAGAAGTCGGAACGAATACCGCTTGTCGCTGCCCGATGCGTCGCCCTTAAAAGAGCTTCCTAAAGTGCTGCGGCAGGCGGCATACTTGGGTGTTCCGCTTTCATCTTTTCCTACAAAAACAGCGTTGTGGTATTCGGCACTTTCAAATATCGTACCGTCCGCAACGCAGTCCTGTATGAGCTGATAGTCAATGCCACGCCCGAAAAGGTACTGTATCACTCTGTCGCAGTTCTTGTTTTTCTTTGGCAGTAGCAGTTCTTTCGGCTCGTCTTTCGGAACGGCAGGGGGCGGCGGTATCCAATTACCGACCTTGCCCGTGAGCTGTTCCACGGCTTCCACAAAGGAATATTCCTTGACCTTGATAAGATAATCAAGAGCAGAAACACCTCCGAAGCCCCTCGACCACCAATACCATTTGCCGTTGGAAATCTTCAAGCTGTCGTGTTCTGCGGTACAGTAAACATTCCCTGCAACACGCTTTAGATTTCTTGGCTCATAGTGCTGCAAGTAGGTCAGCAAGTCCATTTGCCGTGCCTGCTCAATCACGGCAGGGTCAAGCTGCACATAGCTGTTAGCTTTTCTCATTCAATAAAATCACCTCCAGAAATAGAAAAAGCCGAGGGGCTTTCGTTAAGTGAAAACCTCTCGGCTATGTAAAAACTATATTCATCTAAGCATATCCCAAGTTATTTCTTCCTTGCCAATATAGTAATCTTCCTCCATCGTATCATTATCTGCAAGTCTAATTATTGGATTATCGTGGTCAAACATATATTTAATATCGTGTGTATGATACTCGTATAATCTATTTAACACTTGATTAAGGAGATAAATTGGCTTTTCATTATCAGCCAATTTGTCATTTTCATCAAATAACACCTTTGATAGCGGAACACAATATTCAAAGCAATAGTATTTACTATTATCAAAATATCCTGTACCAATATCCCTACATTTTAAAAATGTAGCTAAAATACCAATAAACTCTGGAACATCATAAAGCTCTCTTGCATAGCTGTTTCGATACAATAAATCTTTTAGCATAAAACCGTTAAAACAATAATCTATTCTTTCAGAATTGTGACCTAACCTCCATCGCAAATATGGAATATGCTCTTGAGAAGTATCTTTAAGAGAAATTTCATTACCTTTGTATATCAAATCTAAATGTCCATCGCAAGTTACAAATTCAACATCATAGTTTTTCAAAAATGCTGTCATTTCGTTCTGCGTTGATAACAAATCAAATAAATTATTTCCAATGCTACTCTCTCCAACAGAATTAAGCCTGCGGCTCAAATGAAAAAATAGTATTTCATCTATGGGAGTCTTAGGTAAATTCGTTACAATAAAGTCATCAAAGACCTTATTCAACTTATCGCCGTCTATAAATTTATCTTGTTGAGCTTCATTTCCTGCATACTCAAACAAGCCATATAAAACATCATCTGTCACACCAAAATACTCACAAATAGATTTTTCCATTAAGTTCTTTGAATGTGTATCTATATACATAATCTCTTGTCACCTCTCATCTAAAACAAATATAGCATAAAATGATAAACCTTTCTATCTCTCGGCTATGTAAAAACGGCATCAGTTTTTCGCCAATGCCGTCCGTAAAATTTAAGTTAATCTCCAATTGTATAAGAAAAATTCTCCTAATACAGCTAATGCCAAATACACAAAAGGTTCTATTTTAGAAAGCAAAATTGCCTTTTCGTTAGTTCTCTTAAAAACTTTCTTGAGTAAATCCCATAAGAAATAACCTACCAATGCACCTAATGTATTCATCAGTAAATCGTCTATATCAGTATTTCTTCGATTAAATAATTGGCACAATTCAATAGCAAAGGAAAAACAGAAGCCAGTCAATAAAACTTTTATTGGATTTCTAAGTTTTTTCCAAATAAGCGGAAGTAAAAAACCTAATGGCATAAACATAATTATGTTAAGTGCATAAGTCATAATTCCCTCTGATTGAAAAGGGATTAAATTTATTTCTTCAAGTCTTATCACCGTATCATAATGTCCTATATCCCAAATACTTCCGATGCCTGCAACTGAAAAGGCAAGATAGATATATAATAAAAGCACATACACCCATATAATATGAGGAACTAAATTCTTCTTTTCTTTTTGTCTGTTTACGAGTGCTATTTGATATATTATACACGGAAGAAAAATACAAATTATTGCATATAGCATTGATAACATATTGATTGCACACCTCCTTGTTCTTTAATTCAAGTGGCTCTTATTATAGCACATATCTATGAAAATTTCCACTCTTTTGAGCGATTTGACAACTGCCAGACAGAAACAGTATCTCTATCTGGTTATGTAAAAGACGACATCAGCTTCACGCCAATGCCGTCTTTTTATTCGGGCAGTCCGTTATAAAATTCCTGCTTTTTTGAGATACCCTACGCTGTCATAGCAGCCACGGAAATAGATGGACTGCATTTCCAAGTCCGTAAGCCTGTTTTTCAGTTCCATTACCTCAATAAGAGCCGCACATTCTTCCTTAGTCAGCTCCGCAGTTTTCTCCATATCAAACACGCCGAACACCTTTGGATATTTTTCATACAATTTCTTGATTTTGACTTGTACGGCACGGTATTCCTCGTTTTCTTTCGGGAGCTTCGCTATGACAGAGCTGAGATACTCATTAAAAATATTGCTGTGGACATCTACAAATGTTTCAAATCTGAACTCGCCAGACACCTTTACCACCTCCGCTGTTTGCTAATCTACACCTATTATAATGCCCAGATTTCCACAATACAAATGTGCAAATGCCGTTACCGTTCCAAATCCTTATTTTTTCTTTCGGACAGTTCGTTACCTTGCTCTGGCTCGATGTCAATGGCAGAAGGGTCCTTTTCGTTCAAATTCAGCTCAATGTTGAGAGCGTTCAACCTGTCGGTTTTCTCTTTCATCTCCTCCTCAAATGCAAAAGGCTTCTTGACTTCGACCTTCGCATTTTCAAGCTGTGTGACGATTTCCTCCTTTCTGGTCTTTGCGGCTGTAAGCATAGCAGGAAGTCTTGACAACTCATTCTCAATTCGGGTCAGATTACCGAAAGCGTCCGAGCCTAACTCAACCTTGTGTCTGCTCTTTCCGCAGAGATTTAAGCAATAGTTTGAATTAACAGGGTCGTAATAAACCTCCAATTTGAAGCCACGGTAACTGCCGATTTCGGTAGGCTTTGACAGCGGATTTTCTTTGCAGAGTGCAAGAAGCATTTGTCCTGCGTCCGCTTTTTCGGTGTAGGTCACGCCCTGCAAGGTCATTGGGCAGAACTTATCCTCGCCCTGTGGCTTGTGCTGTTCAGCAAGTGCGGTATCTGCTTCATAGCCTGTAATGCGTTCCTCATACTCCTTAATCAGCTTTGGGAACTGCTGTAAAATTCTGTCCTCAAGGTCGTAATGTTCGGACAGGTAGCTCTGTTTCAGCACTCGAAGTTTCGATACCTGTATATCCAAATCCATCTTTTCTTTGAAACGCTCGTCGCCTGTTGCAAGCATTTTAACTTCCGCAAAGGATAAAGCAACCTCGTCCACATCTTCGGCAGAACGGACAGGGCTTTTGCTCGTCATTATCTGGCTGATAAATTTCTGCTTGCTCTCCACTAACTGATAGAGATATGCGTCAAAGGTCTGCTCTGTAACATAGCGGTAAACCTCAACCTCTGGGAACATATTGCCCTGCCTTTCAATTCGCCCCTGCCTTTGTTCGAGGTCAGAGGGTCGCCACGGACAATCCAAATTGTGAATAGCGATAAGGCGGTCTTGGACATTTGTGCCTGCTCCCATTTTCGGGGTAGAACCGAGTAGCACACGGACTTCGCCGCTTCGCACCTTTGCGAACAGCTCCTTTTTCTGTGCGTCGGTGGTGGCTTCGTGGATAAAGCGTACCTGTTCGGCAGGAATGCCACGCTCGGTGAGCTTCCCTCGAATATCGTCATAGATGTTAAAGCTGCCGTCATTTTTCGGAGTGGAAAGGTCGCAGAACACAAGCTGTGTTGCTTTCGTGTCGGCGTGTTCCTCCCAGATACGATAGACATTATCCACGCAGGCGTTGACCTTGCTGTCTGGGTCATCGGGCAGCATCGGGTCAATCATTCTCTGGTCGAGGGCAAGTTTCCGCCCGTCATTCGTGATTTTGAGCATATTGTCGATGTTCGGCTCGACAAGCCTTGCACGGACTTTCTCGGCTCGCTTCGCAAGGTTGGCTACCATTTCGGTCTGTATCTCGCTCGGCTTGGTCTTGATGTTGTGGTAATTGACCTTTGGAACGGGGAGCTTTAGCATATCGGCGGTCTGAATATCCGCCACCTCACGGAACATCTGCATAAGCTCTGGGAGATTGTAGAACTTGGCAAACCTCGTCTTGGCTCGGTAGTTCGTACCCTCTGGGGCAAGCTCCAGAGCCGTGACGGTTTCCCCGAAAGTGGAAGCCCAACTGTCAAAATGCTGCAAGCCGTTCTGCATCAGCGTGTCATACTGCAAGTACCTCTGAACGGAATACAGCTCTACCATTGAGTTTGAAACGGGCGTACCCGTTGCGAATATCGTACCTCGATTGCCTGTGATTTCGTCCAGATAGCGGCATTTCATAAAGAGGTCGGAGCTTTTCTGTGCTTCGGTCTGGGCAATGCCGCCTACATTTCTCATCTTGGTATAGAGGTACAAATTCTTATAAAAATGGCTCTCGTCAATGAACAGTCGGTCAACGCCCAATTCCTCAAAGTCAATCACGGTGTCTTTCCGCTTGGTGTCATTGAGCTTGTCGAGCTTCGCTTGGATAGATTTTCGGGTTTTCATTAGCTGTTTGACCGTGAACTGCTCGCCGTGTGATTTCTGAATATCGTCAATGCCACGCTCAATATCGTCGAGCTGTTCTTGAAGCATATTGTACTGCCGTTCAAGGCTCATCGGCACTTTTTCAAACTGACTGTGACCGATGATGACCGCATCGTAATCGCCAGTGGCAATCCTGCCGCAGAATTTTTTTCGGTTGGCGGTTTCAAAATCCTGCTTCCGTGATACTAAAATATTGGCACTCGGATACAACCGCAGATACTCGGACGCCCATTGTCCTACAAGGTGGTTTGGCACAACAAACATAGATTTCTGACAGAGTCCGAGCCGCTTGCTTTCCTGTGCGGCGGCGACCATTTCAAAGGTCTTGCCTGCTCCTACCTTGTGTGCAAGGAGCGTGTTGCCGCCGTAGAGGATATGGGCAATCGCATTGACTTGATGGGGTCTTAGCTGGATTTCTGGGCTGATGCCGCCGAACGTGATATGGCTTCCGTCGTATTCACGGGGTCGGATAGAGTTAAATGTGTCGTTATAGTAGCGTACAAGCCTGTTCCTCCGCTCTGGGTCTTTCCATATCCAGTCCTGAAACACCTGCTTTATCACCTCCTGCTTTGCCTGTGCCGCCGTGGTTTCCTTATGGTTGAATACTGCCTTTTTGTTGCCGTGTTCGTCATACACATAGTCAAAGATACGCACATCACGCAAATTGAGCGTGTCCTCAATAATACGATAGGCGGAAGCCCTCTTTGTACCAAAGGTGCTGTCCGCCTTGACATTTCCGTAATCGGAACTCTTATTCTCAATAAACCAGTCGCCGTTCATCGCTGTGTAGCGTACCTTGATTTTGCCTGCCGCATAGCTTGACGGAGTTAGAAGCTCCATAACAAACTGCTGAATATCCTCCTGCGGTATCCAAGTAGCACCAAGCCGCACGGAGATTTCGCCTGCACTCAAATCCTTTGGAATCACTTTCTTTAGTGCTTCGGCATTGATGATTAGCTCTGGGTCTGTCTTTGCCTCCGTTTCTGCAATCACAAGTTTATTGCGGACATTACCAGACAGATATTCGTCTGCGGTTACATACTTTGCAGGCTCGGAGTGGGGTATCTTAAAGATAACGCCCTGCAAATCACGGATGATTTCTGCCTGTTCCTTACCTGTCAGCTCCGCCATAAACGGCAAATCAACACGGGCTTTCTCCCCGATGGAGATTGCCAGAGCTTCGCTTGCCGTTTCCACGGATGTTACGGCACGGTGGGGTTTGATTGTCCGCTTGGAGAACATATCGGCTTTCCGTTTGAAGTTGCCCTCGTCGTCAAGCACCTCCAAAGAGCATAACAGGAAGTAGCTCTCATCTGAAGCAAAGGCAAGATAATTTCCTCGGCTGTTGATAAGACCGTATTTTGCGGTATAGGCATCGTACAGACGGTTTAAGTTTTCCTGTTCGGTGCGTATGAGTTCCTCTGGATAATCCTCGGTCTGGTAGGATATGAGCTTCCGCACACAATCTCTGATTTCCACCAAGCCTTTGACACGGCTCTCGGCAGTCATTGAGAGATTGGCAGGTGTCATCACATCGTTTTCACGGAAGTACACCTTGCCGTTGACCAGAGTGTAAGAAAAGTTTTTGACACTTGGGTCGGCAGGGATTACCTCCTCCTGCTCGTCAGAGATTTCGTCAATCTCATATTCTGGAATCTCGCCTTGAATGTTCTGTACCGCTTCGTGGAGCAGCTCGGCAAGGGAAATATCCTTTTTCGCTTTGCAGGCTGCGTCCATCTTGCCAAAGCGTGTGCTTTCCATTACCATATCGCCCATAATCATTTCTGGGTGCTGCACAAAATAGCTGTTCATCGTGATGCCGTTCTCATCGGTATCAAGGTGTATCCAGTCTGGCTCTATATCCATTACACGGTCACGCTTCTGCAAAATGAGAATGTCGCTCGTGACCTCTGTGCCTGCGTTTGCCCGAAAAGTATTGTCGGGCAGGCGGACAGCTCCCAAAAGCTCGGCTCTCTGGGCGATATACTTCCGCACCTCTGGACTTGCCTTGTCCATCGTACCCTTAGAGGTAATGAACATCATAACGCCACCGGCACGGACTTTATCCAACGCCTTTGCGAAAAAGTAATCGTGTATGCGGAAATTCTGGGCGTTGTATCGGCTGTCATTTACCCGAAAATCTCCAAACGGCACATTGCCAAGCACCACATCAAAGTGGTCGTCTGGCAGCTTTGTTTTCTCAAAGCCCTCAATGGCGATATTCGCTTTCTGGTAGAGCTGCTTTGCAATCCTGCCTGTCAGAGAGTCGATTTCTACGCCGTGGAGCTTTGATTTTGCCATACTGTCGGGGAGCAGACCGAAGAAATTGCCTGTACCGCAGGACGGCTCCAAGATGTTGCCCTCGGAGAAGCCAAGACGGTCAAGTGCTTCATACATTGCCTTGATAACAATAGGCGGCGTATAAAAGGCGGTCAGCGTGGACTCTTTTGCGGCACGGTATTCCTCTGGGGAAAGGGTCACATACAGCTCCTTAAATTCATTTGCCCAAGCCGCATTGTTTTCATCAAACGCCATAGACAGACCGCCCCAACCCACATAGCCTGCAAGTATTTTTTGTTCTTCGGGTGTGGCAAGGCGGTTTTCGATTTCAAGGTCGTGGAGTAGGTTGACCGCCGCCATATTCGCCTTAAACTTTTCCTTTGCTCCGCCAACGCCCAAAGTGTCCTCGGTAATGCGGTAGTTGCTGCGGTCAGAGGTAACGGCAGGAGCTTTTTCTTTTTCGGGAAGTGGCGAAGCCTGCTCCTGTGCTTTAAGCCATTCACGGACACGGGGCAGTTTCTCCACACGGTTAATCGGGAAGCCTGCTTCGTTCTGGAATGTGATGTCACGCATCGAAACATCGCCGCTGATTTCTCCAACACTTTCAATGACATAATGGCGGGGATTAAACGGGAGTTTCTTTTCGATGGGGGGGGGCTTTTCTGCT
>ERZ781272.117-NODE-117-length-109130-cov-10.349879_pt1 | contig 109130 bp, 101 predicted proteins | sample MGYA00375850_ERZ781272 | MGnify/ENA primary metagenome ERZ781272 (study PRJEB29790, sample SAMN06051246) | human gut metagenome | host: Homo sapiens | place: USA: Cincinnati, Ohio | collected 2013-06-21 | study: EMG produced TPA metagenomics assembly of the Gut...
GGGGGGCGGGGGGGGGGGGGGGGGGGGGGGGGAAAAGCGGAACCCCCCCCCCGTGCCTGCTTTCCCCGCCCCTTTTCCAGAAAAGGGGCGCCGCCGGAGGCAGGGGGCCTTCTACTTCCGCTGGTCTGAACGGCCCAGCAAATAGTCGGCGGAAACGTCAAAGTAATCGGCAATTACGGTTAACAAGGAAATCACAGGTTCCCGTTCGCCTTTCTCATAACGGATATAGGTCCGGCTGGTGACGCCAATGGCATCTGCGACAGTCTCTTGTGTCACGCCCAGATTCTGCCGCAAAATTCGCAGTCGTTGTGCAAAAATATCCATGGTTATCACTCCTTGGCATGAACAAACATTCATGCTATAATGAGGTGAACGATTGATCAGGAGGTATGCATATGTCCGACTTATTGCAGGAGCTCTTCGAGCTCACCGAGCAAAACCTCCCCTATATCCCCGGTCACCGGGAGGCCAGCCTCCGCCGGGAAGCCCTGGAAGAGGAGCTGCTGACCTCGGCGTGCGCCTCTGCCTTTCGGGCCTACTGCCGGGCCGACAACGAGCTGGATCAGGAGAGCCGGAAGAGCCTCTTTCTCCGGACGCTGGCCCTGGGGCTGGCGCTGGGGAGCCTGCGGGCCTGAAGCCGCGCCGGTGCGTCACTCCGCCTTTTTGTTGATTTGTCTGGGGATGATTTTAGAATACACGATTTGCTGCTCGCTATACAGCCCGGTATAGCCGGACAGACGGTAGGACACGGCGATGGCCAGGGCGAACAGGGGCAGGCCCCGGCCGCCGAAAAGCTCATAGGCCAGGAGGATGGAGGACAGGGGGCAGTTGGTGACGCCACAGAAGGCAGCCACCACGCCCACCGCTCCACCGAAGGAGGGGGACAGTCCCAGCAGAGGGGCCACGGTGCAGCCGAAGGTGGCCCCGCAGGCGAAGGTCGGGACAATCTCGCCCCCCCGGAAGCCCGCCCCCAGGGTGAGGGTGGTAAAGAGAATCTTGACCAGGAAGGCCCAGGGGGCCACCCCTGCGCCGTTCCCGTTGACGGCGGCCTCGATGAGATTGCCGCCCGCGCCGTTGTATACCTGGTCGGCCAGCCCGCCGTCCAGCAGAGACAGGGCCACCATGATGCAGCCGCCCACGACTGCCCGGAGCCGGGGATCGGGCAAAAACTGGGCGTAGAGGCGGCCCACGGTGTGCATGGTCTTGCAGAACAGGATGGACAGCAGGGCGCACAGACCGCCCAGGACGATGACCTGGACCAGAGGTCCGGCAGCCAGGCCGGGCAGGCCGGAGACGGCGTAGGCGGTAGGGGCCACACCCATCCAGCCTGCCAGCAGATAGCCCACCAGGGAGGAGAGAAAGGCGGGGACCAGGGCGGCGTACTGGATGACCCCCACGTGGACCACCTCCAGCGCGAAGAGGGCGGCGGTGAGGGGGGTGCCGAAGAGGGCGGAGAAGGCGGCGGCCATGCCGCAGACGGTGAGCATCCGGCCCTCCTCCGGCTCCACGCCCATGGCGTGGGCGATCTTGTTGGAGATGGAGGCCCCCAATTGGAGGGCGGCCCCCTCCCGGCCCGCAGAGCCGCCCACCAGATGGGTGATGCAGGTGGACAGGAAGATGAGGGGGGCGGTGCGCAGATGCATGGGCTCGTGCTCCCGGACGGCCACCAGCACCAGGTTGGTGCCCCGATCCTGTTCCATGCCGCAGGCCCGGTAGAGCAGAATGATGGCCAGACCGCCGACGGGCAGCAGCAGAATGAACCAGTTGTGGGCCTGGCGGAGCTGGGTGACCAGGTCGATACCAAAGTGGAAGGCCACGCCCACCGCTCCGACCAGCAGGCCGATCAGAACGGCGAAAACACCCCGACGCAGAAAATCCAAAAGATCCAGCCCGTGGGCGCGCAGCATGTCCGCAGACAGCTTCATGGAAACATCATCTCCGCAAAAATTTGAAAGAAGGGCAGCGGCGGCGCCCAAAAGCGCATAGCGCGGCCATGCAGCGGCTATTATATCATAACGGAGGGCGCTTTTGAACTTTTCCGTGAAAAAATTTGCATTTCAGGCCATAGTATTGTATCATGAATATGCTGGAGCTTTTTGCGAAGAAATTCCGGCTGAAATGACTGTTTTAAGGGGGAATCCTCCATGCCGGACCCGGTATGGCCGTTCATACTCTGCGGGGCGGCCCTGTTTTTGGCGGGCGCCCTGCTCGCCGCCGCCGTCAAGCCCTTCCGGCGGGGGCTGGAGGCCGTCTGCAACGCCTTCCTCCGCATCACCCGCATCCGGCCCGACGCGGGCCGGGAATCGGTGTCCGAGGAGCAGCTCCGCGCGCTTATGGACATCAGCGAGGAAAAAGGCGCCATGGAGGCCGACGAAAAAGAGATGATCGAAAACGTCTTTGACTTCAACGACACTGTGGCCGAGGATGTGATGGTCCACCGCACCGATATGGTGATGGTCTGGACCGGCGACACCGACGAGGAGATCATGGAGACCATCCGGTCCTCCGGGCTGTCCCGGTTCCCGGTCTATGAGGAGGACGCCGACGACATCATCGGCATCCTCAGCACCCGGGACTATCTGCTCAACGCCCGGCTGGACGCGCCCAAGCCCGTGAAGGAGCTGCTGCGCAGCGCCTATTTCGTGCCCGAGTCGGTCCGGGCGGACGTCCTCTTCCGGGACATGCAGAGCAAAAAGGTACATATGGCCATCGTGGTGGACGAGTACGGTGGTACCTCCGGCCTGGTGACCATGGAGGACCTGTTGGAGGAGATCGTGGGCAACATCTACGACGAGTTTGACCCGCAGGAGGACCAGGAGATCGTCCAGTTGGAGGACAACCTGTGGCGGATTGCAGGCTCCGCCGACCTGGAGGACGTGGGCGAGGCCCTGGGCCTGGAGTTTCCCGAGGACGAGGAGTGCGACACGTTGGGCGGATTGGTGTTCGACCAGCTCTCGGTGATCCCCGAGGATGGCGCCCAGTTCGATGTGGACGCCTGCGGCCTGCACATCCATGTGGAGGACTTCAGCGACCGCCGGGTGGACTGGGCCCTGGTGTCCAGGCGGGAACCGCCGCCGGACCCGGACGCGGAGAAATAACATGTGGGGCACAGGGCGGTTCCGGCGCGGCGCGCCGGGCCGTCCTTCGGACTTTTTCCGGGAAATACGAAAAGCCATAAAATTCACAAAAATTTGTTTTGAAAAATAGCGCTGCCTGTAGTATGATAGCAAGCGAGGTTTCGATTGAAAGAATTGACCGCCATACAAAGGAACATGGGAGGTTCGCATTTTATGAGAAAGACCAAGGTCGTCTGTACCCTCGGGCCCGCGGCGGACAGCGAGGAGATCATCCGCCAGTTGATTTGTTCGGGCATGAACGCCGCCCGCTTTAATTTTTCCCACGGCACCCACGAGAGCCATCTGGCTCAACTGACCAAGCTCAAGCGCGTCCGGGACGAGATGGGGGTCCCGGTGGCCACCATTCTGGACACCAAGGGGCCGGAGATCCGCATCAAGACCTTTGAAAAGGGCCCCATTACTCTGGAGAGAGGGCAGGACTTTACCCTGACCACCGACGACGTGCCCGGCGACGGGCGGCGGGTGTCCGTCACCTACCAGAACCTCCACGAGGAGCTCAAGCCGGGCCACCGGGTGCTGGTGGACGACGGCCTCATCGAGCTGAGCGTCCGGGAGATCCGGGGCCACGACATCCTGTGCTCGGTGGACAACGGCGGCCCCCTGTCCAGCAACAAGTCCATCAACATCCCAGACGTGCACATCCTGCTGCCCTCCCTGACCGAGAAGGACCGGGAGGACCTGAAGTTCGGCGCGGAGAACGACTTTGACTTCGTGGCCGCCTCCTTCGTCCGCAAGGCCAGCGACATCCGGGACATCCGGGAGTGCCTGCACCAGTACGGCGGGGATGACATCCGCATCATCGCCAAGATCGAGAACCGGGAGGGCGTGGACAACCTGCTGGATATCATCGAGGTGGCCGACGGCGTGATGGTGGCCCGGGGCGATCTGGGGGTGGAGATCCCCGCCCATGAGGTGCCCATCCTCCAGAAGAAGATGATCAAGGCCACCATCCGGGAGGGCAAGCCGGTCATCACCGCCACCCAGATGCTGGATTCCATGATCCGTAACCCCCGTCCCACCCGGGCGGAGGTCTCCGACGTGGCCAACGCCGTGTTCGACGGCACCTCCTGCGTCATGCTCTCCGGCGAGACCGCCTCCGGCAAGTACCCGGTGGAGGCCTTGCAGACCATGGTAGACACCGTGACCGCCGCCGAGGGGGCCATCGACTACTGGGGCCGCTTCCGGGAGCGCAAGACCGTGCCCGAGAGCACCATCAACGACGCCATCACCCATACCTGCTGCCTGACCGCCATGGACCTGGAAGCCAACGCCATCCTCACCGCCACCAATTCCGGCCACACCGCCCGGATGATCTCCCGCTATCGCCCCCCCTGCCCCATCGTGGCCATGTGCCAGACCGAGAAGGTCCGGCGGCAACTGGCCATCTCCTGGGGGGTGAAGCCCTGCCTGTCCGGCACGGTGGATTCCACTGACCGGCTGTTCTCCCTGTGTGTGGAGTGCGCCCGCAAGGAGGGCATGGTGAAGCCCGGCGACACCGTGGTCATCACCGCCGGCGTGCCCATCGGCAAGAGCGGCTCCACCAACCTCATCAAGGCCCAGATCGTCCAGGAAACGCTGTGACAAAACAGAAAAGAAGCCCCCGCCGGAACTTTTCCGGCGGGGGCTCGTCTTATTTCCATAGGATGAATCGTAAAGAAAACGTAAGGCTCCCTTACTTGATTTTTACCCTGCGCAAGTATAAAATGTAACTCAATTTTGCAGATTCAAAGAAAAAGGATACCGTCATGAGCGTACTCAACCCCACAAAATTTCATACCACGCCGGAGCATGCCCGGTCCCGGTTTCACCTGTCCGTCGCGGTCTGGCGGGGCGGGGTCTGGGCCGGACTGGCCCTGTTTGCCGCCGTGCTGGCCGGGCTGCTCTGGTTCGGCATGGACCCCATCCCCGCCGGACTCTGGGCGCTGAGCTTCGGCACCCTCACCGCCCTGCGGGTGGACATGGGCCGCAGCCTGGGCCTGCTGCTCTCCCGGCTGTGCTTTGCCCTGGGGCCTCTGGTCTCCTACAGTATGGTGGAGCAGATGAACTGGAACCAGCCCTGGTCCAGCTTCTCCAAACTCCAGGTGGCCCTGAACCTGGCCTGGTATTACCTGATCGCCTGCGGGCTCTATCTGCTGCTGGGGCGGCGGAACCTGTCCGCCGGGACGGCCCTGGCCCTGTGCTTCGCCATCGGCATGGCCAACCGCTACGTCATCCGGTTCCGGGGCCGCACCATCTTCCCCGGCGATCTGCTGACCCTGCGCACCGCCGCCAACGTGGCCGGCAACTACGATTACCGGCTGGACGCCACCCAGCTCCAGTGTCTGTTAGTGCTGGCCCTATGCCTGCTGGTGCTGTGGAAGCTCCCCCGGCAGCAGGGCCGCAGCCTGCCGCGGCTTTGGATCACCCTCCCCGCCGTGGGTGTGGCGGCGGCCTACCTGGCGGTCTTTTTCGGCACCGGCTTCCTCTCCGCACTCGAGATCGAGCCCTCCATGTGGACCACCCGGGGCAACGGCTTCCTGCTCAATTTCTCGGTCTGTCTGCGCTACTCCAGGGTGTCGGAGCCGGCGGGCTACTCCCAGGAGGCCCTTGACGGCCTGACAGAGGGCTATGCCGCCGGCACCGCAGCGCAGGGCACCCGGCCGGAGAATCTCATCGTCATCATGAACGAGTCCTTCTCCGACTTGAGCGTGCTGGGCGAAGTGCCCGTCAGCGAGGATTTTCTCCCCTTTTTCCGTTCTCTGAGCGAGAACACCGTCAAGGGAACGGCCTACGCCTCAGTGTTCGGCGGCACCACCGCCAACTCGGAGTACGAGTTCCTCACCGGCAACACCACCGCCTTTCTCCCGGAGGGCACGGTGCCCTTCCACCTCTACGTTGCCGACGGGACCCCCAACCTGGGCGCTCAGATGAAGGCCCTGGGCTACGACACCGTGTTCCTACACCCCTATCTGGCCTCCGGCTGGAACCGGCGGGCGGTATACGCCGACTTCGGCTTCGACACGGTGCTGTTTCAGGACGACCTCACCGACACCAGCCTTATCCGGGAGTACATCAGCGACCAGTCCGACTATGAGAGCCTGATCCGTCTGTACGAGAAGAAGGAAAAGGGACAGCCGCTCTTTCTCTTTAACGTCACCATGCAGAACCACAGCGGCTATGACAAGCCCTGGGACGGTCTGGAGCGGACGGCGGAGCTCACCGGGGTGCTGGCCGGGCGGTTCCCCACCGTGGACCAGTACCTGTCCCTCATCAAGCAGAGCGACAACGCCTTTCGGTACCTGATCAACTATTTCTCCCAGGTGGAGGAGCCCACCATGATCCTCCTGTTTGGGGACCACCAGCCCCAGGTGGCCACCAGCTTCTATACCAAGATGCTGGGCGGCAGCGAGGACACCTGGGACGCCGCCACCGCCCAGAAGCGCCAGGCGGTGCCCTTCGTCATCTGGGCCAACTACGACATCCCGGAGGCCGAGGGGGTGGAGCTGTCCCTCAACTACCTGTCCGCTCTGTTGGCCGAGACCGCCAACCTGCCCCAGACCGGCTACCAGCAATTTCTGAATGAGCTGCGCCAGACGGTGCCGGTGGTCAATGCCGTTGGCTTCCGGGACACCGACGGCACCTGGGTGCGCCGGCGCAGCCAGCTCTCCGCGGGGGCCCAGGCCGCCCTGAAGGAGTACGAGATGCTCCAGTACAATGTGATTTTTGATAAAACTGACGCGACAGCGGACTTTTTCACGCTGCCCACCCAGGAGGAGGCCGGTTGACCGGCCTCCTTTCCGTTTGAAAAGAAGCTTCACTTGCCGTTGGGGTTGCGGCGGCGGAGACTCCGAACGCTGGCCGGCAGGAGGCGGTTCCGGCCGCCATCAAGGCTGCCGCCCAGTACGTCGGAGCAATACCTCTCCCTGCCCGGCTCTGGGGCCCGGAACGGGTCCGATCTCCGGACCTATGAAAAGAACGGGGTGGAGTACCTGGATACGGAGAGCTATCGGTGTATGGAGGCCTCCTCCGCGCCGGCTCTGTGGGGCGGCCCCAGAGCTTACACCACCATTCAGGCCGACGGCTGCGCCCGCTGGTACCGGGCAGGAGATCTGGCGGCGGATCTGTGAAGAAAAACTGCGGGTCCCTCCGGGGCCCGCAGTTTTTAACTTTTCGTTAACATAACCAAAGGCCTTTACACCCGGCGCGGAAACGTTTAGAATAGTAGCATAGAAAAACAGGGAGGTGCCCCATGAAGTTAACCTTTTTCGGCGCGGCCAAGGCGGTCACCGGAAGCTGCCACTGCCTGGAGGTGGGCGGCAAGAAGATCCTCATCGACTGCGGCCTCCAGCAGGGCAGAGACGAGCGGGACAACCGGGTGCTGGACTTCGCCCCCGGATATATCGACTATGTCATTGTCACCCATGCCCACATCGACCACTCCGGCCGCATTCCCCTGCTGGTCAAGCAGGGCTTCCACGGCAAGATCGTTGCCACCCGCCTGACGGGGCAGCTCATGTCCATCATGCTGCGGGACTCCGCTCACATCCAGGAGTCCGACGCCCAGTGGCAGAACCAGAAGGGCAAGCGGGCGGGCCGGGCGCCGGTGGAGCCCCTCTACACCATCGCAGACGCCGAGGCGGCCTTGGAGCTGGTGACCACCTGTGAGTACGGCGAGCTGGTAGATCTGTGCGAAGGAGTCCGCCTGCGCTTCGTGGACGCGGGCCATCTGCTGGGCTCCGCCTGTGTGGAGCTGTGGCTCACGGAGGACGGGGTCACCAAAAAGATTGTTTTTTCCGGAGACCTGGGCAACCGGGACCAGCCCATCATCCGGGACCCTCAGTACATCGACGAGGCCGACTACGTGGTCATGGAGAGCACCTACGGCGACCGGCTCCACGAGGTGCCGGAGAGCTATACCGAGGCTCTGGCCGCCATCATCGACGAGACCTTTGCCCGGGGGGGCAACGTCATCATCCCCTCCTTCGCCGTGGGCCGCACCCAGGAGCTTTTGTACTTCATCCGTGAGATGAAGGAGCGGGGCCTGGTGAGGACCCACCCGGACTTCCCCGTCTGCGTGGACTCCCCCCTGGCCAACGAGGCCACCCGGATCTTCTCCGGCGACCTGCATGGCTATCTGGACGAGGCCGCCATTGAGGCCCTGAAGGGCGGGGCGCTGTTCCAGTTCCCGGGCCTGACCCTCACCGAGTCCAGCGAGGAGTCCAAGGCCCTGAATCTGGACAAAGCCTCCAAGGTCATCATCTCGGCCTCCGGCATGTGCGACGCCGGGCGCATCCGGCACCATTTGAAGCACAACCTGTGGCGGCCGGAGTCCACCATCGTCTTCGTGGGCTACCAGGCCGAGGGCTCCCTGGGCCGGGCCCTGCTGGAGGGGGCCTCCTCCGTGCGCCTGTTCGGCGAGGAAATCGCCGTCCGGGCCCGCATCGTCAACTTCAAGGGTATGTCCTCCCACGCAGACCGGGATCACCTGCTGGCCTGGGTCGGGCACTTTGCCCCCCATCCCAGCCATGTGTTCGTGGTCCACGGGGACGCCCCGGTGACCGAGATCTTCGCCCAGCACCTGCGGGACGCGGGCATCTCCGCCCACGCCGCCGAGTACGAGGAGGTCTACGACCTGGCGGCGGACCGGATGCTGGCGGCCGGAGTGCCTCTGCCGCCCAAAGCGGTGTCCGCGGTCAGCGGCTCTCCCGCCTACCGGAAGCTGGAGAGTGCCGGACAGAACCTGCTGGAGACCATCCGCCACAACAAGGGCGGCACCAACAAGGACCTGGCTCAGTTCGAGAAGGAGCTCATGGCCCTCATCCAAAAGTGGGACCGATAAGCAGCAAAAAAGCGGCCCGAAGCACTCTGCTTCGGGCCGCACCGCTTCCGGACAGAATTAGGCGTCCACGGCGGTCTCCCCCTCGGGCGCCCGGACGCCCAGACGCTGTACCCGGCCGATGACCACCGAGGAGATGGTGACGGTGACCAGGGAATAGACGATGCGGGCAAAGGGGATATAGGTCAGGGAGAGCAGCAGTACCGCCAGATCGGTGAACAGGTAGCACCGGGAGATGGGCCAGCGGCTCACATGGGCGATGGTGAGGGCCAGAGCGTCGTCCCCGCCGCAGGCGCCGCCGATGCGCACCACCAGCCCCACCCCCAGCCCCACAAAGAGCGCGCCCAGAATGGCGGCGGCCATGGGAAAGGTGGACAGGTCGGGCAGCAGGGGCGGGAACTGCTCCCACAGGGCGTGGGAGGCGGCGAAGGCCAGACTGGCCGCCACGGCGTACTTGGCAAAGGCGTTGCCCAGAAAATGCCAGGCCAGCAGATAGCAGGCGATGTCCATAACGGGGCTGGTGATGGCGGGGGAAAGACCGAACCAGTGCTGGAGCAGCAGAGTCATGCCCAGCACGCCGCCTTCGGTGACGCCGGTGCGCTCATGGATGTTGTAAAGCCCGAAGGAGAGAATGCAGGCGCCCAAAACGATGATAAGGTACAAAAACACCGGTTTTTCCAGGCTCTTGCGGGTAAACATAATAAAACTCCTCACACATTTTGCTGTTTACAGTATAGCAGAAAACCCGGCCCCGCGCAAAGCGGAAGGAAGAGGATAGACCGGAATAGAGCGGGATAGGGCCCAACGGCGGCCCCGGTCCTCCGGCCTCCTCCCATCTCCGCCCATCTCCTCGGATTTCTGCTGGGGCCGGTGGTGGGACAAAATCTCGGAAAAGAAGGAACGTACCATGCTGGAACAGAAACAGGAACGGGCGGCGGCGCTGCCCAGGGAAGCGGAAAAAAAGGCGATCAAGGCCCTGCAGAAGGAGCTGGCCGCCCTGCAGCAGCCCCTGCGGGCGGCGGGGGTGCCGGTGCTCCTGGTCTTTGAGGGCTGGAGCGCCGCGGGCAAGGGGAGCATGATCGCCAAGGTCATCTCCGAGATGGACCCCCGGGGCTATCAGGTCTATTCGGCGGCGGAGCCCACCGACGAGGAGGCGCGGCGGCCTCTGCTGTGGCCCTTCTGGAGGGATCTGCCCCCCAGGGGGGAGGCGGCCGTGCTGGATCGAAGCTGGTATGGCCGGGTGCTGGAGCAGATGGAGGCGGAGCACGGCCGGGCCGGGGCGCTGTTGGAGTCGGTGAACATCTTCGAGCGGCAGTTGGGAGACGACGGCTATCTGATCCTGAAGTTCTTCCTGCACATCAGCCAGGGGGAGCAGAAAAAACGGCTGGAGAAGCTGTCCGGCGACCCGGCCACCGCCTGGCGGGTCACCGACCGGGACTGGCGGCGCAACCGGGACTACCGGCGGCATCTGGAGGCCGCCGACCTGCTGCTGGAGGCCACCGACACGCCCCACGCCCCCTGGCATGTCATCTGGAACGAGGAGAAGGGGGCGGGGACTCTGGAGGTGCTGACCATCATCCGGGACGCCCTGGCCGCCGCCGTCCGGGAGGGGGCCCCGCGGCCGGTTCCTGCCGCCGTCCGGCGCTTCCCCCTGCGGGAGGTCCCTCCGCTCTCCGCCGTGGACCTGAGCCCCAAGGTGTCCGACGAGGACTACCACCGGGAACTGAAGAAGGAAAAGAAAAAGCTCCAGAGGCTCCACAGCGCCCTCTACCGGGAAAAGGTACCGGTGGTCATCGGCTTTGAGGGCTGGGACGCCGCCGGGAAGGGGGCACCATCCGGCGGCTGTCCTGGGCCCTGGACCCCCGTGGGTTCGACGTGGTGCCCATCGCCGCGCCCACGCCCGACGCTCTGGCCCGCCACTACCTGTGGCGGTTCTGGAGGGAGCTGCCCAAGGACGGCCATGTGGTGCTCTTCGACCGCACCTGGTATGGCCGGGTGATGGTGGAGCGCATTGAGGGCCTGACCTCCGAGGTGCGCTGGAGGCAGGCCTACGATGAGATCAACGCCTTTGAGAAGGAGCTGAGCGACTGGGGGGCGGTGGTCCTGAAGTTCTGGCTCCAGATCGACCCGGACGAACAGCTCCGCCGGTTTACCGCCCGGCAGGAGACCCCGGAGAAGCAGTACAAGATCACCGACGAGGACTGGCGCAACCGGGAGAAGTGGGACCGGTACGAGGCGGCGGTGGACGAGATGCTGCAAAAGACCTCCACGGAGTACGCTCCCTGGGTGATCGTGGAGAGCAACGACAAAAAATATGCCCGGCTCAAGGTGCTCAAGACCGTGCGCAAGGCCCTGGAGCGGCGTCTGGAGGACTGAAAGAGCAAGCGCGTTTTGATTTCCATCAAAACGCGCTTGCTTTTTTGGCGCCGGACTGCTATATTTTATTTAGATAGAAATCAAAATGAACGGGGGACGGTTTTATGGGCTTTCAGGAGACCTTCAAGGCCCTCTCCGACCCGACCCGGCGGGAGATCCTGGCTCTTTTGAAGGATGGGGCCAGGACGGCGGGAGACATCGCCGCCCAGTTCGCCATGACGGGGGCCACGGTGTCCCATCACCTGGCGGTGCTCCGTCAGGCGGGGCTCATCGACCAGGACAAGCGGGGGAAATTCATCTACTACGAGCTCAACATGACAGTGCTGGACGAGATCACCGGCTGGATTGCCGGGCTGCAGGGAGGGGACGCCACATGACGAAAAAAAGCACATGGATCGTGCTGTGTCTGTTGGCTCTGGCGCCTGTGGCGCTGGTGGCCGCCTGCTACGGCGCTCTGCCCGACCGGGTGCCCACGCACTGGGGTCTGGACGGGACGGTGACCTACGGCCCGAAAGCCCTGCTGTGGCTGTTCGCCCTGCTCTCCCCGGCCCTGACGGCGCTGCTGCGCCTGCTTCCCAGGCTGGACCCCCGAAGGGGAAATTACGCCCGCTTCCAGCGCTGCTACGACGGCTTCTGCGCGGCCCTGCTGCTGTTCCTGCTGACCCTGACGGCGGTGACCCTGGTGGAGGCCCTCCGGCCCGGCACGCTGTCGGTGGGCCGGGTGGTGACCCTGGCGCTGGGGGTGTTACTGGCCTTTTTGGGCAACCGGCTGCCCAAGGTGAAGAGCAATTTCTTCCTGGGCTTCAGGACTCCCTGGACCCTCTCCGACCCCGACGTGTGGAACCGCACCCACCGGGCGGGGGGCATCCTGTTTTTCGCCTTGGGGGCGGCGCTGGTGCCCTGCGGTCTCTTCCTGCCGGAACAGGCGGCCTTCGGCGTGCTGCTGGCGGGAGTCCTCGCCGCCTCCCTGACACCGGTGGTCCTGTCTTATATTTGGTATCGTCAAAAGGTGGACAAGGACGGACGGCGATGATAGAATGAAGGCAGCTTCGGAAAAGTAAAGGAGAACTGCCCCATGAAAAAAAGCGTGTTCCAGCGCGCGGCGGCCCTGCTGCTGGCGCTTGTTACGGTCCTGACGCCGGCGGCGGGGGCCATCACCGTGGAGGAGGCCCGGGACCTCCTGCGCGAGAGCTACGTCGATCCCATCGACGAGGAGATTCTGGCCCTGCCTACCATCCAGGAGATCACCGACGCCCTGGGCGATCCCTACACCTACTACATGACGGCGGAGGAATATCAGCGGTTTCAGGATTCCCTCAGCGATACCGCCGTGGTGGGCATCGGCGTCATGGCGGGCTACAGCAAGGAGGGCCTGGTGATCTCCGGCGTGGCGCCCGACTCTCCGGCGGCCCAGGCCGGCCTTCGGGTGGGGGACGCCATCGTGGCGGTAGACGGCACCACCCTGGAGGAGGCCGGGAGCAGCGAGGCCCTGGCCCTGCTCGTCCCCGGCGAGCGCGGCACCGACGTGCAGGTGACCGTCCTGCGGGACGGCCAGACCTTCACCGCTACCATGACCCGGGCGGAGGTGGTCTTTCCCACCGCCACCGGCCAGGTGGTGGACGGACATATCGGCTGGCTGGAGGTGTCCAGCTTCGGCGAGAACACCGGCGACTATTTTGAGCAGTACATTCTGGAAGAGAACGAGCAGGCCGACCGCTGGGTGGTGGACCTGCGGGGCAACCCCGGCGGCTACGGCAGCGCCGTCATCCAGGCCCTGGGCTATTTCCTGGGCAACCAGAACGTGGCCTACCTGATGGGCCGGGACCTGCGGCCCGCGGCCTGGCGGCCCAACCCCTTCCCTGTGGAGATACCGCCTCTCACCGATGAGCCGATGATCGTGCTGGTGGACGGGGCCTCCGCCAGCGCCTCCGAGCTCTTTGCCGGGGCCGTCCGGGATTACCGGGCCGCCCTCGTCATCGGCGCGCGCACCTACGGCAAGGGCATCGCCCAGAACGTCTTTGAGCTGGAGGACGGCTCGGCCTTTAAGATCACCACCGACCGCTACTACTCCCCCTACTGGGTCACCCCGGACCGCTCCGGCGTGCTGCCCAACCTGGTGGTGGACCCCGACCTGGCCGACGGGGTGGCCCGGCTGCTCTCCGGCAAGCCGGTGGAGAAGGCCGGCTCCGACGTGCTGGTCATCGAGCTGGTGGACCGGCAGTGGTACGTCCATAAGGACGAGGCCGTCAGCAGCGACTACCGCCCCGCTTTTGCCCAGCTCCTGGCCGCACTGGCCCCCCATACGCCCATGACCCTGAACGGCAAGGAGGTCACCCCGGCCCAGGTCTCCGCCGCCTGGGGCGTGGACTATGACTCCCGCTGGTTCAGCGACGTGGACGGCACGGACTACGCCGATGAGAGCAACGCCCTGGCCGTTTTGGGGGTGCTCAACGGCGATGAGAACGGCGCCTTTGATCCCGATGGAGAGCTGACCCGGGCCGAGCTGTGCGCCCTGGTGGTCCAGGCCATGGGCTACTGGTGCTGGCAGAGCCAGGGCCGGGCGCCCTTTGCCGACGTGCCTGAGGACGCCTGGTACGCCAACGCCGTGGACATCCTGTATCATTTGGGCCTGCTCCAGGGGGATGAGAAGGGCAACTTCAACCCCAACGCCCTCATCGACCACCAGCAGTTCCTGACTATCCTGGCCCGGGTGGGGTCCCAGGCCGACATGACGGTGCGCCAGGCCGTCACCGACGCCGCCGAGCTGGACCACAGCGCCGCCGCTGCCTTCGGCGCCTGGGCGCAGGACGCCGTGCTGGCGTTGGACGAACTGGATATCCTGCTGGAGCCCCTGACGGATATGGACCCCACCGCCGCCACCACTCGCGCCGAGGCCGCCGCACTGATGTACAACTTTATGGCCTACTCCGGCATCCTTACTTCTGTGGAGACCGGGGAAGCGGCGGAGGCCGCGGCCTGAGCACCGAAGAGAGGAGAAGAAGAATGAGATACTTCAGACGCATCCTGTCCGCCGCCCTGTCCGCCGCGCTGCTGGTCACCGGAGTCTGCGCAGCGGAGGGCAGCGTGGAGCTCACCGCCGGGACCCAGGCCGAGGGGCCTGTCCTGGTGTGGGGTACGGTGCAGGAAATCGGGGAGGGCCGAATCCGGTTGGAAAACAGCAATGACCAGGACCCCTACCGCGAGATCGTCCTCGTCGTTGGGCCGGAGACCGCCATCCTGGACGCCGTCACCGGCGCGCCCAGGATTTTTGCGGACCTGCAGGAAAACGAGACCCTGTACGCCTATGTAGGGCCGGCTATGACCATGAGCCTGCCGCCCGTAGCCAGCGCCCAGGTGGTGCTGTGCGGCATCCCCGCCGACTTCGGGGCGCCCACTTATGCTGAGGTGCAGGCGGTGCGCGGCCGGGGGGACGGCGGCGTGGACGCCTATGTCACCGGCGACGTGATTCTCCACCTGAGCGCCGATACGGAGCTGACGGCCTATCGCACCAAAAACATCGTGGGGCTGGACGACATCCGGCCGGGCGTCCGGCTCCTGTCCTGGTACGATATCGTGACCCTCTCACTGCCCGCCCAGGCCACCCCCGCCAAGGTCCTGGTGTTTCCCTATGGGTACGAGGGCTACGTCACCGTATCGGAGGGGACTGTGAGCCTGGACGGCGAGCCGGTGGGCGAAGCCCGCACGGCGGAGGGACAGACGATGGTTCCCGTCCGGGCGTTGGCCGAGGCCCTGGACTGCACTGTGACCTGGCAGGCCGATACCAACGCCGTATCCGTGGTCCGGGGGGAGGAAGTCCTCTACCGCTTTGTGATTGGGAGCGGAACCGTGGAGCGGGATGGCGGTGAGACGGCGGTGGCGACCTTCGCGGAGAACGGCGTCACGTTTATGCCGCTGGAGGCCCTGGCCTGGCTCCATGCCCTGAAGGTGGAGACCCCCCGGCCCTGATCGCCCTTTTTCACCAGAAAAAGCACAAGGCTGCTAGCAGCCTTGTGCCTTTTTTGCACTTGCGCGGAAAATACAAATAGTATAAAATAGAACTGTCAAAAATAGAACAAACGGAGGCGCAATATGAGAGAACGGGATATGGCGATCCAAGGTGTCCGCACCCTCAAACGGGCCTATGACGCGGCGCTGAAGCCGGTGGCGGAGGCCCATGGCCTGACCAGGAATGAGGTGGACGTACTGCTGTTTTTGGCCAACAACCCGGGGTACGATACGGCCCGGGACATCGTGGAGCTGCGGGGATTGACCAAGTCCCATATCTGCCAGTCGGTGGACGGGCTGACCCGCCGGGGCTGGCTGTCCGGCGTCCAGGACGGGCAGGACCGGCGCAGGGTCCACCTGAGTTTGCTCCCTGCCGCCCAGACCGCCGTGGCGGCTGCCCAGGCGGTCCAGCGGGATTTCTTTGTCCGGCTCTACCGGGGCGTGTCCCAGAAGGAGCGGGAGACCCTGGAGCGGGTCCAGGGAAAAATGCTTTCCAATCTCAAGGAGGCCCAGCAATGACCATCTGTGTGACCAGTATCCTCGTCTGCATCGTCGCCGGCCTGGGAGCGGGTATCGGCACCGGCCTGGCCGGGCTGTCCGCCGCCGCCGTCATTTCCCCCATGCTCATCACCTTCCTGGGCTTCCCGGCCTATCAGGCCGTGGGGATCGCCCTGGCCTCCGACGTGCTGGCCTCGGCGGTGTCGGCCTATACCTACGGGAAGAACAAGAACCTGGACATCAAAAACGGCCTCATCATGCTGTGCACCGTGCTGATCTTCACCCTGATCGGCAGTTGGGTGGCCTCGCTGGTGCCCAACACGGCCATGGGGAACTTCTCCGTATTCATGACCTTCCTGCTGGGCGTCAAGTTCATCGTCCGACCTGTCATGACCACCAAGGAGGTGCAGGCGGAGAAGGACCACCGCACCAAGGCGGTGCAGTCCATGGTCTGCGGCACGGTGATCGGCTTCATCTGTGGCTTTATCGGGGCGGGGGGCGGCATGATGCTGCTGCTCATCCTCACCAGCGTGCTGGGCTACGAACTCAAGACCGCCGTAGGTACCAGCGTCTTTATCATGTCGTTCACGGCCTTTACCGGGGCGGTGTCCCACTTCGTCATCGGCGGCCTGCCCGACCCGTTCGCGCTGATCCTGTGCGTCGTTGCTACCTTTGTCGGGGCCAGGGTATCGGCGGTGTTTGCCAACCGGGCCGAGCCCGCCGCGCTCAACCGCATCACCGGCATCGTGCTGGCGGTGCTGGGGCTGGCCATGATCGCGGTCAGACGGTTCTCCTGAGAGGGCAAACAGCGGCCCGGACCATCTGGTCCGGGCCGCTGTTGCATTGAGTTAGGACAGTAGCAGCTTGTCGTCGGCCTCGTCGCTGCCGCTGGCCTTGCTGAACAGCTCCAGCAGGGCCTCTACCGTCAGCTTTTTCTTCTCCTCGCCGGATACGTCTACGGCAATGCGGCCCTCGTACATCATGATGAGCCGGTTTCCGTGGGCAATGGCATCGCGCATGTTGTGGGTGATCATCAGGGTGGTCAGCCGGTCCCGCTGGACGATCTTCTCGGTGGCATCCAGCACCTTGGCGGCGGTCTTGGGGTCCAGGGCAGCGGTGTGCTCGTCCAGAAGCAGCAGCTTGGGCTTCTGGAGGGTGGCCATCAGCAGGGTCAGGGCCTGCCGCTGGCCGCCGGAGAGCAGCCCCACCTTGGAGGTGAGCCGGTCCTCCAGACCCAGATCCAGGATCTTGAGCAGCTCTTTGTACTCCTCCCGCTCCTGCTTGGTGATGCCGACGCGGAGGGAGCGGCTTTTACCGCGACGCATGGCCAGCGCCAGATTCTCCTCGATCTGCATGGTGGCGGCGGTGCCCATCATGGGGTCCTGAAAGACCCGACCGATGTACTGCGCCCGCTTAAATTCCGGCAGATGGGTCACGTCTGCGCCGCCAACGACGATGCTTCCCTCGTCCACCGGCCACACGCCGGCCACGGCGTTGAGCAGGGTGGACTTGCCGGCGCCGTTACCGCCGATGACGGTGACGAAGTCGCCGTCGGCCAAGGTGAGACTGACGCCCCGGAGGGCCTGTTTTTCGTTGACGGTGCCGGCGTTGAAGGTCTTGTGGATATTCCGAATCTCAAGCACGGTCGGCGCCCCCCTTCTTGACGGGTTTGGAGAAGTATTTCCCCTTCCAGTAGGGGACGGACAGGAACACGGCCACCACGGCGGCGGAAAGCAGCTTGAGGTAGTTGGGGTTCATACCCATGGAGAGCACCACCTGGAGGACGATGTAATAGAGAATAGCGCCGATGGACACGGCCAGCAGCAGCAGGGCGAAGTTGTGGAATACCTTGCTTAAGATGACCTCGCCGATGATGACGGCGGCCAGACCGATGACGATGGCGCCGCGGCCCATGTTGATCTCGCAGGCGCTGTTATACTGGACCAGCAGGGCGCCGGACAGAGCCACCAGGCCGTTGGAGATCACCAGGCCCAGCACCTTGGTAAAGTCGGTATTGATGCCCTGGGCCCGTGCCATGTTGGCGTTGGAGCCGGTGGCCCGGAGAGAACAGCCCAGCTCCGTGCCGAAGAACCAGTAGAGGATGGCGATGACGGCGGCGGTGAACAGGCCCACCACGAAGATGGGGTGGCGGTAGAAGGGGCGGGTGCCCTTGGCCACGTCCTGCACGAAGCGCAGGGAGACCAGCAGGCTGTTCAGCGTATCGGGGTTGGTCACGTTGATGGCCACGCTGGCCTTCATGCCCATGATGGCCATGTTCACCGACCACAGGCCCAGTTGGGTGAGGATGCCGGCCAGGATGGCGGGAATACCGCATAGGGTGTGGAGCAGGCCTGTGACCAGACCGGCCAGCATCCCCACGGCTACGGCCGCCAGCAGCGCCAGCCAGATGTTGGCGCCAGTGGTGAAGAGCATGACGAAGACGGCGCCGCCGGTGCAGAAGGAGCCATCGACGGTCAAATCTGCGATGTCCAGGATCTTGTAGGTGATAAAGACGCCGATTGCCATGATGCCCCAGATCAGGCCCTGAGACACGGCTCCTGGCAGCGCGCTGATGAATCCGAGCATAGTTGGATGTTCCCCCCATCAAAATGAAAGCAATATACGTCAACAGTATAGCAAAAAACAGCGGAAAAGGGAAGGTCCTTTTCCGCTGTTTTGGGAAAGAGTGAAAGTTACCCGGCCGAGATGACCTCGTAGCCGTCGGGGGGGGTCAGCCCCAGGTCGGCGCAGATGGCCTCGTTAAACTTTTTGGTGAACTGGGGGGCATATTCGATGGGCATTTCGGAGACGTTGGACTCGCCGGTGAGAATCTTCACGGCCATTTTGCCGGTGGCCACGCCCAGGTCGTAGTAGCTGATGGACAGGGTGGCCACGCCGCAGCCGGCGCAGATGCCCTCTTCCCCGGTAAAGACGGGGAGCTTGCCGTGGCAGATATTGTCTACAATGCCGGCGTTGTTGGCCACGGTGTTGTCGGTGGGGACGTAGAGGATCTCGCTGTGATCCGCGGCGTTCTGGGTGACGGAGGCCATGTCGTTGGTGTCGGAGAAGGGATACTGGGTGCAGGTGTAGCCCAGCTTTTCCAGCTCGGCCTGGACCACATCCACCTGGTACTGGCTGTTGGGCTCGGCAGAGCAGTAGAGCAGGCCGACGGTCTTGGCGTCGGGGAACCACTCCTTGATCATGGCGGCCTGCTGGTCCAGGGGGGCAAGGTCGGAGGTGCCGGACACATTGGTGCCCACGGTGCCGGTAAAGCCGTCGATGCCCAGGGCCACGCCGTATTCCGTAACGGAGGTGCCCAGTACGGGGATGTCGCCGGTGGCGGAGGCCGCGGCCTGGAGGGCGGGGGTGGCGTTGGCCATGATCAGGTCCACACCGTCCGAGACGAAGCCGTTGACGATGGTGGCGCAGGTGGGGCTGTCGCCGGCGGCATTGCCGTCCTTAAACTCCACCTGGCCGGGCAGGGCCTCCTCGATGGCGTCCTTAAAGCCCTGGGTGGCGGCGTCCAGCGCCACGTGGGGGGCGAGCTGGCAGATGCCCACCACATACTTCTCACCGGCGGCGGGGGCGCTTTCGGCGGGCTGGGAGGCGGAGGGAGCGGGCGCGCTGGCGCTGGGAGAGGGGCTGGCGGAGCCGCTGCCGCAGGCGGCCAGAGAGACCGACAGGGCCGCCGCCAGAGCAAGAGCGGCAATTTTCGACAGTTTCTTCATTTCATTCATCCTTCCCGTTGTGCAGGTTGATTACTTTAGCGCTTTTAGGTGTTAAAGTATTATCTGCATTATAAGCACTTTGCGGGGAAATGTCAACCCTAAATTTTTTGTGAAGTTTTAAGCCCGAGACAGGTTACAATGGACTTTTGCGGCCCTCTATGGTACAATCAATCCAACTTTAATATTGGAGGCATGTGCCTTGCGAACGGAAATCCTCGGCGTAGGCTTTGACGATCTGACCCTGGCGGAGGCGGTGGCCGCGGGCCGCGCCCTGCTGGATGGGCAGGGGTGCCACTATGTGGTGACCCCCAATCCCGAGCTGGTGAACACCGCCCGGGCCGACCCGGCGTTCCGGGAGGCCCTCAACGGGGCCGACCTGGTGCTCCCCGACGGCATCGGCGTGGTATACGCCGCCAAAATTTTGGGCAGACCCTTAAAGGGGCGCTGCCCCGGCATCGACTTTGCCGCCGGCCTCATGGCGGAGATGGCCCGGGAGGGCAGGCGGCTGTACCTGCTGGGGGCCAAGCCCGGGGTGGCGCAGGCCGCCGCCCGCAATCTGGAGGCCAAATACCCCGGCCTGAATATCTGCGGCGTCCACGACGGCTACTTCCAGGACGACGGTCCGGTGGTGGAGGACATCCGCTCCGCCGCGGCTGACGCGGTGTTTGTCTGCCTGGGTGCGCCCAAGCAGGAGTTCTGGATGGTAAAGAACGGCCCGGCGACCGGGGCCAAGCTGCTGGCCGGGCTGGGCGGGTCCCTGGACGTGTTTGCCGGCGTTACGGAGCGGGCTCCGGAGGCCTGGCAGAAGCTGGGCCTGGAGTGGCTCTACCGGCTGACCAGGGAGCCCAGGCGCATCGGCCGCATGGCCAAGCTGCCCTTGTTCCTGGTCTCCGCCCTGGCAGCCCGGGGAAAGAGCAAGTAAGGAGGCAGAGTCATGGCAGGCAGGCTCATCGTCCTGGAGGGCACCGACGGGGCGGGGAAATCCACCCAGTTCTCCCTCCTGTGCGGGCATATGGACCGGGAGGGCAGACCCTTCCGCAAGCTGATTTTCCCCCAGTATCAGGAGCCCTCGTCGGCCCTAGTCAAGATGTACCTGAACGGAGAATTCGGACCCCACCCCTCCGACGTGAACCCCTACGCCGCTTCGACCTTCTATGCCGTGGACCGCTACGCCTCGTATCAAAAGGTGTGGGGCACGGCGTACCGGGCGGGGGAGCTGATCCTCTCCGACCGCTATACCACCTCCAACGCCGTCCACCAGACCGGAAAGCTCCCCGAGGGGGAGTGGGAGGAGTTTCTCCGCTGGCTTTTTACCTTTGAGTACGGCAGGCTGGGCCTGCCGGAGCCCGATCTGGTGCTCTGGCTGGATATGCCCACCGAGCGGGCGGTGGAGATGCTTCGCCGCCGGGAGGGGGAGACCCACACCAAGGGGGACATCCACGAGGTGGACACGGCCTATCTGGCCCGGTGCCGGAGCGTGGCGGCCACCGCCGCCCGGCTGGGCGGCTGGAAGCGGATCTCCTGTGTGGACGGCAGCGGCCGGGTCCGCGCTCAGGAGGAGATTCACCGCGAGATCTGGGGCGCCGTCGCCCCGCTGCTGGATTCCAATGCAAAAAATGCTTGAGGAGGCCGAAGGGTATGGTCTATATTTTGTTGGGTGAGGGATTTGAAGAGGCCGAGGCCGTGGTGCCCGCCGACCTGCTGCGGCGGGCGGGAGTCCAGGTGGCCCTGGTGGGTCTGGGCGGGCTGCAGGTCACCGGCGGCCACGGCATTACGCTCCGCGCCGACATGGCGCTGGAGCAGGTGGACGCCGAGGCCATGGAGATGCTGGTGCTTCCCGGAGGACTGGGGGGCGTGGAGGCCATCCAGAAAAACCACTTTGCCCAGGGCCTGATCCAAAAGGCGTGGGACAAGGGCTGCTGGTTGGCGGCCATCTGCGCCGCTCCCACCATCCTGGCCCATGCGGGACTGCTGGACCGCCGGAAGGCGGTGTGCTACCCCGGGATGGAGGAGCAGATGGGCTCCGCGGTGGTCCAGCCGGGACAGCGGGTGGTGACCGATGGCCGGATCGTCACGGGGGAGGGCCCCGGGTCCTCTTTTGACTTCGGGCTGAAGCTGGTGGAGGCCCTGCTGGGCGCGGCGGAGGCGGAGAAGGTGCGCCATGCCGTCCACTATCGCTGAGGAAAAGGCGGAGCTCCGGGCGTGGATACAGGTGGAATCCGCCTTCCGCTCCCCCGCCGCCCGGCGGGTGAGCGATGCGGCGCTGCACGCCAGGTTCCTGGCGCTGCCTCAGGTGCGCCTGGCCCGGACGCTGCTGCTCTTTTGGGGGGTGGGCACTGAGCCGGATACCCTCCCCCTCATCGACGAGCTGCTGGCCCAGGGCAAGCGGGTGGCCCTGCCGCGGTGCCTGCCCCACAGGGGCATGGAGGCCCGGCTCATACGGGGCCGGGAGGGGCTTGTCCCCGGCGTCTTCCGCATTCCAGAGCCGGGAGAGGACTGCCCTGTGGCGGCGCGGGACGAGATCGACGTGATCCTGGTGCCCAACCTGTGCTGCGACCGGGAAGGCTACCGGCTGGGCCACGGCGGAGGGTACTACGACCGCTATTTGGCGGGCTACCGGGGCTTTACGGTGGCCTTTTGCCCCCGCTTCCTGCTCTTGGACCGGGTGCCCCGGGACGAACGGGACGTGCCTGTACGCCTGGTGCTTACCGACTGAAGCAGAACAGGCGCGTGGGGCGGGACATGATGTCCCGCCCCACGCCGGAGGATACAGAACGCTAAGTAAGGATCGGACCTCAGCAGCAGGGATCGCAGCCGCAGTTATTGTTGCAGCCGCATCCGCAGCCGCAGTTGTTGCCGCACCCGCAGCCGGAACCGCCCCAGCCGCCGCAGCAGCAGCAAATGATGATGATGATCAGGATGATCCAGCAGCAGCCGCCGCCGCCACCCCAGCCATTGTTACCACAGCACATATTGTTTTTCACCTCACTTGTTCTTGTCTGCGCCATTCTATGTGGCCGGACAGGGGCGGGTTCCGCGGCGAGGAGAAAATATTTCAGCGAGGAGATTTGACACTATGGATGAAAGAAGAAGAGCGCAGGGCCGCAGGCAGGCGCCCCGGCAGCCCCGTGCCGACGGCCGCTCCGCGGCTCCGCGGAAAAAGCGGCGCCACAGGCGCAGCGGCGCCGCGTGGGCCCTGCTGTACGTGGTCTTCGTCATCGGCATTTCCGCCCTGCTGGCCTCCCTGGGCTGGATGTGGGCTGGGGACGTCCTGGCCCTCAACAAAGACGAGCACACCGCCGTCATCACCGTCAGCGAGGGGGAGACCTTCCATGAGGTGACGAATGAGCTCCATGAAAACGGCATCATTGAGTACAAATGGCTGTTCAATCTCTTCGCTACCGTCACCAAGGGGAAGGAGAAGCTGGTCCCCGGCATGTACGAGCTCAACACCGAGATGGACTATCGGGCCATCATCGCCAATCTGGGCTCCAAATCGGTGAGCCGGGTGGAAATCTCGGTGACGATTCCCGAGGGCTACACCGTCATGCAGATCTTCAAGCTCCTGGAGGAGAAGGGGGTCTCCACGGTGGACAAGCTCACCGAGCAGGCGGCCAGCTACAACTATAAGTTCTCCTTCCTCCAGGAGATCCCCCTGGGGGACTATCGGCGGCTGGAGGGCTATCTCTTCCCGGACACCTACCGCTTCTATATGGGAGAGGACCCCAAGACGGTGCTGAACAAGATGATCGCCAACTTTGACCGGAAGTTTACCGACGACATGCGCCAGCAGGCGGCCGACATGGGCTACAGCGTCCGTGACATCGTCAACATCGCCTCCATGATCGAAAAGGAGACCGACGGCAGCGACCAGACCCACATCGCCTCGGTCATCTATAACCGGCTCAAGGGCACGGCCACCAACGGCTACCTCCAGATCGACGCCACCATCCAGTATATCCTGCCTGAGCGGAAGGAGAAGCTGACGGCGGAGGACCAGGCCATTGACGACCCCTACAACACCTATCAATACGCCGGCCTGCCGGCGGGCCCCATCTCCAACCCGGGCATCGCCTCCCTCCGCTCCGCGCTGAATCCGCAGAACACCAGCGATTACTACTACGCCCTGGGCGACGACGGGGTCCACCACTTCTTCCAGACCTGCGACGCGCGGCAGCGCTTCACCCAGGGCCGGGCGCTCTTGCAGAGCGGGTGCCCAAAGAGAGAGGGGGGGGGCGGGGGGGGAAACCCCCGCCGGCCCCCCTTCAGATAAGGATGTGATGGAATGTCCCCTGAGCTTTTGGCCCCCGCCGGGGACCGGGAGCGGCTGGAGATGGCGTTGGCCTACGGGGCCGACGCCGTCTATCTGGCGGGCAGCGACTTCGGCATGCGAGCCTTTGCCGGGAATTTTGACCGGGAGGGTCTGCGGCAGGCGGTGGCGCTGTGCCGCGGCCGGGGCGCGGCTGTGCATGTCACCTGCAACACCATGCCCCGCAACGACGAGATGGACCGGCTGCCCGGCTGGCTGGAATACCTGGAGGAGCTGGGCGTGGACGCCGTGATCCTGGCCGACCTGGGGGTGTTCCGGCTGGCCCAGAAGTACGCCCCCCATGTCCGGCGCCACGTCTCCACCCAGGCGGGGGTGACCAACTACCAGGTGGCCCGGGCCTGGCACGAGCTGGGGGCGGACCGGGTCATTCTGGCCCGGGAGCTCTCGCTGGAGGAGGTCCGGGAGCTGCGGGCGCGAACGCCCCGGAAGCTGGAGGTGGAGGCCTTTGTCCACGGGGCCATGTGCGTGAGCTACTCCGGCCGGTGCCTGCTGTCCAACTACATGACCGGCCGGGACGCCCAGCGGGGGGCCTGCGCCCAGCCCTGCCGCTACCAGTACGCCCTGATGGAGGAGAAGCGGCCCGGAGAATATTTTCCGGTTTTTGAGGAAAACGGGGAAACCTATATCATGAACAGCCGGGACATGTGCATGATCGACCACGTTCCGGAGCTCCTGGAGGCAGGGGTGGACTCCCTGAAGATCGAGGGCCGGGCCAAGTCGGCCTATTATGCCGCCGCCGTCACCAACGCCTACCGCCACGCGGTGGACGCCGCTCTGGCCGGAGAGCCTCTGGACCCGGTGTGGCGGGCCGAGGTGGACAAAGTGAGCCACCGGCCCTACTCCACCGGCTTCTGGTTCGGGCCGCCGGGCCAGTACACCGGCGACGCCCGGTACATCCGCCGGTGGCAGGTAGTGGCGGTGGTAGAGTCCTGCGACGGGGAGGGAAACGCCGTGCTGTCCCTGCGCAACAAGTTTGCCGCCGGGGACGAGCTGGAGCTCATCGGCCCCGGTCTGGACCCCCTGGCCTTCCGGGTCCCCCGGATGACGGACCTGGAGGGGGCGCCCCTCCGGGAGCCCCGCACGCCCCAGATGCGCTTTTCCATGCGCCTCCCCCGTCCCGCCCCGGCCCGGTCCATCCTGCGGGCCTGCCGGGAACATTCCTGAACGCGGAGGGATTGTATGAAACGCTTTTTCGGCCTCGTCGCGGCCCTAACCCTGGTCCTGAGCCTGTCTGCCGCCGCCGTGCAGGTGGGAGACGCGGTAGGCGAACGCTTCACGCTCCCGGTCTATGAGGCGGAGTGGGAGGTGCTGCGGCTGACCAACGCCGCGCGACTGGCCCGGGGCCTGGCGCCCCTGTCCATGTTTGACCGCCTCCACCAGGCGTCCCGTACCCGGGCCGGAGAGCTGACTGCCGACTACCGCTCCGATCACACCCGGCCTGACGGCTCCGACTGCTTTACCGTCCTGGACGACGTGGCCCTCACCGACTGGAGCGTGGTGGGGGAGAACATCGCCCAGGGCCAGCGCAACTCCGCCGAGGTGGTGACGGACTGGATGAACAGCCCCGGCCACCGCGTCAACATTCTGGAGGGCGAGTTCACCCATATGGGGGCGGGCTATGACGGCCTCTATAGCTGGGAACAGCTCTTCCTGGGGGCCTGTTCCCCCCGACCGGAGAAGGTGCTGGCCGGGCCGGCCGGGGAGCGCTTCCCCGTGGGCACCGCCCTGGACGAGATGGGGGCAGTGCTGGTGCTCAGCTGTTCCCACGGCGCGAGCTGCCTGCCGGTGACCGCCGGGATGTGTCAGGGCTATGACCCCGAGGCCGCCGGGACCCAGACCGTCACGGTCTCCTACGGCGGCCGGTCGGTGGAGATGACCGTCACCCTGACGGGAGAGACCGCCGCGGGGACGGGGACCTGGGGGGACCTGACCTATGAAAAGACGCCCTCCGGCATCACGATCACCGGCTATACCGGACCGGGGGCCGGGGAGTGGGAGGACACCGGCAGCGGGACCGCCTACCGCCGGAGCGGGACCTCCGGCGGGGACCTGGTGATTCCCGCGGCCATCGACGGCCTGCCGGTGACCGCCATCGCCTCCCGGGCCTTCTGCGCCGCCACACTGGATTCGGTCACCTTCCCGGCCGGCCTCCGGACCATTGCGGATTCCGCCTTTTACTGTGCCCGGATCGTCCAGCCGGTGGTCATCCCCGCCGGTGTGGAGGAGATCGGCGCCTACGCCTTCAGCTATGTGTCCGGGCTGCCCGCGATGTGTGTGGAGGAGGGCAACCGTGCCTACCGCTCGGTGGGCGGCGTGCTCTTCAGCGCCGACATGACCACCCTGATCCTCTATCCCCAGGGTATGAGCGGCCAGGTCTATACGGTCCCCGAGCCCGTGACGCTGCTCGGCTGCACCAGCTTTGCCAACTGTGGCCTGACGGCCCTCATCGTGCCCAACGCCGAGACCCGGGCCATGGGCTACACCTTCGCCAACTGCGGCCTGACCCTATACGGCGTCCCCGGCGGGGACCTGGAGGAGCAGTATTCCGGCCTGGACGCCGGCCGGCTGACCTTCGCGCCGTTGGACCAGGCCCCGGCGTGCGATCCCTACACCGCCTGGGCGGCGGCGGAGGAGCTCTGCGGCCTGGGGCTGCTCCAGGGCAAGGGGACCCTGGCCAACGGCCTGCCCGACTTCGCCCTGGCCGACCCCTGCACCCGGCAGGAGGCCCTGGTGCTGCTGCTGCGGCTGCTGGGTGAGGCGGGCGCGGTGCGCCCGGCGGACGCCTCCGCACACCCCTTTGCCGATGTGGACCCCTGGGCCTCCGCCTATGTGGGCTACGCCTACCAAAACGGCATCGCACAGGGCGCCGGTCCGACCGCCTTCCGCGGCGGAGACGCCGCCACTCCGGCCCAGTGCGTCACCTTCGTGCTGCGGGCCCTGGGCTACGAGAGTGGGGCCGACTTCGCTTGGGACAGCCCCTGGACGCTGTCGGACCGGATCGGCCTGACCCTGGGCCGATATGGCGCGGAGGCCGGGAAGACCGCCGACCGGGGCGGGATGGTGCTGCTGTGCCGGGCGGCCCTGGACTGCCCCATGGCGGACGGCTCCGGCACGCTGCGGCAGCACCTGCAGGCGCGGGGCGTCTTGCAAGAGGAAAGCGATTTTATTGAATTTCAATAAAAATATATTGAAATTCGTCTGTGACTGTGCTATCCTGAGTCCAGGAAGGTGATCGCATGGAAGGACGTGTTCTGGCCAGAGGCCGGGCCCGCTGGTTTTTCGCGGGGCACCTGGTGGTGACGGCAGCTAGTCTCCTGCTGCTGCTGGCTCTGGGCGCCCTGGACGTGAACGTGGAGGACCGGCCGGCGTGGGTGCTGCTGGGGGTCATGCTTGCCCTCTACGTCCCGGCGGGCTGGATCACGGCCCGGTGGCAGGGCTGGTCCCGCCCCACGCCTGGGGAAGGGGTGCGGGCGGTGCTGCTGCCCGCTCTGACGGCCTGGGCCTGGGCCCTGACCGGCTGGGGACTGGTGACCCTGACGCCCCAGAGCGGGGTTGGGATGTGGATGCTGCTGTCCACCGGCCTGTTTGCCACCCCGTCCTTTTTTCTCATGCTGCTGACCCTGCTCCATCTGGCGACCGAGCCGCTGTGGCAGCCGGTGTGGTATCTTGCCATGGGCCTGGCCGGGCTGCTGCCGCCGCTGCTGTTCGTTTTGGGGTCCATCCTGCCGAAAAGACGGTTGACAACGGCGGAAAATGTGATAAACTAATGAAGCTAACGGCAATGACGGAGCCAAGGATACCACGCCGCACAGAGCGAGAGGGGACGGTGCGAGCCCTCTGCGACACGGGTGTCCGCGCCACTTCCGAGCCGCCCGCGACGAGCGGGACGCCCCATCCCCGTTACCGGATGACTGAGATATGCCCGGCGTCCGGCGCGGGGCATTGATTAGGGTGGTACCGTGGAGTAGACTTGCTCCGCCCCTAACCGGGGGCGGGGCTTTATTTTTTTGTATCGGAGGTAATTCCCATGTCCACCAGGAAGTATGGACTCAACGAGCTGCGCGAGATGTTCCTCAGCTTTTTTGAGACCAAAGGCCATCTGCGCCTGCCCAGCTTTTCCCTGATTCCCCAGAACGACCCGTCCCTGCTGCTCATCAACTCCGGCATGGCCCCCATGAAGCCCTGGTTCACCGGCGAGCAGGAGCCGCCCCGCCATCGGGTGACCACCTGCCAGAAGTGCATCCGCACCGGCGACATCGACAACATCGGCCATACCGCCCGCCACGGCACCTATTTCGAGATGCTGGGCAACTTCTCCTTTGGCGACTACTTCAAAAAGGACGCCATCCACTGGGCCTGGGAGTTCCTGACCTCCCCCGAGTGGGTGGGGCTGGACCCGGACCGGCTGTACCCCTCCGTTTTCGCCGGCAACGAGACCACCCCCGCCGACGATGAGGCCTTCCGGATCTGGAACGAGGAGATCGGCATCCCCGCCGGGCGCATCTTCAAGTTCGGCAAGGAGGACAACTTCTGGGAGCACGGCTCCGGCCCCTGCGGCCCCTGTTCTGAAATCTATTACGACCGGGGGGAGAAGTACGGCTGCGGCCAGCCGGGCTGTACGGTGGGCTGCGAGTGCGACCGATATATCGAGGTCTGGAACGTGGTATTCTCCCAGTTTGACAACGACGGCGAGGGCCACTACACCGAGCTCAAGCAGAAGAACATCGACACCGGCATGGGCCTGGAGCGCCTGGCGGTGGTGTGCCAGGACGTGGACTCCCTCTTCGATGTGGACACCGTCATGAACATCACCAACAAGGTGTCGGAGATCACCGGGGCCCACTACGGGCAGACCAGGGAGAAGGACGTCTCCCTGCGGGTCATCACCGACCACATCCGCTCGGCCACCTTTATGATCTGCGACGGCGTGCTCCCCTCCAACGAGGGCCGGGGCTACGTTCTGCGCCGCCTGCTGCGCCGGGCGGCCCGCCATGGCAAGCTGCTGGGCGTCAACGAGCCCTTCCTGTACGAAGTGTGCGATACCGTCATCCATGAAAACGAGGGCCACTATCCCGAGCTGCGGGAGCGGCAGGAGTATATCACCAAGGTCATCCGGACGGAGGAGGAGAACTTCGCCCGCACCATCGACGGCGGCATGAGGATTTTCAGCGACCTGCTGGCCGGACACAAGGCCAAGGGGGAGACGGTGTTCTCCGGGGCCGACGCCTTCAGGCTGTATGACACCTACGGCTTCCCCATCGACCTGACCATCGAGATGGTGGAAGAACAGGGCATGAGCGTGGACCAGGCGGGCTTCCAGAAGCTGATGCAGGAGCAGAAGGAGCGGGCCCGGAAGGCCCGGGAGGCCCTGGGCGACCTGGGCTGGGCCGGTGTGGAGTTCGGCAAGGACGTGCCCGAGACCGAATTTGTGGGCTATGAGCACACCACCTTCCCCGGGGCCAAGGTGGTGGCCCTGGTGGTGGAAAACGAGCCGGCTGAGGAGCTGATGCCCGGCGTGGAGGGCATCGTGGTGCTGGACAAGACCCCCTTCTACGCCGAGATGGGCGGCCAGGTGGCCGACCACGGGCAGATCGTCATTGCCGGCGACCGGGGCGTCTGCTTTGAAGTGACCGACGTGCAGAAGAACAAGGGCGGCAAGTATATGCACTACGGCAAGCTGTTGGAGGGCGTTTTGAAGGTAGGCGACGCCGTCCGCGCCCAGATCGACGGCCAGCGCCGCAAGGCGGTCATGCGCGCCCACTCGGCCACCCATCTGCTGGATAAGGCCCTGCGCACCGTGCTGGGCGACCACGTTCAGCAGGCCGGCTCCTTGGTGGAGCCCGACCGGCTGCGCTTCGACTTCACCCACTTCTCCGCCATGACGGTCGAAGAGCTTCAGCAGGTGGAGGTCATGGTGAACGACGCAATCCTGGAGGGCTATCCCATCCGCACCGACGTGCTGCCCATCGAGGAGGCCAAAAAGAGGGGTGCCATTGCCCTGTTCGGCGAGAAGTACGGCGACACCGTCCGGGTGGTGGACATGGGCGGCGGCTATTCCGTGGAGTTCTGCGGCGGCACCCACCTGGACAATACCGCAAAGGCCGGGCCGTTCCACATTGAAAGCGAGTTTTCCGTGGCCAGCGGCGTGCGCCGGATTGAGGCCACCACTGGCCGTGCCACATTGGAGTGTATGCACAGCCACTGCTGTACGATCAACGCTATGGCGGAGACGCTGAAGGCCAAGCCGGCGGACCTTGTTTCCAAGGCCGCGCAGGAGATCCAGGAGATCCGGGCATTGCGCCATGCGGTGGAGGCCTTCAAGGCCCGCGAGGCCGTGGGCGAGGCGGGCCGCTTCCTCATGGGGGCCAAGAGTGTGGGCGGCCTGAAGGTCGTCACCGCCACGCTGGACGACGCCGACGCCGACCGCCTGCGCAAGATGGGCGATTTCCTGCGGGACAAGGACCAGACCGTGGTGGCCGTGCTCTCCGCCGTGCGGGAGGAGAAAATCACCTTCCTGGCCGTCTGCGGCAAGGAGGCGGTGGCCAAGGGAATCAAGGCCGGCGATATCATCCGGTCCGTCACGGCCGTCTGCGGCGGCAAGGGCGGCGGCAGGCCCGACTCCGCCATGGGCGGGGGCACCGACGTGCTCAAGCTGGACGACGCGCTGGCCTCTGTGGACGACTTTGTCCACGCCAAGCTGGGGCTGTAAAAGGAGGTTTTTCCATGAGTGACTGCCTGTTTTGCAAGATCATCGCGGGGGAGATTCCCTCTTCCAGGGTCTATGAGGACGAGCTGTGCTACGCCTTCTACGACATCGACCCGCAGGCCCCCACCCATTTCCTGGTGATCCCCAAGGAGCACATCGGCTCCTGCGGGGAGATCGGGCCGGAGAATGCCGCCGTGGTGGGCCATATCTTCCAGGTCATCTCCAGGCTGGCCGGGGAGCTGGGCATGGAGAGCTTCCGGGTGGTGTCCAACTGCGGCGAGCAGGCGGGTCAGTCCGTCCACCATCTGCACTTCCATGTGCTGGCGGGACGGGATATGACCTGGCCGCCGGGCTGAGGCGCCGGCGTGTTCCGCGCCCCTCCGGGGGGAAGCGCAAGCCCTCCCCAATGGGGGACTGCAAGAACCTAAGCCCAGGGAAGGGGGGAAAGAGAGCCCCCTTCCCTGGCGTTTTTTTGCCTCTTTTCCAGAAGGGAGGTCCCGCCGGTGGCCCTGTCTCGACTGGACTTAAAATCAAATATGTGGTAATATCAGACTGTATAGTCGGCTTTTATCCATCAAAACCTACCAAATGGTAGTGTGAAATAGGTGATTGCATGTATTTTCGACGTCTGGCCGACATGCGAAATGATCGGGATTTGAAGCAAAAAGAGGTTGCGGCCTATTTAGGCCTGCATCCGGATGTGTATGGCCGCTATGAGAAGGGAAAACGTGAGATCCCGGTCTGGGCCGTCATAAAGCTGGCGGAGTATTACCGGACGAGCACCGACTATCTTCTGGGCCGGACGGACGACCCGGCGCCGCCCCGTGCGTAAGCTCTTCTGCTTCTCGGCCGCCTTTGCCGCGGCGGTCTTTGCCCTGCGCTACGGCGCGGCCCCGCTGGCCCTGCTGGCCCTCCCCGCTGCCCTGTGGCGGCGGGAAAACCGGGCGCTGCGGGCCGGGCTGGCCTGCCTGGGCCTGATTGCGGGCTTTTTGTGGTGCCGGGGCTACGACGCCCTTGTCCGCGCCCCCGCCCGGGCCCTGGAGAACACCTGGGCGGAGGTCTCCGCCACGGTGGAGGACTGGCCCCGGGAGACCTCCCACGGCGTTTCGGTCACCGTCCGGGTCCACACTCCGTCGGGGCCCGACGCGAAGGCCATCCTCTATGCGGACGAGAACTATGCCTGGCTCTCCCCCGGCGACGGGCTGACCTTCACCGCCCGATTCCGCCCGGCGGATCGGGTCCGGGGCGCGGCCGACGAGACCTGCCCCGCCCGGGGCGTCTTCCTGCGGGCCTACGCCAATGGGGAGGCGCTGACGGTGGAGCGCCCGGACCGGGTGCCCCTTCGATACTGGCCCGCCCAGTGGGCCGGGGGCCTGCGGCGGACTGTGGAGTCTCTCTTCCCGGCGGAGCTATCGCCCCTGATCCGGGCCCTCCTCACCGGCGACAAGACCAGGCTGTCCGACGTGGACTACGGGGCCCTCCAGCGCGCCGGGCTGGCCCATACCGTGGCGGTCTCCGGCCTGCACATCTCCTTTCTGGTGTGGGTGGCCGTCCAGCTCCTGGGGCGGAACCGCCGCCGCACTGCCCTCCTGGCCCTGCCGCTGCTGGCCTTCTACGCCCTGGCGGTGGGGGGCTCCCCCTCGGTGGTCCGGGCAGTGGTGATGCAGGGGCTGCTGCTCCTGGCCCCGCTGCTGGGCCGGGAGACCGATCCGCCCACCAGTCTGGCCTTCGCCCTGCTCCTGCTGCTGGTCCAGAACCCCTACGCCGCCCACAGCGTCAGCCTCCAGCTCTCCTTCGCCGCCGTGGTGGGGCTCTTGGCCTTTTCCGGGCGGCTGGAGGGCTTTCTGTGGGACAAACTGGACCTGAAACCGGCCCGGAAGGGCTGGAGGCGCTGGCGCAACAAGGCCGTCCGCCTGCTGGTGACCACCTTTTCCGGCACCTGCGGGGCCCTGGCCTTCTCCACACCCCTGGCGGCCTGGCAGTTCGGCTCGGTCTCTCTGATCGCCCCACTGTCCAACCTGCTGTGCCTGTGGTGTGTGGAGCTGGTGTTCACCCTGGGCCTGACGGCGGCGGCGCTGGGCATGGCCGTTCCCGCCATGGGCGGGGCGCTGGCCGCGCTGGTCACGCCCTTTGCCCGCTGGCTGCTGTGGATGACCCGGCATTTGGCGGACCTGCCCTTCGCCTCCCTATCTCTCACCAGCCCCTATCTGACGGCCTGGCTGGCCTTTGTCTACGGCGTTTTCCTGCTGTGCTGCGCCTGGCGGCGGCAGCGGCGGTATGTGCTGCCCGTCTGCGCCTGCGTCTGCACCCTGTGCGTCTGCCTGGTGCTGACCCGGCTGGCCGACACCGCGCCCCGGCTCACCCTGGTGGCGCTGGACGTGGGCCAGGGGCAGAGCACTCTGCTGCGCTGCGGGGCGCGGACCGCCCTGGTGGACTGCGGCGGCAGCGAGGGCAACGCCGGGGACCGGGCGGCGGACTACCTGCGGGACCGGGGGCGGGACTCTCTGGACCTGCTGGTGCTGACCCACTTCCACGCTGACCACGCCAACGGAGTGGCCGAGCTGCTGGAGCGGGTGCGGGTGGACGTGCTGGCCGTCCCGGACGTGGAGCCGGACGACCCTCTGCGGCGGGAGCTGCTGGCCCTGGCGGAGGAGAAGGGGACCCAGGTCTGGCTGGTGCGGGAGGACACCCGGCTGGCCTTCGGCTCCGCCGAGCTGACCCTCTACGCCCCGCTGGGGGCGGGGGAGGCCAACGAGGAGGGCTTGTCCCTGCTGTGCCGGGCAGGGGACTTCACCGCCCTGTTCACCGGGGATATGGGGGCCGACATCGAGGCCCGGCTGGTGAAGTACGGGGACCTGCCCCAGGTGGATGTGCTGGCGGTGGGGCACCACGGCTCGAAGAACGCCGCATCCCAGCTTCTGTTGGAGGCCGTCTCACCGGAGACCGCTCTGGTTTCGGTGGGGTATAATACTTACGGACACCCGTCGCCGGAGACCCTGCTCCGGCTGGACGGGGCGGACTGCGTGATCTACCGCACCGACCTGCAGGGGACCATCACCGTTACGGTGGGCTAAAGGAGAGAGGATATGCCGCCAAAACAGAGCGGGGACAGCGCCGCCTACAAACAGCTCAAGCAGGATATCGCTGCCGGGACCATCGGCCGGCTGTATGTATTCCACGGGGAGGAGGCCTACCTCCGGGACTATTATCTGGGCCAGATGAAGGCCAAACTGGTGCCCGCCGGGCTGGAGGAGTTCAACCTCCACACGGTGCAGGGCAGGGACTGCGACCCCAAACGGCTGGCCCAGGAGATCGACGCCCTGCCCATGATGAGCCCAAGGACCATGGTGCTGGTGTACGATTATGACCTGTTCAAGGCCCCGGCGGGGGACAAGGAGGCCCTGACGGCCCTGTTCGCCGACCTACCGGACTATGTATGCCTGGTGTTCATCTATGATCTCATCGAGTATAAGCCCGACGCCCGGACCAAGCTGGCCGCCGCCCTCAAGCAGCAGGGCGCCGCCGTAAAGTTTACCCGGCAGGAGCAGGGGGACCTGGTGGATTGGGTCCGCCGCCGCTTCCGGGCCCTGGACCACGACATCGACTCCGAGCTGGCCCGGTATCTCATCTTCCTGTGCGGGGACCTGATGAACGGGCTCATCTCGGAGATCGGCAAAATCGGCTCCTACGCCAGCCACAGGGTCGTCACCCGCGCCGACATCGATGCCGTGGCCACCCCGCAGCTGGACGCGGTGGTGTTCCAGATGACCGACGCCATCGCCGCCGGGAACTTCGACAAAGCCGCCTCGGTGCTGGGGGACCTGCTCCACATGGGGGAGCCTCCCATCAAGCTCCTGAGCGTGCTGGGGCGGCAGCTCCGGCAGCTCTACTCCGCCCGGCTGGCCCTGGAGAGCCGGAAGGGCAGCGGGTATGTGGCCCAGCTCTGGGCCATGCGCTCGGCCTACCCGGCCCAGAAGCTCACCGACGCCGCCCGGCGGTTCGACCTGAACTGGTGCCGCATGGCGGTGACCGAGGCGGCCAAAGCCGACCTGACCATGAAATCGGTTTCGGGGGCCGACGGGGAAGAGCTGCTGATCGAGCTGCTGCTGAAGCTGGCCAATACAAAGCCGAAAACCGGCATCGCATGAGGGGGGAGCCCTGTGTTCCGCATCCAAGAGGCCATCGTGGTGGAGGGCCGCTATGACAAAAACACCCTGTCCCAGCTGGTGGACACGGTCATTTTGGAGACCTCCGGCTTCGGCGTGTTTCAAAACGCCGAGCTGGTGGCCCTGCTGCGCCGTCTGGCCCGGACCCGGGGGCTGATCGTCCTCACCGACTCCGATGGGGCGGGCTTTCTCATCCGCGGCCACCTGAAAAGCGCCCTGCCCGCCCAGGGGGTAAAGCACGCCTATATTCCCGACGTGCCCGGCAAGGAGCGCCGCAAGCGCGCCCCCGGCAAGGAGGGCAAGCTGGGGGTGGAGGGCATGGCCCCGGCGGTGCTGGAGGCTGTACTCCGCCGGGCGGGGGCCACCTTTCTGGACGAGCCGGACGCCGCCGCCCGGACCTCCCCGCCCATCACCAAGGCCGATCTGTTCGCGCTGGGGCTCTCCGGCGGGCCGGGGGCGGCGGAGCGGCGGGGGATGCTGCTGAAAAAACTGGACCTGCCGGAGCATCTGTCCCCCAATGCCCTGCTGCCGGTCCTCAACGCACTGTATACAAGAGATGCGTTTCTACAAGAGGTAGAGGAATGGAGCTGAATACTCCCCTGACGGCCCTGCCCGGAGTGGGCCCCGCCCGGGCCAGGAGCCTGGAAAAGCTGGGCTTGAGGACGGTGGGGGATCTGCTGGGCTACTATCCCCGGGACTATGAGGACCGGACCAAGCGGTACGCCATCGCCCAGGCCCCGGCGGATACGCCGGTGTGCGTTTCCGCCATGGTGGCCGAGACGCCGCGGCTCTCCCGCATCCGAAAGGGACTGGAGCTGACCCGGGTAAAGGTGGTGGACGGCTCCGCCGCCATGACCCTTACCTTCTTCAATCAGAGCTACGTCAGAGATGCCCTGGTCCCCGGGCAGGAGTACATTTTCTACGGCCGGGTGGAGGGGGACCGGGGGGGCCGCCAGATGACCAACCCGGTGTTCGAGCGGGAGGACCGGGCCCGGTTTACCGGGCGCATCCTGCCGGTCTATCCCCTGACGGCGGGGGTGTCCAACAACCTGCTGGCCGGCCTGGCCCAGCGGGCGGTGGAGGAGTGCGCCTGCCAGGTGGCCGAGACCCTGCCCGCGGATCTACTGGAGGCCCATGACCTGGCCCCGGCGGAGTTCTCCTGCCGCAGTATCCACTTTCCCCAGGACTTTGACGCCCTGGCCCGGGCCAAACGGCGGCTGGTGTTTGAGGAGCTCTTCACCCTGTCCGCCGGCCTGGCCCTGTTGCGCCAGCGCCGCAGCGGGGGGGAGGGGCCAGCCTTTCCGGCCTGCGACCCGGCGGACTTTTATGCTCTGCTGCCCTTTGCGCCCACGGAGGCCCAGCGGCGGACCATCTCCGAGTGCGCCGCCGATCTGACCTCGGGACGGCCCATGAACCGGCTGGTCCAGGGGGACGTGGGCTCGGGCAAGACGGCGGTGGCCGCGGCCTGTGCCTGGATGGCCTTCCGCAGCGGCTGGCAGGCGGCCATGATGGCCCCCACTGAGATCCTGGCCGAGCAGCACTGCCGCTCCCTGTCGGCGCTGCTCGCCCCGGCTGGGATGCGGGTGGGACTGCTCACCGGCAGTATGCGGGCCGGAGAAAAAAAGAGGGTCTATGCCGCCCTGGAGGCGGGGGAGATCGACTTCGTGGTGGGGACCCACGCTTTGCTGTCCGGACCGGTGGCCTTCCGGCGGCTGGGCCTGGTGGTGGCCGACGAGCAGCACCGCTTCGGCGTGGAGCAGCGGGCGGCCTTGGCCGCCAAGGCGAACACGCCGGATTGCCCGCCCGAGGCGGGCCGCCGCCTGTGCGGCGAAGGCCGGGGGGATTCAGTTCCCCCGGCCGCAAATGGAATGGATGGGGTCCCTACAGCGGCATGCCGCTGTGGGGAAGTGGAGCAGCGGGCGGCCTTGGCCGCCAAGGGCGAGAAAAAGATTCGCCCCCATGTGCTGGTCATGTCGGCCACCCCCATCCCCCGCACCCTGGCCCTTATCATCTACGGGGACCTGGACGTGTCGGTCATCGACCAGCTTCCGCCGGGCCGCCTTCCGGTGAAAACGGTGCTGGTGGGGGAATCCAAACGGCAGCGGATGTACGGCTTCGTCCGCGAGCAGATCCGCCAGGGGCGGCAGGCCTACATCGTCTGCCCTGCCATCGAGACCGACCCGGAGAGCGCCGCCGCCGATCTGAAGCGGGTGGTGGAGTACGCAGAAGGGCTGCAAAAGCAGGTGTTCCCCGACCTGCGGGTGGGGCTGGTCCACGGCAGGATGAAAGCGAAGGACAAGGATGCGGCCATGGCCGCCTTCGCCCGGGGGGAGACCCATATCCTGGTGTCCACCACCGTCGTCGAGGTGGGGGTGGACGTGGCCAACGCCACGCTGATGATCGTGGAAAACGCCGACCGTTACGGCCTGAGCCAGCTCCACCAGCTCCGGGGCCGGGTGGGCCGGGGGGAGCACCAGTCCTGGTGCGTGCTGGTCAGCGACAACCGCAGCCCGGAGACCCGGGCCCGGCTCAAGGTGCTGGTGGACACCGCCGACGGCTTCCGGATCGCCGAGGAGGACCTGAAGCTCCGCGGGCCCGGCGACTTTTTCGGCCGCCGACAGCACGGCCTGCCCGCGCTGCGCATGGCCGACCTGAACACCGACACCCGGGTGCTCAAGGAGGCCCGGGACGCGGCGGCGGCGCTGCTCTCCGCCGACCCGGATCTGTCCCGTCCGGAGTACCGGCCTTTACTGGAGAAGGTGCGGCGGCTGTTCCAGGAAAATCCCGATATGTTCAATTGAGGGGAGACCGGATATGTACGAGTACAAATACGTAAACCTGCTGTCCGACGGCGTGGCCGCCGCCAAGTTCCAGGAGCACCGGGCGATCATCGACCAGCACGCCGCCCAGGGCTGGCGGTACGCCGGCTGTATCCCCACCCACATCAGCGGCAGCGGGGTGCTGTGCAACCTGGATCTGATTTTTGAACGGGAAAAGGAGGAATTCTGTCATGACTAAGTTGGAACGGGCCCGGGAGCTTCGGGCCGACACCGCCCGGCACTACAACTGCTGCCAGTCGGTGGTGCTGCCCTTCGCCGAGGAGCTGGGGCTGGACGAGGAGGCCGTTTTGAAGCTGGCCGAGCATTTTGGCTCCGGGATGCGGCGTGGCTCGGTGTGCGGGGCGGTGACCGGGGGGCTGATGGCCCTGGGCCTCATGGGAAAGAGCGGCAGTCAGGACGCGCAGGCCTTCCAGCGGGCTTTTCGGGAGGGGTCCCAGTATCTGGACTGCGCCGAACTGCTCAAATGCGCCAAAGAGCATGGGGAGGAGAAAAAGGAGCACTGCGACCGGATGGTGTTCCTGGCGGTGGAGCTGGTGGAGGAAATGCTGAAAAATTGAGGGAAAGGGCTTGACTGTAAAGTTGCTTTATCCTTTACAATGCCCTCAAAAGGAGGGATTCCATGACGGTCAAGGAATTGGAACAGGCTCTGGGCATGAGCCGGGCCAACATCCGGTTTTACGAAAAGGAGGGGCTGCTTTCTCCGCTCCGGCTGGAGAATGGTTACCGGGACTACACCCCGGACGACCTGGAGACCCTGCGGAAGATCAAACTGCTGCGGCAGCTCCAGGTCCCGGTGGAGGACATCCGGGCGCTCCAGCAGGGCGAAAAGGAACTGACCGCTCTTTTGGCGGCCCAGGAGGAGGACCTCCGGCGGCGGGCGTCGGATCTGGAGGCCGCCCGGACGCTGTGCCGCCGGATGGAGGCGGACCAGGTGAGTTACCGGGATCTGGACGCGGTCCGGTATCTGGAGGAGATGGAGCGGTTGGAGCGGGGCGGCGCCCGGTTCCAGAGCGTGGAGGCCGATGCCCTGCCCACGGTCAGCCATCCCTGGCGGCGGTTTTTTGCCCGTAGCCTGGACTTCGGACTGTGCCGCCTGCTGCTGAACGCCGTCCTGGCGCTGGGGTTTCGCTTCCAGGCGGGAGACGGACTGTTGTGGACGCTGCTGATGAGCTATCTGACCTGGGCGGTGCAGTTCGTGCTGGAGCCCCTGCTGCTGAGCACCTGGGGCTATACGCCGGGCAAGTGGGTCCTCGGTCTGACGGTCCGAAACGCCGAAGGCGGCAAGCTGCGCTTCTCGCAGGCTGCCGCCCGGCTGGCCGGGGTGTTTTGCCGCGGTGAGGGCTATGGCATCCCCCTCTACAATCTCTATCGCAATTACAAGTGCTACAGGGCCTGCGACGCCGGGGAGCCTCTGCCCTGGGAGGAAGAGCAGGCCTACACCATCCGGGACCTGCGGACGCTGCGCTGCCTGGGCCTTGCGGCAGCTTACGGGGCCGTGATGGGTTTGGGTGTGCTGGTCGGTCTGTATCTGTTGGTGCCGCCGGTGCGGGGCCCCCTGACGGTGGCGGGATTTGCCCGCAACTACAACGATGTGTATGGGCGGTATTTTGGAGAGGCGAGCTACCAACTGGACGTATCCGGGACCTGGCAGGAGAATGGGGCTGAAAATGCGATTGTTTTGGATTGGACCGGAGGCGGATCGCCCCCTGCGTTTGACTACACCCTGTCCGACGGCGTGCTGACTGCTGTTTCCTTTCAGGAGCGTGCGCCGGAGCTGCCGTTCGGCTCCGGCAGTCGGCCGGCTGCCACGGTGCTCGCGCTGCTGTGCGCCCGGTCGGAGGTGGGGCTGTTCAACTGGCGTCGGGCGGCCATGGAGGCGCTGGAGCAGATGGGGCCGGCCTATGAGGACTACAGCTTTACCTGCTATGGTCTGACGGTGACCAATCAGGCGGACTATACGGGCTACGAGACGGTGGGAGACTACCTGTGGCCTGTGGAGGGGGAGACGCAGACATTCCGGCAGACCTTTTCCGTCACCCTGGCGGAGTAGGTCAAATTGTAAATATTTTTTGAACCCTCTTGAAAAATCGTATCCTAAGTATTATGATAGCGTTAGCACTCTTGGATAATGAGTGCTAACGCTATGTTTATAAGGAGATTCATATATACGGAGGCGTGCACCATGGCAAAAAAACAATTCAAGGCGGAATCAAAGCGGCTGCTGGACCTGATGATCAACTCCATCTACACCCACAAGGAGATTTTCCTCCGGGAGGTCATCTCCAACGCCAGCGACGCGGTGGACAAGCTGGCCTACAAGGCCCTCACCGACGATCAGGTGGGTCTGGACCGGGGAGACTTCAAAATTACGCTGGTCCCTGACAAGGAGCAGCGTACCCTCACCATCTCCGACAACGGCATCGGCATGACCAAGGAGGAGCTGGAGGCCAACCTGGGCACCATCGCCCGCAGCGGCTCTCTCCAGTTCAAGCAGGAGCTGGCCCAGAAGGACGAGGGGGACAAGACCGACATCATCGGCCAGTTCGGCGTGGGCTTCTATTCCGCCTTCATGGTGGCCGACCGGGTGACGGTGGTCTCCAGGGCCTACGGCTCGGACGAGGCGTGGAAGTGGGAGTCCGCCGGGGCGGACGGCTACACCCTCACCGCCTGTGAAAAACCGACCGTGGGCACCGACATCACCCTGCACATCAAGGACAACACCGAGGACGACGACTACGACCCCTATCTGGAGACCTACCGGCTGGACGAGCTGGTGAAGAAATACTCCGACTATATCCACTATCCCATCGTCATGGAGATGGAGCACTCCCATCAGAAGCCCAAGCCGGAGGACGCGCCGGAGGACTACCGGCCCGAGTATGAGACTGTGAAGGAGTGGGAGACCCTCAACTCCATGGTGCCCCTGTGGCAGCGGCCCAAGAGCGAGCTGAAGGACGAGGACTACAACCAGTTCTACAAGGAGAAGTTCGGAGATTGGGAGGACCCCCTGGCGGTGATCCACACCTCCGCCGAGGGCATGGTGGAGTATAAGGCTCTGCTCTATCTTCCCGCCCGGGCCCCCTTTGACTTTTACACCCGGGAGTATCAGAAAGGCCTGCAGCTTTACTCCTCCGGCGTGCTCATCATGGACAAGTGCGCCGACCTGGTGCCCGACTGCTTCTCCTTCGTCCGGGGCGTGGTGGACTCCCCCGACTTCTCCCTGAATATCTCCCGGGAAATGCTCCAGCACACCCGGCAGCTCAAGGTCATCGCCGCCAACCTGGAGAAGAAGATCAAGGCCGAACTGCTGAAGCTCCAAAAGGACGACCGGGAGAAGTATGAGAAGTTCTGGTCCGCCTTCGGCCGCCAGATCAAGTACGGCGTGGTGGGGGACTACGGAGCCAAGAAGGACCTGCTGAGGGACCTGCTGCTGTTCTGGTCCTCCAGGGAGGGGAAGAACACCACCCTGGCCGAATACAAGGCGCGCATGGCCGAGGACCAGCCCTACGTCTACTACCTCTGCGCCGAGAGTGTGGAGAAGGCGGCCAAACTGCCCCAGGCCGAGCGCATTCTGGATCAGGGCTATGAGATCCTCTACCTCACGGACGAGGTGGATGAGTTCATCATGAATACTCTGGCCGAGCTGGACGGCAAGGCCTTCAAGAACGTCAACGACAACGACGCCCTGCCCGAGAGCGACGAGGAGAAGGCGGCCAGCGAGAAGAAGGCCGAGGAGAATAAGGATGTGCTGGACTTCGTCAAAGAGGCCCTGGGCGACCGGATCAAGGAGGCCCGGGTGTCCAAGATCCTGAAATCCGCCCCGGTGTGCATGACCTCCGACGGCCCGGTCACCCTGGAGATGGAGAAGTATTTCCAGCGGGTGGACCCCGAGCAGGCCAAATTTATGAAGGCCCAGCGGGTGCTGGAGCTCAATCCGGATTCCGGCGCCTTTGCCGCGCTCCGGGCCGCCCTGGACAGCGATAAGGAGCTGGCGGGCACATATGCCGAGATCCTGTACGACCAGGCGCTGCTCATTGCCGGCTTCCCTCTGGAGGACCCCTCCCGCTACACCGAGCTGGTGTGCAGTTTGATGAAGTGAACAAAAACAGGAGCGCCGCCCGAGGGCGGCGCTCCTGTTTTCGACAAAGGAGGGGACTATTTGGGGAAGATGGGGCCTGGGTCCTATAAACAAAACAAAAAATAGCTTCAAACGAAAGAATATGACACTTCGAAGTTTGGATAAGGTGACAATTGCGTGGACCGCCCCGGCGTGTTATACTCGGAGCAGATAAGGAGGTAATGCCAATTATGTTGATCGAAATGAAGTTTCATTCCGTCGCCGAGCTCCAGCGCCTGCAGGAGATCGCCTGCGACGTCAAGGAAGAGGTCTTCCTGCACTCCATGGACGACCGCATCCGTGTAGATGCCAAGTCTTTTATCGGACTGTTCACGCTGGACTTTACCCAGCCGGTAAAGGTGGTCACCGAGTCCCCCTATGTGATCCGCAAGCTGGAGATACTCAAGCGCAAGCAGGAACGGGCGCTGGCCTGAGGGCCGGCGCCTTTCTGGTTTTGCTGGAGATGAAAACGGGCGCCTCCCAGAAGGGGGCGCCCGTTTGGTCATTCTCCGTCGGGCAGGGGCAGGCGGCGGTGCTCCACCGGCCCCCATGCGGGCAGAGGCAGGCGCTGCATGGCCCCGAACACCCGGCTCTTCAGACCGGGGTACTGCCGGTCCAGGTCCCGGACCAGCTCCTTGATCTCCTGCCGCTTGGTGCAGCCGTTGGCGGGGCAGGGGTTATAGACCACCGGCAGGCCGGCCCTGGCCGCCGCGCCGCGGACCATGGCCTCCCCGCAGTAGAGCAAAGGCCGAATCTGGGTGATGCCCGTCCGGTCCAGGTAGGTTACCGGCTGAAAGCAGGAGATGCGGCCCTCATAGAACAGAGAGAGAAAAAAGGTCTCCACGGCGTCGTCGTAATGATGGCCCAGGGCGATCTTGGTGATGCCCCGCTCCTGGAGCGCGTTGTGGAGGGCGCCACGCCGCATTTTGGCGCACAGGGAGCAGGGGTTGCTCTCCTGGCGCAGGTCGAAGATGATGTGGTGGATTTCGGTGTGCAGCAGGGTGTAGGGCACATTCAGCCGGGCGCACAGGTCCGCCACCCGGGAGAAGTCGGCGCTCTCCCGGCCGTCGGCGTGGCCCATGTCCAAAGTAATGGCCTCCACCGTGAAGGGCTTGGGATAGAACTCCCGCAGCTTGGCCAGGGCCACCAGCAGCGTCAGGGAATCCTTTCCCCCGGAGACCCCAACGGCCACCCGGTCCCCGGACTGAATCATGTCGTAATCCTCCACACAGCGGCGGACGTGGCTCAAAACCTTGTTCATGGAGCACCTCAAAAAAGAAAAATGATATTTAGGAAATCAAAGATATCACGAGATAACAGGAGAAAAAACGAGATTGCGTTTTCTAAATAAAAAAAGTTTAAAAAAGCGGTTGACACCTTATAACTTGGGTATTATAATACAAAACGCTCCACCCGTAAAGAGTGGAGCGTCAATCATGTTTAGAGCAAAATAACATAGAAGATCAAACAAATTGGAGGTTACACCATGTCCACATTTATGGCCAACAAGGGCAACATCGTGCGCAAGTGGTACATTCTGGACGCCGCTGGCAAGCCCCTGGGCAAGACCGCCGCTACCGCCGCCGTCCTGCTCCGCGGCAAGCACAAGCCCGAGTATACGCCCCACGCCGACTGCGGCGACTTTGTCATCATTGTCAACGCCGAGAAGGCCGTGCTCACCGGCAAGAAGCTGGAGCAGAAGTATTACCGCACCCACTCCGGCTGGGTGGGCGGCCTGAAGGAGACCAAGTATCGCCTGCTGATGCAGGACAAGCCTGAGTTGGCCATGAAGCTGGCCGTCCGCGGCATGATGCCCCGCAACATCATCACCAAGGACTCCCTCACCCGCCTGAAGATCTACCGCGGCGCCGAGCACAATCACGCCGCCCAGAAGCCCGAAGCCTGGACTCAGGGTTAATTAAGGAGGAATTTCGAACATGTATAAGAGCAAGAAGCCCTATCATTACGGCACCGGCCGTCGGAAGTCCTCCGTGGCCCGCGTCCACCTGTTCCCCAACGGAACCGGCTCCATCACCATCAACGGCCGCGATATCGACGAGTATTTCGGCCTTGACACCCTGAAGATGGTGGTCCGTCAGCCTCTGAATACCACCGATACCAACGGCAAGGTGGACATCGTGGCCACTGTTGTGGGCGGCGGCGTCAGCGGCCAGGCCGGCGCCATCCGGCACGGCGTAGCCCGCGCTCTGCTCCAGATGAACGAGGAATTCCGCCCCGCGCTCAAGAGCGCCGGCTTCCTCACCCGCGACCCGCGTATGAAGGAGCGTAAGAAATACGGCCTCAAGGCCGCCCGTCGGGCTCCCCAGTTCAGCAAGCGCTGATTTGCCTGTCGCATTCGGAAAGCCGCCACAGACGTGGCGGCTTTCTTTCATCAGAGAGGAGAACACGGGATGCTGGAATACCGTTTTGACACCCAACTGCTCATCGAGGGGGAAAACCTCTCGGAGGACGACATTCACGACTATATCACGCAGAACATCCCCGGCGACTGCCTGCTGGCGGTGGGGGACGAGGACCTGATCAAGCTCCACTTTCACACCAACGAGCCCTGGAAGGTGCTGGAGTACGCCGCTTCGCTGGGGGATCTCTTCGATATCGTGGTAGAGAACATGGAGCGCCAGGAGAACGGACTGCAGGGCTGAAAATACATCGGAGGAGCGCCGCTCCTCCGATGTATTTTACTTATACCAGGGAATAGAGCACAAGCCCCGCCGCGCCGCAACCCGCCATGACCCAGATGGGGTTGGGCTTCCACCGGCGCAGGACGAACAGGGCGGCGGCAAAGAGGGCGACCGCCACAAAGTCCACGCCGGAGAGCAGACGGTTCCCCGCCAGCAGGGCCCGGAGCAGAATGGACAGGCCGGAGGAGGCAATGAGAGCCACCACGGCAGGCCGCAGGCCCTGGAGCACCCCCTTGATCAGACTCAGATTGCGGTATTTGTAGTAGAACCAGGCCAGGGTCAGGGCCACGATACAGGAGGGTAGGATACAGCCCAGAGTGGCGATCAGGGCGCCGGGGAGCCCAGCGATCTGAATGCCCACAAAGGTGGCCGAGTTCAGGGCGATGGGGCCGGGAGTCATCTGGGAGATGGTGATGATGTCGGTGAACTGGGAAATGGTGAGCCAGCCGTTTTGCTCCACCACCTGGTGCTGGATGAGGGGTAGGGCGGCATAGCCGCCGCCGAAGCTGAACAGACCGATCTGGAAAAAGCTCCAGAACAGGCGGAGCAGAGTCACGACACCGCCCCCTTTCTGCGGCTCCACAGGGTGTCGGCCGCCCCGATCAGGCCGCAGCAGAGGATAATAAGGACCACGCTGACCTCGGCGAACCAGGCCGCGCAGAACGCCGCCGCCAGGACCGCGGTGTAGAGCGCGCGCTTTTGCCGCAGGACGCCCCTTCCCATGGTGAGGACCACGTCGCAGATGACGGCAGCCACCCCCGCGTTCATGCCCCGCAGGACCAGACTGACGACGCGGTTGTCCCGGAAAGCCACGTAAAACAGGGAGATGACCGACAAAATGATCAGGGGGGGCAGGGCGGTGCCGCACACCGAGACCAGGGCCCCGGGTACGCCGGCCATCCGATAGCCCACCAGAATAGAGGTGTTGACCGCCATGGCCCCCGGCGAGGACTGGGCGATGGACACCAGGTCCAGCATCTCATCCTCGTCGATCCAGCCCAGACGGCGGACAAACCGCTCCTTCATCAGGGGGACGATGACGTAGCCGCCCCCGAAGGTGAAGGCGCTGAGCTGAAAGGTGGACAAAAACAATCTCCAGAAAGAAAAATTCGCCCGCTGCAAGGGTATCCCTCCTTTGGCTGATCTCAGTATACCACTTGTCAAACAATTATGGAAATACTATTATACGATAGAAAACATAGGGAAATTACGATGGAGGGAACAACGCGACCCGGGGGAGGGTCAAACCTTTGAGCGGCTGTCCCGGCGGCTCCACCTGACGGCGGCGGGAGAGCGCTTCCGCTCCTACGACTCCCACGTTGCCGTCCTCTTCGACGAGATGGAGAAGGACCTGCGGGACTGGGACAGTTTCGGAATCCTGCGCGTGGGGCCAGCATTACCGTTGGGAAGGATTGCTTCCCTCAGAAAGATTTACGTCACGCTTCAAGGTCTGACTGACGTCAAGCACAAAAGCTCCCCCGCATCGCTGCAAAAGCGTACCCACACAGCCTGCGGGTTTGAAGGGAAAACAGCTTTGTATTCGTCCCTTCTCTTGCGAAAGCACGAACAAGAACAGGCCCAGCCCGGGTTTGACCGGGTAGGGCCTGTTCTCTCTGTTTCGTGTTTTTCTTTCCCTGCGGAATGTGAGGCCGGTTCCGTTCCGCCTGACCGTGCTTACTGGTCCAGATGGGCCTTGAAGAAGGCGCCGCTGCGCTCCAGGCACTCCACCGCCTCAGGCATCATGCGCCCGTAGTGCATAAAGGCGTGGAGGACGCCGGGAACGATATCCACCTGAGTGGGCACATTGTAGAGCTTCATAAACGCCTCCAGGGTCTTGGTATTGTCCAGCAGGGGGTCCAGGTCACCGCAGCACATATAGACAGGGGGCATTCCGAAGGACAGGTCGTTGAGGAAGGCGGCGTAATAGGGGTTCTCCTGGTCTTCGGGGGTGGCATAATAGTTGATGTAGGCGGCCAGGTCGGAGCGGCGCATCCCGTCCAGCAGAGTGCCGTAGAGCCGGAAGGAACAGGAGTCCATCATACCGAACGCCCCATAGTACAGCAGCAGGGCCTTGACAAAAGCATTGCCGCCGGGGGTGTCCCGAAGGTAGAGGTTCAGCCCCAGAGCCAGATTAGCTCCGCCGGAGTCGCCGCCCAAGGCCATCTTGTCCGGGAGGATGCCGTACTCGGCACCGCGCTCTTGGAAGTAGCGCACCACCGCGGCGGCCTCGTACAGAGGGATGGGGAACTTGGCCTCAGGGGCCAGGTGGTAGTCCACACCGATGACACAGCAGCCGCTGGAAGCCATGACAGAGCGCATCATACGGTCATGGGTGTCGTTGCTTCCCACGGTGTAGCCGCCGCCGTGGATAAACACCACCGCATAGTGCTCCGGCTTGTCGTCGGGATAGTAGATCCTGGCGGGCACATCCCCTATGGGGCCGGGCACCATGACCTCCACGGTCTTGAACGCTTCGGGGCCGCCTTCGTTCCAGAAGCGGCGCTCCTGCACATACTTCACCCGAAGCTCATCCCAGGAACAGTTGGTGTCGAACGCATCGGCAGCGTGTGCGGCCTGATAATCGACCACCTTCCGCATACTCTCGCTGAGCAGGGGATAGGGATCGGGCTTGTTGCGCTCATAGTCGGGCTTGCGGTCAGGCATGAAGAATTCCATGATGAATACCTCCTTATTCTTTTACAGCAGCTATTTTGGGAGCCGCTTCAGCGCTCCGGCGGTGTACTTGCCAGGTGGTAGCGATCTGCCCGCGCAGCGCCAGGCACTCCGTTTTGACGATGCATACGGCGCTTACCGCTGATCCATAGCGGCCTTGAAGCGGAGCAGGGCCTCCTCCAGCACTTTCCGGGTGCAGGCCAGATTGATCCGCTCAAAGCCGTCCCCAGCTGTGCCGAAGATGTAGCCATCGTCCAGGAACAGCTGGGCCTTCTCCTGAAGAAACTTGGCCAGGGTCTCGCCGTCCATGCCAAAGCAGCGGCAGTCGAACCAGCACAGATAGGTGCCCTCCAGATCGGCCACCCACACCTCGGGGAAATGCTTCGCCATGAACTCCTTAAAATAGAGGTAGTTGCCCCAGATGTGCTCATTGAGCTGATCCACCCACTCGGCGCACTTCATATAACCGGCCTCCAGAGCCCGGAGGCCGAAGATGCTGTAGGTATAGCAGCCGGAGATGTTTACCTCGTTGTTCAGCTTATCGCGCAGCTCGGGGTTGGGGATGATGGCGTTGGCCACGCAAAGGCCCGCCAGGGAGAAGGTCTTGCTGGCGGCACAGCACATGACGCAGTTGTTGGCGTACTTCTCTCCCAGCGTGGGGTAGCTGACGTGCTTGTGACCGGGCATGATGATATCGAAGTGAATCTCGTCGCTGACCACCAGCACGTTGTGCTTCAGGCAGATATCGCCCATACGGCACAGCTCCTCTTCGCTCCACACCCGGCCCATCGGGTTATGGGGGGAGCACAGCAGGAACATCTTGCACTGCTTGGCTTTTTCCTCAAAGTCGTCAAAGTCCACCTCATAACGGCCTTCCACCAGACGGATGGGGCTCTCCACCACTTTGCGGCCGTTCAGGTTCACCGCCCGGTAGAAGGGGTAGTAAACAGGGGTCAGGAGCAGCACATTGTCCCCGGGCTGGGTGAAGGCTCGGACGGAGGCGTACAGCGTCTGGACCACACCGTTGGTCTGGATGATCCAGTCCTTCTGGATGTCCCAGCCGTGGCGGGTGGACAGCCAGTGCTTGACGGCGTCGGCGTACCGCTGGCCCCACCAGGTGTAGCCCCACATGCCAAACTCGGCGGTGCTCTTCAGCTCCTCGATGATCTCAGGCGGGGAGAGCAGTTCCATATCGGCCACGGATAGGGGGACCACACCCTGGGCGGGGTTGGGGCCGATGGCATCCCACTTGGCGGACTCCATGCCCACACGGGAGTGGGCGGTGTCGAACTCAAATTTCATTGCTGAATCGTTCCTTTCTCGGATCTTTTGCTTGGCAAGCAAGTGGGGAAACGCGGAGCAGCCGCATGGGGGCAGCTCCGCGTTAGGGGACGGGGATTACTTCGCAGAGGCGGAAGCGGAGCTGCGGTATTTCTTGATGAGGCGCTCAGCCAAGAAAGAGCACACCAAGCCCAGCACCATGGCGCAGCAGGCGGCGATAAATATTTTTTGGTAGCCGCTGGTGCCGGTGGGGTCAGCCTCCAGCCACTTACCGCACAGAGAGGTGTAGAAGGTGTCGGGCAGGAAGCCGATTAGAGAGGCGATGCCGATGACGCTGCCCACGACGTTCTTGGGGGTGCCGCTCTCGTCCACGGTGGCGTAGTACAGGGCGCGGAAGAAGTACACGGCCATGGAGGCGACGATGGTGAGGATCATCACGGGCCACAGTACGGCAGCGGAGGCGGGAACGAGGGTCATGCCCACGAAGCACACGATGCCCACGATGCCGGCCCCGATCATGGGCAGGCTGGAGTTCTTCAGCTTGGCAGCCAGCACGGCGGCGAGGGAGGCGGCAATCAATTGACAGATAATGGCCCGGTAGTTGGTGAAGGTGACGGCGATCTCGGTGGGCATGCCGCAGAATTTCTGGAGGTAGGGGGCATAGTAGCTGGAGGATGCGTACGTCATGGAGCCGCAGAAGATGAGGCCGGCCAGCACATAGGTGATGGGGAGCTTGAAGGCCACGCCCATGGCCTTGATGCTGTCGAGCAGGGAGTCGTTGGTGGCGTGCAGGTTGTTGAACTTGGGCATGAGCAGAGCCAGGGCGATGCCCACGGCGATCATGATGACGGATACCACGGCCACGATGGAGCCCATGGCTTTGGAACTGTCGGAGCGGAACAGGTTGAACAGACCCACGCAGATGGTGGTGACAATGAGACCCACCACGCCGCGCATGGCCTCCAGGCTGCCGAACATGCTGCCCTGCTCATCGGCGTCGGCCAGCAGGTTGACGCACTTGACGGAGGAGGACCAGAAGGTGAGCACGGTGGTGACCGCCCACAGCACGTGGATGAGCATAAGCATGGAGTAGCTGGGCCAGGTGGCCTCCCACAGGCCCAGGATGCCAGTGCTGATCATGGAGAAGACCAGCAGCTTCTTGGGGTTGAATTTGTCGGCGATCCAGCCGCCGGGCAGATACAGAATCACGTTGGCGATACCGTAAACATTGAGCAGCTTGCCGTAATCCGCGTCCCGGCCCACCAGGCCCATCGCCTCCTGGAGGGGGGTATAATAGGTGTACATGAGGTAGGGCAGCACGTAGATGGTGTTCATGGCCAGAACCAGCAGGATGAAGGTCAAAAACTTGGCGGTTTTGTTTTTCTTCATGACAGACTCCTCCAAAATTTTTTATTTTGTTTGATTGGGCCGAATTGCCGCGGGCTTTCGCTTCTGCTCTCTTACCCCCTCTGAAAGGCAATACCGAGTAAATGGCCAATATGAGCATGTTGGGCTCCGCCCCGGCGCACATGCCAGGTAGGCGGGCCACCGCCCATCCAAGGGCCTTCCTCAGCGGGGCAGCCGGCAAAAGGGGGATATTCCTCTTCGCGACGCAGATGTGAGCCGGTCAGATCAGGCCGTTGAAGGGCAGAGCCCAGGTCAGCAGCAAAAACAGGGTTGTAAGGACCCCCATGACGATGAGGAGCCAGCCGTAACGCCGGTCGATCTGGTACTCACGGGCCGCCCGCTCCCCCTGGGGCAGCACAAGCAGCTTGTCCCGGTAGGCGGACTCCTCCGGCGTCACCGGGCGGAGCTTGGAGCCAATGACCGCGAAGGCCAGGCTGAGATACAGCCCGATGAAGAAGGGGTCCAGAAAGTTGATCAAGATGCTGTGGAAGGGGCCTGCCCCGAAGCCCACCAGACACTTCGAGAGGATGAAGCCCAAGAAGCCCGCCGTCATGGACCACCGGGCTCCAGTGGCGGACAGCTTGCCAGACAGAATACTGCCCACACCGGGCACCAGCCAGGAGGCGGCGATGATGGTGGAGGCAAACCAGGAGATCACTCGCACGCCGCCCAGGCCCAGATAGGCCAGGATGAGGGAGACAATGCCTACCGCCAGCATAATGACACGGCTGGTGTGCAGCTGATGTTTCTCGTCCTTGAACGCTACGGGGAAAATGTCCGAGGTCACCGAGAAGCCCACCACCGACAGGAAGGTGGAGGCGGAGGAGAGCCCCGCGGCCATGATGCCGGCCAGCAGCAGGGTGCCCACCAGCTTGGGCATAACGTTGAACGCCGCCCAGATAAGCACCCGCTGGGGGTCTTCCAGATTGGGCGCCAGATTGATGACCGAGATGGACATGAGGTTTACATACAGCAGAAACACGGTGGTGCACACGGCGGCCACCGCACCGGCGCGGAAGATGACGTGCTCGTTTTTGGCCATCAGGTTGCGTCCTGCCTGCCAGGGAGAGACGCCTACAGTGATGAACCAGATGATGCCCATGGTGACGGCATACATCACCGCGCCGAACACGTCGGACGCTCCGGTGCCGGGGATGTTGCCATGATAATCCAACAGGCCTTCAGCGGCGGCGGGGTTATTCATCAGGTTCTCCAGCAGGCTGCCCAGACCTCCCTGGGCGTTGAAGATGTAGGGCCCGGCGATAATGGCGGCCACGATGAACACCATAAACATCATGGTATCGGTGATGATAACGCCCTTGGAGCCGGAATAGAAGGTAAACGCGGTAAAACAGGCCCACGCGATGAACAGGCATAGCTCGTAACTCAGCCCGGTGAGCTCCTGCATGAGGATACCCACGCCGGTGATGCAGGCCAGCAGGTAAGCGGTCAGCGAGATGATGGTAATGATGCCCGCGACACGGCGGATGCGGGGATCCTTGTAGCGGACACCGAAGTACTCGGGCATGGTGCCGCACTCAGACCGGCGGAGGTAGCGGCCGAAGAACAGCGGACCGAACACATAGCCGCAGGCGCACATGGAGTTGAGCAGCACCAGAGTGGTGATATTTCCGGTGTAGCAGAAGCCCTGATCCCCCATAAAGCCATTGACCGACAGCATGGAGGCAAACAGGGTTCCGGCGATGAGGATGGTCGGGGCGTTGCGGCCGCTGACGTAATAGTCGTCGATATCCTTGACCTTACGTCCCGCCAACAGGCCCACGACCAGGTAGACTACGATGCTGACGATGACGCCGAGGAAGAAGACGTTCATGCGCCGCCTCCGTTCCGCTCCCCTTTGTCCTCAGAAGTCCACTTTTTTTCCTCCCACCGCAGATAGATGTTCATGAAAATTCCGGACAAAACCAGGAAGCCGCCAATGAGGATGGAGTAGAGGATCTCTCCCACTTGATCGAGCTCCTTTCTGTGAGGGAGGGCGCCAGTGGAAGGCGCCCTCCGGGTCAGATTGTTGGACAGGCTTTTACAGGCCCATGCGGGAGGAGATGACCATTTTCTGAACCTCAGAGGTTCCCTCGTAGATCTCGGTGATCTTGGCATCCCGCATCATGCGCTCTACGGGGTAGTCCCGGGTATAGCCATAGCCTCCGAAGAGCTGTACCGCCCGCCAGGTCACCTCACGGGCAGTCTCGGAGGCGAACAGCTTGGCCATGGCCGCCTCGGAGGAATAGGGCTCCCCGGCGTCCTTGATGGCGGCCGCCCGGTAGACCAGCATCCGGGCAGCGTCCACCCGGGTTTGCATCTCTGCCAACATAAACTGAGTGTTCTGGAACTTGGAGATGGGTCGGCCGAACTGGACCCGATCCTTGACGTACTTCACCGTCTCGTCGATGGCACCCTGGGCGATGCCCAATGCCTGAGCGGCGATGCCGATGCGCCCACCGTCCAGGGTCATCATGGCAATCTGGAAGCCCTTGTTGAGCTCGCCCAGCAGGTTCTCCTTGGGCACTTTCACGTCCTCGAACACCAGCTCGCAGGTGGAGGAGGCGCGGATGCCCATTTTCTTCTCGTGACTGCCGAAGCTGAAGCCCTCCATGCCCTTCTCCAGGAGGAAGGCGGAGATGCCCTTGTTGCCCGCGGCCTTGTCGGTCATGGCGAACACCACGTATACGTCGGCCACCTCGCCATTGGTGATGAAGACCTTGGAGCCGTTGAGCAGCCAGTGATCCCCTTTGTCCTCCGCGGTAGTACGCTGCATGGCGGCGTCGGTGCCGGCGTTGGGCTCGGTGAGGCCGAAGGCGCCCAGCTTTTCGCCGGTGGCCAGGTCGGGCAGGTATTTTTCCTTCTGCTCCTGGGTGCCGAAGTGCTCAATGGGCCAGCAGCACAGGGAGGTGTGGGCGGAAATGGTGACACCGGTGCTGGCGCAGGCCTTGGAGATCTCCTCCACCGCCATGACGTATTCCAGGGTGCCCATACCCACACCGCCGAACTCCTCGGCGACAGGAATGCCCAGAAGGCCGATCTCGCCCATCTTGGGGATCAGCTCGAAGGGGAAGCGCTCCTGCTCGTCCAGCTCGGCGGCGATGGGACGCAGCTCCTTGTCAACGAACTCCCGGAACATGGTCTGCATGAGCTGCTGCTCGTCGTTCCATTTAAATTCCACGGAAAAACTCTCCTTTACGAATGACTTTTCGGGGCTTGGGGCTCAGCGGTACTTCTTGAGCACTTGGCGGGCGGCGATGACGGTCTGGATCTCGCCGGTGCCGCCGGAGATGCGGGTGATGCGCAGGTCGCGGTAGATGCGGCTGACCCGGCTGCCGCAGAAGCCGATGCCGCCCAGGATCTGGAGGGCGTGATCCACCACGATGTTGGCGCTCTCGGAGCAGAACTGCTTGGCGATGGAGGCCTCCGCCCGGGTGAGCATCCCATTGTCCTTGTTCCAGGCGTAGTGGAGCAGCATATTGCGCATGGCCTCGATGCGCATGGTCATCTCCATGATGTGGTTTTGAATGAGCTGGAGCCGGCCGATCTCCTGGCCCTTGACGATCCGCTGGTTGGCGTAGCGGCAGGCGTCCTCATAGGCGCACAGGGCCTGGCCGTAAGCGTTGAAGGCATCGATCAGCCGCTCATAGTCGAAGCCCTTGCTGGTGGCCATCAGGCCGTTGCCCTCGAAGGAGAACATGTCGGACTCGTCGATCTCCACCTCATCGAACCAGATGTCGTTGACGTTCTCCATGTGGATGCCCATCTTTTCCATGGGCTCCTTCTTGCAGTTGGGTACGTTTGTGGGCACGAACCAAAGGGTGAGCTGCTCGGGGTTCTCCGCGTTTTTGGCCAGGGTGAGACAGTAGTCGCTGTCCTGGGCGCCGGAGATGAAGTGCTTGTGACCGTTGATATACACCTTGCCGTTGCGGCGGGTGTAGGTGGTGGAGATGGTGGCGGGGGACAGATCGGTACCCGCATTCGGCTCGGAGAAGCCCTGGGCGAAGGCGGGCTTGCCCTCAAAGAACATGGGCATGAATTTGTCAATCTGCTCCTTGGTGCCATTTTCCAGCAGGGCGTCGGCCTTCACGTGATCCCAGAAGAGATAGATGGGCCCGCCGCAGCGCCCCAGCGCCTCCATCACCAGGAACATGGTGATGGCCCCTTCACCGTCGCCGCCCGCTTCCTCGGGCAGGAACATACTGAACAAGCCCAGCTCGTCCAGCAGATCCCACCACTTCTTGGGGTGCTTGTGCTCCCGGTCGCAGTCCTGAAAGTAGGTCTCCAGGTTTTCCCGGGTCATTGCCTCTTCGATGGCCTGTACCATCAGCTCCTGTTCCTCAGTCGGCTTGAAATCCATACTTGCGTTCCTCCATAAATTCAGTTATTTTGGCGGCCCGTTCCGCTCAAAAGCGGAGAGCCCATCCCAACAGGATTCAGCGGCCCTTCCACTGGGGCGGGCGCTTCTCCAGAAAAGCCTGGGGGCCCTCCTTGGCGTCTTCGGTGCCCTCCACGTACTTCCAGGCCATGTAGCGGCACACCCGCATCCCGTCTTCCACAGAGGTATGGGGGGCCATGTGGAGGATCTGCTTGGCCAGCCGCATGGGGATGGGGGCGTTGGCAGCCATCCGCTTGGCCAGCTCCATCGCCTTGTCCATCACCTGCTCCTTGGGAACCACATGGTTGACCAGCCCCACCTCATAGGCCCGTTGGGCGTTGATGAGGTTGCCGGTGAGGCACATCTCGGAGGCGATCTTGGCAGGGATAAGCTTGGGAAGGCGAACCAGGCCGCCGCTGGTGGCCAACAGACCCACCTTCACCTCGGTAAGGCCGAAGCGCGCGTGGTCGGCGGCCACAATCACGTCGCAGGCCAGGGCAATCTCCAGTCCCCCGGCTACCGCCGTACCATTGCAGGCGCACACAATGGGCTTGGGGCACAGCCGCTCGGTGATGCCGGCAAAGCCGTGCTCCGTCTCGGTAAGACACTCACCATTTTCTCCCAGTGCGGCCAGATCCTCCCCGGCGCAGAAGCTGCGCTCCCCGGCGCCGGTAATGAGGAGGGCGCCCACGGCGGGATCCTTTTCGGCGTGATTGAAGATAGCTTCCAGCTCGTTGGCGGTGTCGGGGTCGATGGCGTTGCGCCGCTCCTCCCGGTTGAGGGTGACGATCAGCACGCCGTCCCGCAGTTCAGTCAGAACGTTCTTTTTGATCTCCATAGTGGTTCACCTCATATTTGAAATCATTGTGCAGTGGATACTCAGATCTCCGCGGCAACCCGCAGCCAGGGGTTCGTTTGCCGCTCCCGCTCCAGAGTGGAGTCCTCCTCGTGGCCCGGCAGCACCCGGAGATTCCCCTCCAGTGCTGCCAGACGGGCCAGCGAGGAGGCCATCTGCTCGTCATCGCCCCCCGCAAAGTCGGTACGGCCGATCTCTCCGCGAAACAGGGTGTCCCCGGTAAACAGTGCGTCCCCTGTCAGGAAGGTGACGGAGCCGGGTGTGTGCCCCGGGGTGTGGAGCGCCTGGATGGACAGTCCTGCCAGGTGGAGGCGCTGCCCGTCCTCCAAAGGCCGCAGGTTGGAGAAGGCCGCTACAGTGGGGTAGACCCGGCCCATGTCCCGCTCGGTCAGGGCCTGGGGCACGTCCAGGGGGTGGCACCAGACAGGCAGCTCCGGCCACCGCGCCTGCAGGCCGGGCACCGCCAGAATGTGGTCATAGTGCCCGTGGGTGAGCAGGACGGCCTCCGGAATGAGCCCCAGGCCATCCAGCAGCCGGAGCAGTCCGGGAGCATCGTCCGCCGGGTCGATAAGTACCGCGATCCCAGGCTTGCCGCCCCACACCACATAGCAGTTGGTAAAGAACTCCCCGGCCACCACGCGCCGTATCTCCATCAGGCATCGCTCCTTTTTCCAAGAGGTCAGATTAGGCTGGCGCCGACCACGCCATCCGCATACAGTTGGTCGATCTCCGCTTGGGAGTAGCCCAGCTCCCTCAAGACCTGGGTGGTGTCCTCCCCCAGCAGGGGAGCGCCCCGGCGGATGGGGATGGTCTCGTTGTCAAAGCGGATGGGGTTGGAATAGAAGCGCATCAGGCCGATCTTTTTTTGATCCACCAACTGGGTGAGCCCCGTCTGATTGGCATGGTCGGAGGTGTACGCCTCGATAAAGGAGAGCACCGCCGAGGCGGGTACATCCACGGCCAGCAGCCGGGCTTCGATCTCCGCCCGGCGCAGAAGGACGGTGGCGGAGGTGACGGCCTCTACCAGATGATCCTTGTGGGCCACCCGGGAGGCGTTATCCTTGAAGCGGGGATCGTCCATCCACTCGGGATGATCCAGCGCTCCGCATAGGGCCCGCCACCGCGCTTCGGTGTCGGCGATGATGACACACCAGCCGTCCCTGGCCTCAAACATCCCATAGGGGGAGGTGAAGCGGTCATGGTCGCCGAAGCGAGCCTGAGCCTGGCCGTGGAGGCTGAAGTCCATAATGGTCTCCTCACAGGCCTGCATCCCCACGTCCATCATGGACATGTCGATGCGGCAGCCCTGCCCGGTGCGGCGAGCGTCGATGAGAGCCATGAGCACCGCGTTGAGTCCGTACAGGCCGGTGATGGTGTCGCCGATGCAGTTGCCCGCCTTCATGGGGGGGCCCTCCGGATCGCCGTTGGAGGCGGCAAAGCCGCTGCGGGCCTCCGCGATGGCATCGTAGCAGGGCAGCTTCCTCAGCGGGCCGGAGGCTCCAAAGCCGCTGAGGGAGATGAATACCAGCCTGGGGTTGAGTTCCTTTAGCTTTTCATAGCCCAACCCCAGCCGGTCGATGGAGCCGCTTTTAAAATTCTCGATGACCACATCGGCCTGCTTGGCCATCTCATAGATCACAGCCTTGCCCTCCGGGGCGGCAAGGTTCATTTCCACACTTTTTTTATTCTTATTGTAAGATACAAACATGGTGCCTAAATCGTTGAGGAAGGGATCCCATGCCCGGCACTGATCGCCGCCGCCCGCCCGCTCGATTTTCCACACTTCGGCCCCCATATCGGCCAACTGCCAAGCGGTGAAAGGCCCGGCCAGCGCGATGGTGAAGTCCAGTACTTTCATGCCCTCGAGAGGGAGTCTTCTTTTCATAGGTCAACACTCCTTTCCCAGCGATGTTCAGACCACACCCTGCCGGCGCAGATCCGCGATCTCTGGTTCCTCCATCCCCAGCTCCGCCAGCACTGGATCGGTATGGGCGCCCAGGGCGGGGGCGGGGGCCGCCGCGTCGTCATCCTGGTCATCCCGGAGAAATTTGGCAGGCTTGCCCAACTGCTTCACCCGGCCCCAAACAGGGTCGTCTACCTCAATAATCATGCTCCGGGCGGCCACCTGCTCGTCGTCCATCAGTTCCCGGACGGTATTGCAAGGCCCTCCGGGCACCATGGCCTCCCGGCAGATGCGATCCGCCTCCTCAATGGTGATGGTGCGGAAGTAGTCCCGCAACTGTTCGTCCAGCTCACCGAAGTAGTGCTTCATGGATCGGGCCGGATCGTGGGCATAGACAGTGCCCTCACCCCAGTCATCCCGCCCGGCTCCGGCGGCAAAGGCCAGCCACTGAGCGTCGCTGCCGATGCTCAGAGCGAACCAGCCGTTTTTGCACTGGAAGGTATCGGTGGGGTTGGTGGTGGGGAAGCCGTTTCCGATGCGCTTGGGCAGGACATTCAGCCCCTGGAGGCCCTGAACATAGGTGTCGTCGATGGAGCAGATGGCCTGCCAGCAGGACACAGACACCTTCCGGCCCTGCCCGCTGTCCTGAGCGTCCAGCCAGGCGGCCATCATCCCGGCGGTGAGGTGCCAGGCCCCGTAATAATAAGAGAGCGGAGAGCCGATGCGGGTGGGCTTGTCCGGCAGGCCGGTCTTCTCAAGCAGCCCGGTGCGGGCCATGACGATCAGATCATAGTCCGGAAGATCCTTCCAGGGGCCTTCCTCTCCGAAGGGAGTGAGCACGCCGTAGATCAGCTTGGGGTTTACCGCTCTGAGCCGCTCATAGCCCAGTCCCAGCGCTGCCAGCCGTGACTCCGGCACATTGGCCACGAGCATGTCGCAGGTGGGGATAAGCCGCCGCAGGATCTCCTGCCCGGCGTTCCGGGTGAGATCCAGTGCCACGCTCCTCTTGCTTCGGTTATAATAGCTCTGGTAAAGCCCCTCGGGCTCGTCCGCCCCCGTGGTGCCCCGGCGGCGGATGGAATCGCCCCGACCGGGCGGCTCGATTTTCAGCACCTCGGCCCCGTAGTCGGCGAACAGACTGCCCGGATAGGGGTTGCCGTCAGTCAGGTCCAGTATCCTCAGTGAAGCCAGTGGTTTCATAGCATTAGGCCGCTCCTTTCTCTGTTCCGATCCATCCGGTGACGGCATTGGCTTCCCCCAATAACTTTCACGCTAAAACAACAAACCGAACCGGATATATCCGCTTGGAAATTGTAAATTACTCTACTTTAACGTGCAATTACAAGATAGCAAATCAAGGGTAAATTCGCAAGCATCAATGTTGCCAAATTTTTAACATCAAAATTGTAGAACCCCCCAAAAATGGAGGGGCGGCAAACAAGTGAAAATATATATAAAATTACGTTTTTTTAATTAATACACAATAATATTGATATTTTATTGAAAATAGTAGAAAAACTGCTTTTAAATCCGGCGCTGGGGTTCTCCTATTTTTCTGTTGACAGCCCAAATGATTTAGCCTAAGATAAAGGCGGATTGTGCAAAAACAAGCCGAGCGCGTCTACTTTAACGAAAAACCAGACCGGGAAGTTTGCTTTTTCATCCATTGGAATACTCCTGTACGGCAGTTTGGGTCTGGGAAAACGTAGAAGGAAGGTTGGTAGGATGAAGATCATTGTGTGTTGTAAGGTCGTTCCCAACGAGGAGGAAATCCAGGTGCTGTCCAGCCGGGAGCTGAATTTTGCCGGAACGCCCTGGAAGATCAGCCAGTATGATTTGAACGCGCTGGAGAGCGGCAAGCAACTGGCGGCAGGCGGCGGTTCCCTGACGGCCCTGAGCATTGGCAGTGAAGCGGCCCTGGGCTCCAGCAAGATCCAGAAGGATATCCTCTCCCGGGGGGCGGACGAGCTGAAGCTGGTCATGGATGACGGCAAGCCCTTCCAGGACTCCCTCCAGACCGCCAAAGCCATCGCGGAGGCGGTGGGAACCATCGGACAGTATGATCTGGTGCTGTGCGGCATGGGTTCCAGCGACCTGTACTTCCAGGAGGTGGGGGTGCAGGTGGGTGAGCTGCTGGGCGTGCCTGCCCTGAACAATATCACTGGCATCAAGCCCGCCGGAGAGGGCGTCCTTGAGGTAGAGCGCACCTTGGAGGACGAGGTGGAGGTGCTGGAGGTTCCCCTGCCGGCGGTGCTCAGTGTATCCTCCGAGATTAATACCCCCTCTGTACCCGCCATGCGGGATATCATGCGGGCGGGTAAGAAGCCCGTGGACAAGCTGGACTGCCAAGGAGGCGGCGAGCCCTCCCTGCGCATCTTGCAGCAGTTGGCACCCCAACAGCAGGAGCGCCGCAAAGAGTTGGTGGAGGGCGACGGCGAGGAGGCCGTGGATGCCCTGGTTCGGTTCCTGAAAAAAGAGGGCTTTTGATAGAAAGGGAGGTTAGGAAATCATGTCGATGCAGACGATATTCGTGATGAGCGATGAGGCTTCCGCCCTGTCAGAGCTGTGTGCCGGTGCGGGGGCTGTGGCAGCGCGGGTTACCGCCATTTTGTTTGGCAGTGAGGCCGAGGCGGCAGGTGCCGCCGGGTGCGGTGCGGATCGCCTACTCTATTGCCAGCCCTCCGACGGAGCCGTGCCGGAGGACTATGCCGCCGCTGTCGCCCAGGAGGTGAAAAAGGAGGCCTCCGCTCTGGTCATCGTCAACAACACCATCCGTGGCCGCTGCCTGGCGGGTAAGCTGGGCGTCTTGCTGGACACCGCGGTGCTCACCGGCGTCAACGCCCTGGAGCGATCCGGCGAGGAGCTGGTCTGCTGCCGCATGGTGTACGGCGGTATGGCTCAGCGCAGTGAGGTATTCACCAAGCCCTACGGTGTGCTCACGGTGGGCGGCGGTGTATTCGAGGCCGCCGCGGAGCCGGCGCAGGCCGCTGTCGCCCCCTTCGAGGGGCTCCCCCAAGGCGGCTTGAAGCGCATCGCCTGTACGCCGAAGAAGGAGGGCGGCGTGGATCTGGTGGCGGCCAAGCGCATTGTGGACGTTGGCCGGGGCCTGGCGCAGGAGGCGGATCTGGAGCTGTGCCGGAAGCTGGCTGCTGCGCTGGGCGCGGAGGTTGGCTGTTCCCGTCCAGTGGCGGAGAACAACAAATGGCTCCCCAAGTCCAACTATATGGGCATCACCGGCGTCCAGGTCAAGCCCGAGCTCATCGTGGCTCTGGGCGTGTCCGGGCAGATTCAGCACATTGGCGGCATTAACAAGTCCCGGGTGATCGTGGCAGTGAACAAGGATAAGTCCGCGCCGATCTTCAAAAACGCCGATTTCGGCGTAGTGGGCGATTTGTATAAGGTGGTTCCTGCATTGATCGAAAAGCTTTCCTGAGGAGTCGGCGGGATAGATACAGAAGTCCCCAAGACTGCGGCCTGGCAGATGCGCCCATGGACGGGACCGGTGGCGATGGTGTGGCCGCTCCCGGATGATTTTCCGGGGAATCGAGGAAAGGACGACCGGCTCTGGCCTCAGCGGTATAAAAGGTGGGTTTGCTATGACGGATATGGTGGGTAGCCGCACCCTGCGCAGCCAGTGGGATGAGACTGTACGCTGCTATGGGCGGGCGCCCTTTTTGGAATATATCTCCGTGGACGACCAGGTAACGGTATGGACCTATGAGGAGATGGATCGCAAGGTGAAGCAGGCGGCCAACTTTTTCCTGGAGCTGGGGGTGGCCCGGCAGGAGCTGGTGGCCCTGCACTTGCACAACACGCCGGAGTATTTGACCTGCTGGCTGGCGCTGGCCCAGATCGGGGCGGTGTCGGTGCCGCTGAATGAACACTACCAGCAGCCGGAGGTTCGCCACATCCTGGAGCAGTGCGGCATCCGGCGGGTGATCACGGAACCCTGTGCTCTGCCGCTGTACCTGGAGTCCGCTTCGCGCCCCATGGCGGAGCAATTGATCTCCATCCGGGGCGGAGAGGCGCTGCCGGAGGGGGTGATCTCACTGGAGGCTGGGATGGCCCGCCAGGAGCCGTATCTTCGGGAGGTTCGGCCGGTGACGGGCGACGAGTTGGCCGTGATTCTGTTCACCAGCGGCACCACCCGTCACCCCAAGGGGGCCATGTACACCCATTGCAATGTGGTCTACGGCGGGCTGATCCATGTGATGCAGATGGGGATGGAACACGGAGATCGGTTCCTCAGCTCTATGCCCTGCTATCACATGGATTTCCAGGAGATGGCGGCCATGCCGGTCATCTGCACCGGAAGCACCCTGTTGATGGTGGAGCATTATAGCGCCCGCCGTTTCTGGGGGCAGGTCTGCCGTTATCGGGCGCAGTTTACCGACACCATGTCCGTGATGAACCGCACCATGCTGATGCAGGCAGTTCAACCCTGGGAGAAAGATCACAGCCTGAAACAGATCTATTTTTCCATGGGCCTGAGCGACGAGGAGAAGGAGCGGTTCGAGGAGCGGTTTCGGGTGAGCCTGCTCAACTCCTATGGCATGACCGAGACGGTATCCGGAGTGACCTGCGCGCCGCTGACAGGGGAGAAGCGCTGGCCGTCGGTAGGCAGAGCCGCGCCATCCTACTGCATCAAGATTGTAGACGAGAGCGGCCAGGAGCTGGCCCCCGGCCAGGTGGGAGAGATTTGCGTCCACGGAGTCCCCGGGCGCTCGCTGGTGCTGGGATATTACAAGGACGAGGAGGCGACCGCCCGACTCATTGATCCCGACGGCTGGCTCCACTCCGGGGATCGGGGCTATCTGGACGAAGATGGCTGGCTTTACTTTATCGGCCGTTCCAGCGATATGATCAAACGGTCAGGGGAAAACGTGAGCAGCCTGGAGGTGGAGTGTGTGCTCACCTCCCATTCGGATATTGCTGATGCGGCGGTGATCGGAGTGCCTGACCCCATCCGGGATCAGGCGGTCAAGGCTTTCGTTCAGCTCCGGCCAGGCAGCGTACTGACCAAAGATGAGATTACAGAGTACTGCACGCCGCGGCTGGCCAAATTCAAACGTCCCACGATCATAGAATTTGTGGATGACTTCCCCAGGACTGCCACCGGAAAGATCAAAAAGAGTCATCTTCGCTGATATGACATAAAAAGACCGCCTGAACATGATGTTCAGGCGGTCTTTTGGCCGGTCAAAAACTAATGTAACTGGGAATATCCGGGGGAAGTACCACGCTGCTGCAAGACTCGCCCCGGAGCTGGCGCAGCAACAAGGCAGTGCACTCCTTCCCGCCCCGCACGAAGTTGGAGCGGCTGGTGAGGATCTGCGTGTCCGTCACCACAGGAGGCTCCGCGTCGGACAGAGTGGCGATTTTCAGCCCCCTGCCCTTTCCGCTCAAGGCGGCGTTTAGGTGGTTTACCATGACGCTCCAGCAACAAACTACGGCATCCCCAGGCTGAAAGTCGGCAATGCGCGGCAGGATCTCCTGGGCCAGGTGCTGGCTGCATATCCGGTTCAGGTCGGAGTGGCGGTCGCTCGTGCACACGCAGGTGTTGGAAGGCAGGAGAGACACGGAAAACTCCACTCCTGGGTAGAGCTCCGCCGCACGGCGCAGACCCTGCTCCCGGTACCCCTCCTGGAGGCTCTGAACGTCGGGCCTCCAATACAAAATGCGCCGGGCCCCCTCTCCAAACAAGCGGCAGGCTACCTCGAAGGCGCCCCGCTCATAGTCAAAGCTCACAGAGACCAGCTCCGGTTCCTCCGGGCAACAGTCGCAGGCCACAAAGGGCAGGGTGTTGTCGATGATCATCTGGCGGCAGTGCTCTTCCGGAGGGTATCCGTCGGAGGAGATATAGATGATGCCGTCGGTGCGCCGTTGCAGAACGCTCTCCAGAAAGTCGGGATACGGAGGGCTGCTGGTGCTGAAATCGAACAGCATGATCCAGTAGCCCTCGGCCTGAAGGCTTTCCCGGATGCCTTGGAGCAGTCCGCTGAAACGGGTGTTGGTCAGGGCCTTTTCCATGGCGACGCTGACGCAGTGGGTGCTGTTGTTGCGCAAGGAGCGGGCGGCGCTGTTGGGGACATATTGCAGCCGCTTGGCTGCGTCCAGCACCGCCTTGCGGGTCGCCGGAGATATCTTCTGGGTGGTGTTCCCGCTGAGGATATAGGACACGGTGGTATGGGAAACGCCGACTTCCGCGGCAATGTCTTTGATGGTGGGTCTAGCTCTCACTCAAGGGTTCCCCTTTCTACCAGCTGCTGAAGGGGATGTGTGCGGACAGCGCTGGGACATTACGCTATTTTTATAATATTACAAGAAAAAAGTTCGCCTGTCAATGGAAGAACGCTGATATTTGGTGTTATACAGGTGCTATCGGTGCTATTTGCCACCGTCACTTTTGGGCCGGGAAGGCTCACTTTCCGGCTCTCAGCCTGTCGAAAAGCCCGGATTCTCGACTTGAGAATCCGGGCTTTTCGACAGACTGAGAGCCGGGCCCCGTTGTAACGGAGCCCGGCTTCGGCACGGCGCTTTAGAAATACTGCTTCACGCCCTCGGTAGCCAGAGAGGCGTCGGCGCTGATGGTGACCACGAACTTGATGTTGTTGTCCTCACCGAACTTGGCCAGCCAGTTGAGGAAGTCCTCCACCTGACGGTCGCTGGCGTCGCTGGGGATGATTTTGGTCAGGCTGTCGATGAAGATGTGGGTGATATCGTAATTTCCCGCGTACAGGCCGCTGATGAAGCCCTTCAGAAAATCGTAATTGTGCATGGCGAACTCGCCGGAGTTCACCAGGCGGATCTTATAGTGGATGTCATACGTCATTTTGGGGCCGCGTTCAATGCACACCACATTTCCGCTGGCATCCTTGGCCGCCGTATTGATGAGATCGATCATCTGCTTGGTCTTACCGGTGCCCTTGACCCCCATGATCACTCGAAGCATCATAAATCACTCCTTACTTTGTACGCCGGGCTCTCCCGGCCTGTGAAAACCGCGGGGCGATTTCCTTGTCACTATGTTACCATTTCCACAATGGGATTGCAACCAATTTGCGCAAATTCACGGAAAGTTCATGAGGAACTTTCCAACGTCACAGCCGCTGCTCCAGCTCGGCCCGCAGCGCCTCGTATCCAGGCTTGCCCAGAAGCGCGAACATGTTCTTCTTGTAAGCCTCCACGCCGGGCTGGTCGAAGGGGTTGACCCCCAGCAGATAGCCAGATACGCCGCAGGCGAACTCGAAGAAGTAAATGAGCGCGCCGATGCTGGCCTCGTCCCGGCCCCCGGCCTCCAGCACCAGGTTGGGCACGCTGCCGTCCACGTGAGCCAGCAGGGTGCCGCGCATGGCCTGCTCGGCCACAAAATCCAGGCTCTTGCCCGACAGGAAGTTGAGCCCGTCCACATTGTCCGGGTCGTGGGGGATGGCGACGCTCCGGCGGCTGTGGGAGAAGCGCACCACCGTCTCCAGCAGGATGCGCTGGCCCTGCTGGATATACTGGCCCATGGAGTGCAGGTCGGCGGTGAATTCCACGCTGGCGGGGAAGAGGCCCTTGTGCTCCTTGCCCTCGCTCTCACCGTAGAGCTGCTTCCACCACTCGGCAAAAAAGCGGAAGGAGGGCTCGTAGCCCACCAGCAGCTCCACCGCCTTGCCGGCGTCATACAGGGCGTTGCGGGCGGCGGCATACTGCCAGGCCAGGTTGTCCCGGCCGGGGACTGCCAGAGCCTCCATCACCTCCCGGGCGCCGGAGAGCAGCCGGTCCACGTCGATGCCTGCGGCGGCGATGGGCAGCAGCCCCACGGCGGTGAGGACGGAGTAGCGCCCGCCCACCGCGTCGGGCACCACGAATTCCTCGTAGCCCTCGGCGTCGGCCAGCCCCTTCAGAGCTCCCTTGCGGGCGTCGGTGGTGGCGTAGATGCGCCCGCGGGCCCCCGCCTTGCCGTATTTCTCCTCCAGCAGGGCCTTAAAGATACGGAAGGCCACGGCCGGCTCGGTGGTGGTGCCCGACTTGGAGATGACGTTCACCGAGAAGTCCTTGCCGTCCAGGTAGTCGATGATGCCGGCCAGCTCGTCGGAGGACAGGCCGTTGCCGGCAAAGAAGATCTCCGGCCGGCCCCGGACCAGACGGCGGTCGGCGGAGCTCATGAGCTCAATGACCGCCCGGGCCCCCAGGTAGGACCCGCCGATGCCGATGACCACCAGCACGTCGGAGTCGGAGCGGATCTTCTCCGCCGCCGCCTTTATCCTAACCAGTTCGGCTGAATCGTAGTCCCTGGGAAGCGTGACCCAGCCGGTAAAATCTCCGCCGGGGCCGTTGCCCTCCAGCACCTGACGGTGGGCCTGCTCCAGTGCGGGCAGGCGGCGGTCCAGCCAGTCCTGGGGCAGAAAGCCCTGGGCGTTGGAAAGGTCCAGTTTTAACATATGTCGAACCTCCTTGTATTACTTGTCCATGCTGCTAGTATACACGATAAAGGGCGAATTTCCTAGTGGAAATTGGTGCGAGGTCCCCGGAGAAAAAGGCGCCGCCGGTGGGCGGCGCCTTGAAGGGCCCTAGTTTTTCAGACTCTGCATGGGGGCCGGGATGCGTCCGCCGCGGCGGATGAACGCCTCGCTGCCGAAGGGATGCACGGGCATGACCGGGGCCGAGCCCAACAGTCCGCCGAACTCCACCGTGTCACCCACGTGCATGCCGGGGGCGGGGATGATGCGTACGGCGGTGGTCTTGGAGTTGACCATGCCGATGGCGGCCTCGTCGGCGATGATGGCGGCGATGGTCTCGGCGCTGGTGTCGCCGGGGACGGCGATCATGTCCAGACCCACCGAGCACACGCAGGTCATGGCCTCCAGCTTATCCAGGTGCAGGGCGCCGGAGGCGGCGGCCGCGATCATGCCCTCGTCCTCGCTCACGGGGATGAAGGCGCCGGACAGGCCGCCCACGTGGGAGGAAGCCATGACGCCGCCCTTTTTGACCGCGTCGTTGAGCAGGGCCAGCGCGGCGGTGGTGCCGTGGGTGCCGCAGACCTCCAGGCCCATCTCCTCCAGAATGCGGGCCACCGAATCGCCCACGGCAGGGGTGGGGGCCAGGGACAGGTCCACGATGCCGAAGGGCACGTCCAGGCGGCGGGAGGCCTCCTGAGCCACAAGCTGCCCCATGCGGGTGATGCGGAAGGCGGTCTTTTTCACCGTCTCAGCCACCACGTCGAAGGGCCTGCCCTTGACGGCCTGGAGGGCGTGGTACACCACGCCGGGGCCGGAGACCCCCACATTGATGACGCACTCCCCCTCGCCGGTGCCGTGAAAGGCGCCGGCCATAAAGGGGTTGTCCTCCACCGCGTTGCAAAACACCACCAGCTTGGCGCAGCCGAAGCCGCCCCGGTCCCGGGTGCGCTGGGCGGCGGCCTTGACGGTCTCGCCCATCTGCCTCACCGCGTCCATGTTGATGCCCGCCCTGGTGGAGCCCACGTTCACCGAGGAGCAGACGTACTCGGTGACGGCCAGCGCCTCGGGGATGGCGGCGATGAGTTTCCGGTCGGCGGCGGTGAAGCCCTTCTGCACCAGGGCGGAGAAGCCGCCGATGAAGTTGACGCCGCAAGCCTTGGCCGCCTCGTCCATGGCCACAGCGAAGGGGACGTAGTCCTCGGTCTCCGAGGAGGCGGCCACCAGCGCCATGGGGGTGACAGAGATGCGCTTGTTGACGATGGGAATGCCGAACTCCCTCTCGATGGCCTCGCCGGTGACCACCAGTTTTTCTGCCTTACGGCAGATCTTTTCATAGATCTTCCGGCAGGCGGCCTTGGGGTAGGGGTCGGCGCAGTCCAGCAGGGAGATGCCCATGGTAATGGTGCGGATGTCCAAGTGCTGCTGGTCGATCATGTCGATGGTGGAGAGGATGTCATTGGTGTTGATCATAACACAGCCCCCTTAAATGCGGTGCATGGCGTTGAAGATATCCTCACGCTGGGCGTGGATGACCAGGTCCCGCTCTCTGCCCGCGGACTCCAGCGCGGTGACCAGCTCGGCAAAGGGCAGGTCGGTGTGGGCGGCGTCCACCAGCATGATCATGGTGAAGTAGTCCTGCAAGATAGTTTGGCTGATGTCCAGCACATTGACGTTGTGTTCGGCCAGCAGGGCGCATACCGAGGCGATGATGCCCACCTGGTCCTTGCCGATGACGGTGACGATGGCTCGCATACGATCAGATCCTTTCGTTTCTTGTGGCACGGGGCGGTCAGCGCATTTCTCTATTGCAGCTCGTCCAGGGTGAGGCTGAACCCGGGCAGGAAGTGCTCCATGAAATAGCCCACCTCGGGCAGCGGGGAGGCCTTCAGGGCCTCCAGGGTCTGCTCCGCTGCCTGCTTGAACTCGTGGTTGCCGGCCTTGAGCTCCTCCACGCACTTGATGTAGGCCGACAGCTTGTCGGCGGCCTTGACGATGGCGTGGAGCTCGCCGCCGGCGTCCTCGTCTAGCAGCGTGGCATAGACCGGCTGCAGCTCCGGGGGCAGCAGGGCCAGCAGCCTGCGGGCCGAGACCGCCTCTACCGCCTTGTAGGCGTCCCGGATCTCCGGGTTGAAGTACTTCACCGGCGTGGGCAGATCGCCGGTGAGGATTTCCGGCGCGTCGTGGTAGAGAGCCAGCACGGCGGCCTGGCCGGGGTCGATCTCCCCGCCGTAGACCTCCCGGCGGATCACCGCCAGGGCGTGGGCCAGCACCGCCACCATGTGGGAGTGCTCCTGGATGTTCTCACGGAAGGTGTTGCGCATCAGGCCCCAGCGGCCGATGTAGCGCATCCGGGAGATGAGAGCAAAAAAATGATAGGGCATCCCTATTGCTCCACGAACCGGCCGATGGCTCTGCGGAAGGACTCCCCCTGGGCATCGGTGCCGTGGACCTCCACCCGGATGGGGGCGGACAGGTCGATGGAAAACAGGCCCATGATGGACTTGCCGTCCACCAGATAGCGGCCGCAGATCACATCCACATCGCAATCCAGGCGGTTGGCCGCATCGACAAATTCCTTGATATCTGCGACAGAGGTAAGCTGAACGGCAAAGCTGGTCATTGTCTTTTCCTCCCCGGTTATGTTAGAATGAGGTAGCATCATTCTAGTACAAACCGGGTTGGAATTCAACGAAGAACCCCCGCCCCATTGTAAATTCAGCCATTTTGCCCATAAAGCAAACCGAAATCCATGCCATTTGTGAGGTATCGCCATGCAAGTCGCCATACACACCCTGGGCTGCAAGGTCAATCAGTACGAGACCGCCGCCCTGGAAAACGCCCTTCGGGCCCGGGGGCACGCGCTGGTCCCCTTTGAGGGCCCGGCGGACGCCTATATCATCAACACCTGCACCGTCACGGCGGTGAGCGATAAAAAGTCCCGCCAGGCCATCCGTCAGGCCCGGAAACGCGCCCCCGGCGCGGTGGTGGCCGTCTGCGGCTGCTACGCCCAGACCGCCCCCGGGGCGGTGGAGGCTCTGGGGGTGGACCTGATCGCCGGGACGGCGGAGCGGATGCAGTTTCTGGACGATCTGGAGCGGCTCTCCGCCGCCAAGGCCGCCCCCAATCGCCCGGCCCCCCAGGTCACCGTGGACAACATCATGGCCCACCGGACCTTTGAGCCCCTTGCCGCCGGCGGTCTGGAGGGCCGCACCCGGGCCATGCTCAAGGTGGAGGATGGCTGCACCAACTTCTGCTCCTACTGCATCATCCCCTACGCCCGGGGGCCGGTGCGCTCCCTGCCCCTGGAGAGGGCGGCGGCCGAGGCTGGGCGGCTGGCGGAGGAGGGCTACCGGGAGCTGGTGCTCACCGGCATCGAGCTGTCCTCCTGGGGCCGGGACCTGCTCGGGAGGCCCGGGCCCATAGACCTCATCGAAGCGGTGTGCGCCGCCGCGCCGAGCTGCCGGGTGCGGCTGGGCTCCCTGGAGCCCCGGACCGTGACGGAGGACTTCAGCCGCCGGTGCGCCGCCCTGGACAACCTGTGCCCCCACTTCCACCTGTCCATGCAGTCCGGCTGCGACGCCACTCTGAGGCGGATGAATCGAAAGTACGACACCGCCCGGTATTTTGAGAGCGTGGAATTACTGAGAGGATACTTTCAGGCCCCCGGTCTTACCACCGATCTCATCGTGGGCTTCCCCGGGGAGACCGAGGAGGAGTTTGCCCAGACCCTGACCTTCGTGGAGCGGTGCGCCTTCACTGCCATGCACATCTTCCCTTACTCCCGGCGCACCGGCACCCCGGCGGCGGACCTGCCGGGCCAGGTGCCCAGGGGCGTGAAGGAGGAGCGGGCCCGCCGGGCGGCGGCGCTGGCCACACGTCTGGAGCGGGCCTATCTGGCGTCCTGGGTGGGACAGGCCCTGCCCGTCCTTTTTGAGGAGGAGAAGGAGGGCCTCTGGCGGGGGCACGCCCCCAACTATGTGCAGGTGCGGGCGCAGGGCGCCGGCCTGCACAACCGGGTCCGGCAGGTCCGGATCACCGGCGTCGGGGAGGACTGTCTGGAGGGAGAATTGCTGTGAAGCGGAGAAAATGGCTGGCGGCCCTGTGGGCGGCTCTGCTGCTGCTGACGGGCTGCGCCCCCGGCCCCGCCACGGAGGCGGAGGCCCCGCCCCCAGCGACCTCCGCCCCCGTGGGGACCCAGACGCTAGCGGGCGTGGACTTCTCCGCCTTTTTGAAGGAGGCCAACGCCGTCCGCCGGGCGGTGCTGGAGGATGGCCCCGACCTGGATCTGAGTCCGTGGACGGCGGACTTCCGGGACCAGAACGATACCTTTACCCCGGAGGAGATGGACCGGCTGACCGCGCCGCCGGAAGCCCTGCCGCCCCTGAGCCGGGCGGGGGTGGAGGAGGACGTGGAGACTCTCTTCACCCTGCTGCGCACCACCTATGGGGCCTATACATACTTTGGCGGGGACGAGGTGTTCCTGCCCCTCAAGGACGCGGTGCGCTCCGACCTGGAGGGGGAGCGCTACCTGCTCTCCCGGGACTTGGAGAAGGTGTTGGTCCGGCATCTCGCTCCGGTGCTGGTGGACGGGCACTTTACCCTGGGTTCCACCGCCATGCGGGACGGCCACGCCCAGTACATGTACTACGTGCCCGGCCTCTATTTTTCCGACACGGAGGGGTTGGACCCGGCCTACGTCAAGCCCACCATCGGCCCGGACGGCGCCATCGTCCACTGGTTCGCCGCCCTGAGCCACGACGGAACCGACCTGCCGGAGCGACAGGGAGATTACGAGCTGGACTGGGTGCGGGCGGGGGAGACCCCCTGGGACGGGTTGGACGTATTCACTGAGACAGAGGCGGAGGGAATTCCGGTGCTGACCTCCCGGCAGATGTACGCCCGGAAGGGGCGGCCGCCGCAGGAGGAACAGCTGGAGCGCTTCGCCTCCTGTGGCGGCGACTACGCGGATGAGTCCCTCTTCCTCTTTGACCTGAGGGCCAACGGCGGGGGGAGCGACATCTGGATCATGGACTGGTTTGAAGGCTGGGCGGGGCAGCCCGCCGCACCCCGGCGGGCCTTCGCCCACCGGGTGTCTCAGCTTTCCAACAGGCTGATGCCGGAGGGCTACCCGGCGGATCGAATCGGGACCTGGCAAACGGCCGATCTGGAGAGCCGGTGGGCCCAGACGGACAGCGTCGTTCTGGTCCTCACCGATAAGGGGACGGCCTCCTCGGGGGAGACGGCGGTGAAATTCTTCCGCGCGGCGGGGGATGTCCTGTTTATTGGGGGCCCCACCCTGGGCTGTTCCCTGACCCCCAACAACTGTAACTTCTACCTGCCCAACACCGGCCTGCGGGTCTACTTCGGCACGGGCCTGTCCTTCTGCGAGAGCCTGGAGAACATCGACGGGGCGGGCTTCCTCCCCGACCTGTGGGTGGAGCCCGCCGATGCCCTGGACGCGGCGGTCCGGCTGTGCCAATACTACAACTTGAAATAGGGGCTTCCCTTTTGCGCAGACATCCTGTAGAATGTCCCTATATCCCATTGAAACAGGAGGTTTTCGCATGAAGCTCATATCCTGGAACGTCAACGGCCTGAGGGCCTGCGTCAAAAAGGGATTTTTCGACTTTTTCACCGCCGCGGACTGCGACGCGCTGTGCCTGCAGGAGACCAAGATGCAGCCCGGTCAGGCCGACATCGACACCCCCGGCTACCTGCAGTACTGGAACTCGGCGGAGAAGAGGGGCTACTCCGGCACCGCCATTTTCACCCGGCGGGAGCCCCTGTGTGCGACCTACGACATCGGGGATTCCGACCACGTGGGGGAGGGCCGGTGCATCACCCTGGAGTACCCGGAGTTCTATCTGGTCACCGTCTATACCCCCAACGCCCAGGATGGACTGGCCCGTCTGCCCTACCGCATGGCGTGGGAGGACGCCTTCCGGTCCTATCTCAAGAGTCTGGACGGCAGAAAGCCGGTGGTGGTCTGCGGGGACATGAACGTGGCCCACCAGGAGATCGACCTGAAAAACCCCAAGACCAACCGGGGCAACGCCGGCTTCTCCGACGAGGAGCGCGCCAAGATGACCGAGCTGCTCTCCGCCGGGTTTACCGACACCTTCCGCTGGCTGTACCCCGACGCTGCGGGGGCCTATTCCTGGTGGAGCTACCGCTTCCACGCCCGGGAGAACAACGCCGGGTGGCGCATCGACTATTTCCTGGTGTCCGACCGGCTGCGGGACCGCGTCGCCGGGGCCTCCATCCTCTCCGACGTGTACGGCAGCGACCACTGCCCGGTCTGCCTGGAGCTGAGGGACTGAACGGAAAACCGCCTCCGCGTCTCAGGACGCGGAGGCGGTTTTCAGTCGTCGTAATCCAAATCCAGCACTTCGCCGGTATAGGCGTCGATCTCCAGGTCGATCTTTTCCTTGCCGTCCTTCAGCGCCACTTCATAATAGGAGACGCCGTCGTCCTCGTCCAGCTTGATCTTCTGGATCTTGCCGTCGGGAAAGAGGGCCCGGACCATGGACTCCACGTCGGCTTCCGTCAGCGGCTGGGGCTGGGTGGGCGCGGGCGTAGGCGTGGGCGCGGGCGTAGGGACGGGCGCAGGTGTGGGGATGGGCGCGGGCGAGACCGCCGGACTGGGGCTGGGCGGGACAGCGGGGGAGACGGGGACAGCGGGCGCAGGTGTGTCTCCCACGCTCGGGCTGGGCGTGGGAGAGGGCGTGGCCGTGACGGAGGGGGTGGGCTCCGGGCTGGGAGCGGGCTCCGGCTCCGGGGCATCCAGACCGGAGAGCTTCGCCGCCACCAGAGCCTCGACCTCTTCCCGCAGCTTCTGGGCGTGGGGGAGGGCCTTGCTGGCCGCCAGCACGTCCACCTGGTCCTGGGGGGAGGTGAGGTAGCCCTTGAGGGCCAGCTCATCCATCAGGGAGTTCACCGTGGCCTCCAAGGTCCAGCCCCGGTAGGAGCGCCCCTCCAGCAGCGCCTGAGCGTCGCCGTTGACGCCGTCCACCGCCCGGACCTGGTCCCGGCGGTTGAGGCGGATGGAGAAGTGGGGGTTGACGGACAGCTCCACGGTGGAGTAGATTTGGAAAAACTGCGTCCATACCGCCGCTCCGGCGATGACCGCCAGCAGGCAGACCGCGGCGGCCAGGGAGGCCAGGCGCCGGCGCCGCAGGCGGGGGTCGGGGGAGGCCGGACGGGTGATGTAGTCATGGACCTCCATCCGGACCACGGGAGGGCCGGAGACGGCGTCCAGGCCGGGTTGGGGCAGGTCCTCCACCGCGCGGCACAGGGCATGTTCCAATTTCTTGCGGCTCACAGGTGCACCCCCTCCTCCGTCAGATAGCGCTGCAGCTTTTTCAGGGCTCTGCTGTACCGGGACAGGACGGTGGACAGGGGAAGACCCAGGTTCCGGGCGATCTCCCGGTGCTTCAGGCCGGAGGCGGCGTGAAGCAGCACCACCTGCCGCTCTTCCTCACCCAGCGCTTTGAGGGCGGCCTCCAGCACCAGCCGGTCGGTGGGGTCGGAGACGTAGGAGAAGCGCAGATCATCTTCCGCCCCATCCGGGGCGGCCTCCGTCCGGCTCTGACCGCGCAGCAGGTCCCGGCAAAGATTCTTGGTGATGGTGAACAGCCAGGCCAGGGGCTTGCCCTGGGGAACATACAGGTGGGCGGCTGCCCGCACCTTGAGATAGGTCTCCTGAACGATGTCCTCCGCGTCGTGGGGGTTTTTCAGAATGGAGAGGGCCAGGGCATAGACGGCCTTCTCCGTGGAGCGGTACAGGACCTCGAAGGCCTCCGAATCCCCCTGGCCGACCAGGGGCAGCAGGCGCTCCTCCAGCCGGCCCTCCGGCCGTTGGGCACGGGCCAGCTCCTCCATGGACATCAGCAGGAACACGTCGGCGGCACCTCCTCCCGGCTCTGTGATATAATGACTGCTTTGCAGTCATTATATCACAGAGCCGGGCGAGAAGGGAAGTCCTTCCCTTCGTATGGATAACGAACGGGGCTGCGGTTTTATCGCGGCCCCGTTCCAATTTTGCGGAGGATTCAGGCGGTCCCCTGGGCCTCGGCTCCTTCCTGCGCCAGCCGGAGCTCCCGCAGGACGCCCAGACCCATGGGCAGGGCCACAGCGAAGGTGAGAATGTCGGCCAGCGGCTGGCTGGCCTGGATGCCGAATACCCCCCACAGATAGGGCAGGACCAGGATCAGGGGCACAAAGGTGAGCCCCTGGCGGCACATGGCCAGCACCGTGGCCTTGAAGGAGCGGCCGATGGTTTGCAGGGTCATGCTGGCGGGAAAGAGCCAGGACATGAGGGGAAAGGTGATGCACTGGAGCCGGAGGGCCAGCGCGCCGATGTATATGACCTCCGGGTCGTCCCGGCGGAAGAGGGCCACCACCTGGGGGGCGAAGAGGAAGCCCAGGATGGACAGGGCCAGGGCGGCGATGAAAGCCACCCGGAAGAAAAAGCGGAAGGCTTCCCGTACCCGGCCGTACAGCCCGGCGCCGTAGTTAAAGCCGCACACCGGCTGGTAGCCCTGGCCAAAGCCGATGATGCCCGAGCCGGCGAACATGGTGACCCGGGAGACGATGCTCATGGCGGCCACTACGGTATCGCCGCCGCAGCTGCGCCCCGCCACGTTGAGCAGAATCGTGGCCAAGCTGGCCAGTGCCTGCCGCCAGAAGGAGGGCAGGCCGTTGGCGAGGATGATGCGATACTTGTCCAGCGAGGGGCGAAACTGCCGGAAGGACAGGGGGATGTTGGTGCCCCGGAAGGTGCCGCCCACCAGCAGGCAGAAGCTGAGAAACTGGCTTAGAATGGTGGCCAGGGCCGCCCCTCCGGTGCCCAGATCCAGCGCGAAGATGAAGATGGGGTCCAGCACGATGTTGACGATGGCGCCGGAGAAGATGCCCACCATGCCGAACACGGCGTTGCCCTGAAAGCGGAACTGGTTGTTCAATACCAGAGAGGACACCATGAAGGGCGCGCCGATGAGGATAAAGCGGACATAGTCGATGGTATAGGGGGCGCTGGTGTCGGTGGCGCCCAGAAAGTGTACCAAGGGTTCGATGAATACGGTGCCCAGCACACCCAGAACGAGCCCGCAGAGGAAAGCGGAAAAGAAGGCCACCGAGATCATGGACTCGGCCTCCTCCCGCTTCTGCTGGCCCAGCAGGCGGGAGACGGTGTTGCCCGAGCCCTGGCCGAAGGTGAAGCCGATGGCCTGGATGACGGCCATCAGGGGGAGGGCCACGCCTACGGCGGCGGTGGCGCTGGTACCGATCTGCCCTACGAAGTAGGTATCGGCCATGTTGTAGACCGAGGTGACCAGCATGCTGATGATGGTGGGGACAGCCAGCGTGGCCACCAGGTTGGGGATGGGGGTCTGGGTCATCTGGGTAAATTTGTCTTCGGCCGGATGAAAGATGGACAACGGTGTCACTCCCAACGGATGAGGATGATTCAATACTCAATAGTATAGCACAAATAGGTGAATACGCAACTATTTGAGGGAGAGAAATCGAAAAAAGAGCCCGGCCGCCCCAAAGGGGCGGCCGGGGCCGGTCTAGGGTCATTGGGTCAGGATACAGACCAGGGCTTCGGCGGTCAGGCCGGTAAAATACCGGTCCACCGGTACGTCCCGCAGGGCGTCGGTCAAGGCGGAGGGCTCCAGAGGCAGGCCCGTCAGCCGGGCGGACAGGGGGCCGGAATCCTCGGCGGAGAAGTAATCGCCGCGGAAGTCGGCGGCGGCAATGCGCCCCTGCTCCACCACCAGAAAGACCTCGATGACGCCCACGCCCTCCACCCGGCGGCGCTTACGCACCGACCACTTGGGGGAGGCACCGTAGTTCCACTCCCAGGTGGCGTAGCGGCTGTCCCGCAGCGCCTGGACGGCGGCCAGGTCCTGTGGGGTGAGCGAATAGGGCTCCATGGGCGTCCCTTCGAACATGGCCTCCAGCAGCAGGGCTTTGAACTGCTCCAGGGACACGTCCTGCCGGAGATAGGGTCGGATGGTGGTGACCCGGCTGCGCACCGACGGAATCCCCTTGGACTCGATCTTGTCCTGGGAGACCTGCAGGGCCTGGGCCACCACGGAGAGGTCGGAGTCGAACATCAGGGTGCCGTGGTGCATGATGCGGCCCTGTTTGCGATACTGGGCGTTGCCGGAGAACTTCTGGCCGTCGATGGTGATGTCGTTGCGGCCGTTGACCTGGGCGTCCACCCCCAGCTTTTGCAGGGCGCGGGCCACCGGCCGGCAGAACAGATGCAGATCCAGAGCGCTGTCGGCCCCGGCGTCCATGACGAAGGTGAAGTTCAGGTTGCCCAGATCGTGGTACACCGCGCCGCCGCCGGACAGCCGCCGGACCACCCGGACGCCGTGCGTCCGGACGAAGTCGGCGTTGATCTCCTCGGCCGTGTTCTGGTGCTTGCCCACCACGATGGTGTTGTCGTTCTGCCAGAGCATGAAATATTCCCGGTCCCGGGGCAGGCAGTCGAAGACGTACTGCTCCAGCGCCAGGTTAAAATAGGGATCGGTGGAGGGGGATTCCAGATAGACCATACGGTACCTCTCTGTCATATAAATACAGATTTTAAATGGAATAGGAAATCATTGTCGGCAGGCAGAGACCCAGGCCGCAGTCCAGAACGAGACAATAGGCAGGCTGGGGGCTGTCGTCCTCCCGATGGGCAAATGTGATCGTCAGGACGTCTATCGGGACCTGCTCCGGAGGAATCCCCTCCGACACGCCAGTGGATTGGAACCGCCCCGGCTTGCCGCTACTGGCATAGGTCATGGATTCCTGATAATGGGAGACAAATGCCGCTCCATCCGTCCCCCAGACGGATTGCATGGAATAGGGTTCGGTATTTCCCCATACGTCCCATTCGGAGGAGGTCTCCACCATATGGAAGCCAAACCCATAGATTTGTGGCTGTTTTGCCTGCCCGTCCCAGTCATAGCGGAAACCGCAACCGGTTTCGGTCTCTCCATCAAAATAGAGCTCCAACTGCGTCTGCTGTGCGGCATTGCAGTAGAGGAAGCAGGGCGCCGCGCCGTCGAAGCCATAGGAGGATAAGACATCGCCCCGGCGCAGTCCATCCTCCATGGAATACCACAAGGATGCGTCCGCCCAGGACACAATCGGGGCGTCCGGGCCTGCCGTTTGGGAGGGGACCGGACTCAGTCCTTCGCCCTGAGCATATTCTGCGGGCGCGGCCCGATCCGCAACTGGCGAAGAAGACCGGTCCGTGGGTCCGGCCTGTATCACCCACGCGAGAAGGATGGCCGACAGCGCCAGGAATCCAACGCGCTGTAAAGTCTGCTGCATGCTGTGACTGCCTCTCAGGTTTCAAATGCAGGGATGGCATTTGCCTGCCGCACATGATTTTTTATTTTTTGAGCTCCAGGGCCTGGCGGACCTTGGCGGCGATGCCCTCCGGGCTCAGGCCGAAGTGCTCCAGCACCCGCTCGGCCTTGCCGGAGCGGCCGAACACGTCCTCCACGCCGTGGCGCACCACGGGTACGGGGCAGCCGGCGGACACACAGGCGGCCACCGCCTCGCCCAGGCCGCCGATGATGTTGTGCTCCTCGGTGGTGACGATGCAGCCGGTCTCCCGGGCGCAGCGCAGCACCAGCGCCTCATCCAGGGGCTTGATGGTGTGCATATCCACCACTCGGACCGACACGCCCTCGGCCTGGAGGGCCTCGGCTGCCTTCAGGGCCATCTGGACCATCATACCGGAGGCGATGACGGTGACGTCGCCGCCGTCCCGCAGCACGGCGCCCTTGCCCAGCTCGAAGCGGTAGCCGGGCGCTCCGTCGGTAACCGACTCCACCGCCAGGCGGCCCAGGCGCAGGTAGGCGGGACCCTCGTAGTCCAGCAGGGCCTGGACGGCCTGGCGCATCTCGGGAGCGTCGCAGGGGGAGAGCACCAGCATCCCGGGCAGGCTGCGCATGAGGGCGTAGTCCTCGCAGCACTGGTGGGTGGCTCCGTCCTCGCCCACGGACAGGCCGCCGTGGGAGCCCACCACCGTCACATTCAGGTGGGGATAGGCGATGGAGTTGCGGACCTGTTCAAAGGCCCGGCCGGCGGCGAACATGGCAAAGGTATTGGTGAACACCTTCTTGCCGCAGGTGGACAGGCCGGCGGCCACGGTGGTCATGTTGGCCTCGGCAATGCCCATGTTGAAAAAGCGCTCCGGGTACTTGTCGGCGAACTTCTTACTCATGGTGGAGCCGGACAGGTCGGCGTCCAGCACCACCAACTGGGGATAGTGCTCCCCCAGGGCGGCCAGGGCCTCGCCGTAGGCGGCTCTCGTTGCGATCTTCTCTGCCATGTCAGTTCACCTCCAGTTGGGCCAGAGCGGCCCTCAGCTCGGCTATGGCCTGCTCGTACTGCTCATCGTTGGGAGCCTTGCCGTGCCAGCCGGCGTTGTTCTCCATAAAGGAGACGCCCTTACCCTTCACGGTGCGGGCCAGGATGACGGTGGGCCTGCCCTGGGCGGCCTTGGCCTGCTCCAGCGCGTCGGCCACGGCGGCGCAGTCGTGGCCGTCCACCGTCAGCACGTTCCAGTTGAAGGCCTCAAACTTTTTGTCCACCGGAGCGGTGGGCATCACGTCGGCGGTCTTACCGTCGATCTGCAGACCGTTCAGATCCACGAAGGCGCACAGGTTGTCCAGCTTGTACTTGGCCGCAGACATGGCGGCCTCCCACACCTGGCCCTCGGCCAGCTCGCCGTCGCCCAGCAGGGCATAGACCCGGTAGTCCCGGCCGTCCAGCCTGCCCGCCAGGGCCATGCCCACGGCGGCGGACAGCCCCTGGCCCAGCGAGCCGGTGGACATGTCCACGCCCTTGACGTGACGCATCTCGGCATGGCCGGACAGGTGGCCTTCGATGGAACGGAAGAGCTTCAGCTCCTCCTGGGGGAAGAAGCCCCGCAGGGAGAGAATGGGGTACAGGGCGGGGGTGCAGTGGCCTTTGGACAGGACAAAACGGTCCCGGTCGGGGTCGTGGGGATGGGCGGGGTCCACCCGCATGGTGTGGAAGTACAGCACGGTCAGCAGGTCCATGGCGGACAGCGAGCCGCCGATGTGGCCGGAATTGGCCGTGTGCACCATGTCAACCGCCAGAAGCCTGGCCCTGGCCGCCAGGACCTCCAGCTCACGGATGCGCGATTGTTCCAACAGGATCACCCTTTCATGTCGATCGTGGGTAAAAATGCAGTGTTATTAGTATAGTACAAGGGCGCGGCGGGCGCAAGTGCCTTCTTTCTGCCGGAACAGGAGGGGGTTCTTGAACAGTTCTTGAACTTGCGCAGATTCCTTCTTGCACTTTTCAAAAAAATAGGCTATTATATAAAGAACAGCTTTGCAACGAAAATCCGATCAGCGCGTAACGACAGCTTGGAGGCATTCAAAGTGTTTAATGAGAGACAATTGCGGATCATCTCCCTGCTTCAGAGCCAGGAGAAGGTCAGCGTCAGCGAGCTCACCGCGGAATTTGGCGTCTCCCTGGTGACGGTGCGGCAGGATCTGAAAAAGCTGGAGGACCAGGGCGTCCTGAAGCGGACCCACGGCGGGGCGGTGGCGGTGGACAACGGCTATGATACCTCCACCCGCATGTGGAACAATTATGAGAAAAAGCAGCGCATCGTCCAGCGGGCGGCCGGTCTGGTCAGCGACGGGGAGACCATCATCATCGAGACGGGCTCCACCTGCTCCCTGCTGGCCCGGGAGCTGGCCACCAAGCGGGGCATCACCATCATTACCAACTCCGTGTTCCTGTGCAACTTTGTGCGGGCCTGCTCCTCGCTGGATGTGGTGCTGCTGGGCGGCTCCTTCCAGCACGACGCCGAGGCCAATGTGGGGCCGCTCACCAAGCTGGGCCTGAGCCAGTTCTCGGTGGACAAGTGCTTCATCGGCGCCGACGCCATCAGCGAAGAGAAGGGTGTGTCCACCATCAACCTGTTCCGGGCGGAGGTGGTGCGCTCCATGTCCGAATCGGCCGGCAAGATGATCGTGCTGACCACCTCCGACAAGATCGGCGGCAGCGCGGTAGCGTCGGTGTTCCCCCTGGACCACCTGCATACCCTCATTACCGACACCGACATCAAGCCGGCCGACCAGCATATGCTGGAGAGGGCGGGGGTCAACGTACTTACGGTGTGACGACAGAATGGAAAAAGGACGTCCGGCCGCTGGCGGCCCGGACGCCTTTTTATGATATAAGGGCAGCATTTTTAATGGCTGAGACGGCGGGAATAAAATGAGCCATCCGGGCGGGACCTGAGAAGGTCCCGCCCGGATAGCTCATTTGCGGAGGGAAAATCAATCTTTGGGCGGCATGACGGTGGCCATGCCCTTGACTACGACCTCGCCCCGCTGGTTGGTGCAAATAGTATCCAGCTTGGCGATGTTCTTTTCGGGGAGAAGCTCGGACACCGTGCAGGTGGCGGTGACGGTGTCGCCAAAACGGACGGGCTTGGTGAACTTCAGCTCCTGGCCCAGGTAGATGGTGCCGGGGCCGGGGAACTGCATGCCCAGAACGGCGGAAATCAGTCCGGCGGACAAAATGCCATGGGCGATGCGGCCACCGAAGGGAGTCAGGCTGGCAGTCTGCTCGTTGACGTGGGCGGGGTTCAGGTCGCCGGTGATGCCGGCGAAGAGGTAGACATCGGTCTCAGTGATGGTCTTGGAGCGGCTGGCGCTCTCACCGACCCTCAACTCATGAATGGTCATAGAAAACCTCCTTTCTTATTGAGTTGTGTGGGAAAAGGGAATATGGGAAAAGGGAGAGCTTGTATAAAAAGAGAAGATACATTGATATGTGGCGGGCGGACCGGGGAGTTGGTCCGCCCAGCCAAGCAAGGGGGAACTTTATGGTCCCGGACGGGCTTACAGGAACACGCCCCAGACCAGGGCCAGCAGAAGAGAACCGATCACCGGGATAATACAGGTGGTGACACAGATGTCGATATAGGAATCCTTGTGGGTGCAGTTGGACACGGCCAGCAGGGTCAGGACCGCGCCGTTGTGGGGCAGGGTGTCCAGACCGCCGGAGGAGATGGAAGCGATGCGGTGCAGAAGCTCCGGGTTTAGGCCGATGGAATGGGCGATCTCCAGATAGCGGGGGGCCAGGGCCTCCAGAGCGATGGACATGCCGCCGGAGGCGGAGCCGGTAGCGCCGGCCAGCACGTTGACAGCTACGGCCTCAGAAAAGAGAATGGAGCCGGGCATATTCAGCATGGCGTTTTTGAGCAGTTCAAAGCCCGACATGACCTTGACCACAGAGCCGAAGCCCACGGCGCAGGCGGTGTTCATGATGGCGCCCATGGAGCCGTTGGCGCCATCATTGATGGCGGGAATGAGCGTTTTGACCTGATTCAGGTTCATCAGGCAACAAATGATGATGCCGCAGACCAGGGCGATCACGATGGAGTAGTTGGAGGCCAGATTAATACCGGTGGCGTTCAGCAGAAGCTTGGGGAACAGGTTGAGCATGAGGACCACGACGATCAGAGGAACGATACCGGCCAGCCAGTGCCAGGAGGGCAGGTTCTTGGCGCTGTGGTCCACCTCCACGTGCTTGGGGTCGGGCGTAAAGTGGAGCCCCTTCTTCCGGCACTGGCGGACCCGCCACTCCAGATATATGTAGGCGGGAACGAACATTACGATGCAGGCCACGATGGACATCAGCGGAGCGGCCATGGGGGTGGTGCCATAGTAAGTAGTGGGGATCATGTTCTGAATCTGGGGCGTGCCGGGGACGGCGGTCATGGTGATGCCGAAGGCGCCGGTGGCGATGGCACCGGGCAGCAGGGTGCGGGGCAGGTCGGCGGCCCGGTAGATGGCGTAGCCCATGGGGTAGATGACGAAAACCACTACAAACAGGGAGATGCCGCCGTAGGTCATCAGCAGGCAGGGAATGACAACGGCGGCCACGGCGAACTTGGGCCCGATGAGCCGTACAATGGCGTCGGCCAGGCTCCGGGCGGAGCCGGTCATGTCCATCAGCTTGCCGTAGACCGCGCCCAGGAAGAAGGCGGGGAACCACTGAAGCACATAGTTGGCCATGCCGGCCATATAGTCGCCGATATAGGCGTCCAGAATGCTGTAACCGCCCAGAACGGCCACCACCACGGCGCAGACAGGGGCTACCCAGATGATGGAACAGCCCTTATAGGCCAGGAACATCAGCAGGACCAAGCCCAAAATAATACCAAACAGAGATAATGCCATAAGTACGTTCCTCCTATTTCTTTATTCCCGCGCAGGCCCCCTGGCGGCTACGCGGGTACTCTCTCCGGTTTGCCAGTTTAGAAGGTCAGCCCCATGGGCGCATCCCGGAAGATACGCTCATCCATGAGCTCCACATAATTTACAATGGGCTCAAAATCCATCTGCTCCAGGATGTCCCGCCGCAGGTCCACGCCGGGGGCGATTTCCTTGAGCACCACGCCCTCCCAGGTCAGTTCAAAGACCGCCCGCTCGGTGATGTAAAGTACCGGCTGGCCCTTCTCTACGGCGTACTGGCCAGAAAAGGTGATCTGCTCCACAGCAGGGATCAGCTTCTTTACCTTGCCCTCCTGATGAATGAGCAGCCTGCCGTCCTCCACACCCACCTTCAGGCCGCCGGCCGTGAAGGTGCCGCAGTAGACAACCTTTTTGGCGTTTTGCGTGATATTGATAAAGCCGCCGCATCCGGCAATTTTGGGGCCGAATTTGCTGACGTTGACATTGCCCTGCGCGTCCATTTGGGCCAGACCCAGGAAGGCCACGTCCAGGCCGCCTCCGTCGTAGAAATCAAATTGATAGGGTTCATCTAGCACGCAGTCAGGATTGGTGGTGACGCCGAAGTCTCCGCCCCCAGCGGGAATGCCCCCGATGGTTCCGGCCTCGGTGGTGAGGACCATGCCCTCCAGCCCCTCCTCGGCGGCCACCGCCGCCACGCCTTCCGGCATTCCGATGCCCAGATTGGTCACGGCGTGGGGGACCAGCTCCATGGCGGCCCGGCGGGCGATGATCTTGCGCTCACCCATGGGCAGGGGCGGCAGTGAATCAACGGGTACACGGATTTCCCCGCTGTAGGCCGGGTTATAGAACGAGCCATTGGTCTGCATGTGGTTTTCGGCTGCGGCTACTACGATAGCGTCGACATAGATACCGGGAATCTTAATGAGACGGGTGTCAATACTGCCGTAATCCACCACTTGCTCCACCTGGACGATGACCTTGCCGCCGGAGTTCTTGGCGGCCTGCGCGATGGACAGCGCCTCACCGATTACGCCCTCTCGCTGAAGGGTGCAGTTGCCCTTCGTATCGGCATAGGTGGCACGGATGACGGCCACGTCAATGGGGTGAGAGTGATAAAATAACTTTTCTTCGCCGCGGAGGTGCACGACCTCTACGATGTCGCCAACCTCACGGGCTTTGTCATTCAGCTTGCCGCCCTCCAGCCGGGGGTCTACAAATGTCTTGAGGCCAACATGTGTGATTACGCCGGGCTTACCGGCGGCGATATCCCGAAACATTTGAGAAATAACGCCTTGCGGAAGGTTGTAGGCGGCCAATTTATTTTCCAACGCAAGCTTCTGAAGCCGGGGCTGAAGTCCCCAATGACCGCCGATCACCTTCGTGACGAGACCCTCCTCCCCCAGGTGATTGAGCTGCCGCTCCTTGCCGTCGCCTTGACCAGCCGCGTAGAGGAGGGTCAGGTCCTTGGGGTGTCCGCTGCTGAGGTAGGATTCCTGAATGGCCTTACTGATCTCCTCTGCGTGTACGGCGCCAACGAACCCCGCAAAGGCCAAAGTATGGCCGTCTTTCATATAAGTATGGACTGCTTCGGTGGCCGTCATCGTTTTTACCATGTGCATCATCCTTTCTCCTGGGTTTTGCCTAGGTGCGTTTCGATATTGGAGGAAACCTGAGGGGGAGATTGACGGTTAAAGCATACACGGGAAAGCGTAATTTTGTAAAATGCCCTTTTGTATGGCGGTCCATAACTGAAAATAATAGATAATACAAAAATACAAAAAGTATTCAAAAATAATTGTGCATAAATCACATAATTATTACTGAGGTGTATGGGACGATGCATCCAGGTTATGGTTTTGGATAAAGCTCAAAAAAATGCAAAATAAATTTGGTCGTTTTGTTGCTCGTCAAGTGAAAGTTTTTCTTATACAATAAATTTTAAGGGAAGAAGCACGTTGGTTCGGTTACGATAGGAGGTTTTCCGTGGAAATTCATCATCTAAGGTATTTCGTGGAAATTGCCCGAAACAAGAGTTTTACTCGGGCCGCAGAGCAGCTTTATATTACCCAGCCCATGCTGACCCGGGTGATCAAACAATTGGAAGAGGAGCTGGATGCTAAGCTGATTGAGCGGACCAGCAAGAGCTTCCGGCTGACTGACGTGGGGGAGGCGTTCTACCTTCAGGCCCAGGACCTGCTATTGCGCTACAATGATTTATACCGGACCATTGACGATGTCAGATCGGTTCGCAGCGGCGAGGTACGCCTGAGCACGCCGGGGGTGCTGCTGGATATGTATTTTGCTCCGCTGCTGGCGCAGTTTCGAAATAAATTTCCCGGTATTGACATTAACATTGTGGAGGAGGGCTCTAAGCTAGTCGTAAAAGCCGTACTGTCCAACCAGGCGGATTTGGGAATGGTTATGCTGCCTGTCGAGCATTCCTCCCAATTCGAGACCACGGTGGTGGTACGGGATCAGGTCCGGCTGATGGTGGGCAAGGGACACCGGCTGGCCGGCTGCGGCCAGGTCCATATTCGGGAACTAAAAGAAGAGCGGTTTATTACATTTGGTGACACGGCCACGCTGCATGACCAATTCATCCATTTGTGCGAAGAACATAATTTCTATCCACATGTAGCCTATAAAAGTTTGATGCCGTACTTCACAGCGGAACTGCTGGCCTCCAGCGACTGCGTGGCAGTCATGCCGGGCCCTGTGATTCAGAGATACCGCACCGATGAATTGGCCATGCTTTCGCTTGAACAGAGTCTTCCCTGGGAAATTGCCGTCATTCACCGCAAGGAATGCTACCAATCCTATGCCTCCAACAAGCTCCGGGAGTTCATCTGCGACTACTTTGCCGCCCTCCAGAAGGCCGCAGTCCCTGTTGTCGGAACGCCCGCGCCGCGGGAGGGACAGAACATTTTTTCCGGTGTTTGCGATTGACAAAAAGGGGAAGAAAGGGTATTATACCCTAGAGAAGTTCTCGTGCAAAAATATTTTGTGAGAGGACGACTTGTGGCTGCCCAAGCCCGGGCCTGACTCCGGCCGCCACTTTTCCCCCAAAGACCAGAGCGCGGCACCGGACAGGGATACGATCACCGATTCAGCCATCGGCCCGCACCGTGCCGACGGGCCTATGCCCGCCGGCCGGCAGGGCCTGCGGGGACTGGGCGCCGCTTTTATCGTTTACACATGGATCAGGAGAGAGGCCGGCACGGGTGGTCCGGACCGGAGCCGAGCGTTGGAAGGCGGTATTGCATGGATATCAGAGAGTGTATCAATTATTTGCTGACAACGGCGCAGCATCAGGTGTTTCAGCTTTTGTCCTCCAAGCTGGCGCCCTACGGCATCACGCCGGGTCAGTATGGTGTGCTCAACTGCCTTTGGCGCAAGGAGGCCGTGAACCCCAAGGAGATGGCGCAGATCCTCGGATTAGAGACCTCCACGATCTCCGGTGTGCTGGACCGGATGCAGAAGAAGGGGCTGATTGACCGGGTGGTGGACCCCAATGACCGCCGCTGCGTGCAGGTGGTCATCACCCCCATGGGCGCCGCGCTGGAAGAGCCGGTACTGCAGATCATTCAGGAGCTGAACGAGGAGGTGCTTCGGGACTTCTCCCGGGAGGAGGCCACCACCCTTACCCGCTGTCTGAAGCAGATCGCAGAAAAAATCTGATGGATGCCCGCCGGCTTGCCGGCGGGCGTTTTTGCATCAGCCATTTTATTCACAGGTTTTTTACAACTCGTTCAAAGTCTATCCAATCTTTTCCCTGGCGGGTGTGGTATCCTATAATCACAACAGAACAGAAGCGCAAAGCCGGATGCAACACAGTGTGCTGTGTTCATATATACATTCAATCACACCTCTCACTCCTCCTCTCTCTCTTTCCAAACGCAAAGGGCCCGCCGTCAGGCGGGCCCTTTGTTGCTTCTTTTGGACCGGAGGTGTACGTGTCCGTCCCATTCCTCCGTCCGGCCCGGTAGGGGCGGGAGGGGAGAACGATGACCATCATCAAGCTGGAGCCGGTCAACGGCGTCCATCCGGTAGAGCGGCAGTCTCACCGTACATCCAACTGGATGGGAGAGGGGTGGGCAGAGGTGCCCGAGCACCTGGCGGAGCAGGCGTTCGCTTGCGGCGGCTCCTGTGAGCTGACGCTGGAGGACGGCGTTCTGACCGCCCTCACGGCCGTTCAGCGGCCGGAGGAGCTGGATACGCCCACGCCGCAGGAGGACGCCGACGCCCTGCTGGTGGACCACGAGTACCGGCTGACGCTGCTGGAGCTGGGACTTACGGCAGAATAAGAGAAGAGAGGAGGACGAGAGATGCTGTATCGGACGTTAAAGCGCCTCATGGAACGGGGCCAGACCCAGGGCCTGGGGGAGAAGCTGGATATCTTCTTCGCCGCGGACAAGCTGACCCGGGAGGAATATGAGGAGCTCACCGGCCTGCTGGGCTGAGCGGGGACAATGGAAGGGGCCGGATGCGTGTGCATCCGGCCCCTTCCGCTTTGTGGAATGGAGCGACATGAAAGGGGTTATTTCATGGACTCCACGATGGCGTCGGCCAGGGCGTCCAGCTCGGCGGCCTTGCTCTCGTGGAGAGAGGAGGCCAGGGTGAGCCGTTCGTTGAGGACGGTCATGTTCTTCAGCTCCTCGTCGATGAACTTCTGCATCAGGTCGCCGGACTTGCAGGCCCAGGAGCCGTTTTCAATGAGGGCAAAGGTGCGGTTTTGCAGGTTCAGGGCCTTCATGTCCATCAGCAGGTTGTGCATGACGGGATAGATGCCCAGATTGTAGGTCACCGAAGCCAGGACGATGTGGCTGTATTTGAAGGCCTCGGAGATGAGGTAGGACACATGGGTGTTGGATACGTCGTACAGGACCACGTCGGTGATGCCGCGCTCGCACAGCTTGGCGGCCAGGGCCTGGGCGGCGGCCTCGGTGTTGCCGTACATAGAGGCGTAGGCCAGCATTACGCCCTTGACCTCGGGCTCATAGCGGCTCCACTTGTCGTACTTGTCGATGAAGTACAGGAAATCCTTTCGCCACACAGGGCCATGGAGGGGACAGATAAATTTGATCTGGTCCAGGATACCGCCGGCCTTTTTCAGCAGAAGCTGGATGTGGGGGCCGTACTTGCCCACGATGTTGGTGAGATACCTTCTCGCCTCGTCGATCCAGTCCCGGTCAAAGTTGACCTCGTCGGCAAAGAGCTTGCCGTCCAGAGCGATGAAGGAGCCGAAGGCGTCGGCGGAGAAGAGAGCGCCGTTGGTCACGTCAAAGGTGACCATGGCTTCGGGCCAGTGGACCATGGGGGCGGCCACAAAGGTGACGGTGTGAGCGCCGAAGGTGTAGGTGTCGCCCTCCTTCACCTCGATGCACTCGTGGCCATCCACATGGAAGCCGAACTGCCGCATGAGCAGGAAGGCCTTCTCGGTGGAGATGATCTTCACCTGGGGATAGCGCAGGAGGATCTCCTCGATGGAGGCGCCGTGGTCGGGCTCCATGTGGTTGATGACCAAATAGTCCAGGGGCTTGCCGTCCAGCAGATAGGCGATGTTCTCCAGGAGCTGGCGGCAGGCGGACCAGTCCACCGTGTCGAAGAGGACGCTCTTCTCATCCAGCAGGAGGTAGGCGTTGTAGGAGACTCCCCGGGGAATGGGGTGGATGTTCTCAAACAGGTGGAGACGATGGTCGTTGGCGCCCACCCAGTAGAGGTGGTCGGTGACGGTTCTCACGCAATGCATAATTCTTCCTCCTTCCAGACGTTACGCTTCGATGAACTGATCTTTGCCCTCGGCGCACTCGGGACAGACCCAGTCCTCGGGCAGCTTTTCGAACAGGGTGCCGGGGGCGATCTCGGCGTCCTCGTCGCCCAGCTCGGGGATGTACTCATAGCCGCAGCCGCCACAGACGTACCGCTTGCCGATGGGCTCGGGCTTGGGGGGCTGGGGCCGCTTCATCTTGACCATGGGGGGCGCGGGCTGCTTCTCGCCGCAGTCCAGCGCGGCGGTGAGCAGCGGCAGGATTTCGTTCACATCCCCCACGATGCCGTAGTCGCAGTTCTTGAAGATGGGGGCGCCGGCGTTCTTGTTGACAGCCACGATGGTGGAGGCGTCCCGGATGCCCTTCAGGTGCTGGATGGCACCGGAGATGCCGCAGGCGATGTAGAGGTTCCCGGTAAATTTCTGGCCGGACATGCCCACATAGCGGTCCAGGGGGACGTATTTGAGGGTCTCGGCCACCGGGCGGGAGGAGCCCACTGCGGCGCCGGCGGCCTTGGCCAGGGCCTCAACAAGCTTCATGTTCTTCTTCTCGCCGATGCCCTTGCCCGCGGAGACCACCCGCTCCGCCTGAGGGATGGGGGTGTCCAGGGGGATGCCCACGGCAAAGTCGTGGCCGTCCTTTTTCAGGTGCTCCACCAGAGCGGCCACCTGCTCGGCGGGGGTGCCGTCCCGGAGGATCAGCTTCTTGCGCACCCCGGTGACGGGGGCGGGCTTCTTGGGGCGGCTGGAGGAGCCGCCCTCGCTCTTGGGGGGCTTGCCCAGGATATGGGAGGCGATGACCACCCGCTGGATCTCGTTGGTGCCCTCGTAGATGGTGGTGATCTTGGCGTCGCGGTAGGCCCGCTCCACGTCCATTCCCTTCATGAAGCCCGCGCCGCCGTAAATCTGCATGGCGTCGTTGGTGACCTCCAAGGCGATGTCGGAGGCGTACATCTTGGCCATGGCGGCCTCCATGGCGTAGCTCTCATGGTGTTCCTTCAGCTCGGCGGCGGAGTAGACCAGCATCCGGGCGCAGCGCAGCTTGGTGGCCATGTCAGCCAGCTTGAAGGAGATGGCCTGCTGGAAACCCACGGGCTTGCCAAACTGGATGCGCTCCCGGGCGTACTCCAGGGCGTTTTCATAGGCGCCCTGTGCGATCCCCAGCGCCTGGGAGGCGATGCCGATGCGGCCGCCGTCCAGGGTGGACATGGCGATCTTGAAGCCGTCGCCCTCCTTGCCCAGCAGGTTCTCTCGGGGTACCTTCACGTCGTTGAAGATGAGCTCGGCGGTGGAGGAGGAGCGGATGCCCATCTTGTCGTAGTGGTCACCGAATTCGAAGCCCTTCCAGCCCTTTTCCACGATGAAGGCCGAGATGCCCCGGGTGCCGATGTCCGGCGTGGTGACGGCAAAAACCACATAGGTGTCCGCCTTGGGGGCGTTGGTGATGAAGATCTTGCCGCCGTTGAGGACGTAGTGATCCCCCTTGAGGACGGCGGTGGTCTCGGTGCCGCCGGCGTCGGAGCCGGCGTTGGGCTCGGTGAGGCCAAAGGCGCCGATCTTCTCGCCCTTGACCAGGGGCACCAGGTATTTCTGCTTCTGCTCCTCGGTGCCGTAGGCAAAGATGGGCCAGGAACCCAGGGACACGTGGGCGGACAGAATGACGCCGGTGCCGCCGTCCACCCGGGAAAGCTCCTCCACGGCGATGGCGTAGCTCAGCACGTCCAGGCCGGCTCCGCCGTATTCCTTGGGGTAGGGGATGCCCATGAGCCCCAGCTCGGCCAGCTTCTTCACGGCCTCATCCGGGAACTCGTTCTGCTGGTCCAGCAGGAAAGCGATGGGCTTGACCTCGTTTTCCGCAAACTGCCGGACCTTGGCCCGCAGGGCCTCATGCGCGTCTGTGGTCTTGAAAAACATGTGATTGCCTCCTTTGATATAAGATGGGTGGAAGGGAAGGACAGGTGCAGGCGGAGGAGAGACCGGGGGTTACAGATAATTAATAATAAGAATTATTATTTTTCCTGTTTTCATATTAACATAGGGGAATTTAACTGTCAACTACTTTTGGAAAAATTTTCGTGCGGTCAAACGGAAGAAGAGGGCGGCCTCCGATGAGGCCGCCCTCTTTTGATGGACGGATGTATGTGCAAAGGTCAGCTCAGCAGGGTGTTCAGGTCGGCCTCCGGCGTGGTGATGGGGGCGATACCGAACTGCTCCACCAGGTAGTTGAGCACGTTGGGAGAGAGGAAGGCGGGGAGGGAGGGGCCCAGGCGGATGTTGCGGATGCCCAGGTGCAGCAGGGTCAGCAGGATACAGACAGCCTTCTGCTCATACCAGGAGAGCACGTAGGACAGCGGCAGGTCGTTGACGCCGCAGCCAAAGGCGTCGGCCAGGGCCACCGCTACCTGAATGGCGCCGTAGGCGTCGTTGCACTGGCCCATGTCCATGAGGCGGGGCAACCCGCCGATGGAGCCCAGGTCCAGATCGTTGAAGCGGTATTTGCCGCAAGCCAGGGTCAGTACCACCGTGTCGGGGGGCGTCTGGCGGACGAAGTCGGTGTAGTAGTTGCGCCCGGGCTTGGCCCCGTCGCAGCCCGCTACCAGGAAAAAGTGCCGGATGGCGCCGCTTTTCACGGCCTCCACCACCTGGTCGGCCAGGGAGAGGATCGCGCCGTGGCTGAAGCCGGTGACCACCTGGGTGCCGCCGTTGATGCCGGTAAACACCTGGTCCGTGGGATAACCGCCCAGGGCCAGCGCCTTTTCGATGACCGGAGTGAAGTCCTTGTCCTCCCCGATATGGACGACATCGGGGAAGGCCACCACCTCCGTGGTAAAGACCCGGTCGGCGTAGCTGGGCTTGGGGGGCATCAGGCAGTTGGTGGTAAACAGGATGGGGGCGGGCAGGTCAGCAAATTCCTTCTGCTGGTTCTGCCACGCGGTGCCGAAGTTGCCCTTCAGATGGGGGTAAGCGTGCAGCCTCGGGTAGGCGTGAGCGGGCAGCATCTCGCCGTGGGTATAGACATGGATCCCTTTGTCCCGTGTCTGCTCCAAAAGCAGCTCCAGGTCCTTCAGATCGTGGCCGGTCACCACGATAAAGGGGCCCTTCTCCACGGTCAGAGGCACCGTGGTGGGCGTGGGGACGCCGTAGCTCCCGGTGTTGGCCCGGTCCAGCAGGGCCATGCACTTCAGGTTGATCTCTCCCACCTTCATGACCACGGGCAGCAACTCCTCCATGCCGGCCTCCCGGTCGCCCACGGCCCGCAGGCCCTCAAAAAAGAAGGCGTCCACCTGCTCGTCCAGGTAGCCCAGCATCCGCGCATGGTAGGCGTAGGCCGCCATACCGCGCAGTCCGAAGAGGATGAGGGATTTGAGGGAGCGGACGTCCTCATCCTCCGTCCACAGCCGCAGGGGCTCGCCGGAGGCGGCGCAGTCCGTCCCGGAGGCCCCGGTGCGCAGGGCGTTGACCCGGCTGGTCAGGGCCGCTACGCTCACCCCGTCGAAGCTGACATTGGTCACGGTGGTAAACAGGCCTTCCAGCATAACGCGCCGCTGCTCGTCGCTGGGAGTCTGGCCGGCCAGGTCCAGGGACAGGCCGATCAGTGCCCGGGTGAGGTCATCCTGGGCGTTGGCGACGGCAGCGGTCTTGCCGCAGACGCCTGCCCGGCCGGTACAGCCTGCGCACCCGGCCGTCTGTTCACACTGGAAGCAAAACATTTCATTTGCCATTGAAATACACTCCTTTAATCTTGGGATGCAGAGGGATTGAAATCCGATCTCTTGTGTTTCTGGCTGTATTATAGTATATTAATTGCAACCAGTCGGTTGATTTTTCAACGGAGATGATTTTTTGGAGCTCTTTTTACCGATTATGAGGACCTCGCCCCTCTTTGCCGAGATGGAGGAGGAGGAGATCCGGGCCATTCTCGGGTGCCTGGACGCCCGGGTGGAGCGCTATCCCAAGGGGGCGTATCTGCTCCGGGTGGGCGATACGGTGGAGTCCGTCGGGCTGCTCCTGGCCGGCGGCGCTCTGGTGACCCAGGAGAGCTTTTGGGGGAGCCGCAACATTATGGCGCGCATCGGACCGGGGCAGTTGTTTGCCGAGGCCTTTGCCTGTTCGCCCGGCGCGGTGCTCAACATCGCAGTGGCAGCCGAGGCTCCCTGCACCGTGCTCTTCCTGAACGTCCGGCGCATCCTAACCATGTGTCCCACCACCTGCGCCCACCACAGCCGTATGATCCGCAACCTGCTCTCTGACCTGGCCGGAAAGAACCTGCGCTTTACGGAGAAGCTCACCCACATGGGGCAGCGCACCACCCGGGAAAAGCTGCTGTCCTATCTGTCGGCGGAGGCGCAGCGGTGCGGCGATGCGGAATTTGACATTCCCTATTCCCGGCAGCAACTGGCCGACTACCTCTCGGTGGAACGGAGCGGCCTTTCCGCCGAGCTGTGTCGGATGCGGGATGAGGGGATTCTGGCGTTCCACAAAAACCACTTCCAACTGCTGGCAACGCCATAGAAAAAACCCCTGTAACCGTAGTGTTACTTCTCATAGGTACAATTTGTGAACCATGGGTATAACGCTGGTACGGGACAAACAAAAATCCACGAGTGATCAAACGGATCGCTCGTGGATTTTTTGTTAGGGTATTACCGCATAATTCAACGCGTGCGGATTGGCGCGAGAATTTGTGCCTCAAAAAGGCGCAAAACCGCAGGAATACTTTGTGTATTGCAAGGTATTGCAACGCATTTGTGGGGCAAATTGGCCGCCAAGACGTGTGTGGGGAATTGTGCGGTGATGCCTTAGTTTGGAACCTGTATTCACAAGCGGCTGAGGATGTGCCGCTTCCTGCCCTTCGCTTTTTCCACCGTCTATCCCGCGTTCCTTTGCCACACCGGTCACTTTGACGTTCCGGGAATCAAGGAGCGCATTGCTCGGCTCCGCTTTACGCCCGGCTCGCTCCCGGGATATTTTCACCAGATGCCGCAGGGTCTTCTCCCACAGCCCGCTCAGACGGGCCCGCCGTAGAAGCGGTGTATGGTCGAAAAGGATGGAAACCTTACTGCCTGGCTCGCCTTTTGTGAATATAGGTTCTTAGTTCAGAACGATAGCATTGACTGCTTCGATCAGATCTACCACATCACTGCGAGGTACTAATGCGAAGGTCTCGCCGTCCACCACGGCAAGGCAGTCCTCGCCGTCATGGCGATACAGCTCAATGTCCACCTTGGGGTGATTCTCGTTGTCCAGATGGACAGTCAGGCGGATCTCCTCTTTCCCAGTGGGGTCGTCGGAGAGGAAGTCACTGGAATATTCCGCATCCAGAGTTTCCAGAGCATCCTGGAGGGCGTCGATCGCAACCTCATCCTCCTGATACTTCCAGATGCGCTCATCATCCTTCTCGCCGTCCACGGCGATGGTGTAGTCAGAACCCTCCAGAGTAACGTCGATCTGGTAGATGTCCTCAAAGTCAGCAGGCAGAACCTCGCGGTGGCGCAGCTCGTTGTAGGAAACGGCTCTCAGGCGGTTGCTGTTGTACTCGGAGACCTTATAAACGATTTGAGACTCACCGATACGGACATAGGCGGTGACATCCTCTGCTTCTTCGCCATTCGCCTTGGCCTCCTCAGCGGCAGCCAGTTCTTCGGGGTTGCGGCTGATGGACAGCACAAAGGTATCGGAGCTCTCCTTTCCACCCTCATCCTCGTTGGTGTAGTCCACCGTGACGGTCAATTCAGGCTCGACCAGATTGTAGGACTCCAGTTCCTCCTCCGTGACATGGTAAGTCACATAATCGGTAGGATTAAGGGTGGTAAGGGATTCCAGCCAGTTATCGACCCGAACGGTGTCAAGGGGCAGAATTTCCCCGTCCTTCTCGGTGAAGTAAACATCGTCCGCACAATAGGTGGCGGCGCTTTCCTCTTCATAAAAGATGGTGTAGTTTTCCGCACCCTCAAACTTGATCTGGGTCACCTGGTCATAGGCCAGGTCTTCGTCATGCTTGATCATGTCCTTCAGCGTGGCATCAAACTGATCCAGCGGGTCAACTTTTGCCAGATACACGTTGCCGTCCCCGATGGAAACATAGCGTTCCTCGTCCATGTTGCTAAAATCGCCCAATTCAATCTCATAGGACTGATCCTCCGTGGCAAAATGGATGGTGCACACAGGATCGTCCAGACCGTACATGCTGTAATCGGTGACTTGTTCAATGACGAAGGACACGCCAAAAGATTCGAATTGCTCCAGCATTTCGTAGATGGTGTTCTCATCCACCGGAAATGCCTCATCTTCATCATAGAGCCAGGTCTCGTCCTTATGGAAGGCCAAAGAGGTCTCTCCGTACTCCCAACTCAGGGATTGGACATCATCGCTGGAAACTTGCAGCACGATCTCGCCGGTGGCTTTGATCTGTTCCCTTTCTTCTTTTGTCTGGGTCACCGCAAAGGTGGCGATGCAGGCAACCACCAGAATGCCCAGCATCGCGTAAAGCCTTTTAGACCGTTTCATGTTGCACCTTCTTTCGATTTAGAATGACGCAGATGCCCACACCCAGATAGGTCAGCGGGAACACACCGATCATCAGGACCTTCAGCAAGGAGGAGGTGGAATCGCTGATGGTCAGATAGTTGTAATTGAGGGATTTGCTGCGGATGGCCATGGCCTCGCTCTCGCCGATCAGGTCTGACAGGGCGTTTATAGCCATGTCCATGTTGGCACCGGAGGAATAGGCATTATACCTTTCGTTCAGAAATTCGTCCGAGGTGAACCAGTGAATCTGGCCACCGCTGTTATCATCAATGGAAACGGCCACGGAGAAGGGACCTTCAATGTCACCCTCCTCCCGCTCATAGGTGGAAAAGCTATCTCCGGCCAGTTCGCTGAAAGATTTGCTGAAAGAATTGTACGAGGTCGTAAGCAGTTGCGTAACAGTTCCCTTACTGGTGCTTCCATCCACGGTCAGGCCCAGGGAAATGGGCATGATAGCGTAATAGTTTTCTTCGATCAGAGGATCGGTGATGTGGCTACTGGCCATATCAGGCATCAACACATAAGGGACGCCGAACGCATAGTGTTTCCGGTCATTATCCACTACGATGCCCTCATTGGCGGTAACGCCGTAATCACCCAGCAGGCTGTACAGGTTTTCCAGAATCCCTTCCTTCACAGCGCCTGCCATCACCAGCAGTTTGCCGCCGTCTGCCACATAGTCAGCCAGCATGTCTTTTTCTTCCACGGAGAGATCGCTTTCAGGGGCATAGATCACGATACAGTCGGCCTCCTCGGGGATCTCATCTACCGTCAGCAGGGACAATGTGTTGGTCTCCATGTTTTCCTTTTCAATCTGCTCGGCAAAAGACGCGGGCAGCTCCGCCTCACCATGACCCTCCAGAATATAGACCTGGGGGTATTCCTCGCTGGTCACATAGTCAATGGCGGAAGTAATAGCGCCTTCACCGTCGAAGTCAGAGGCATTGTAGGTGCCGGAGTAAATGTTGATTTCACCCAGATAGATGTCATCAATGCCGATATAGCGATGCTTGTCACCGCACTCTACGACCAGGCTGTTGTTCTGGACCACCTCATCGGTGTACTGCTCGGCAAAGGCGGGATACACGTCTGGATTCTTTTTCACCACTGCAATGTGGTCGGACAGGCTCTGGTATTTGCCCAGCAGATTTTCGATGACCGGATCCTCTGCGCCGGACTGGACGATCCAATAGATGCTCACATCCTGCTCCAGGGCGTTGACCACCGCCTTGGTATTGCTGGTAATGGAATAGAGCTGAGAGGAACTGATATCGTATCTGGTCAGATGGGTGGGAAGGGCGGACACAAAGATATTGACGACTACCAGGATGGCCAGCACTACGGCGGTGACAGCCAGAGAGTACGAGCCGCCTTTCGTTGCCTGACGGTTTCGCTCGCTGTTTCCGGAGGATAGGAGGTTTTTCAGTTTATTCATCAGTTGTACCTCCGTTTCTCCAGGGACTGGACGGACAGGAACAGGAAGAAGACAATGACGGTCAGGTAATATACAATACCCGTCACGTCAAAGACGCCGTTTACAAATACATAGAACCGCTCAAAGAGGGAAAGGGTGGTCATGATGATGGGCAGCAGCCCTTCAAATTTGGTGTGGTCCACCCAATAGGCGATCAGCATAGCAGCGTACAGGGCAATGCAGATTGTCCATACCATTGGATTGTTTTTAGTCAGATGCTTGATGATAAAGCCCAGGGCAACGATCAGAGCCGCAAGGGCAACCAAGCTGCCGAAGGCGGTGGAAGATACGGATTGAGACAGGCTGACACTGTAATAGTTCAGCAGGATCACTGCAATGCCGATTCCGGCGGCAAATCCCTGATTCTCCGTCAGAGAGGAGATGAACACGCCCAGAGCGATGAGTGCCGCCCCCAGAATGAAAAAGGCCAGAATAGAGCCGTAGGCGGTCAACAGGTACACATCGCCGTACTGGGAGAAGATCAGAGGGTACAGGCTAATGATGGCCAGCGGGATCAGATACACGACCAGCAGGGCCAGATACTTGCCCAGAACGACTTGCGTGGTAGTGATGGGCAGAGAGTAGAGCAGTTGGTCGGTTTTTTGCTTACGTTCTTCCGCAATGACACGCATGGTCAGAATGGGGACAATGACCACGAAAACCAGACAGCTAAAGCCCAGAACGAACTCGAAGTTACTGACTGCCGCCTGCAGGTTATAGAGAACGGAACCGATGCCGATGAAAAGCAGCAAAAAGGCGCCGAACACATAGGCGGTCAGGGAGCGAAAGTAGGTCCGCAACTCGTGTTTCAATACTGCAATCATGCTTCCTCCACCTCGCTTTCGTGTGTCTCATCATGAGTGGCAACCTGCGTATCAGGCTCCACCTCGGACAGCTCAATGAAAATGTCCTCCAGTGTACCCTTTTTCAGGCTCATCTCCAAGATCACATTTTTGCTCTTCGTAAAGGCCAGAAACACATCACGGGACAGATCGTAAATGTTGTTGTGGTCGGTCTTAATACGGGCGACCGTCCACTTTTCCTCCACCATTCCCGTGGTTACCTCGGTGATATGGTCCACGCTGCTGAGGATCTCGCGCAGTTCGTCCTCTGTCGCATCAGTGGTTAAGGTGATCTCGTTGGACGAGAGCAGCGTCTTTTCCAGCTTCTGCGGGTCATCAAAGGCTACCAGCTTGCCATGAGCGATCATCAGGATCTGGTCACAGATGGCCTGCACCTCGGAGAGAATGTGGGAACTGAAGATAACGGTATGGGTCTTGCCCAGCTCCTTGATAAGGTCACGGATCTCAATGATTTGAATGGGGTCGAGGCCTACGGTGGGCTCATCCAGAATAATGACCTTGGGATTACCCAACAGCGCCTGGGCGATGCCCACGCGCTGTTGGTACCCCTTGGAGAGGGCGGAGATACGGCGGTGCTTCATATGTTCGATCTTGGTCAGACCGATGACCGTGTCGATCTGCCGGTTCAGCTCCTCGCCCCGCAGCCCCTTGGCCTCACCCACAAAGGTGAGATACTCCAAGGGCGTCTCATTCATATACAGCGGGGGATGCTCCGGCAGATAGCCGATCAGCTTCTTGGCCTTGTCCGGTTCATCGAAGATGTCGTATCCATCAATCCGCACATGGCCCGCCGTTGCCGACAGGCAGCCTGTCATGATGTTCATGGTGGTGGACTTACCTGCGCCATTGGGGCCCAGGAAGCCATAGACGTGGCCCTCTCCGATCTCAAAAGATAGGTCGTCCACAGCCGTGAAATCACCATAACATTTTGTCAAGTGTTCAACTGATATCATAATGGACCTCCTTCATGCTGATTTGCTGTCCGAGTAATTTCTCGTTTGAAAGTCAGACGAAGCACTGATTAATTCATTGTAACATCCGAAACTGAGCCATCTCTGAAATTTTCATTGGCCCGAAACAAAAAGTGGATGCGGACTGCACTCATTCAGCCCGCTCCCACTTTTTATGGTTTTACTGATGTAGTTGGCAATTGAATCAAGAAAGTATTGACGCCATCTTTGCTCTCCGCCCAGATCTTGCCCCGGTGGGCCTGTACGATACCCTCTGCTATGGAGAGACCCAGGCCGTAGCTGCCCGTCCGCTCCCGGGCGGCGTCGGCCCGGTAGAACCGCTTGAAAATGTTTTTCAGTTCTTGGCCGGACAAGGCTTTGCCCTCGTTTGCCACTGTCAGCAGACAGCTCTTTTTACCTTGCTGGCGCAGTGTCACGCGAGTATGGCCGTGTTCGACGCCGTATTTCTGTGCGTTGTCCAGCAGAATATTCACGACCTGAATCAGATGCGGTTGGCTTCCCTGAACCCAAATGTCATCCTGAACCACGCTGTCCAGTTCCATCCCCTGCTCATAGAAAATAGGAGCAAAGGGCAGGAGGGCATTGGAAACCGTATGGCTTAGATCAACGGCAGAAAACTGCATGGCGCCGATACCCTGATCCACCTGCGCAGAGCTGAGCAGCTTGGTGACCAGATCTTTCATCTGCTGCGAAACCGTCAAAATACTTGCTGTCATTCGTTTCCGCAGTTCCGGATCTTCGACGTTTTCTGCCAGCATCTGAGCGTTGCTGAGGATCACGGTTAGAGGTGTTTTCAGTTCATGGGATGCGTTGGCCACGAACTGACGCTGCTGCTCCCATGCCACCGCCACTGGCTTCACTGCCCAACGTGCCAGCAGGATGCTGATCATCAAAAAGATGATAAAGCTGGCTGCGCCGATAAGCAGGCAATTTTGCAACAGATTGTTAATTGTGTTGATTTCGCTGGACATATCCGCAAACACAATGCACTGCATGGTGGGTGTTACCACCCGGACATAGCGCAGACCATAGTCGGACAATACTCCGGTTTTCTGCACAGAGGACAGGGAGATCAGTTCATTCAGCAAGGCCCGGTCAGTCAGATCGTAATATCCGCCGCCGGAGGCCAGCAACTCTCCGCCGGGGCCAAGCTGGAGCGCGAAATATGGTAGCCGAACACCGGAAGCGCCTTTGCCGGGAGTGCCGAGTTGAAGCGGATCAAGCGCCACAGACTGCATCATTTCAATACTCTCTTTTTCCATGCTAACGCTGGTAAAGTGGAGAACGAGGCCAAAAATCACACAGAGCATAATAGTCACGATGGTCATATTGATACAGACGAATTTGATGCGCAGCCGTTTAATCATGTCTCTGTCACCTCCAGATGATACCCCAATAACCGGATGGACTCGATCTTCAAATTCGAGCCAATGCTTTTCAGTTTCTTTCGCAGGAATCCCACATAGGCCTCTACATTGTTTTCTGTGGCGTTGGACTCATATCCCCACACCTGTGTCAGCAATACGTCTTTGCGGATGCTGCGGCTTTGGAACTGCATCAGGCGGCGCATCACATCAAATTCCTTCTTGGAAAGGCGGATACTGTTTTTCTCTGTACTGAGCATATATCCAGTCAGATCCAGCGTGGTATTTCCGTATCGGAGCATGTCCACCTGATCTCCTTTGCGGCGCAGGAGGGCATTGATGCAGGCCAGCAGCTCCATGTTGTCAAAAGGCTTGGTTAGGTAATAGTCCGCTCCGGCGTTTAATCCTTCAATACGATCCTGCGTTTCACTTTTGGCGGTCAGCATCAGGATAGGCGTTGTGACACGGCGATGACGCACCTGCCTTGCCATCTGATACCCATTGAGTTTGGGCATCATCACATCCATGATGAGTAAGTCGTAAATGCCGGTTTCGGCGTATTCCGTGCCGTCCTCGCCATCATAGACCACTTCCACATCAAAGCCTTTGATTTCCAACAAAGTCTGCAAGGCTTCGGCCAACAACTTATCGTCTTCTATAATCAATATCTTCATTTGGATGCTCCTTGCTTGTCAGAAGATGTATTTTATCGACATTATAGTACATCCGTTGGCTGAAACATCTCTGAAAAAGAAAGTTTTACAAACCGTTCACAAAACTTGGCGTTAGTGTTTCAGAGATGGTTCAGTCCCTCGAGTTATGCTGACAATCGTAAGCAACACATCCATTTCACCACAAAGGAGGAACCCATTTTGAACGGAGTATTGCTTGGCATAATCTTGTGTGCCATTTTTCTGACCGGGATTTTTACCGCCAGTTCCGCTGACACCACGGCAGATGTTTTCCCGTCAGAAGTGCAAACAATAGAAGCGGCCACAGCAGATGCAGCTATCTCTACGAATACCGTAATCGAACTGTAAGCCATCTTTGAGAAACACGGAGGTACATTTGGGTAGAAGAAAAAAGATCATTACCAACACCAGCACCGACATTCCCCAGCACTAGATTGAGGCGATAGCCCGCTGCATCTTGCCGGACATTCTCGCTTTTTATGAGAGTGAGGAAGGCCAGCGGGAGTTTGCTGAATGGAAGAAACAAAGGGAAGCGGAGAAGCAGGAGGCCAAAACGGAATAAGGACATAGCAAAGGCGGGGCGTCACCACATTCGGATGACGCCCTGCCTTTTTGCGTTTATATGGTTTTCTTCTGTTTCCGTGGCCCTCTTGGCCTGGTGGCGGGCTTGCGCTTCACTCCATTGGGGAAATAGGTGTTCTCATAACGGTCAAAGAAAACAGATAATCCGAACCCGTCTCCTATATCCTATAGGAAGCAAGTTCGGATTATATTGGTTTGCCTATGTTTGCCGAAAAAGATGTAGGAGAAAAGCCCTGCGCAGCGTATCTGGTTTGGACTCGGGTGCGGAGCTGGGGCCGTGGCCGTATACTGTCAGAAAACGAGAGATCAGGGGGCGTCCCTGCGGCGGACAACCTTGCTTGCAGGTACAGCGAAACAGCAAACACCACCACACCCTATATCAAGCCGTATGACACCACGGTGGCGCTTTGCGGGGAACCCTCTGCCGCATGCTGTCAAGCGCCGCTTTCCGAAGCCTCTGCCGGACTGGTCGCCCACATGCTTTCCGCCTCCAGCCAGGCGTGGACCGTGTCGAAAATCAGCTTGTCCGGATCGTCCTTGTGGCAGAATCTTGCCCAATACTCCTCGCCGGCGTGGTAAATATGCACCCAAGGAGAATTGTTGTAGAAGTACAGCCATATTCCCATTTCAGGCAGGCAAAGGGTAATCGGATCTCCCTCCAATGTCTCCGCCCCCTCCGGCTTTTCCCCGAAAAACGTCTCTGTAAACGCCTCCGGGCAATAATCCTCCAGCGCCATGACATAGGAGACGTAGTCCGGATCCCCTTTCCCGTCAGGCTCTATGTACGTCCCGTCGTGATACCAGGAGAACCAAAGCTGCTGTGTCTCCGCCATCAGCCCCGCCACGGCGGCGTCCCATTCCGTCCTTCCCGGCGTGTAAGCCTCCGCGTTCAAAACATGAGAGCTTTCGTCCAGGCGAAAACTGAGGAGCATGGCTTCTTGAAGGCACTTTTCTTCTTCGCTGGTCTCGCCCACCACCGTTTGAAGCGTAAACTCATAACTTTGGTTCTCACCGTCCGGGGCGAAAAAGTAGATGTAGTCGGCGCTGCCGGCGGGAGGCGTATAGCCTCCGTCGTCATCGTAATAGTAGTCGAAAGGCGGCTCATAATTTGTCTCGTATTTCCATGCGCCCTGCTGCGCACGATACCATTTGGGGTTATTCACCCCCAAGAACTGCTTGCTGACGGAAAAACTGGCGCAATGGGAAGGCGCGTCCCACGTTCCGGCAGTGGTCTCCTCCCAGGCGGCAGGCACATGAATTGTCCACCCGTTCCCATGGTAAAGGATAAACTCCATCTCTTCCCCCATAATCGTTTTCCAGACGGATTCCCGGGGCCAGCGGTATCCTTCCAATTCTTCCGCAGCGGCTTTCTGCATGGAAAGCCGCCCCTTTTCCGCCTGCGTGCGCTCCGCTTCCTGCGCGGCGATTCGGGAGGGACTCATCTCCGCGTCAGGAACCGTTTCCGGACCAGCGCATCCGGCGGTGAGAAGGGCAAGTGCCAGCGCCACCGCCACCGCCCTTGGGAAATACTTACTTTCAATAGTTTCCATATATTAACAATCTCCGTTTTCTTCTTTTGGAAATATCGGTCAACAACAGACGATCCACCCTTTACTACAATGGTATTTTAGCAAAGATTTGTGCGGCCTGCGAGCGCAAAAATACTTTGAATTTCGGGTTAAAGTGGTCTGTTTTTTGTATTAAAAATACAAAAATATGGGATTTGCCACAGAAAAGGAATTTGCTTTATTTGTCCGCTGCCTGCTGGCTCCCCTATCGGGAACTGTGCCCGCCTTGCTTGCACAGATAGGGCCCGCTTCTAACAAAATAAAACATTGACGGGAGCCTGTCATTTTTGACAAGATCCCGTCAATGTTTGCCTTGTGTTGACAGAAAAGATGCATTCTTTTCGCATTCGCCTCAACCAGTTCATTGGAGATATGCCTGCACTATGCTACGAATATCCGGTGAAAGTCTTACCGCATCCATTTTTCTGGTGATTTGGTTGTAAAGCGTTGCCGCTTGGTCTTCAAGTGATGAAAATGGATCGTTGGTATAGAACGCTTTTCTCCATGAATAGGTACCATCTTTATTGGGAGTACAGAAGAAGAAATCATAATAGTGATGCGCCTTCATCTTTTCCGTCTGAAAAGCAATAATAACCAGTTTCTCTCCTTCATTGATGGCATCACATGAGTATACATCTTCAAACAGAGTCCACCGATAACTTTGATTCATATGTTCCGGATGATAAACAACAGTTCCATCATCTTCTTCTGTTAATAATGTCATGCTCTGAAGCAGCGGACTATTCTCGCACATATATCCACCTTCGCAAGTCCATTCGATCTCATCTATCATCGTCTGAGATGATAACTTTGCGATAAACCGGCAAAGCAGAGCTGTGGTTTCAGAAGGAAGCCGAAGGTCGTGACTAACTAACTCGTCTATGCTTACATTGAAGAATTGGGATAATTTCCAAACAACATCTATACTGAGACGCTTATTGGTGTTTTCTTTCGCTGTGCGAGAAATATAGCCTGTGCTAATGCCAAGCATCTTTTCCAATTCGCCCAATCGAATATCATTAGACTTGGCAAGATGGGTAATGTTCGAAACAAGAATGCTGTTGTCGAAATTGCCAATTGAGCTTAAATACTCTTGGATGTATTCATTCTGCCGTTCCTTCATTTCCTCATAGCCAGATGTATCTTCATCGCGTGTAGCAAAATCAATTATGGATTGGAGCGTATTTCTAACCCCCAAAGCCTCTGTCAGTTCAGCGAATGATGTAGGATAAATCAGCGTTTTGCGTTCTCCCTGATATTCAAATTTATCCTCCATATACTCATCAAATTGCCGAGACATGATATCCCTCCTTCGTGTTGTTCAATTATATATTATCATTTGAACGATATTGTGTCAATAGTTCAAATCATGTAAATTGAGAGTGATTGACCTGAAGAAGGATATCATTAAAACGAGTTTTAAAAAATGAATGGAGGCACACTGGACGATTAGTCGGTGTGCCTCCATTCATTTTTTCAGTCGGATGATTTGCTCATACAGCATGGCGAACCTATTTTCCACCACCATGTTCTTATGGTAGTGTCCGAAAAACCAGTATTTGAAGCGGCAGCATTCTCGAACTTCATCAAGGAAGTCCGTCAGGACATCCCGCTGGTACAGTCCACCACTGAATGTATCCTAGATGCTGCTGAGGCAGCAGTGGGTTATGATGTAATCTACATCCTAACCAGCTGTCCAGCGTTTCTTTTGCTATCTGGTATTCTTCCTCGCTGGGCCGTTCCTCTTTCCATCAGGTAGCGACATTTTTACATTGGTGCTAATATCGTATACTACATTAGCACCAATGTCTTGCAAATTTCCACGCTTTATTTTCCGTGATATCCTAACATATAAAGAGGAGGATATTACGATGAAATACTCAAACGAAGAAAAGCTATCCATCATCACGCGCTATCAGCAGGGCGAAAGTGCTATCGCTCTTTCCAATGAACTCGCTATCCCTCGAAGCACCTTATACCGTTGGTTCAACTCCTTTCCGACAGACAGCTCGGGCAAGCCATTGAAATTTTCCTATCAAGAATACGCATTACTCCAGCGCAAAGTTGAAAAATTGCAGAATATCATCACAATTTTGAAATCTGTTGATTGTCTGGTATCCGCACCATTAAAGGAACGGCTTCATGCTTTAGAACCGTTTTATGGAAAATATGAAGTTCACACAATATGCGAGGCGCTGGATGTTGATCGCGGTACATTTTACAACCATATGTTACGCAGCAAGCGCGGCAACGCTTGGTTTGATAAACGCCGTCAAGAATACTGTCAGTTCATCCGTGATGTGTTTGACGAATATAGGCAGGTGTTGGGTGCAGAGAAAATTCGAACGATTCTTGTTCAGCGTGGACATCAGGTCAGCACGGAATATATTTCGCGACTCATGCGTGAGATGGGCTTGAGCAGTGTTCGGTCGACAGCAAAGCAGGAATATCTAAAGCTGCGTGAACCAGAACGAAAGAAAAATATCCTGCGGCAACAATTTAACGCTCAGCGGCCAAATCAACGCTGGGTCAGCGATGTCACCTGTTTTAAACTTGGGGATCACTACTTTTATATTTGTGTGATTATCGACCTTTTCTCGCGCAAAGTGATTGCACATAAAATTTCAAAAAAGAACAGTACGCAACTTCTCACTGCAACATTTAAAATGGCACATGAAGAACGCCATCCCCCATCTGGTCTTATTTTTCATAGCGACCGTGGAGCGCAATATACCTCTCACCGGTTTCAACAGCTTTTGCATAAATACAATACGAAGCAATCCTTTTCTCAGCCCGGCAAGCCGCATGATAACGCGGTCGCAGAATCATTCTTCGCATCGTTGAAAAAAGAAGAACTCTACCGGAAAGATCATCCTTCCGATAGAGCATTTCAAGCCAGTGTAGCTTCCTATATTGAGTTTTACAATACCAAACGACCTCATCGCACATTGAAAAATCTGACGCCATGCCAAATGGAAGAGAGCTGCTGTGCAACTGTTAAATGAGACATCCGTGTTCGAATCGCCTAATTTGCTCGTTTTCTACTACGTTTTGAGACGGTTTGTATTTTCGTGTCTCATATTTGCTTCAGCGCGCCACTCACTGAAATCCCTGTCATACCAAGACTTTCAGGACATAAAATGACCCCACCCAATCCTCAAGTCTCATCGACTTGTTCGAATTGGGTAGGGTCATTCAATTTTGGTGCGGGCATGGGGACTCGAACCCCAACGCATCACTGCACGAGAACCTAAATCTCGCATGTCTACCAATTCCATCATGCCCGCATGGATGAGCGGCCGACAACGGCACGGAGCAAGACAACCGCTCGGGACAGAAAAGACCGGGATGCACTCGATAAATTTTATTCTAGCATTTGCCGTCAAAAAAGTCAATTGCACAACGGGCCAGAAGTTGGTATAATGGCACCACCAAGCAATGATCGCGGCCCGCCGCACCGCGGCAGGCCGCAGTCAGGAGGAACACCTATGAACCGAACGCCACGGGTAGCAGCGGTCCATGACTTGTCCGGACTGGGCCGGTGCTCGCTGTCTGTGATACTGCCTGTCCTATCCGTCATGGGCATCCAGTGCTGCCCCCTGCCCACCGCAGTGCTGTCCGCCCATACGGCCTTCCCGGCGGCGAAGAGCGCCTCGTTTCTGGATCTGACGCCGGAGATGGAGCAGGGCACGCGGCACTGGCGGGAGCTGGGCATGGATTTTGACGCCATCTACAGCGGCTTTTTGGGCTCTGCCCGGCAGATCTCCGTCCTGCGCCAGTTTATCCACGACTTCCGCCGGGAGGATACGCTGGTGCTGGTGGACCCCGTTATGGGGGACCACGGCAAGGTCTACCGTACTTACACCCCGGAAATGTGCCGGCTTATGGGGGAACTCGCGGCGCAGGCCGACCTCATCACCCCCAACGCCACGGAGGCCGCCATCCTGCTGGAGGAGGACTACGCCAACGTGCCCACCACTCAGGCGGGCATGGAGAGCTGGCTGGCCCGGCTGTCGCTGGACGGTCGGCGCTCGGTGGTGATCACCGGCGTGAGCTTCGCGCCTGGCACGGTGGGGGCGGCCTGCCTGGACTGCCGCACCGGAAAGATCCGCTTTGCCGTGGCCCGGCAGGAAAAGGGGCAGTTCTCCGGCACGGGAGATCTCTTCGCCTCGGTGGTGCTGGGCTCCATCCTGCGGGGAGAGCAGCTCCCCATTGCCACCAACCGGGCGGTGGAGTTCGTGCAGTCCTGCGCCTCCAGCACGCTGGCCGCCGAGACACCCCTGATTGAAGGGGTTCAGTTTGAACCAAAATTGAAGGAGCTTTTGCGGTAAAGGAGAACGCAAGGGGGCGCGGTCGGATGGCCGCGCCCCCTTGCGTCGATTCAGCCCTGCTTACGCTTCTGCATGTGCCAGCAGATCCGCAGCAGAAGCTGGTCCGGGGCCAGATGAGCCCCCAGATGGGCCAGCTTCATGTCCAGGCCGGGGACGATGACCAGCCGGCCCCGAAGCATCCGGTCGATGGCGTATTCCGCCACAGAGGGGCTGGGCAGGCCGCGGATGCTGAAGCGCACGCCGGCCACGTCGTTGAACTCCGTGCGGACGGGGCCGGGGCAGAGGACGCTGATCTTCACCTGACTGCCGGCCCGGCGGAGTTCCTCGGAGATGGCCTCGGACAGCCGGAGGACATAGGCCTTGGAGGCGTAATAGGAGGAGAGCAGGGGGCCGGGCAGAAAGGCCGCCGAGGAGGCCACGTTCAGGATGTGGCCCTTGTTCCGGCGCTTGAAGTCGGGCAGAAACAGCTTGGTGAGGATGTGGGTACACCGGATGTTGATATCCAGCATCGCCAGCTCCTCCTCCAGGTCGGTCTGATCAAAGGGGCCGAAGAGCCCCCTACCTGCGTTGTTGATCAGAATGTCGAGGTCCTGGTCCTTCACCTGCTCATACAGAGCCCTGCAATTGCCCTTTTGGGCCAGATCCAGGGAGATGGTCTGGACCTGCACGGGAAGGGTACGGCCCAGCTCCTCCAGCCGCTCGGTGCGCCGGGCCACCAGAATCAGATCATAGCCCCGCCGGGCCAGGCCGCGGGCCATGTCCCGGCCAATGCCGGAGCTGGCACCGGTGATCAGTGCTTTCATGGGGATCACTCCTTTTCAAGGGGTAGTATACCACATTTGACCCCGCAGCGGACAAAAGCCCGGCATTTTTTCAGGAGCGGCGCAGGCGGAAGAGCTGGGAAACGGGAAGGCCCTGGGCATAGAGGGCGGACAGATAGAGCACGGCGCCGAAGGCCAGACAGACCAGGGCGGCGGGCAGGCCGTCGCAGCCCTGGTCCAGCAGCACCCGGAAGAGCAGATTGATGCACAGGCCCATGAGCAGGGCGGCCAGGCCGGGGGCGGTGATCCAGAGGAAGATCTGGAGCCGGAGGCCGGTGGCCCGGCGGAGGGAGACGGCGCCCAGCACGACCCCAACCAGGGCGCTGATGAGAAAGGCCCACACATAGCCCCGCAGCCCCACGCCCGGGATGCCCACGGTGAGAAAGACGATGACCAGCTCCACCGCGCCGCTGATGAGGGCGTTGCGGGCGGCGGCGGGCTGGTGGCCCACGCCGTTGAGGGAGCAGGAGAGCACCGACTGGTAGCAGGAGAGCACCACCCCCACCGACAGGGGAGCCAGGTAGTTTCCCACGGAGCTCTCCCGGAACAGGACGGCGCCCAGGGTGGGTCCCAGCACCACCAGAAAGGCCATGGCGGGCAGCATGAGCACCGAGGTGCCCAGCATGGCCTTGGAGACCCGGCGATGGACCTCGGATCTCCGGCCCAGGGCGGCACTCTCGGCCAGCTTGGGCACCAGCACCAGGCCCAGCGCGGCGATGAAGGCGGTGGGCAGGTTCAGCAGGGGCAGGGACATGCCGAACATGACCCCGAAAGCGGAGATGGCGGCGGAGACCTCCATCCCGCCGGCCACCAGCCGCTGGGGAATGAGGATGGCGCACACCGAGCCCATCAGATTGCCCAGCAGGGCGGTCAGGCCGATGGGTACGGCGATGTGAAGGATGCGGCGGTCCAGGACCCGGCCGGACTCGCCGTGGCCCCGGTCCGGGGGCAGGCGGCGGGTGTACCGCCGGTGGAGGAGCGTGAGGGTGCAGGAGGAAAAGACCTCGCAGATCACCATGCCCGTCACAATGAGCCCCACGGTCCGCTCGGGGCTCTGGGGGAGGAAGAGCACCAGCAGCCCCAGCACCGCCGCAGTGCGCACCACCTGCTCCAGCATCTCCGTGCATGCGGGAGGACGGATCAGGCCCGAGCCGTAGAAGGCGTGCTTGTGGAGGTTTTCCACCCCGGTGAGGAGAAGGCAGGGTAGTAGAAGCACCAGCCCCAGTCGGGTCCGGGCGTCGCCCAGCAGATAGACGGAGATGGCGTCGGAGAACAGCACCACCGCCAGACAGGGCAGGACCAGCAGGAGGAACAGGGCGGCCAGACACCGCCGGAGCACCTGTCCGGCGGCCCGGAGGTTGCCCAGAGCCTGGTATTCCGAGGTGAGGCTGGACACCGCCGCCGTCAGGCCCACGGCGGTTACGGACAGCAGCACCGAATAGACCGGCATGACGAGCTGGTAGAGGCCCATGACCTCCGCACCGATGAGGCGGGAGAGGAGGATACGGTAAATAAAACCCAGAAGCTGGGAAAAAAGTCCGGTGGCCGTCAACAGCAGCGTACCGTAAAGCATGGATGTGCGGCTCAGTTTCAAAAAAGCGCCCCCTTCCTGGCAGAGTATATTCAAGGGGGTCAATGAACATGTGGCGGGACAACTTTAACGCTTTACAACGGCAGGGAAAACGTGGTATCATAGAGCCCTGTAAATCCACCTCCGCAAGAGTGCAGAGAGAGAAGGAAGCGCGCCATGCCCGCCACGTTCATCAATGCGGGGCTCATCCTGCTGGGGAGCCTCATCGGACTGCTGTTCAAAAACTTCATCCCCCCGCGCTTTTCCAGCATCGTCACCCACGCGCTGGGTCTGTGTGTGCTGGGCATCGGGGTTTCCTCCGCCGTAGGCACACAGAACGCCCTGTGCGTCATCGTTTGCATGGTGGTGGGTACCATCCTGGGGGAGGCCCTCCGCATCGAGGACCGGCTGGACTCCGTGGGGGGCGCGCTCCAGCGCAGGCTGATGAAGGGCGGCGGCAGCAGCCGCTTTACGGAGGGATTTATGAACGCCTCCGTCCTGTTCTGCGTGGGGGCGATGGCCATTACGGGTTCCCTCAACGCCGGACTCAACGGGGACTACACCGTTCTGGTGTCCAAGGGGGTCATCGACGGGGTGACCTCCATCACCTATGCCGCCACCTTCGGCGTGGGCACCGCGTTTTCCGTGGTACCGCTGATCCTCTACCAGGGGGGACTGACCCTGCTGGCCGGGTGGGTGGGGCCTTATCTGGCCCCGGCGGTCATCACCGAGATGAGCGCCGTGGGCGGCACCATCATCATGGGCATCGCCATCAACATGCTGGGTCTGGGCCAGGGAAAGATCAAGGTGGGCAATCTGCTGCCCGCGATCTTCCTGCCGCTGGCATACCTGCCCCTGGCCGAATGGCTGGGCAGGCTGATGGGGTGAAGCAGATTGCACACAGGGCCCCGCACAGCGGGACGCCGCACCAGCGGCGGAGCCCGGCGGGGGTGACTGCCCGCGGGCGCCACCAAAGGA
>ERZ781272.118-NODE-118-length-108617-cov-5.562913_pt1 | contig 108617 bp, 117 predicted proteins | sample MGYA00375850_ERZ781272 | MGnify/ENA primary metagenome ERZ781272 (study PRJEB29790, sample SAMN06051246) | human gut metagenome | host: Homo sapiens | place: USA: Cincinnati, Ohio | collected 2013-06-21 | study: EMG produced TPA metagenomics assembly of the Gut...
GCCACCGCTACGCCTCATTCGGACGCCTTGCACTCGAATATACATCCTGCGTTGATATAGCAGTAATTTATTATTCGTTGTACTAGTACTCCATATTCAAAAGAACACCCCCATAATTCCAAACCCACGCCCTATTGAACATTCTAAACGAATGATATAATTTTTGTTGAAATAGTACAAGGGAAACAAATTAAGGCCTTAATTTAACAATTATGCAGTAAATATTAAATTTGAGAAGAGAGAAGGGTGATGTTGGTGGAAGGAACAATGAAGGCATTAAGAATGTATGCGCCGTACGACTTCCGATTGGAGGACGTTCCCATTCCCGGGATTGGAAGCGACGAGCTTTTGATCAAAGTATTGGGATGCGGTATTTGTGCAGGAGATGTAAAAACGCTGCATGGCGGGCAGAGGGTGTGGGGAACAAGTCCCCGGAATGCCTATATAGAGGCGCCTTGCATTGGAGGACATGAATTCTACGGAGAGGTGGCAGAAGTAGGAGAAAATATTACCGGTGTAAAAATCGGGCAAAAAATATTAGCAGAGCAGATTCTTCCCTGCGGAGAATGCAAATTCTGCAGAGAGGGCAATTACTGGATGTGTCAGCCTCATCATATTTATGGATTTAAGGAGGATGCGCAAGGCGGATTTGCGGAATATATGAAATTTGCAAAAAACAGTGTGGTTCATATTTTGCCGGACCATATTACTCCGGAACAGGCGACTTTGATAGAGCCTTATGCCTGTGGCATGCACGCTGTGGAGAGAGCGAATGTGGGACATGAGGATGTGGTGGTTATCAGTGGACTTGGAGCAATCGGGCTTGCAATGGTGAATTCGGCGAGAATCCTTGCGCCAAAGATGATCATTGGACTTGATTTAAGGCAGAACCGGTTGGAAAAGGCAATAGAATTCGGGGCAGACATGGTTCTTAATCCGACAGAGGAGGATGTTGTCGCAAAGGTTATGGAATTCACAGGTGGTTATGGCTGTGATGTTTATATTGAGGCATCGGGCAGTGCACCCAGTGTAACCCAGGGCTTGAATATGGTAAGAAATATGGGGAAATATGTACAGTTTGGAGTATTTCCAAAGGATGTAACGGCAGACTGGAATATCATAGGAGATACGAAGCATATGGACATACTGGGCTCACATCTGTCAGGACATTGCTATGAAGCAGTTATAAAAGGGATCATGGACGGAACTTTAAAAACCAATGGGATCGTTTCCCATAAATATCCCCTTACGGAATGGGAAGAGGCCTTTGCGGTTGCAGAGAAGGACCCGGATGCATTCAAAGTGGCATTGATTCCCTAACAAAAATGAAAAGATAAAACATTAAGAAAGACAGAGGATAGAATAAAATGAACAAATTAGGTATTTTTATGAATTTTTGGGAGAAAAGATGGGATGCGGATCATGTCAAATACGTGAACAAGGCGGCGGACATCGGTTTTGACATCCTTGAATTTCAGGCACAGCCGCTTCTGGAAATGAGCGAGCAGAGGATGAAGGACATAAAGATGGCCGCGGATGACAGAGGAATTGAGCTTACATACAGTCTGGGCCTTGATCCTGCTTATGATGTAGCCAGTGCGGATGAAAATGTCCGAAGAGGCGGTGTGGATTATCTGAAGAGAATCGTAGAGAGGGTAGGGTTTATGGATGGCAGGGTCATCTCCGGTGTCAGCTATGCGGGCTGGGGTGTTACAGATTATGTGCTGAGTGCCGGAAAAGGGGACATTTTAGAAAGAAGTGTTGACAGCATGCGCCGGATTATAAAAACTGCGGAGGACTACGGAGTTGTGTACTGCGTGGAAGCGGTTAACCGTTTTGAGTCTGTATTGATTAATACTGCGGAGGAAGCGGTAGATTATGTAAAGAAAGTAGAGAGTAAAAATATAGGCGTACTTCTTGACACTTATCATATGAATATTGAGGAAAACAATATTGGAGATGCCATTCGGTATGCAGGCGATTATCTTGTGAATTTTCATACGGGAGAAAATAACAGGAGGGCGCCGGGAAGAGGCCATCTTGACTGGGACGAGATATTCCGGGCGTTAAAGGATGTGGATTATAAAGGGCGTATTGTATCTGAACCATTTGTAATGATGGGCGGAGAAGTAGGGAAAGACATTAAGGTCTGGAGAGACCTTGATGTACCTACGGAGGAAAGCATTGATAAAGAAGCGGCGTTCCTGCTGGCTTTTGAGAAAGAGAAGCTGTACCGGTATGGATTGGCTTAAAGAAAAAAAATCAGCAAATTCTATATAAAAAAATATGATGTATTGGAGGAAATCACTATGAAAAGGAATTTGAAGAAAGCAGCGGCAATCCTGACAACAGCAGCTATGTGCGCATCTATGCCGGCGATGGTAAATGCGGCGGAAAAGGAAAAACCGGGAGAGGGATATAAGGTTGGCTGTTTTTAGCATATTCAAATTGTCGGTAACCACTAATAATAATAAATTCCGTCTCCGGACTGAGATTCTGGCTTTGGCGGATGAGTTCCAGTCCATCGTAACCGGGCATTCGGATATCTGTAATTACGATATCAGGTTTAAGCTGCCCGATATAAGTAAGTGCTTCAATACCATCGTGCGCTACAGCAGCAATTTCTATGTTCAGTGAATCCCAGTCAATAAGTTTGCCGATAAGTTTGCAGATTTTAGGTTCATCGTCAGCAATAATAATTTTCATGTATACTCTCTCCCCAATTTTTAGCCTTTTTTGTATATTATAGTGAGATGAAAACAGATGCAAAATAAAAAAGTATCCTTTTGCAGAGCTTTAACACAATTTTATACATAATATATGTTAATGTCAAGAAAATTGTCGATTGTTAACATATATTAGTAAAACTGGGGGATATATGAAAATCTATACTTATCGAGGAAGAAAAAATGTATGCGGAGAGAAAATACGGCAGATGCGGGTAAACAAACAAATGTCTCAAAGTGATCTGTCGGCAAAGCTTCAGGTTAATGGCGTAACCCTGGAGAGAGACAGCATCAGCAGAATTGAGAGAGGAACAAGATTTGTAGCCGATTATGAGCTGTATATTTTTGCAAAGGTATTTGGAGTGGAGGTGGAAGAGCTGCTGGAGCTTAAGGCGGAGCAGAAAAAAGGGAAAGCAAATGAAGTAACTTTGGATACGATATCTTAGCCGGCGTGACAAAAAGACTGTTTAACTCCTTTTTATCTTGCGGGGAAACAATCCCCGTGGTAACATAAAATAGTATACCCCGGCGTGGGAAGACGGGGCGCTGAGAAATATACAAGAGGTGAAGGTCCATGTTTGGGGAATGCCATGCTCATGTGATCATGGATGGTAAGAATTACCGCAGGGCGGTGGAGTTACATGCGGAGGGCGTTAAGGATGAGGTGGTCCGCGCACACTTGAAGGCGTATCAGGAGACCGGTGTGACCTTTGTGCGGGATGGCGGAGATTCCTATGGGGTATCTGAAAGAGCAAAAGAGCTGTCCGGAGAGTATGGGATAGATTATCGAACTCCGATTTTTGCCATTCATAAAGAGGGCAAATACGGAGGAATTGTAGGACGCAGCTATTCGGATTATAAGAGCTTTCATAAAAGAGTACTGGAAGCCTGTGCAGAAGGGGCAGATTTTATCAAGATTATGACAACAGGTATTATGGATTTCCGGAATCACGGAAATGTCACGGGAACGCCCCTGGATGCAGAAGAGGTAAAAGAATTGGTGCATATTGCCCATGAGGAGGGCTTTGCAGTCATGAGCCATACAAACGGCGTATATGGTGTACGGGCTGCCGTAGAAGCAGGCGCAGACAGTGTGGAGCATGGAAATTACCTTGATGAGGAAACGATTTCCATGCTGGCGGGCAGTCATACCGTATGGGTACCTACTCTGGTAACTGTAAGAAATCTTCTGGGCTGCGGCAGGTATGAAGACGCGGTAATACGTTTGATTATGAAAAGAGCCGAAGAAAACGTAAAGCTGGCTTTTGAAAAAAACGTAAAGGTGGCGCTTGGCAGTGATGCAGGCGCCTATCGTGTGCCTCACGGCAGAGGAATTCTGGACGAATATCAGGCGTTTATGGATATTCTTGGAGATACACCGGAAATGAAAGCGTGGCTTTTACAGGGAGAAAAAGAAATAAAAGAGAAGTTCCAGAGAGATTAACAGGAGAGGAAAGAGACAGCCCCGGACACATGAACAAATATGTGCTCCGAGGCTGTTTGTGTTGTCTGGCATATGAGAAAACGGTCCGGTGGACCGTTTTTGAGCGGGATTCTTAATTGGTCCTCCGCCATGATGGCATTTAAGCGTCCTCTATCTTCAGGCAGGTATAGATATTGGACTGTCTGGATGCTGCCGGGTTAAAGGTGATTCGAATGGAGCTTCCGGATAAGAGTCCTCCTGTAGAGGAATTTTGTGCGCCCGAAATGTTGCAGGTGATTATGGCTCCGTCAGGAGTCTGTATGGTTACTGTGTTGGCAGTACTTCCTAAAATTTCGCCGGATACAGTGAAGGAAAGATGACTTTCCTTGATCACATCCGGATTCTGTCCGGTGATTCCCAGGATAGAGATTCCTTCCAGCGTAGTTCCGTTGAATTCTCCCGTATACGTAACTGTTATATGGGAGCCGGGAGCGGCACCTCCCTTGAAGTAGCAGGGAATTGCGGACATATCCAGGTTTAATGCGGTTCTGGTTCCCTGTATGGTAACCTGAAGTGTATTCAGATTTACATTCTGAATGACTGCCTGCATTTGCTTTTCTCTGTTCTCCTCGGGTATTTCTTCTGTCGGTGCAGGTGTAGGAACCTTCAGCGGGTCAATGTCCGAAATACTTAATACTTTGATGTGGCTGGCGTTTAAGACTGTGGAGTCTTCCGAATTGGAGTCCGCGAATTTTCCTTTAAAATGGATATAAACCCAGGTGCCTGCTTTTATACCATTTTGGTAATATTGCTCTGTGCCTGTAATGGGATAGGTGGCTGTTTTACCGGATTTTGCTTTGATTGTTATCGTGTTCGGAGTCAGCCCCTGAACCTGTCCATGAGCGGTACGGTCTTTCAAGCGGCCTTTTTTATGGACTTCGTCAACAACCTTCAATGCCTTCACTGTGGTGGTATCCGTATCGTTAAGCTGACCTTCGTAGATGACACTGACCTCGTCTCCGGTGATCATGCCATCCTCACATTCCAGTGTTGCCTGAGAAACATCAAAAATATAAAGCGTTTCATTAGATTTAACAGTTAGCTGATTCCCTGTAAAATCCCGGAGCTGGCCTTTGACCTCATCCATATAGATTCTAGGGCCGATCTCTCCTGTTTCCTGCGCAGGAGTATCGCCGGTCGAGACAAAGCGGTCGACCAGGTCTCCCAGACTGCACCCGGATAAAGAGGTGGTAAAGATTGTGCAGATACATATAATAAGCAGTTTTTTCATTGGTGTCCTCCGGTATGGCATATCCCCGGCATCCAATGGAAAGGCGTCAGTCCCTGTCTTTTTTGGGAACGGTGCTCCAGGCAGTGAAATTGCAGACCTCTCTGTAAGCGTTCCATTCTTCACGATCATGGGCAGGGCTTTGCATCAGCCCGGTACATTCCGTGCAGGCATTGGTATCCAGGTAATTGTCGTAAAAAATATGGTATGGATTTTCTTTGTTTTCTTTATTTTTCATCATAACCCTCCTTTGCGTGTTCGGCAATGGTTTCCTGGGTTAGTATGTGAAAAAAAACGTCAGATATACAGGTTTAGAAAAACTCTGAAAATATTAGACATATTATAACAAATAGTTATTGAAATTTCTATAAATTGTGCTATAATCTCTCTAAATAAATAATAGCGAAGTAGGAATTTATGCGTTAAGTGTTCATTGGCTGGGGAGTCGCCGTGAAACGAAAAGCTTGCAAATCTGAACAGGCAGCTTACGATATATTTTCCGCACCCGTTGCTGCATATGAGGACATCTCATAATGTGGAGGGATTATTATTTATCGGTAACTTACTCTGTGTAAAACATTATGGAGGTGTTTTATTTATGTCCAAAAATCGATACAAAACATATTGGAATGTAAAAATTCTGGTTTTTATGGCGCTTTTGGTCGCAATGCAGTTGGTACTCGGCAGAGTTCTTGTGATTGAGCTGGGGCCATATCGGATTTCCGTCGGCAGTGTCTGTACGATTCTTGCGGGGTTGTGGCTTGGACCTGCGGCCGGAGCAGCCTGTGGTTTTTCGGCGGATTTGATCGGATGCTTTATGAAGGGCTATGCGGTGAATCCTCTGATTACAGTCGCGGCAATTCTGTGGGGCTTGATACCCGCATTGATGAAGCCGCTGTATGCGCAGAGAGACAGAAAGGGCAAGACGATAGGGATTGTTTTGTCTGTTGTGATTGCCGGAATAAGTAGCTCTCTGATATTTACCACTGCAGGATTAGTATGGATCCTGGGCTATAATTTCTATGCGATCATGCCGGGAAGACTGGTACAGTTTGTGATTATGATGCCGATTTACAGTGTGCTGACATGTCTGCTGTATTTCAGTCCGTTGACTGGTATGGTGGTAGGCACTGTGACGCCAGCCGCATTAGAAAAGAAAACCGTGTAAAGAATCAAAATTTCCGGAAGGCAATGACTCATACGGGTCATTGCCTTCCCTGACCCTTTCGATCATGGGGGTGGGCGCTGTGCCGGATGCCCCGGATTCGGGGATGTGGGCTCAATACCTGTCGGGCTGTACACGGAACCAATAAGTGTAAGAGTACTGAAAGCCAAGGGAGCCATAAAGATATTCGGCATTTGTATTGCCTTTTACCACTTGAAGGTAAGCGTTTTTGGCGCCCCTTTTCATTCCCTCTTTCAGAAGGCAGGTGCAGATTTGGCGGGCATATCCCCGGCAGCGGTACTGCTTCCGGACATGAATGGCATAAAGGCCGATATAATCACGATCCAGGATACCGAGTCCTGTGGCTATGATGCGGCCGTCCGTTTGAATATAAGCGCAGATGGTTTCCTTGGGGATTGCCCGATACATAGAGGGTACAACTGTACGATGTACCGGGTTTGTGGTTCCTTTCAGTTCAAACAGGCTTTCAATCCATTTGTCGGGAATATTGTCTGTGAAATGAACAAGTCCATAGTCAGCCGTCAGACTGGCAGCTTTCAGATGAAGTGTCATAACATCAGTGGTATGCTGTATTTCGTATCCCCGGTTCTCCAGTGTGTAATCAAAATCCTGAGATACGAGGGGGCTGATCTTAAAGATTGCCGGGGTTCCCAGACGCTTATATACATGCTCGCAGTAAGGAACTTTTTCGCGCCAGGGAAGCGTCGAGGTGCCAAACTGCTCTACGCTGTTTGTTCTGTGGGTATAGAAATATGAAAACCTGAGAATCCAGCCATCATAAAGCTCCATTTTATGGGAGGGCCAGGCGTTCAGGGACATATCTTCGATTTTCTTAATGTTTGTTTCCATTCGTACAGCCTTTCTTCAAGATTTTTTATAACTTCAGCAGGAGTTCCTCCGTCAGGATTTCATGACCCCGGGCTGTCAGATGAATGCCGTCCGTTGTTATGGAATCCGTTCCCTGCATCTGCGCCGCATGGTTCAGGCGTTCATGCAAAAGAATGTAAGGAATGTTATATTTATCTGCTAATTTGCTGATTCCCAGGGACATAGTCCGGACAGGTGGGAACCAGGTGCGGTATTCTGCGGGAGACGGGAAAATAAAAGGCTCCATAAGGATGAAACGGCAGGCCGGCCGCTTCAGCTTCAGCAGGAGTGTTTCATAATCCTTTAGGAATTTATTCATCATGGATGCCTGCTGCCTGGGAGTCCGGCCCGTATTCATCATCAGGCCGATATCATTAATGCCTATCAATATTGTTATAATGTCTGCATGAAAAGGCAGATAACTCTGTTCTGCATTTTCCAGAAGACGGGCGACGGTGAAGCCATCCACACCGCAGTTTTTGACCGTCCACGAAAATCCCTTTGCCTGCATCCTGTCCTGAAGCTTTTGTACGTATCCGTTTCCAAGCGGCGGATTCAGAAAAAGTCTGCCGCAATCTGTGATACTGTCACCTAAACATAATAAGCGTGTCATAAATCCTCCTGAACATGAGGTGAATTCTGGTTTCCTGTATGGAGTCTACTTTAACACTGACAGGATATGCGGTCAAGATAAAAAACTGTTGTCTAAAAAAATATAAAAAAAATAAATTATCAGACAAAAATGCCGGAAAACAGTCAGAAAAAAAATAAAAAAAGGACTGGACAAATCAAAAGTACTGCTCTATAATAAACCTCACCAGAAGTCTTCTGGTGTCAAAGCCGTCAGGTCAGACGGATAATCCCATTTTACGAAATTGAGAATGAATATACGAAAGCGAAGTGCCGGCTTATGTTTGGCTGTGCAGGATACTGTAAACAGGAGAATTGTATTTGCAGAAGGAGGCGGTGCTGGTGTGGCTGTGGATTCCGGATTGTTGTTGGTAATTGCCGGGATAGCTGCGGTTATGGATGTGCACAGGGCACAGGTAGAGAACGGCTGGATTCTGTTTGCTCTGTGCATGGGACTGCTGTGGCGCATTTTACAGGAAGGACCGAAAGGAAGCTTAGGATTTGCTGCAGGAGCAGTATTTCCTTTGGCTGTCCTGGGCGTGCTGTTTTATTTCCGTATGCTGGGACCGGGTGATATCAAGCTTTTTTGTGCTTTGGGCGGGATTATGGGCATATCTGATATCAGTATATGTATGCTGGTTTCTTTTCTGCTGGGGGCAGTCTTTTCTCTGGCAATTTTGATTTCCAGCGGCAATTTCTGCCGCAGATTCCAATACCTGATTTGTTATTTCCGGGAATATTTCCATACAGGTAAAGTAAAGCCATACTACCAAAGAGGGATGGCCTTGGAGAATTTTCATTTTACGGTCCCTGTGTTTTTGAGTGTCGTGCTTTATGCAGGAGGTGTATATTGAAAAAAAATATCTTTGCAGTCTGTGATCTTGAAATGGATTATGCATGTAATTTTATGAATTATCTGAACCAAAAGAAAAATATTCCCTTTGAGATACAGGCGTTTACCAGTGCAAAAAGCCTGATTGCCTTTGGAAAAGAAAATCCGATTGAGTTGCTGTTGATTTCCGGCAAGGCAATGTGCAGGGAAATAGGGGAAATGGATATTGGGAAGATCGTGATCCTGTCGGAGGGTGTGCATCACCCGGAGCTGGATCAGTATCCAAGCGTATATAAGTACCAATCCTCCTCCGACGTCATCAGGGAGGTTATGGCATGCTATGGGGAAGAACGCGGGATTATGCCTGTACAGTTTCCGGTGCTGAAGAAAACGACGGAAATACTGGGAGTCTATTCTCCTTTGGGGCGGTGTCTGCAAACCTCCTTTGCGCTCACCTTAGGTCAGGTACTGGCAAAGGAGCGAGCAGTGCTTTATTTGAATCTGGAAGAGTATTCCGGGTTTGAGGAACTGTTTCAGAAAGGCTTTCCCTATAATCTGAGTGACCTTTTATATTATGTACGCCAGGAAAACCGGAATCTGGTGCTGAAGATGAATGGTATGATACAGACCATTCAAAATCTGGATTTTATTCCTCCGGTCCGGGCCCCGGCTGATATCCGGGGGACCGCCTGGAAGGATTGGGAACGTCTTCTGCAGGAGCTTGTTCTTCACAGCGCTTACGAGGTAATCGTACTGGATATCGGAAACGGGATTGATGAGCTTTTCCAGCTTCTGGACCAGTGCAGACGCATCTATATGCCGGTTTTGAATGATGTCATGTCTTCCTGTAAGATCGCACAGTTTGAAAATCTGCTTCGTATATGGGATTATCCGCAGGTTTTGGCTAAGACGTCGAAGGTTAAGCTGCCGTTTTATGTTGGAGGTTCTTCCCTGGAATCTTATGCGGAACAGCTTGTCTGGAGCGAATTAGGAGATTATGTAAGAGAATTATTGAGAAAGGAGAGAGAATGAGCAGGGAGACATTTCAGACAATGCGGCGTTTTCTTATGGAAAAGCTGGATATGGCAAGGGAATTGACAGATGAGGAGATTCTGGAGGAGATTGATGACCTGATACTGCATAGGATGCGGGATTCCTGCCTTTCTTTGAAGGAGAAGGTAGAGCTTCGGCAGGAGCTTTTCTATTCTGTCAGGAAGCTGGATGTACTGCAGGAACTGATTGAGGATGAAACTGTTACGGAGATCATGGTAAATGGCCCGGATGCCATTTTTATCGAGCGGTCAGGGAAATTGCATAAATGGAATAAATCATTTACATCAAAGGAAAAGCTGGAGGATGTTATCCAACAGATCGTAGGAAGGTGCAACCGGGTCGTGAACGAGTCCATGCCTATTGTAGATGCACGTTTGGAAAACGGTGCAAGAATAAATGCGGTCATTCAGCCTGTGGCGCTTAACGGTCCGATTCTGACGATCCGCAGATTCCCGGATAAGCCAATTACTATGGAGAAGCTGATTGCGCTGGGAAGTCTGCCGGGAGAATGTGCGGAATTTTTGAAGGTACTGGTGAAGTCACGCTATTCCATAGTCATAGGCGGGGGCACCGGAAGCGGGAAGACAACATTTTTAGGGGCACTTTCTGATTTTATTCCTAAGGATGAGAGGCTGATCACCATAGAGGATAACGCAGAACTGAAGATACAGGGAATCGAAAATCTTGTAAGGCTGGAATCGAAAATGGCGAATATGGAAGGCGCCGCGGCAGTGAGCATACGGGATTTGATAAAAACAGCGCTTCGCATGCGGCCGGACAGAATCGTTATAGGAGAGGTACGCGGCCAAGAGGCGGTAGATATGCTGCAGGCACTGAACACAGGACATGAAGGGAGTTTAAGTACGGCACATGCCAATTCGGCAAAGGATATGCTGAGCAGACTGGAAACCATGACACTTATGGGAGTGGAGCTGCCATTGGAAGCAATTCGCAGGCAGATTGCTTCGGGTGTGGATATCCTGATCCATTTGGGGAGAATGCGTGACAAAACGAGAAAAGTATTGGAAATTACAGAGGTATGCGGATACGAGGACAATGAAATTAAAATGCGGACGCTTTACCGTTGGCAGGAGGGAAAGGGCCTGGTAAAGCTGGAACCGCTGCTGTGCAGGGAAAAATTGAAAAGAGCGGGGATGGTCATATGAAACAGAATTACGAAGAGTACCATTTTACAAAAAAAGAGGCACTGAAATATGCGGCACAGAGTACGGTGGTCTGTGCTTCCATTGATTATTTGTTTTATCAGAACTGGATTTTGCTGCTGCTGGCGGTTCCGATTACGGCTTTTTATCTGAAACGGAAGAAAAAGCAGTTGATTCGTGACAGAAAAAGAAATTTAAATTACCAGTTTAAGGACGCTTTGAGTGCTTTAAGCGTGGCCGTACAGGCCGGATATTCTGTGGAAAACGCGGTGTCTGCCTGTGCCAGAGATCTGGAGCGGATTTACCGGAAGGATGACGACATTATGAAGGAGCTTCATTATATCGAAAGCCAGCAGAGGGTCAGTGTTCCGGTGGAGGAGCTGTTTTTGGATTTCGGAGAACGGTGCCGGGTGGAGGATATTGAGAATTTCGCTTCTGTGTTTTATACGGCGAAAAGAACGGGCGGAGATTTGGATCAGGTTATCCGGAAGGTGGCACGGATGCTTGGAGATAAAGTTGATGTCAAAAAAGAAATCGAAGCCACTCTGGCAGCCAAAAAATCGGAGCAGATGATCATGAGTCTGATGCCGGCAGGAATCATTTTGTATCTGCAGATGACTTCGCCCGGATTTTTGAGTATTTTATACGGAAATCCTTTTGGGATTTGTGCCATGAGCATATGTCTTGGGATATACATTACAGCATATTGGCTGGGAAGGCGGATTGTAGATATTGAAGTGTAGGAGGAAGCATGTGGATACATATTGTGATTTTTTTTATGGTTGTGGGGATAATTGTCGTCCGAAAGACTGGCTGGCTGAAGCTTGAAGGGCTGGAGGATACAGCAGGGATGCGTTTATTTGCTGCAGTGGCCCTTGGGGGGAATCTGCTGGGAATGCTCCTGACGTTTGGAAGGGGCGCCTCTTTTAACTATCCGGAAGAATATAAGCTTCCAAAGGAAGAAAGCGGCTCTTATGAAGAGAAATTTCTGATATCCGTAGCCGGTGAAGAAGAAACGGAGCTGTATGTGCAGGTACCGGAAAAAGAGACAGAGGTAACCTCTGATTTGCATCCGAAGGAAGAATTGACGGAAGAAGAACAGCAGGAAAGAGAACTGCGTGATGCCATAGCCAGGTACAATCAGGAGAAGAATGATCCGGACTTTTATTATCTTCCCGCAGAGTGGGACGGCAGACCGTTAGTGTGGAAGAAGCCCGCCGATCATTCGGGAAATCTGGTGGCGGCGTTGAGTCTTTTTGCAGCAGTTGCCGTTATGATAAAGAAGGCAAGGGAGAAGCAGGAGGCCTGTATAAAGCGTTCGGAACAGCTTCTCATGGATTATCCGGGGCTTGTTATGAAATTTACGCTTCTCGTACAGGCCGGCATGACAGTGCGGAAGGCATTTCAGAAAATTGCTCTGGATTACCGGCGAAGGCCCTATGGAAAAGGCAGATATGCTTATGAGGAGATCGCGGCAGCCTGCTATGAGATGGACAGCGGAGTTTCAGAGGCAGAGGCATACAGGCGTTTCGGGGAAAGATGCGGCCAGATTAAATATAAAACCTTTGCTGCTTTGTTAGTCCAGAATCTCCAGAAGGGAAGCCGCCGGATGTCCGAAATGCTGGAACGGGAGTCTATGGAAGCATGGGATGAAAGAAAACGTAAGGCAAGAGTTTTGGGAGAGGCCGCGGCTACAAAACTGCTTTTTCCCATGATGCTGATGCTGGTGGTAGTAATGGCAATTGTTATGATTCCTGCATTTTTGTCGTTTTATGAGTAACCTGTCCTTGGAGAGGGACATAAAAAACTACTACACGGGAAGGAAGGAGGTGAAGTGCATGCGTGGATTCCTGACATTGGCAAGGGATTTCATAAGAGAAGAGGACGCGGTAGGAGTTGTGGAAATTATTCTTATCCTGGTCGTACTCATTGGCCTGGTCATTATCTTTAAAGAGCAGCTCACAAGTCTTGTGAAGAATATTCTTGCCAAAATCACGAAACAAAGCAATTCGATTTAACAGTTGAAGGAGGTGTATCCCTTATGGCAAAGAGAGGCAGTGTGACAATATTTCTGGCGTTGACATTAAGTCTGATGCTGTCGCTTGTCTGTACGAGCGTAGAGTCCGTCAGAATGGCGGCAGCCAGGACACAAATTCTAAGCAGTATCGATATTGGTCTGTATTCTCTGTTCGGACAATATGATAAATCTCTTCTAAAGGATTATGATCTGTTCTTTTTAGATGGCTCGTGCGGAGGAGGCTCGCTTAAGCTCGCAAATGTATACGACAATATGGAATCCTATATAAAACCGGTCTTGAAGCAGAACAGTCAGAAGCTTTCGCTTGTACAGGGAGGGTTTACAGGATATCGTCTGGCGACGGACAATGGAGGCGAAGTGTTTTTTCATCAGGCAGTCCGCTATATGCGGGATACCCTTGGAAGCCAGGGGATACAGCTCCTTCTCCAAAAGCTAAAGGGAAATGAGGAAAAGACAAAAAAGGCAGAAGAGGACGGAAAGCGGGCTGAAACGGGAGATGCCCTTGAATCCTATGATGCAGAGATAGAGGCTGCCGCCAGGAACAGCAGGGCTGCGATGGAGAAAGAGCAGAATAGTCAGGAGGAAAATGGGGATTTTTCAAGTGAGCAGGGAGTTTCAGCGGGTATACAAGAAGACTTTGCAAGTGGACAAGAATCGGAAAAAGCAGTAAATCCAATTCCTGTCCTGCGCAGGATTCGGAAAATGGGAATTCTGGAGTTGGTTATTCCATCCGGAAGGAGTGTTTCGGATGCGTCAGTTTCTAAATCGTCTGTGGTTTCAGGAAGAAGCCTTCAGAAGGGGCTGGATATTCCGGGCGGACCCAAGGAGGACAGCTCATATACTTCCGGAATATTATTTCAGCAGTATCTTATGGATAAGCTGGGAAATTATCAGAAACCGGCTAAGGGCGGTCTGCGCTACCAGGCGGAGTATCTCCTGCAAGGAAAGTCTAATGATATGGAAAATATAAAGGCAGTGGCCAAAAAACTCCTGCTGATCAGGGAAGGGGTTAATATGGCACATCTTCTGTCTGATCCCGCAAAGCGTGCACAGTTACAGGCGCTGGCGTTGGGAATTGCATCTGCATTTCTGGTTCCGCCGGCATCAGTGGTGATCGAGGGAGCGCTGCTTCTTTGCTGGGCTTTTGCGGAGAGTATATTGGATGTCAGGGAATTGTTTGATGGAGGACGTGTTCCTTTAGTAAAAACGACTGCAGACTGGCAGCTTTCGCTGGAGAATCTTCCGAATCTTATGCAGAGGCTGGATTCTGAAAGGCGGGGTACAGGCAGCGGGATGTCTTACGAAGAATATTTACAGACGATGCTTCTTATGGAGAGCAAAGCCGGATTGGTGACAAGAGGTATGGATATGATAGAGGTTTGCATCCGCAGCCAGCCGGGGAGGGAGAGCTTCCGGTTGGATTCCTGTATCGAAGCTCTGGAAGCCTCTGTGGATGTAAAGGCAAATCGTAAAAAAACGTTTACGGTGACAAAGCAATATAGTTACGGCTAAAACAGTCTGATGAAAAGAGGTGCGAAAAGATGCTTTTTCAGGAAGAGGAAATGTGTTTGGGAAAATATAGGAATAAAAAGATAGATAGACATGGGAATAAAAGATGCAGATTGGAGAGAAAGCAGCCGTTGCAAAGCAGAAAAGAAAGGAAAAGCTCTCTAAAATACCTCTATGACCTGCTTGCCCCGATAAGCAGGAAAAAAGGCTTTCTTCCTGAAAAGGCGTCTTTTTGCACCTCTTTAAAAAGGGCAAGCTTAGCAGTTGAGACAGCTTTAGTTCTGCCGATGTTTTTTCTGGGTATGGTCACGATGATCTCATTCATGGATATCTATAAGCTTCAGACAGAGCATTTGGTGGAGCTCTGTGAAAATGCAAAGAGAGCCGGAATGTATGCCTATGTTTTGGAGGGCAGCGGACAGCGGGAAATGACCCTTCCGGATATTTACTTCTATGAGCCGGTTGGCGGACTGATTCCTTTGCCAAGGGTTTTGATGCATAATTCAGTAAAAATTCATGCCTGGACAGGAGAGGAATACAGTGCTTTTCAGGATGGGGAGGGAGGGGAACCGGAGGAAATGGTGTATGTGACAGAAACTGGAACCGTTTACCACAGGAATCCAGGATGTAGTTATCTGTCTCTTTCTGTTACCCAGACATCCGGAAACCGGATTTCTTCTATGAGAAATTCCTACGGAGAGAAGTATGCAGCCTGCGAAACCTGCAGCAGAAACCAAAAACCTGCGGGAAGCGTATATGTTACTGCGGCGGGAAACCGCTATCATAATCTGGAAACGTGCAGTGGTCTGAAGAGAACGGTGAGACTTGTAAAACATTCCTGCGCGGGAGGTATGGCGGCCTGCAGCCGCTGCGGCTGAGAGGAGATCGGATGAAAGAGATAAGTACATTATTGTTTTTGGGGTTAAATGCATGGTGTGACTGGCGAAAAAAACAAATTTCCTTATTATCGGTGGTCCTATATGGAATCCTGGGGACGGGTGAAGCCATCTGGCATGGCAGGGTGGACTGGAGTTTTTGGATTGCTATAGGGATAGGGGCTTTGTTTTTGGGACTGAGCCTGCTTACATGCGGGGGTATTGGAATGGGAGATGGCTGGCTTTTAGCAGCGCTTGGCACAATGCTGGGTGTGGAAGAGTTTTTGACTGCTCTGTGCTTGGGGCTTGTGTGCGCGGCTTTGTGGGCATTGGTGCTGCTGATTGTATGCAACTGCGGAAAAAATACAGAAATTCCCTTTGTACCGTTTTTGCTTCTTGGATATATAGGAGGATTTTGCCTGTGAAAAAAATAAAAAAAGGAAGCTTTACTGTAGAATTGGCCTGTGTAGTACCGTTGATATTACTGGTAATTATGGGAACTTTGTATTTGTGCTTTTATGTTCATAACCGTGCATGGCTGGGGGCAGCCGCGTATGAGGCGGCGCTGGCAGGAAGCATGGAAGGAATCAGGGAAGGCGGGCAGGTTTATGAAACGGCCAGAATACGGAGCGAGGAATTGGGAAATGCTGGATTTTTCGGTGCTGAAAATCTGACGACACAGACAAATGTGGGAAAGAAGGTTCAGGTGACATATGATCTGGATACAATTTCCGGATTTGGGGATTTTACCTGGCATCTTCGTGCCGAGGGAAAGTCTGAAATTATCTGTCCTGTTAAATGGATACGCAAAATTAAGGCAGCGTCGGAACTGTTCAGCAAAAAGGGAGGATAAATGTGATGCGTGCGGAATATAAGCGTGATATGAATCATAATTATTTAGTTCTCCAGGGGGATATACCAGTGGATACTTCCTCCTATCAGGTGCGTATGCTTGCCGGTAATGAGATACCTTTATTATTAAAATGCAGGATGCAGGGTTTAGATGGAAAGCTGCTGTTTTATTACGAAATCACATCGAAGCAGTCATTAGCAGACCTCTTCGAAAATAAGAAGCTTCGTATCGCAGACTTACAGGCTGTTTTTGGAGGATTTGTCCATGTTATGGAAGAAATGGCGGAATATCTGCTGAATCCCGGGCAGCTCGTTCTGCGTCCGGAATATATGTATATGGATGTGGAAAAACAGGAATTGTTTTTTTGTTATCTTCCGGGATTTGAGAAGGAGGTTAAGGAACAGTTTCAGTGTCTGACAGAGTATATCCTTCCGAAACTCGATCATGAGGACAGCCAGGCTGTGATGCTTGGTTATGGAATCTACAGGCGTGCACTGGAGGACTGCTTTCATTTGGAATATATTAAGGAAGAGCTGTATCAGATGAAAGGAGAGGCCCGGGAGCCGGCGGCCATAAAGGCACCGGAAAAAGAAACAGAAGCTTCAAGTTTAACGGAAGAGGCTATAAGGCAGGAAGACTTGTGGAGTTTTAAAGAAATACCGGAAAAAGAAGGTGTTCAACAGAAAGAAACAGAGCAGGAGGAAACACGTGAAAAAAGGGCAGGGCTTAGGAAAATAGTTCCCGGATGTTTCTGCGGGGCAGCTATGGTATTTGCAATATTGGCAGCGGAGCTGGGCGGATGGATACCGTGGCTGAGAATTGAATGGATGGCAGGAGGGATTCTGGCTTTGGCAGGCTGTGGCATGATGATTTATTTCTTTGTTGAAAGGCGCAGAAAAGCAGAGAATGAAGAAAAGGTACAAGACTATATAAAGAAGCGGGAAACAGTCACAGCGGACAATACCTCCATGGCTGCAAAGGCAGCAGAAAGTCATGCTTATGAATCCCCTGGGATATCTGAGGCAGCACAGCCTTTAAACCAGCAGGAAAATTTCGGGGAAACCGTTGTTTTGTCAGCAAGTCCCATAGCCGGTCCGGCAAGTCTTGTAAGCCGGGAGCCGGGAGAATTGGCGACCATTTATCTCTTGGAGGAGTTGACGATAATCGGAAAGCTGGGCAATGCATCCGATGCAGTGATTGATCTGCCGACAGTGAGCCGCGTTCATGCAAAAATAAGAAAACGGGAAGAGGAATATTATCTCACAGATTTGAATTCCAGAAACGGAACATCCGTGAATGGACAGATGCTGAAAGGGGATGAAGAATATCTGCTTCAAAATGAGGATGAAGTGGATTTTGCACAAGCAAGATATATTTTTTTAAAATAAAATATTTATTTTGATATTATGTGCAAAATCTGTTACAATATGCCTATTATCAGATGGGAGATGACTCCCGGTTCTAAAGGCGGTGAGTAACATATTTGTATCAGTGGCGGGTGTTAATCTCTCATAGAGCGGGCCTTGAAGAGGGAAAAGAGGATGTCTGTGGAAGAAATAAAAAAAGAGCCTTTGACGGCTGCGTTGGTGATACTGAATATATTGGCTTTTTTTGCAGTAGAGTTTAGCGGAAGCTCTGAGGATACGATGCATATGCTGGACTGCGGAGCTGTGTATGTCCCGTTTATCCTGGAGAACGGGGAATATTACAGGATATTCACCAGTATGTTTCTGCATTTTGGTATGGAACATCTGGCAAATAACATGCTTGCACTATTTGTACTGGGCAGCAGGCTGGAGCGCACTGTGGGAAAAGTGCGCTTCCTCCTGATTTATCTTTTGGGCGGTATTACGGGCAATTTGGTATCTCTGCTTCTGGAAATCAGAACTCAGGCTTACGCTGTTTCTGCAGGAGCTTCAGGTGCAGTGTTTGCGGTGATGGGCGCTATGATTTATGTGATTCTGCGCAGGAAAGGACAAGTCGGGGACCTTTCTGTGAGGCAGATTCTGATCATGGCGGTCTTGTCGCTTTATTTCGGCTTTACCAGCAGCGGCGTAGACAATGCGGCTCATGTAGGAGGGATGCTTGGCGGCTTTTTTATGGCAGTTCTTTTGTATCATCCCAAAAGGATACGAAAAACAGTACCTTGATGCAGCGTGCTGTCTGCTTCCAGTCGTCCTCCATGTGCTTCGATGATCTGCTTTGTGATTGCCAGGCCAAGTCCCGTTCCGCCTGGCTTGTATGTTACGAAGGGAAGGAAGAGCGTTTCAAGCTGTTCGGAATCCATTCCGCACCCATTGTCCTGTATAGAAATACAGATGCCCTGCTGTAGGGGAACGGCAGAGACAAGGATTTTTCCGTTTGGACCGGAAATAGATTCCTGTGCATTGCGCAGCAAATTTAATAAAGCCTGCCGCATTTTAATACGGTCAAGGGGAAGTGCCGGCAGGTCGGAAGAAATGTTTGCTTCCAACGTGATTCCTAAATAATCCAGCGTAGGTTTTACGATGGCTGTGACTGAACGCAGATAATCGCCTGTATCGGTGGGAGTCAGACATAAATTCCCCGCATTGCTGTAATCAGATAATTCGTTTAATAATTCTTTGATATACTCCAGATTTTCTATGATATCCGCCCAGCATTTACTGGCAGCGATTTCCGGATGGGTAGAGGCTATCATTTGTAATTCGCTGTTGATCAATGCAATAGGATTGCGGATTTCATGGGAAAATTTTGAAAGAGTAAAACGGAAATCTTCCGTTTGCTGTTCTACTGTGGTTTTTGCCTGCATATCATCACCTCATGGGAAGTTTATCACCCGTTATTTCCATAATCAACAAATTTCGTATTGAAAAAATCGAAGAAATGCGACACAATAGAAAGAAAAGGTACCGAATAATGTAGGAGGGTAGAGAAAAATGGAAAATTGTATTTTTTGTAAAATTGCAAATGGAGAAATACCGTCAGCGACACTTTACGAAGACGGGGAATTCAGAGTGATTCTGGATCTGGGCCCTGCAACCAGGGGACATGCCCTGATTTTGCCGAAAGCTCATGCTTCGAATATTTATGAGATGCCGGATGATCTGGCTGCTAAAGCGATGCTTTTGGCAAAAAAGATGGCCGGGAGGATGACGAGGGCTCTGAATTGTGATGGGTTTAATGTAGTTCAAAATAATGGAGAGGCGGCAGGCCAGACTGTTTTTCATTTCCATATGCATTTGATACCAAGATATCAGGGGGATGAAGCGGGAATCACCTGGACCCCGGGAAAGCTATCTGATGAAGATAGAGAGGAAATCTTGACAAAAATGGGAAAGTAATTTCAGGTTTTACCGGAGAAAATACGAATGATGAAGTTTAATGAGGATTTTAAGGATATTTATCAAAAATACCAAAGATTCTCAGCAGGAATTGCCTTCAAAATTGTGAAAGATAAAGCGGCAGCGGACGACATCAGTCAGGAAGTCTTCTATCATCTTTATAAATTGGGAGAGAAGTTGGATTTAGCTGATGAAGAGAGAGTCAGATCTTTAATTGCCACGGCGACTGTGAATAAGGCGAAGGATTATTTCAGGAAAGCACATGTGAAGATGGAATTGTGTGTGATGAATGACGATGCCGGAAAGGAAATTGAAGACAGGAAATATAATCCTGAAGCAAGAATGCTCCGAATAGAAGAAAAAGAATACAGAAAGCTGGTGTTAGAGCGACTTTATGATAAGAACCCGATGAATTACGATATTCTGATGAAAGTCAAGTATTATGGCATTCCGCCGGATACCGTTGCCGCAGAATATGGTATCACCAGAAATAATGTGAATAATCGAATCTATAAGACCAAAATTTGGATAGCAGAGGAAATGTCCAAGCTATATAGTAAATAAATTATTTGAGGATGGGGAAAGAAAGGAATTTTGGCAAATATGGAGAAATAAATCTAGGTTTTACCGGAGAAAATACAAATGATGAAGTTTAATGAGGATTTTAAGGATATTTATGAGAAATACCAAAGATTCTCAGCAGGGATTGCATTCAGAATTGTGAAAGATAAGGCCACTGCAGATGATATCAGCCAGGAAGTCTTCTATCATCTTTATAAAATGGGTAAGAAATTGGATTTATCCGATGAGATGAAGGTACGGTCTTTGATTATTACCGCAACTGTGAATAAAACAAAGGATTATTTCAAAAAAGCACATGTAAAAGCAGAATATTGTGTACTTGACGATGACAGCGGGAGAGGGATAGAGGATGACCGGTATAATCCTGAAGCAAGAATGCTCCGCATGGAAGAAAAGAAGTACAGAAAGCTGGTATTAGCTAGGCTTCGTGATAAGAATCCGATGAATTATGATATTCTGATGAAAGTCAAGTATTATGGCATTCCGCCAGATTCCGTCGCTGCAGAATATGGCATCACGAGAAACAACGTGAATAACAGAATCCGCAGGACGAGAATCTGGATAGCAGAGGAATTGTCCAGGCTATACGGAAAGAAAACTCCGTAGCTTTTATTTTGATTTTGCACAGCCTTCAATAAGGGAAACAATTTGCCGAATCGAATCCAACTGTCTGCTTGCGGCCATAGCATCGGTATAAGCCTGGCGGTTGGCATACAGTTCGCGGATAGCATTTGCCAAAGTCTCCTCTGTGATTTCTTCCTCTTCAAGAACCATACTATAGCCCTGGCGTTCAAAGGAGCGTGCATTTAAAATCTGGTCGCCCCGGCTTGCTTTGGCAGATAACGGTATCAGCAGGTTCGGTTTATGAAGTGCGTTGATTTCACAGATTGCATTTGCACCTGCACGGGAGATGACAATATCGGCAAGTGCAAACAGATCCGGCAGCTCTTTTTTGATGTATTCATACTGGACGTAGCCTTTTGTTTCATTCAGGGTTTGGTCTGTTTTTCCTTTGCCGCAAAGATGAATAACCTGGAAGTCTTCCAGAAGTTCTGGCAGAATCCTGCGAATGCTGTTGTTGACGGATGCTGCACCAAGGCTTCCCCCGATCACCATAAGAACAGGTTTTTCAGAGGTAAAGCCGCAAAACTTTCTGGCCGCTTCTTTATTTCCGTTTAAGAGTTCCTGACGGATAGGTGTACCGGTAAGCACGGCCTTTTCTTTGGGAAGGCTTGCTGCGGTTTCCGGAAAATTGCAGCATATCTTTGCAGCGGAGGGAATACACAATTTATTGGCAAGACCGGGGGTCATGTCGGATTCATGAATGATGGCAGGAATCTTACAACGTTTGGCGGCAATGACTACAGGAACGGTGACAAAGCCTCCTTTTGAGAATATAACATCAGGTTTCAACTGCTTGAGAAGCTTTTTGGCTTCGCTGAAGCCTTTGAGAACCCGAAACGGGTCAGAAAAATTTTTCAAATCAAAGTAGCGTCTCAATTTACCGGAAGAAATTCCGTAATATGGAATACCCAGCTCTTCAATCAGCTTCTTTTCGATGCCGTCATAGGAGCCGATATAGGAAATTCGGTAGCCCGCTTCCTGAAGAGTGGGGATTAATGCGATATTTGGGGTTACATGGCCGGCGGTACCGCCGCCGGTGAGTACGATATGCTTCATAGGGTTCCTCCTGAATAATCATTTTACTGTTACAATGCACAGCCGCACTGTAAATAATAATATGCTCCGCGGTACATTGACCGTGAACAGTAATATTTTACTAATAAATATGAACCCATGAAGCAAAATTGTCAAGGAAAGTTGCAAGTTTTCGGACCTTTCCTGAGGCTATGCCGCAGATGCTGCGGCATTCGGAGGATAACATGAAAAAAAGATTTGAGGAAGATGACGAATTGGATAGGCTTCCGGAGGACGATGAGCTGGATAAATTCCTGGATGATGAGGAATTAAAGAAGTTTCTGGAGTATGAATATGTGAAGGAAGCAGATGAGATGGTCGCAGCCCTTTTTTCAGAGGAAGATGATGAGGAATATGAGTCGTCGGACGAAGAGGTTCAGGCTTCATACGAAAAGCTGGTAGCGCGTATGAAAGCGGACGGGATTTACCGTGCGGATGAAGCAGACGATACGGTTGTACCAGACCGTCCGGCGGGCACCGGTATGCGTATGGAGACGGCAGCAGAGCTTGTGCCGGATTTGGACGTTCTGTCTCTTGCTGCACAGCATTCTGCGTCTGCTGTTGAAACGGAAAAAATCATTCCTATGTCTGCCGCTGCAGATGCCAAGGTCCGCCGGGCCGGGAGAAAACGGGCGGCACAGGGCGCTTTCCGGAAGGTGGTCAAGTATGTTGTTGCCTGCACAATTTGTCTTGTCTTCGTCAGTGTATCAGGCGAGGCAGGGCGAAATTATTTTGTTGAAAGAATTCGTTTACTTAGTGGTGATGATACAAGATTTGTGATAGACAATGATGAAAATAATGAAATGGCCAATACAGATGAATATGAGGCAATTAATGCAGTAGAAAAACAATTAGGGGTTAAAGTTCCTGAATTTTTTTATCGGCCAGAACATTTTGATTTTATAGATTATGAAATAGATGAATATGCTGTAGTTGCGCGGTTAGAGTACCAGTACAATGATCATATTATTACTCTTTTTATTGATAAAGAAGATGAGGATAGTGCAAGTAAAACAGACAGTTTACATGGAAGAAAGGCTAAAACAGTCCCCATAATTTATGAAGATATTGATGCAAAAGTGTGGAAAATTGATGAAGGAGAAGCACGTTTATCAAGTTGCGTTGCTCAATGGAAGAGAAAAGGGGTAATTTATCATCTTTCTGGTAGGATAGAATTTGAAGAGTTTATTAAGATGATTGAAGAAATAAGATATAAAGAGTGATTTTGTTCAATATTTATCGTATCAATGTTGTAAAGGTAGTTTGCAATAGAGAAAGGGGTGAAAGGGTATTAGTAAATGGAGGCGGATTCTTGGAGCTGGTATTATAGCAGGTATATTGTCAGTAACTACTACAATACCAGCATCAGTGCAAGCTTCAAGTATTTTAGATGAAGTGACGGATACGGAGACAACAGAAGATTTTGCCGAGGATACTAGTTATAGTTTGTTACGAGGCGTTAATTTAAATTATGGAACCGTAAAAATCCAAAAATTATCTAGCAGTGAAGTAAGCATTTATGGTTTAACACAGTGTCATCGTGCGTGCGATACGGTTTATTTAAGTATCTACTTAGAACGGAAAGTTGATGGAAGTTATGCAACTTATAAATCCTGGAATTTTACAACGGATAATGCGACTAGTCTTAGCCGGAGTATGAGGGTACTTGTGCCAAGTGGGACTTACTATCGTGTTCGTGGTTACCATGCTGCAAAAGATGGTTCCAAAGAATCTACAACAACATTAACCAGCGGAATTCTGGTAAATTAACGGTGAGATTGCGACACTCCCGTCCTTTTACCAAAATTCTTTGAATTTCAAATTCCCGCCTGAGCAGCGGGGACTGAGAAATGTTGATTCCCGTGTGAGCAGCGGGGATTTTGAAACATCAATTCCCGCCTGAGCAGCGGGGATTGGGAAATGTCGATTCCCGCCTGAGCAACGGGAATCGATATGTACGTGATTTCTGTGTGAGCGACAGAAATCATGTATATTCATTATTTTTGTGTGAGCAGCAGAAATAATGAGATAATCATGAAAAATTAAATAGCGGAGCATGGGTGCATACTGAAGGATGAAAAATACCAAAGAGAAATAAAAAAAGTACTTGTAAACTTCCATTACCGTCCTGCAGTGCGAAGTGTTCGCGGAACAAAGCAGATATGAGCGATATCTGCTCTGTAATCAACAACAACACACACAGTTTGTTTTGTTATTTGGAATTATATGGAAGGTCTGGAACTGCTGAAGGCTCCCTGTATGTTTTAAGCCATGTAGCGGGTATGCGACTTTTTTGCGAAAATTCAGAAAAAAGCTGTTAATAATCCGATTTGTTGTGTATAATAATTACAAAACCAGGTGTATTTGGAAGGATTATCACACGAAGGGGGTCGCACATGAAGATTACTTTTATAGGGGCAACGCACGAGGTAACAGGAAGCTGTTATTATCTGGAAGCCGCAGGTAGGAAGTTTTTGGTGGACTGTGGTATGGAGCAGGGGCCGGATTATTACGAAAATCAGGAGATTCCCGTGAATCCGGGAGAGCTGGATTTTGTATTGCTGACCCATGCGCATATGGATCACTCCGGCAATTTGCCGGCTATTTATGCGAAAGGGTTTCAGGGCCCGATATATGCAACCGATGCAACTTGTCATCTTTGCGATATTATGCTCCGAGACAGTGCACATATACAGATGTTTGAAGCAGAATGGCGCAACCGCAAGGGACGCCGCCAGGGAAAACCGGAATTTATTCCGGCATATACTATGGAAGATGCGCTTGGCGTGCTGCGCAATTTTGTAAGCTGTCCATATGAGGAAGTGATAAGTCCGGCAGAGGGCATCCACGTCCGGTACGTGGATGCCGGACATTTACTTGGTTCGGCCAGCATTGAAATACGTATTGAAGAAGCGGGGAAAGAGGAGACGATTGTATTTTCCGGTGATATTGGAAATATAAACCAGCCTTTGATTAAAGACCCCCAATATCTTCATAAGGCGGATTATGTAGTGATGGAATCTACTTATGGGGACCGAAGCCATGGTGAGAGGCCGGATTACGTAGAATTGTTATCGGAAGTTATCCAAAGGACTTTTGACAGAGGCGGAAATTTGGTGATTCCCTCCTTTGCTGTTGGGCGTACACAGGAGATGCTGTATTTCATACGTCAGATTAAAGAAGAGGGACGTGTTAATGGTCATCAAAATTTCAAGGTTTACGTGGATAGTCCTTTAGCAAATGAAGCAACTACTATATTTGGAGAACATCGCTACGATTGTTTTGATGAGGAGGCATTGGATTTGATTTATAAGGGAGTCAATCCAATCAGCTTTCCGGGGCTTAAGACATCTGTTACCAGTGATGACTCCAGAGCAATTAATTTTGACAGCGACTGCAAAGTTATTATTTCCGCCAGCGGTATGTGTGATGCGGGACGAATCAAGCATCATTTGAAGCATAATCTGTGGGGTGAAAAAAATACCATTTTATTCGTAGGATATCAGGCAATCGGTACCTTGGGGCGGGCGCTGCTGGAAGGTGCGTCCGAGGTAAAGCTGTTTGGTGAGACTGTACATGTGGCAGCAGAAATCTGCCAGATGCCCGGTATCAGCGGGCATGCAGATGTAAATGGTCTGATTGACTGGGTAAAAGCATTTGGTAAAAGGCCGAAAAAGGTATTTATTACCCATGGAGAAGACAGTGTAACAGAAATATTTGCAAAACGCCTTGCTGAGGATCTGGGATACGATACCATGGCTCCTTTCAGCGGAACGATATATGATTTGGCGGCAAATACATGTATTTATGATGCACAGGGCGTGAAAATTGAGAAGGCGTATGCGACACCGAAAGCGACAAAAGCAGTGCGTACCTTTGAGAAGCTGGTTTCTCTCGGACAACGCTTAATGACGGTTATCCGCAAGAACGAAGGCTGTCCGAACAAGGAGCTGGACCGCTTTTCCAGGGAAATTCAGTCTCTTTGTGACAAATGGGACAGAACAGATATTTCCTGAATGTAGAATAACAGAACAGAAAACTCCGGGGCATCAATATCCCCGGAGTTTTTTACAGCAGCTTTCGGAAATAATACGGGAAAAGACTTGACTTCATTGCATATCTTATGATAAACTGGACAAGCGACATGGAAGTTAGGTCTTTTTTTTATGCCCGAAAACGTGTACGGATGCCACAGTAGGGCAGAGAATTCAGACCATGCAAATGAAAACACTGGAGGTGGAAGTTGTGCGCGTTAAGATTACATTAGCATGTACTGAGTGCAAGCAGCGTAACTACAATATGACGAAAGAAAAGAAAAACCATCCTGAGAGATTGGAAACCAAGAAATATTGTAAGTTCTGCCATAGACACACTCTGCACAAGGAAACAAAGTAATCACAGAGAATTGTGAGGTTAGGCTATGCAAGAAAAAGAAAAATCTGCTGGCAAAGGTCAGAAGAAAAGTTGGTTTCAGGGACTTCAATCAGAGTTTAAGAAGGTTGTCTGGACAGACCGCAATACATTGATTAAGCAGACTGTGGCTGTAGTGGTTATTACCGTTATTTTGTCTGTGATGATCAGTATTATGGATGCGGGAATTCTGGAAGGCATTAATCTTTTAGTGAAATAAGGACAAAGGTGATTGTATGTCAGAAGCAAAATGGTATGTTGTTCATACCTATTCCGGGTATGAGAACAAAGTAAAAGCCAACATTGAAAAGACAATCGAAAACAGACACCTGGAAGACCAGATTCTGGAAGTCCGTGTTCCGCTGCAGGATGTAGTGGAAATGAAGAACGGAACCGCAAAGCAGGTCCAGAAGAAAATGTTTCCGGGATATGTGCTTCTTAACATGGTGATGAACGATGATACCTGGTATGTTGTCCGCAATACACGAGGTGTTACGGGATTCGTGGGACCGGGTTCCAAGCCTGTGCCTCTGACAGAGGCTGAGATGCTTCCGCTTGGTATTAAAGAAGAGAATGTTCAGGTGGATTTTGCAGAGGGCGATATGGTAGTAGTAACAGGCGGTGCCTGGAAGGATACGACAGGTGTCGTTACAGCGATCAATACGCAGAAGCAGGTTGTTACTATTAATGTTGAGTTTCTTGGCCGCGAAACGCCGGTAGAAATGAGTTTCGCAGAAATCAAAAAAATGTAATTAAGAATGACATGCACAAATTTTGTAAAAAAAGATTCGCATATTTGCATGCGGACAGCATTATTTGAAAAATTTGTATAGGCAGATGCCTGCACCAACATGAGGCAAAGCGGAATGGAGGTGTGCATGGAATGAGAAAAGGTAACAAAATATCGTGGGAGGGACATACCCCCGCCAATACCACATAGGAGGTGCCGAAAAATGGCAAAAAAAGTAACAGGCTATATCAAATTACAGATTCCGGCTGGTAAAGCAACTCCAGCACCACCGGTTGGTCCGGCTCTTGGACAGCACGGTGTAAATATCGTTCAGTTTACAAAAGAGTTCAATGCAAGAACAGCAGACCAGGGCGATCTGATCATTCCGGTTGTTATCACTGTTTATGCAGACAGAAGTTTCAGCTTCATAACCAAGACTCCGCCGGCAGCAGTTCTTCTGAAGAAAGCCGCTAACATCAAATCCGGTTCCGGCGTACCGAACAAAACAAAGGTTGCTAAGGTAACAAAGGCTCAGGTTCAGGAAATTGCTGAATTAAAGATGAAAGACTTGAATGCAGCATCTCTGGAAGCGGCTATGAGCATGATTGCAGGAACTGCAAGAAGTATGGGAATCGAAGTCATTGACTAATTTTAAAAAATAAGTGGGAGGGAAATCCCCGCAATTACCACAGGAGGTTATAGAAATGAAACGAGGAAAAAAATACGTGGAAGCTGCAAAAGCAGTTGACCGCGCAACATTATATGAAACCGCAGAAGCTATCAGCTTAGCAAAGAAAACTGCAGTTGCTAAATTTGACGAAACAATCGAAGTTCATATCCGTACAGGCTGCGATGGACGTCATGCAGACCAGCAGATTCGTGGTGCAGTTGTACTGCCTCATGGAACTGGTAAGCAGGTTCGCGTTCTTGTATTCGCTAAGGATGCAAAGGCAGAAGAAGCAAAAGCAGCAGGCGCAGAATTCGTAGGAGCGGAGGAATTGATTCCGAGAATCCAGAACGAGGGCTGGCTTGATTTCGATGTAGTTGTTGCAACACCTGACATGATGGGCGTTGTAGGCCGTCTGGGTCGTATACTTGGACCGAAAGGTTTAATGCCGAACCCGAAAGCTGGTACTGTAACTATGGATGTTACAAAAGCGGTAAAGGATATCAAAGCAGGTAAGATTGAATACCGTCTTGACAAAACCAACATCATCCATGTTCCGATCGGTAAAGCTTCCTTTACCGAGGAACAGTTAAGCGACAACTTCCAGACGCTGATTGAAGCTATCATCAAAGCCAGACCAAGCACCTTAAAGGGTCAGTTCTTAAGAAGCGTAACAATCGCTCCTACAATGGGACCTGGTGTGAAGATCAATCCGATGAAATTAGCTTAATAGATTGTGAATAAATAAAAGAGTATTCGCGAGAATGAAAATCGCTATGCAGTTATCCGGCGGCATAGCGATTTTTTATATTTATTTCACAGGGAAGTGCTTCGTTTTGTTCTAAATGCAATCTGGTTGCCTATGAAACAAAATAGCTCTCCGGGCAGGATTTTTTTTTATTGGGTACTTCTGGCACCGCCCGGGGATATCATCGGCAACCCTGCTTTTAAAAGGACGAAAACGCCCGGATGCGTGCATATATGGCAAGCCATCTGCTTTTACTTCATGCTCAAAGGTGCCCACAGTTATATGGTAAAGTATCCCGGATATTTGGATAGTGAAAACCGATGCCTCCGGATAAAAACAGTCTGTATCATCGGTTTTATCAGTACAGGTCAGCGGCTGAACAGCAACATCAGGAGAAAACTCTATATTGTTCCGCATTTCTAACGTAGAGACAAACAGAATAGTATGATATAATGTCCGTTGAGGAAAACAGATTTTTTTTGGCAGCGATCCGTGTATGCTATAATGACAAAAATGTTTGTATGTAAAGGAGAATAGATTTGACTGTAAAAATGCACAGACAAAATAGAAAACGGAGAAAAGATACGAAAATGCGGCTGCTTCTCTGCGGGCTCGTAGAAATACTGGTTGTTCTGGCTCTTGTGATCATGATAGGCTGGAATTATGGGGTGGAAGGCTGGCTTCGGCAATTTACCCACCCTGTAGTCAGGGAATTGGATGTGAGTGGAATTAACAGTACGTATGCGGTTTTGATGCAGACGGAAGGCGGCAAGATTATTGGGGAAATGAATGGGGAGGAGCGTATGTATCCGGCTTCCCTGACCAAGATCATGACGGCCATCGTGGCGGTTGAGGAGTTGGACAGCCTGGATCAGGAGATTACTCTTACAGCGGAAATGTTTGCCGGACTATATGAGCGGGATGCTACGCAGGCGGGGTTTCAGCCGGATGAGATAGTACGGGCAATCGATCTGCTGTATGGTGTGATGCTTCCTTCCGGCGCAGAATGCTGCATTGCTCTGGCTGATACGATTTCGGGTTCAGAGGAGGCTTTTGTAGATCTGATGAATCGGAAGGCGCGGAAGCTTGGCATGGAGGGGACTCATTTCTGTGATACGACGGGCCTTCATGACCCGGAGCATTACAGTACGGCAAAGGACATGGCGGTTCTTCTGAAATATGCTCTTCGGGATGATACTTTTCGGGAGATTATTGAGAGTGCCAGCCATTCCACTCCAGGAACCAATATTCACCCGGATGGAATTACTTTTTACAGTACTATGTTTAAAAACCTGTCGGATGTGAATGTAACAGGCGGTACAATTCTGGGTGGAAAGACTGGTTTTACGAATGATGCAGGTCTTTGCCTGGTAAGCTTTGCCGAAGTCGGAGGAAGGGAGTACATTCTGGTTACGGCCGGAGCGCCGGGAAATACGGGAAATCCCCTGCATGTGCAGGATGCAGTTGCGATATATAACCGGTTGGGAGAGGCTGTGCAGGCGCTTGAGAATGGAGAGTAAGCAGGAATATGGAAAATCCCGGATGCAGGTGATTTCGTCTGCCTCCGGGATCTTTGTATTTACGAGATTAATAGTTTTCTGCTTTTCTTTCGAAATATGCTCTTGGATGGGCACAGACCGGACAGATTTCCGGAGCTTCCTCTGCCTCATGGATATAACCGCAGTTACGGCATTTCCAGCCCAGAGGTGCATCACCCTTGAAGGTCTTATCTGCCTTGTAAGATTCCAAGAGCTTTTTATAACGTTTTTCATGGGCAGCTTCCACTCTGGCAACGCCTTCGAATTTTAATGCCAGCTCTTCGAAGCCTTCTTCCCGGGCCTCTCTTGCCATGCGGGCATACATATCGGTCCACTCGTAATTTTCTCCGGCAGCAGCATCTTCGAGATTGACAGCAATATCATGGATACCGTGGAATTCCTTAAACCACATTTTTGCATGCTCTTTTTCCTGGTCCGCAGTTTCCAGGTAAAGGGCGGCAAGCTGCTCATATCCGGCCTTTTTTGCTGCGGAAGCATAGAATGTATATTTGTTGCGTGCTTCAGATTCTCCTGTAAAAGCAGCCATCAAGTTCTGTTCTGTTTTTGTTCCTGTGTATTTTGACATATTTATACCTCCTGTTCGGTGAGGAAAGGGTTTGTGGTTTTTTATTGTTTAAAAAAAGAGGACAGACCGTAAGGCCTATCCTCTTTGAAATTCTAAGCTCTTACAAACTTAAGCTTTATTAGCCGAAATATCTCTTCAGAAGACCGGCGAATGCTTTGCCGTGGCGGGCTTCATCACGGGCCATTTCATGAACGGTGTCATGGATAGCGTCAAGGTTGGCAGCTTTTGCACGTTTTGCAAGGTCAAATTTACCGGCAGTAGCGCCGTTTTCTGCGGCAACACGCATTTCAAGGTTTTTCTTGGTGCTGTCTGTTACAACTTCGCCAAGGAGTTCAGCAAATTTTGCTGCATGCTCTGCTTCTTCGTAAGCAGCTTTTTCCCAGTATAAGCCGATCTCCGGATATCCTTCTCTGTGAGCAACTCTGGCCATGGCAAGATACATACCAACCTCAGAGCATTCTCCTTCAAAGTTTGCCCTTAAGTCTGCAAGAATGTCTTCGCTTACGCCTTTTGCAACACCTACTACATGCTCTGCAGCCCAGGACATTTCAGAATCCTGTTTGGAGAATTTTTCAGCCGGTGCTTTACAGATTGGACATACTTCCGGTGCAGCTTCTCCTTCATAAACATAACCACAAACATTACATACCCATTTTGCCATAATATTAGTCTCCTTTTCTTTATAATTATTTTGTATTTCTTAATAATAGTAATTATTACTATTTTAATTTAACATATGAATCTGGACTTGTCAAGGGAGTTTTATTGTTTTTTTGCTTTTTTCAAACAATGTTCACAAAGTCCGAAAAATCTGGCATTGTAGTAAGATATTTCCCCTTTAAAGTTTTCTCCAGCCTTTTCCAGAAGCGGATTCATATTTTCCGTTTCCAGGTCCATGACCCGTCCGCACTCCGTACACATGAAATGGCAGTGCTGGTCGGTCCTTCCGTCGAAACGGTCGGCACCGCCGAAGCTGGAAAGCTTCTTAATTTCGCCAATATCAGTAAGGAGAGAAAGATTGCGGTATACGGTACCAAGGCTGATGTTCGGGTAGATGAGCTTCATATTCTCATATACGACATCTGCAGTCGGATGATCATTTCTGGTCATAAGGAATTCTTTGATAGATTCCCGCTGCCGGCTGTATTTCAATGCTGCCATATGTTTTCTCCTTTCTCTGCAGTGATAATGATTACTGATATTATTACTATAAAATACTGTACTCGGTTTGTCAAGATATTCCGTCTTTAAAAGTCAGGAAATTTGTGGAACTTTCTATAAAGCTTAAATATTTATTTCCACCTTTTATTTGGTACTGTCTTTTTGCTTTTTATAAATTTTCTGTTTTTACTTTTTTATATAAATTTTATTGACACTTTTTTATGGAAAAATTATAATGAATAAAGTCAGAGGAACAAAGTTCTATTCTATGGCCGCTCGGCTGAAAATTCCATGAAAAACAAAACAGAATATCTGAAGTATGTTGCGTTAATGCAGAGGTTTTTGTATAATACATGTGAGCCCATAATGTTCTTGCCTGTTTGAATTACGCACTTTCCCGCATACGTTCAGATAGAAAAGGAGGGTGTATGCAGGAAAAGGATGTGATTTCTATCGAATATTTTTCAGATTTTGTTCGTTTTGCAGATCTGATTAACGGATATGTGTTTGCAGGAAAGGAAAAGGTTCGGCCGGAGGATATCCGGGAAGTAAACCGAAGTTTTTCCAGAATTCGTAAAAAATCGGGCAAAATTCAGGGACAGGTGTTGGAGCGGGATTTGGTCCGGCGGGGATGTGCCGGTATGCAGATTGTATTGATCGCATTAGAGAATCAGAGCGATATCCATTATGCCATGCCGGTCCGTGTCATGAATTCAGACAGTATGGGATATGAGAAACAATGGAAGGAGAAATCAAGGCAGCATAGAGAAAAAGGTGATTTAAAAGGAGCCGGGTTTTTGTCTGGTTTCGGAAAAGACGACCGTTTACATCCAATAATCACAATTGTCGTTTATTTTGGTGAAGAGGAGTGGGATGGCCCAAGAAGTTTAAAGGAAATGCTGGATTTGTCCGAGTGCCCTGCGGATCTTGCAGAATTTGTTTCTGATTACCCGATTCATTTACTGGATGTGAGAAGATATATGAACCTGGCGCATTTCCATACAGACTTACGATATGTATTCGGCTTTCTGCAGAATACAGGTAAGGGAGATAGGTTAAAAGAATATGTTAAGTCAAATGAGAAGATATTTGCGGACTTAGAGGAAGATGCATATGATTTGATAAGTGTCATGTCGCATTCAAGAGAATTGAAGATGATGAAAAAAACAAATAAGAATGAGGGAGGTGGATTTGATATGTGTAGAGGAATTGAAGAACTGATAGAACAGGGTATACAGCAGGGAATCGAGCAGGGTATTGAACGGGGCATGCAACAGGGAAGAGCAGAAGGAATTTTGATTGCCAGAAGAGTGATTTACCTGGATATGTCCGGGAGCACCAGGGCGGAAATTGCTGATAAGTGCGGAATTTCACAGGAAAAAGTAGCGGAGATTTTGGAAGGGATGCCGTTATTGGACAAGTAAATGTGTGAACGAAGAAAGTTTAGATAAGGCCGTTTGTGAGGAGAAAAGATCATAAACGGCCTTATTGGTTACCGTTTGCCGGTAATATCCCGTGAGACCTGTATAGAATAAAAACTAAAAATATGATACCGGATGTGATATACTATAATCTGCAAATAAAAACCCTAAGAAATTCTTAAGAATTTACCCCGTTTATTTTAAAAATTCCCTGTTATTCTACTAACATGAGTAGGGAGGTGAGAAAAGTGGCGGACCTTTTGGTATGTGATGATGATAAAGATATTGTGGAAGCAATCGATATTTATCTGAGCCAGGAAGGATATCATATTCTCAAGGCATACAATGGAGAGGAGGCTTTGCGGATTCTGAAAAACAATTCCGTGGATCTGCTGATTATGGACGTGATGATGCCGAAGCTGGATGGGATACGTGCAACCTTAAAAATCCGGGAGCAAAATCCGCTGCCGATCATTATACTTTCAGCGAAATCAGAAGACGCGGATAAAATACTGGGGTTGAACGTTGGGGCGGATGATTATGTGACGAAGCCGTTTAATCCGTTAGAATTGGTAGCCAGGGTTAAATCACAGCTGCGTAGGTATACGCAGCTTGGTGCAGCAGCAAATAAAGAAAATAAAAATATTTATGAAACCGGCGGCCTTTCTGTAAACGATGATTTGAAAGAGGTCCGGGTGGATGGAGAACTGGTCAGGCTGACACCCATAGAATATAATATTTTGCTTCTGCTGGTGAAGAATCTGGGAAGAGTGTTTTCGATTAATCAGATTTACGAAAGTATCTGGAATGAGGAAGCGATTGCGGCTGATAATACGGTAGCGGTTCATATCCGGCACATTCGGGAAAAAATCGAAATTAATCCACGGGAACCGCGCTATCTGAAGGTAGTATGGGGCCTGGGATACAAGGTGGAGAAGATTTAGAAGCAGGGAATTTCGGAAAGGGGTAAGGGATGAAGAAATGGTATAGAAGCAACTTGGCAAAAGGAATATGGATTCTCATAGAGCATGTGACTCTTGTTTCAGCAGCTCTTTGCGGCGTTTTTCTAATTTCCATGTACAGCCGGGGGATTACGATTGCAGACAGCAGGGAGAGCTCCTATATAGATTCCAAAGGATTTGCAGACGAAGTGTTTAGCAGCGCCCGTTTTATTTTATCAAATATAAAAAATGAGGCAGCGCTTCCTGCAAGTGGTATAAACAGCAGCAATGCAGTTGTGGATATGCAGGAAGTATTGGAAGGTTCACCCCTGAGCTATCGGAATACATCGGGGTTTGCGTATTCCCTTAAGGATTTGCAGGACTGGTCAAAATCCTCCTGGAATACGGTGGACTACGATAATAAAAATGGGGTTATTGTATGCCGTGAAGCAGGCAGTCAGGATGCGTATTATTATTACTGCCAAGATTTTATTCAAATGATCGATGAAGGAAAAATAGAGTTAAAAACAGATGGTTCCCATAGCCAATATGATGAAACAGAAAAGAAAGCAGAGACAGTCTTTCGGAACTATTTGAATTCGGGAGAGCTTTCAGAGGGACGAGCCCTTGGAGATTTAGGCATTATTTCTGTGAAAGATACCCTCAGGGACGCGGAATATTCCGACGTTTTTAATTATTATGGAGGAACTATTGAGGAAAAGTATGCCCCGGAAGGTGCAGGCAGTATTCTGGACGTTTTGAATCATAATCCGAATTGGAAGGGACGGATTGAGGATGTATATCAGGCACTGAATGCTGCATTGAATTTTATCTCCAATGAGACCGGAAATGCGCAGGAAATGAAGCGGTATGAAGAAGGAAATACAAATCTGACTTATTTATATGTAGATAAAGAGGCCGGAAAAGTCTATACAAATAAAATTGATTACAGCCATTACCATAATTATGATGCGGCCCTTAAGGAAATGAAAAAAAGCGGCTCTTATGCTTTGATTCAGCCGAAGCTGGTTGATTGCGAGTTGACCTTTCATACAAGCGGAAATACAACGATGCAGGTATGGCAGCATACCGTAGCCCAGGAAAGTATTCATGATGATTATATTTTTGCGGTGAGCGTAGATACGGAATTTCCGATTGCAGACAGTCTGTCGGAGACAAAAGAAACCTATGAACAATATACGAAATGGGGAACCCGCGCGTTGGCGGCAGGAATCCTTGCGGCAGCAATTTTTTTGATCGGTGTCATCTGGCTGACTGCCGCTGCGGGAAAACGTCCAAATAACGAACAGATTTATTTAAATGTTTATGACCACTGGTTTACAGAAATTGCCGCAGTTGTAGTTTTGGGCATTTGGCTTGTCGGTGTGAGAGTATTACTTGTCCCTGCATTTGTCACAGATAAGTGGGAAGGTTTCGGGCTGATGACGGTGTGGCTGGGTATTTATACAGCAGCACTTTTTTTGACCGGATATTTGAGTCTGGTCCGCAGAATAAAGGCAAAAACATTATGGAAAAACAGCCTGCTGCGCTGGCTTTTGATCCAATGGAAGAGGCTTTGGAGAAAATGTAGGGTGGTTCTGGAGATTTATTCCCGAGGTACCGGAAGTAAGTTAAAAATGACAGTGATCCTGGGAGGATTTTTCCTCTTTCAATTTTTAGTGAACGGCATTATTTTTTATGGCGATGCGGAATTTTCGCTTCTTCTTGCCGCAGCAGATGGTGCAGCATTGGTGTATTTTTTAAGAAAAGCAGATGGTCGTGAGCTGATTCTGGAAGGCCTGAGGAGAATTACGGATGGAGAACTGCAGCATCAGATTCCGCTGGAGCGCCTTACCGGAGAGCAGAGGTCAATTGCGGAATACATTAACCGTATTGGAGAAGGTCTGGATGCAGCAGTGGATAACAGCCTGAGGAACGAGAGAATGAAAACCGAGCTGATCACCAATGTGTCCCATGATATTAAAACACCATTGACCTCTATTATTAATTATATTGATCTGTTAAAACGTGAAAATCTTGCCGATCCGAAGGTCTGCGGCTACCTGGATGTTTTGGAAGCAAAAGCACATCGTCTGAAGGTCCTGACCGAGGATGTTGTGGAGGCGTCCAAGGCAAGTACAGGAAATATCACACTGGAAATGACCGATCTCAATTTGGCGGAAATGGTGCATCAGGTGATTGGGGAATTTGAGGAAAAGTTCCAGGAGAAGCAGCTTACTATAATGGTTCATTTTACCGGGGAACTGTTGATGATTCGGGCGGATGGGCAGCGCCTTTGGAGAGTGCTGGAAAATATTTTCAATAATGTTGTGAAGTATGCGATGGAAGGAACGAGGGTCTACGCCGATGTAAATTTTGTGGAGAAAAAGGCTGTCTTTTCCCTGAAGAACATTTCCGCTCAGCCATTGAATATTTCGGCAGATGAGCTGACAGAGCGTTTCATTCGCGGGGATGTTTCCAGAAATACGGAGGGAAGCGGATTGGGATTATCTATTGCAAAAAGTCTGACAGAGCTTCAGGGAGGAGAATTCCGGTTGTATCTGGATGGGGATTTGTTTAAGGTGACAATTTTGTTTCCCTTAAAATAGGCACAAATACGGGGGCCGCTGCAAATGCAGCGGTTTCCTGCTATGCAGAACAGCCATAAATAATAGAGGGATTTATTGAAAAAATCCGGGTTTACAAATATGAAAAAATATGCTACTATTTCCCTATGCTGTAAAGGGTTTTTGCAGCTTTTTATAAGAAAAACTCGTGGAAGAAGAGAGTACATGTGCGGACCGCATTACAGAGAATTCCCCGTTGGTAATAAATCCAGGGCTGAGAGGGATGTGTATGGCGCAGATGGAAGATGGCTTCAGAGGGGCGTAGCTGAAAAGATTAGTAGGCTGCGACGGGACCGCCTGTTATAGCGGAAGGGTATGAATGTATAAGCAGTATTTCATGTTTTGCTGTCAGCAGGGCCTAAGTGCGGCGGATGCAGAGTACCTGATGAGGTTTCTGCTGTGAGGCAGGAACGAATAGAAGTGGTAACACGGGTTTGACTCGTCTTCTCTGGCAGCAGGAGAAGGCGTTTTTTTATTCCAAAGGAGTCCGAGACGGACTTGTCCGCTTTGTTCTTTCATATTTTTATAATTATTTTTGAGGAGGAAACCAAATGGAAAAAAAGAAGTTTTATATGACGACAGCCATTGCGTATACTTCCGGAAAACCGCATATCGGTAATACGTATGAGGCTGTGCTGGCCGATGCCATTGCCCGCTATAAGAGACAGCAGGGCTATGAAGTATTTTTTCAGACAGGAACAGATGAGCATGGGCAGAAGATTGAACTGAAGGCTGCGGAAGCAGGGATTACTCCGAAGGAGTTTGTAGATCATGTGGCAGGAGAAATCAAAAATATCTGGGACTTGATGAACACTTCCTATGACAAATTTATTCGTACGACAGATGCTCATCATGAAAAACAGGTTCAGAAAATCTTTAAAAGAATGTATGCCAAGGGCGACATTTACAAGGGCCACTATGAAGGAATGTACTGCACTCCGTGTGAATCCTTCTTTACGGAATCACAGCTTACGGACGGCAAATGTCCGGACTGCGGCCGCCCCTGTGTTCCGGCAAAGGAAGAAGCATATTTCTTTAAAATGAGCAAATATGCAGACCGCCTGATCGAGCATATCAATACACATCCGGAGTTTATTCAGCCGGAGTCCCGTAAGAATGAGATGATGAACAACTTTCTGCTTCCGGGCCTGCAGGATCTGTGTGTGTCGAGAACCTCCTTTAAATGGGGAATTCCGGTAGACTTCGATCCGGGTCATGTGGTTTATGTATGGCTGGATGCTCTGACAAATTATATTACAGGAATTGGTTATGATTGTGATGGAGAAAGCACAGAGCAGTTTGAGAAAAACTGGCCGGCAGACCTGCATCTGATTGGAAAGGATATTATCCGTTTCCATACGATTTACTGGCCGATTTTCCTGATGTCACTGGAGCTGCCTCTACCAAAGCAGGTATTTGGTCATCCGTGGCTTCTGCAGGGCGAGGGCAAGATGAGTAAATCAAAAGGAAATGTGCTGTATGCAGATGAACTGGTAGATTTTTTCGGCGTAGATGCAGTACGATACTTTGTACTTCATGAAATGCCGTTTGAAAACGATGGCGTGATTACCTGGGAGCTTATGGTAGAGCGTCTGAATTCCGAGCTTGCAAATACCCTGGGTAACCTGGTGAATCGTACGATTTCGATGTCCAATAAATATTTCGGCGGCGTGGTGGAGAACAGGGGCGTGACGGAATCTGTGGATGACGAGCTGAAGGAGTTTGCACTTGCGGTTCCAGGTAAGGTTTCGGCCAAAATGGAGAAGCTGCGCGTAGCAGATGCAATGACAGAGGTATTCTCCCTGTTTAAGCGCTGCAACAAATATATTGATGAGACAATGCCGTGGGCTCTGGCAAAGGAGGAAGACAAAAAAGACCGTCTGGCAACCGTACTGTACAATCTGGTAGAGGGTATCTGCATTGGTACCACTCTGCTTGAGTCCTTTATGCCGGACACTACAGAGAGAATCCGGGGACAGCTAAACGCAAAGAAGAGAGGATTGGAGGAACTGAGTTCCTTTGGTTTGTATCCGTCCGGAAACAAAGTAACAGAAAAGCCGGAAATTCTGTTTGCACGTTTGGATATCAAAGAGGTTATGGCACGGGTAGAGGCTCTTCATCCGCCAGTAGAGGAAGAAAAGCCGGCAGAGGAAGAAAATGTGATAGATATTGAAGCAAAACCGGAAATTAACTTTGACGATTTTGAAAAGCTGCAGTTCCAGGTTGGTGAGATCATTGCCTGTGAGGCAGTAAAGAAATCCCGCAAGCTGCTGTGCTCCCAGGTGAAGATCGGCAGCCGGGTACGCCAGATCGTATCCGGTATTAAAGCTCATTATTCTCCTGAGGAGATGGTTGGCAAAAAGGTTATGGTTGTGACAAACTTAAAACCTGCGAAGCTGGCCGGAATTATGAGTGAAGGTATGATTCTTTGTGCGGAGGATGCAGAGGGAAATCTTGCATTGGTGGTGCCTGAGAAGGATATGCCCGCAGGAGCAGAAATCTGCTGAGAAAATCTTTTGACACCAATCGTGGCTGGAACGTATAATATACCAATAAGAGGGAGTAGCTGACACGATTGTGTTTGCGATGTCGTCAATCCCGGCAGGCACTGCCTGTCCGTATCGCAATGAAACAGCGAGACTTTTATTGCATATCTGCATGCAATAGAAGCCTCGCTTTTGTTGTTTTGCCCGGCCGGGCGGTTTGATGACCGGCTGCTGTATAGGGCATGGAAAGAACGGGAATTCTGGTATGTAGGTAAATATTTTAAGAAAGGACGCAAAATATGAAACCTTATTACAAGCAAAGTTCTGAGGAAGTCCAACAGGAGCTGAATGGAGGACAAAAAAACCTGACTGATGCACAGGTAAAACAGAATCAGGAAAAATTCGGCATGAATGAGCTGACAGAAGGGCAGAAGAAGAGCAGTCTGCGCATCTTTCTGGAACAGTTTCAGGACTTCCTGGTAATTATCCTGATCTGCTCCGCAGTTGTTTCTCTGTTTTTGGGTGAGGCGGAAAGTGCCGTTGTTATTTTTGTGGTAATTATCGTAAATGCCGTTTTGGGAACTGTACAGACCATAAAGGCAGAGCATTCTCTTAGCAGCCTGAAGGAGCTGGCTGCGCCCAGTGCAAAGGTCCTCCGCGGCGGAATCGTAGTTGAAATTCCAAGCCGTGAGATCACGGTGGGCGACGAGGTTTATTTGGAAGCGGGAGACTCTGTTTCTGCGGACGGCAGAATGCTTGAGAGTGCAAGCCTGAAGGTAGATGAAAGTGCATTGACCGGGGAGAGTCTGGGAGTTGACAAAATCAGTGACACCCTGGAAGGAGAGCTTCCCCTGGGAGACCGGAGGAATATGGTTTATTCCGGAAGCTTTGTCACTTATGGGCGGGGAAGGTATCTGGTAACGGACATCGGGATGAAAACAGAGGTAGGGAAAATTGCTGCGCTTTTGAAGAATACCTCGGAGAAAAAGACACCGCTTCAGGCAAATCTGGATCAGTTCGGGAAAAAGCTCTCAATCATTATCCTGATACTGTGTGCCGTGCTTTTTGGGATGCAGGTGTGGAAGGGCGGAAATGCGGCAGATGCCTTTTTATTTGCCGTAGCACTTGCAGTCGCAGCGATTCCCGAGGCGTTAAGCTCTATTGTAACCATTGTGCTTGCTTTTGGAACGCAGAAAATGGCAAGGGAAGGAGCGATTGTCCGTAAGCTTCAGGCAGTGGAGGGGCTGGGAAGTGTATCCGTTATCTGTTCGGATAAAACAGGAACCCTGACACAGAATAAAATGACGGTGGAGCATTACTATCTGGATGGGCAGGATATTCTGAAGGAGCAGATCAATGTAAAAAATCCTCTGCATAGAAGAATGCTCGATCTGAGTATTCTTTGTAACGATTCCACAAATATGGATGGGCAGGAAATCGGAGATCCCACGGAGACTGCGCTGATCAATCTGGGAGACCGGCTTGGCGTTTTTTCGCAGCAGGTAAGAGTTATGTATCCGAGAGTGAGTGAGATTCCTTTCGACAGCGGCAGAAAGCTGATGTCTACGCTTCACAGAATGGAAGAGGGTTATGCAATGATCACGAAAGGTGCTGTAGACGTGATACTGAAGCGTGCAAAGTATATTTGGAAGGATGGGGGATTGACGGAGCTGACGCCTGAAGAGGCGGAGGAAATTGCGCATGCAAATGAGGCTTATTCCGGAGAAGGGCTCCGCGTCCTGGGTGTGGCATATAAGATGCTTGAGCAGGAAAGGCCCCTTGTCCCCGAGGATGAAAAAGAACTTGTATTACTGGGGCTGGTTGCCATGATGGACCCGCCGAGAGAGGAAAGCGCGGCAGCAGTGGCGGATTGTATCAGAGCCGGAATTAAGCCGGTCATGATCACCGGAGATCATAAAGCAACGGCATCGGCAATTGCAAAGAGGAGCGGTATTCTGAGTGATGATTCCGAATCGTGTGAGGGAGTGGACATTGACCGGTTAAGTGATGAAGAGCTGAAGGAATTTGTAGAACATATTTCTGTATATGCCCGTGTTTCTCCGGAGCATAAGATTCGGATTGTGCGTGCATGGCAGAAAAAAGGAAACATTGTTTCTATGACCGGAGATGGCGTAAACGATGCTCCCGCGTTGAAGCAGGCGGATATTGGTGTTGCAATGGGGATTACGGGAACGGAGGTATCCAAAGACGCTGCATCCATGGTGCTTACGGACGATAATTTTGCAACGATCGTAAAGGCCGTGGAGAATGGGCGTAATGTTTACGCAAATATCAAACGGTCCATTCAGTTTTTACTCTCCGGTAATTTTGCCGGGATTCTGGTCGTTTTGCTGGCGTCCGTTTTGGGATTGCCGGTACCTTTGGCAGCAGTGCATTTACTGTTTATCAACCTTGTGACAGATAGTCTTCCGGCCATTGCACTTGGCCTGGAGCCACATAAGCATGAAGTGATGAAGGAAAAACCCCGCCCAATGAATGAGTCTATTCTGACGAAATCCTTTCTTGCAGGTGTCGGACTGGAGGGTGGAATCATCGGACTGATCACTTTGGGAGCCTTTTGGCTTGGATACCGGACCGGAAACTTCAGATTGGCAGGCACTATGGCATTTGGCGTGCTCTGTTTGTCGCGGCTGGTGCACGGTTATAATTGTAAGGGAAAGAAACCGGTCCTTTTCACGAAGCAGTTTTTTAACAATAAATATATGCAGGGAGCATTTTTGACCGGATTTCTTCTTTTGACCGCCGTATTGACAATCCCTGCTCTGCAAAGCATATTCTCCGTACAGACGTTAAGCCTGGCACAGCTTTTGTCTGTGTATGGGCTGGCTTTTTTGAATCTGCCGCTGATTCAGCTCATGAAGGTTTTTCGAAAATAGAAATTCTCCCCGGGAACCGTTACTTGACGGAACCCGGGGAATTTCTTATACTAAAGACAGCAGATTTGAAGGAGAAGAAATATGGGAGCAGGATTCAGCCATTTCGATAAAAATGGCAATGCAATTATGGTGGATGTATCCGGGAAAGAGGCAACTTTTCGGACGGCCGTAGCGTCCGGATATATTCAGGTCGGGAAGGAGATTATGGATGCGGTAACAGCAGGGACTGTTAAGAAAGGCGACGTCCTGGGGGTGGCCCGGATAGCGGGGATTATGGGCGTGAAGCGCACTTCGGAGCTGATTCCCATGTGCCATCCACTGCCGATACAGAAGTGTTCGGTTGATTATGAGATGGACCTGGAGTATAACCGGATTCATGTATTCTGTACAGTGAAGACCGAAGGAAAAACCGGTGTGGAAATGGAAGCCCTGACCGGGGTACAGATGACCCTTCTGACCGTTTATGATATGTGTAAGGCAATTGATAAGCACATGGTAATTTCAGAAATTCATCTGGTAGAAAAAACAGGAGGAAAAAGCGGGGTATTCCGTTTTGAGGATGTATGATAGATCGTTGTGGAAGAAATATCGATTATCTGCGGATTTCCGTTACAGACCGTTGTAATCTCCGGTGTATATACTGTATGCCGGAAGAGGGGGTGAAGCTGGTGGAGCGTGCATGGATTTTGCAGGAAGAGGAAATTGTCCGTATCTGCAGGGTTATGGCAGAGCTTGGAATCAGCAAGATCAAGCTGACAGGCGGTGAGCCGCTGGTGCGTCCCGGAATTTCAGAATTGATAAAGGATATTAAGAAACTGCCGGGGATTCAGAAGGTAACTCTGACAACAAACGGAGTGCTCTTAAAGGAGCAGATGCAGGCATTGGCGGAAGCTGGCCTGGATGGACTGAATATCAGTCTGGATACGTTGAGTTCCGAATGCTATCAGGAAATTGCCCGGAGGGATTATTTGGAAAAAGCATTGGAGGGAATGCGGGAAGCGCTGCGGTATCCGGAGATATCTGTGAAGGTGAATTGTGTGCCGCTTGGCACAGAAGCACAGGAGCTGTGGCAGGTTGCCGCCCTGGCAGAAAAGCAGCCGTTGCATGTGCGTTTTATTGAGATGATGCCGGTCGGCTATGGAAGGGAATTTAGAGGCATGACGGAAACGGAGGTTATCCGCATTTTGGAAAAACGATATGGAGCGCTGATTCCTTATAAGGGGGAGCGGCTTGGCAATGGTCCCTGCCATTATTATGAAGTCAGTGGATTTCAGGGGAAGATTGGCTTTATCAGTGCCATAAGCCACAAATTTTGTAAGGAGTGCAACCGTATCCGGCTGACCTCCCGGGGATACCTCAAAACCTGTCTGCAGTATACTGCAGGGCGGGATTTGTGCGGCATTATCAGGAACGGAGGCACGGATGAGGAGCTGAAGGATGTGATTCGGGCTGCATTGGAAGAAAAGCCGGAAGGACATGCCTTTTTGGAAAAAGCCCCGTCGGACGATACAGAGAAGCTCTGTATGTCACAGATTGGCGGTTGAAAATAAAAGCTTTGTATATGGAGGCAAGGAAATGAAGAGAGCAGCGATTATTACTTCGAGCGATACAGGCTACTGTGGAAAAAGGGAAGATTTAAGCGGCCCGGCAATCCGGGAAATTCTTCAGAGGGAGGGATACCAGGTGGTATCTATGGATATTTTGCCGGATGACAGAAGGATGCTGTCAGAGAAAATGGCGGAGATTGCGGATAACAACAGGGCAGAGTTGATTCTGACAACAGGCGGGACAGGTTTTTCCCAGAGGGATGTGACTCCGGAGGCAACAGAGGATATCATCCAGCGCAGGGTGCCGGGAATTCCGGAGGCTATGCGTGCCTGCAGTATGGCAATTACAAAGCGCGCTATGCTGAGCCGTGCTACGGCCGGAATTCGGAAAAAAACCTTAATTATCAATCTTCCGGGAAGCCCGAAGGCGGTGAGGGAAAGCCTGGAATATATCATTGGTTCTCTGGCACATGGGATTGAAATTCTGACGGGTGATGCATCTGACTGTGCCGGGAAGTAATGCTGTCTGCGGAAAAAAGATTTTGCTATGGAAGGAAAAAGTTTTATGGGAAAAGTAATTGCGGTTTGTATTAGTGAGGCGAAAGGAACGCAGAAACGAAACGTACATGAGGCGGAATTTATAGAGGATTGGGGAATCAAGAACGATGCACATGCAGGAAAATGGCACCGTCAGGTGAGTCTCCTGTCATATGATAAGATTGAGAAATTCCGGGCGAGAGGTGCACAGGTGGCAGATGGAGCCTTCGGAGAAAATCTGGTGGTGGAGGGCTTTGACTTCGCAAAGCTTCCGGTGGGAACAAAATTCCACTGCAATGATGTAGTGCTGGAGCTGACGCAGATTGGGAAAAAGTGCCACCATGGATGCGGGATATTCCAGAAGATGGGAGACTGCATCATGCCGAGAGAGGGTGTTTTTACCAGGGTTCTGCATGGCGGTATGATTCATGAAGGCGATGAATTGACTGTGGAGGATACGGAAGTATGATTTTTGAGACTCACGCGCATTATGATGATAAGGCTTTTGATTCAGACAGGGATGCGCTGCTGCTTTCTCTTCAGGAGCACGGTATCGGGACGGTTGTGAATGCCTGTGCGTCTGCAGATGGTATGGAAGATACCATTGCGCTTATGGAAAAGTATTCATTTGTATACGGAGCGATTGGTGTTCATCCGGATGACGCAGGTCGGATGACGGAGGAAACCCTGGAAAAAATCCGGCATTTTTCCCGCCATGAAAAGGCTGTGGCAATCGGGGAGATCGGACTGGATTATTATTGGCATAAAGAAAAAGAAGAACATCGCATTCAGCAGAAAATGTTCCGGGCGCAGATGGAGATTGCGCGGGAAGAAAAGCTGCCTTTTATGATACACAGCCGGGAGGCGGCAGAGGATACGCTCAAAGTTGTACGCGACTATGTAAAAGGAGGCATGTTCGGAGGCATCATTCACTGCTTTTCCTATGGAAAGGAAATTGCCCGGGAGTATCTGAATATGGGGCTGTATTTGGGAATCGGCGGAATTGTTACGTTTAAAAATGCAAGAAAACTGAAGGAAGTGGTGGAATATACACCGTTATCGCAGATGGTTCTGGAAACGGACAGTCCGTACCTGGCTCCGGAGCCAAATCGCGGTAAACGCAATTCCTCTTTGAACCTGCCGTATGTGGCAGAGGCGATCGCAGAATTGAAGGGAGTTGCAGCAGAGGAGGTCATTGCTGTGACTGAGCAGAATGCCGTAAGATTGTTGGGCTTGTAAATGATGATAAGAAAAGAATGCTGTCTCATCCATGTAAGATGAGATGGCATTCTTTTTTAAGAAATCCGGGAGTTTAATAGTCTTCGTTGTAGGAATCTTCGGATTCATCGGAACTGTCATCTTCATCAGATCCATTTTCATAATCCTCCGATGAATTATAATCATTGGTATCCTCGGAGCCGGATGTACCGGATACCTGCTGTTCCTGGTACTCCCAGGAATGTATGGACCAGATATCCTCCACGACATTGCCGGAGGTTTTGTCGATCATATTGCCTTCCCAGTCAAATTTAACATTCAGAAGCGTGGTATTTACAGAAGGTTCTACATTCATGGACATAATTTCTTCGAACCTGGACTTCAGATTAGCCAGGGTGAATTCATCCCCAATCAGGTTGCGTACGCTGTGCTGAGAAGCCAGCTCTTCCGTATAATCCTCAAGCATATATGCACAGTAAACACCGTTGTCATGATTGTAATGCATGACGAGGGGCTTTACATTCGGGGTAAGAATACGTACAGTGGTTTCGCCTTTCAGGACGGATTTTTCAATGGTGAACTGCGCCATACCGCCGAGAAGCTCCGGCAGCTCCTGCTGGGTAGACACGAAATTACCGAGAGAATAGAAAATTACCATTTCGTGGCCTTCATCATCGGACATTCTGCCGTACGGCTGCAGCACGTGCGGATGTCCTCCGATCACAACATCAACACCCTGCTGCATGAGAAAGGCTGCCCATTGCTTTTCGTATTCAGAAGGCATCGTTTCGTCTTCATTTCCCCAATGAGCGACAAAGATGACACAGTCACTGATTTCCTTTGCTTTTTGAATAGAGGAGACTACCTTGTCTTTGTCAAAAATATCGATCATGTATTCTCTGCCTTCCCCGGCACCGGAATTGTTGGTTCCATACGTGTAGTCCAGAAAGGCAATGGTGATGCCGTTGACGTCCATGGTTTTAATGCTTTCGGCATCCTCCTTTGTTTCATGAATGCCAATCACCGGAACATCCGGATAATTGGTGCGCCAGAATTCAAAGGTTTGTTCCATATAATCATAGCCATAGTCATCAATGTGGTTGGTTGCAGCTTCCACAACATCAAAGCCAGCTTTTATGATGGCATCTCCCACCTCCGTAGGGGTAGCGAAGGACGGATAAGTGCTGACTGCATCATGGCTGCTGGTGAGGACAGTTTCCTGGTCAATCAGTGCCACGTCAGCAGCCTGGATTTCATCCAAAACATTCGCATAGACATGGTCGTAATTCCATACACCAGAATCTGTCTGTCCGGATTCATACAGCTTACTGTGATACAGGTTATCTCCAACTGCAATGACGCTTGCTGTGGATACAACAGGGGTATTGGCCGCGTTTTCTGCTTCTATACGGGCTTTTTCTGCCGCCTTTGCAGCCTCCTGCGCAGGCTTGCGGATAAGTGCATAATCCATTTGATGAAAGAAAAATATCAGGGCAAGCAGGACGGCAACGGAGCATAGAAAACTGATTCTGGAATTGCTCTTTTCTTTATAATTCAATGGTATATTTTTATTCTTTTTCATGACGTATCCCTTAGTTCTATAAGTATTTTCATTATATTTATCTATTATAGCAAATCCTGGGATTCAAAGGAAGAATTTCTTTAAAAAAAGGAACATTCGGTTTATATTCCTGAAAACCTGACAAAAAAACTTTGTGCGCCAAATTAAACTGGTGTATAATAAGAATGACAGAAAAAAGATTTTAGGATAAGGAGGGGCCGTATGAACCATTATGAAGCAATCAATGATGTACTGGTAAATTTATTTAATGAGATTATGGATATAGAGGAAAAGGCATTGATCACCTCCGAATATAAAGATATTTCCGTGAATGATATGCATATTTTGGAGGCGATCGGCATCCAGGAAAGCCGGAATATGTCTGCAGTGGCAAGGGCACTTTCTGTAACAGTGGGTACTTTGACGATTGCAATCAATAATCTTGTAAAAAAGGGCTATGTGGAGCGTGCAAGAAGTGAGGAGGACAGGAGAGTCGTTTTGATTTCCCTCTCTGCAAAGGGCAGGAAGGCGTATCGTCATCACCAGGAGTTTCATAATAAAATGGTTCTGGCAGTATTAAAAGACCTGAATGTTAAGGAAACGGAAGCATTGACCAATGCCCTTTTAAAATTACAGAGCTTTTTCCGAAATTATTGCAAGTGACAGGAGGTGCCGCCAGAAGCGACACCTCCTGTTTTTGCTGTATGGAGAAATCCTGTTTTATGTATTTTTCGAGAATGGGAAATGGGACCGGACCGATTTCCAGGATTTTCTGATGAAATGCTTTTAGATCAAAAGCTTCTCCCATTTTTTTCTGAAAGGCAATTTTTAAATCCAGGAAATTCAAATATCCCCAGTAATATTTCAGGTAATTGGCAGGAGCCTCCACAATGTACTGAAAAATTTCTTTTATCACGGATTGCTCCTGTATACCGAAGGCCTGAAGAAATGCGGAGGCCTTTGACTGATCCCAGCCTCTGTAGTGTATGCCAATATCCAGTAGAGAGTAGATACAGAGATTTACACTTCGGTTCAGCCAGGCAAGCTTCGTGACATCTGAAGCAGCTTCATCCTTTAAAAGATCAGCGGCATAGGTATATGCGTAGGATTCCACATAGGTTGCCCAGCCTTCTACGTATCCGCTGGAAGTGATGAGATAGCGGATATGACTGGGCCCCTGATTGCCGAAGAACACAGTTTGGTACAAATGGCCGGGAAAGCCTTCGTGAGCCAGGGTCGTGAATAGGCCTAAATTGGAGGTGCGTCCGGACCGATTGATGTAGATGACGTTCGGACTGCCTGTGTCCAGGGGCGGTGTCAGATAAAAGGCGGGACTGAGGTATTCTTCCATAGATTCGTGAACATAGCGGATTTCGTAGGGGACTTTTTTTAGCTCGGGGAAGTCTGCTGTCATTTTTTGCTGCAGGGTTTCCATGATATTGTCCGGCGTAATGTCCGGAAGGTCAGTTTTACCTGTAAGTTTGGTGAGAAGGGAAGGCTGTTCTCTGAGCATCAGGTTGATTTCCTTCATATCAGAGGTGAGCTGCCCTAAAAGGCGCTGTTCCATTTTTTTTACAGGCACATAGGTGCCGACCTGGCTTTGAAGAAGATATTGGTAATACTCACGGCCGCCTTTAAAATGTGCAAGTCCGCGGCTGCTCTTACCTGTTCCCCGCAGTGCCGAAAGCCCTTCCATTAATTCCTGATAGGCCGGAATGACCTGGCCAAGCAGGATTTTTTTATGCTGTGCAATGAGTTTCTCCTGGTCCTCCCGGGAAAATTTACCATAATCAGCAATCTTTTGTTCAAAGATTTCCAGCATATAATTGGAGTCGGGATCCTGGACAAAGGCACTGCACTGTTCCAGAATCCGGTCCAGGGTAGTATCGCTCATGAAAAGGCCGGCATCGGACTTTTTTTGTTCGAAGGTAAGGATACTCTGGAAATAGGGGCGGATGCCGGAAAGAAGTTTCAGGTAATCCGTGATATCCTGGTCCTCGTAAAATGCATATTCTGCCAGCAGGACGGGGAGCTGCGCCTGAATTCCCAGACTGGGGCTGAGCATTTCTTCCAATAAATAATTGTCGCCGAGAGACTGCTGTGTGTGGAAGTATAGGAGCATCATGTCAAGAGTGAGCTGGTTATCCCGGGAAAGCTTGGAATAAGAGAAATTCTTCAGTTTATCCTCATATTTTTGACAGAGCTGATACGTTTCTTCCATATTCATGTCTACGGAACCAAGGCTGGGGGAGGGCCTTTGGATTCCCTGCTTTTCCGGAGCGGCGAGAGAGTAGTGAAGCGTAAGGGTGCTGCCGGAGACCTCCTTTTGGAAAATATCTTCGGCAAATGCTTTAAATTTTGCATTTTCCGAGAATACATGATTGCTGAGATAGCCAATACTAATGCCAAGAAGGAGTGTCAGACATAAGAATGCGGCAATAAAAAGCGGTTTCCGTTTTTTGGAAAGTGATAGGGACATAGGGTTCCTTTCGGGATGTTGCGGTTTTTACTATTTTATTGGAAAAGTAGGCATTGTATGCTATGCTGGATTAAGAAGCGATAAGCAGGAAAGGGAGGATAAGCATGTCAGAAATGTATGATTTGATTATTTTGGGAGCAGGTCCGGCAGGAATCAGTGCTGCCATTTATGCTGCCCGCGCAAAATTGAATACACTGTGGCTGGAGAAGAAATTTGTAGCCGGAGGGCAGATCACAAATACTTATGAAGTGGATAATTATCCGGGAATGCCGGGAATGAACGGAATGGACTTGGGGGAGGCTATGGCAGCCCATGCAGAGCGGCTGGGAATTTCTCCCGTGCGTGAAAATGTTATTTCTGTGGAAAATGAAGGAGAAATAAAGGTTATTCGCACAAAGAAGAAGGAATATCGAACCAGGACAGTTATTTTGGCGTGCGGGGCTGTGCATCGTAAACTCGGAATTCCTGGAGAGGATGAATTGGGCGGAATGGGAGTTTCTTATTGTGCAACCTGTGATGGGGCGTTTTTTAAGGAACAGACGGCTGTTGTAGTGGGCGGCGGGAATGTTGCGGCAGAGGATGCGGTCTTTCTGGCGCGCATCTGCAAAAAGGTCTATGTTGTGCATAGAAGAGATGCTCTACGGGCGGATCAGATTCTGCAGGATCGTTTGTTTTCTTTCGGAAATGTGGAAATGCTATGGGATAGTGTGTCAGTTGCGATCGAAGGAAAGGAACAGGTGAAGGCATTGCGTATCCGCAATATAAAGTCCGGTGAAGAACGTGTGATTGACGCGGATGGTGTGTTTATTGCTGTAGGAATTGTTCCAAATACGGAGATTTTCAGGGATTTTGTGCAATTAGACGAAAATGGCTACATTATTGCCGGAGAGGAAGGGATTACCAATGTCCCGGGAGTGTTTGCAGCGGGGGATATTCGCACAAAATCACTGCGTCAGGTGGTGACAGCCGTGTCAGATGGCGCCAATGCGGTGGCTTCAGTTCAAAAATATTTACTGAAATAAAAAGGTCCAATTGTGTTTGTGTATGGTAAAAGTGCTGTATTTCCGTGACCTTGCACCATGCTTCAAAATTTGACAAATAAGTATTCCTGTGATACTATACGCAATCATGTAATAACGTGTAACAAAAACGTAATAATTATGGAATAATCTATTTAAGGAGCGTATAGAATCATGAAAAAGCGAGTTACTGCAATCTTATTGGGGATTTGTATTTGTTCTATGGGAACAGCCGTTGTTTCAGCAGCGGAATTTACCGGCGATGCACAGGAGGATGTGTTTTCAGACGGGATTTCCGAGGGAAGCTTAAGTGCCATGGCGAACAATCTGGTAGAGCGTACAGAGGAAGAAGCGCAGAGGTATATGGAGGAGAAGGAGGCTGCCGAAGAGAAAAGAAAAGAAGAGGAAGCCAGAAAAAAGGCGGAGGAGGAACGCCGTAAGGCAAGGGAAGCAAAACGGAAAGCGGAGGAAGCAAAGCGTAAAGCAGAAGAAGAGCGTAAGGCAAAACGTCAGGAGGTTGTGGATTTCGCTCTGCAGTTTGAAGGAAATCCGTATGTGTATGGCGGTACCAGCCTGACAAACGGTGCAGACTGTTCCGGATTTGTCATGTCTGTATTTAAAGAATTTGGATATGAGCTTCCGAGAGTGGCGGCTGCCCAGTGCGAGGCATCTGCCAAAAAGGATGTCAAAGACATTGAGCCGGGTGATTTGGTATTCTATGGAGATTATGGTATTGATCATGTGGCTTTGTACATTGGGGATGGGAAGATCATTCATGCCAGCACTTCAGCAACAGGGATTAAAATTTCGGATTTTGCATATCGTGCGCCGGCTGCTGTCGGTACATATCTGAAATAAGGGAGAAAAAGCGGATTTTTAGCATATTGCACAAAGTATGTCGAAACGTGTTGAGCGTGTGAATTGTGAGACAAGATTTTTTCCACATTTGGGAGGTGTGGAAAACCCTTTAAAATAGAGTTATACACAAAGTTATCCACATTATCCACATTAAAAACATGTGGAAGAAGAGATTTACATAAGAATTTTTAAAACAAATGTTTTGGTTAAAAATCATAAATCTTTAAAAAATGACAAAAAAACAATAAATTCCCTTGACATTTTTAAATTGCAAATATAGTTAAATATTTTGTGATAAAAAGAAAACTTGAGTATATTTCAAGAAAATGTCTGAAAATTAAGAACGATGATATGACAGCAGTGCAGACCGGATATCCGGCTGCATGTATAAGAAGCAAGCCTGCGGAGTACCTGCGGGCTTATTCTTTTATTTTGCTTGCCCGGTAGCGGGAAACCATGTATAGTGTAGATATTGGAAGAATGGAGGATGTTATGAGATTAAGAAATATACCTGGTGCAAAAGATGAAATATTGGACAGTCCTTACGTCATTCAGGAGCCGGAGGCACGAAAGGGAATTTGGGCGGGCGTATTTTTGAAGAAGCAGCCGCTTCATATAGAAGTGGGAATGGGAAAAGGACGTTTTCTTATGGATATGGCAAGGCTGCATCCGGAAATTAATTATGTTGGGATTGAAATGTATGATAGTGTACTTCTGCGGGCGCTGCAGAAGAGAGAAGAGTCAGAGGCAGGAGGAGCAGTGTTTCCCAATCTTTTTTTTATGAGAATGGACGCGAGGAACCTTCCCGAAGTGTTTGCAAAGGGTGAGGTGGACAGAATTTATTTGAATTTCTCAGATCCCTGGCCAAAGGCGCGTCATGCAAAGCGCAGATTGACATCCGGGGAATTTTTGGCACGATATGACAAAATTCTCGCAAAAGGCGGGACTGTGGAATTTAAGACAGATAACAAAGAGCTGTTTGAATTTTCCCTGGAAGAGGGGAAGGAGGCAGACTGGAGGCTGCTTGCCCATACCTTCGACCTGCACCGTGATCAGGAAATGATGCGGGGAAATGTTATGACAGAATATGAGGAAAAATTTTCTTCTATGGGAAATCCGATTTATAAGATGGTAATTGCCAGATAAAGGGCTGCTGCATATATTAATGATAAGAACAGAAGGAATGCAGGAAACTGCATTCCAAAGGGCAGTTATGAAGCGAAATAACCGTATGCAGAGTAAGCTTGTACAGTTTAGCTATGACCATAAAAAATTGAATTATCAAATGAAAAAATTAAAAAAATCTGTTGGCGAATTAAGTAAATTACTGGATAATATGAATCCAAAGGAAAAAAAAGAGGAAGAAAAATAAAAAAATATAAAATTATTCTTGACTTTTATAGAATGCTCTATTATAATAGCTTTTGCATTAAGGAAATACGAAAAGAACATAAATAAGCGCCTTTAGCTCAGTTGGTAGAGCACCTGACTCTTAATCAGGGTGTCCAGGGTTCGAGCCCCTGAAGGCGCAGTGGAAAGTACTGTTTTTGCGGACAATGTGATTGCCGTGGGGACGGTGCTTTTTTCTGTTTGGGCTCAAATGTTCCCGCACCGCCCAGGGGGCATCCTTAATGGCGGAATAGCGCTGTAAACTTTTAGCCGTTTTAAATTTATAAAGGAAGACCGGGCTAAATACTACAGGAACGGGTTTGGAAGCAAATGTTTGGAAGCAAATTTATGGAAGTTGTGAAAAAAATATGGTATACTTAATGGAAATTTGCAAACTCTCAAATCCATAGCCCGAAGGAGCGAAAACAAGGGTCTTGAGAAAAGAGAAGCACGGGAATTGGAGGGATGAGGCAGTGTATTTGTTATATTTTTTACTGTGGGTAATTTTTAATGGAAGCATTACGTTGGAAATCTGTTTGTTTGGGATTGTGATTGCCGGGGCGATTTTTGCATTCACCTGTAAATTTACGGATTACAGCGTGCAGAGGGAGAAACAGAATCTGAAGAGGATTTTAAAATTTTTCCGATTTATCTGCGTGCTTGTCATAGAAATTGTCAAAGCGAATTTTGCAGTTGTTCATATGATCCTGTCCGAGAAGGAAGAGTTGGAGCCGACACTTGTCAGCTTTCATTCCGATATGCAGGCCCCGACCGGAAGAGCTTTTCTTGCCAATGCGATCACCCTGACGCCGGGAACGATCACGGTGTCTTTGGAGGGCTCGGAATATCTGGTTCATTGTCTGGACAGTGATCTGGCTGTGGGAATGGATGAATCCATCTTTGTGAAGCTGCTGGCGGATTTGGAGAAGCAGGGGGAGGAAGGGAAGAAATATGGGAAGCAAAATACCAGCTCTTGAACATGCCTATCAGGTGTTTTTTACGGTGGTTCTGATTTTTCTGGCGCTTATGGTGGTGCTTTGCCTGATTCGTGCGATCATCGGACCGAGGATTGCAGACCGTATCGTAGCCACGAATATGATGGGGACGATGATCATGGTAATCATTGCCATATTGGCTTTGATGATGCAGGAGGGATATCTGGTGGATATTTGTCTGATCTATGCAATGATCAGCTTCCTTGCGGTGATCGTTCTTACGAAGGTATATATGGGAGTATATCAGGAAAAGAAAAACGGGGAGGCGAAAAAAAATGGCAGTGATTGAGTGGATTCGTTTTCTGGCAGGAGCGGTTTTGCTGCTGTTCGGGCTTGGAATTTTTGCCATCGAGATGATCGGTGTATTCCGGTTCCGTTATGTGCTGAACCGAATGCACGCTGCAGCCATGGGAGATACTCTGGGCATAGGCTTTTCGCTTGTGGGGCTGATGCTGATGAGCGGCTTTAATTTTACCACTCTGAAGCTGCTGCTGGTCATCGTTTTTCTGTGGTTTTCCTCCCCCGTATCCTCGCACTTGATCGCACGTCTGGAGGTCACAACGAATGAGGATAAAGATAAGCAGTACCGTTCCGTAACCTTAAAGGAACTGGAGAAGGAGAAACAGGAGGAAGCAGCCGGGTGCGGCGGGAATCCTGTGGATTTTGGGATGAAGGAGGAGTAAAATGCAGATATTTACATGTATTCTGTTGGGATTTCTGGTAGTCTGTGCTGTCTCCGTGAGTTTATCTAAAAATCTGCTGAATTCCATATTGATCTTTATGTCTTACAGTCTTGTGATGTCGGTTATCTGGATTCTACTGGAGTCTCCGGATCTGGCGATTACGGAAGCGGCAGTTGGAGCGGGAATTACCAGTGTTTTGTTTTTTGTAACACTGAAGAAAATTCATGCGATTATAAAATCGGAAGGGGAGGAAGCGGATGAGCAGGAAAATACCCAGGGAAAAGTATGAGCGGACCTTTTCATATCGGATGAAGCAGTGGCTTGCGGGCACCCGTGATCCGTTTGTAAATACTGTGGAGATGAAGCCCCAGAAGGAGTTTCAGGAGGATCAGCAGACAGTTAGAACGAGAACAGAGGAGAAAAAAAGGCTTTTTGATCGGATTTACGATGTAAAGCACAATCCTGAAATGCAGGTTTTTCAGAGGGCTTATCGTATATTCAGCGTTGTGTTCTGTCTGTTTCTGGTAGTTATGCTGTTGATTGCAGTGTCTTATCTTCCAAGCTTTGGACATGCCGAAAATCCGGTCAACAATGAGGTCGCAGAGCGTTACATTGAAGATGGTCTTCAGGAAACCGGAGCAGTGAATATTGTAACAGGTATGATTCTGGATTACAGGGCATTTGATACGCTGGGAGAGTCCCATGTGCTGTTTATTGCAACTTGTACGGTATTGATTCTCCTGCGCCTTGATGGAGACAAGAGGGGCAATGGGACAGGATATTATATGGAAAATGATCGTGCTCATGAGCCAAAAAATGATGTGATACTTCAGACGGTTGCAAGAATCCTGGTCCCTCCGATCTTTATCTTTGGCATTTACATTATTCTGGGAGGGCACCTGGGGCCGGGCGGCGGCTTTTCCGGCGGGGCCGTGATCGGAGCCGGTCTGATTCTCTATTTGAACGCATTTGGATTTGAAAAAACAGAACGGTTCTTTACGCAGAAGACTTATAAGAGAATGAGTTTTGTTGCTCTGGCCTGCTACTGTCTGGCAAAAAGCTATTCCTTTTATACAGGAGCCAATCACATTGAAAGTGCGATACCTCTTGGGACACCGGGAGCAATTTTGAGCAGCGGCCTGATTTTAATTCTGAATATCTGTGTCGGCATCGTAGTGGCAGGAACAATGTATACGTTTTATGTTATGTTCCGGAAAGGGGCATATTGAAATGAATATTACCAATCTTTTCACCAATTATGAAGAAGCGGTTGCGATGATATTATTCGGAATCGGTTTTTCCAATCTGCTGCTGCAGAAAAATCTGATCAAAAAAATCATTGGGCTGAATATCATGGATACAGCGATGTACCTGTTTCTGGCTTTAAAAGGATATGTGGCAGGGAGAAAGGCGCCTATTGTGACCAATGGGATACAGGATGTGGAAGCGTATATTAACCCGATTCCAAGCGGTCTGGTACTGACAGGCATCGTGGTATCTGTTTCTGTTACTGCTCTGATGCTTTCTTTGACGATCCGCCTTTATCGGCGGTATCATACGCTGGATCTCGATGAGATATCCACACGCCTGAAAAAGGAGGGATTGTGATGCAGTTTGTACAGAATTTTCCGTTTATGTCCATTATCCTGTCCTTGTTTTCCGGCCCTCTTTCCTCAATTGTGGGGGGAAAGGCGGCGAAGAGAATTAATCTGGCGGTAATTTCGATTATCGGACTGATGTCCGCGGCAGTTCTGGCTTTTACGATCCGTTCCGGAGACTCTTATGTTTACACTATGGGACATTTTCCTGCACCATGGGGGAATGAAATCCGCGTGGGCATTATGGAAGCATTGATGGCGTTGATCTTCTGTATTATCATGCTGCTCTGTATGTTGGGCGGTGTTTATGAAAGAGAGCGGGAGCTGGAGGAATCCAAGCAGAACCTTTATTATGTTATGGTAAATCTGCTTCTTTGTTCTCTGCTTGCACTGATTTATACAAACGACTTATTTACTGCCTACGTATTTGTGGAAATCAACACCATTTCTGCCTGCGGTCTGATCATGATCAAACAGAATGGCCGTACCATTGAGGCAGCAACCAGATATATGATCATGAGCCTTCTGGGTTCGGGCCTTTTGCTTCTCGGTATCTGCTTTTTGTATGATCTGACCGGACATCTGCTGATGAGCAATATTAGGGAGCAGGTGAGAATCCTGCGCGCGGCCGGAACGTATCATATTCCGCTGCTGATCTCGCTGGGACTGATGTCTGTAGGATTGGCGATCAAAAGCGCATTGTTTCCGTTTCATTCCTGGCTGCCGGATGCATATGGATATTCCACGCTTTCGTCTGCGGCGATTTTGTCTTCTTTGGTGTCCAAGGGCTATATTTTCCTGCTGGTAAAGATTTTCTTCCGTGTGATTGGATTTGATATGGTGTGGGACAGCAAGGTCGTCAATGTGCTGTTTGTGTTTGGCGTGGCAGGTATGATCATGGGATCTGTCAGTGCAATCCGGGAAAATAATATACGAAGGATGATCGCATACTCCTCCGTAGCGCAGATCGGATACATTTATATGGGATTTGGTCTTGGTACGACGGCTGGCGTGATTGCAAGTATTTATCATATTGTATCACATGCTGCAACAAAATCCCTGCTGTTTGTGGCCGCATCCGGGATTACGGATGTATCGGGAGACAGTACGGATTTCTTTGATATGACGGGAGCCGGCTATCGCAATAAGCTGGCGGGAGCTGCTTTTACCGTTGGTTCGCTTTCCATGGTAGGTATGCCGATGTTTTCGGGCTTTATTTCCAAGCTTTTGTTTGCGCAGGCTGCTATGGAGAGTACGCATAAGATGCTGCCGACCCTGATCGCTTTGGCTATCAGTACGATTCTGAATGCAATTTATTTCATGAAAACGGTTATCCGGCTTTATACACCGGAGAAAAGGGCAGTTCTTAAGAAAAAGAATTTCAGAACTATTGCCATGACAGAGCAGCCTTCTAAATCAATTGCGCTGGTTTGTTTCATTATTTTGAATCTGCTGCTGGGACTCAGCTCAGAGCCTGTGATCGCACTTTTCAGAAGCGGTCTTGGGATGTTTTCATAGGAGGGAGAAGCTATGAGTGGTTGGATTTTATTGCCGGTATTTCTGCCGATGATAGCCGGTATTTGTCTGCTGGTTTCTTCGTTTCGCGGGCATCTGAGGGCAACTGAAACCGGGATAACGGCAGAAAATACGGATGCTATGGTAAAACGCCGTCTTCATCTTTGGGTGGGAATTATACTGGCTATATCTGCTGTGCTTGCCGTTGCGGCGGCATTTAGCGGAGAAAAAAGTGTGACGCTGTTTTATCTGATGAAGGATATTCCGGTTTACTTTCAGATTGATGGGCTCAGCCGGATTTTTGTGACCTTCGTGAGCATTATCTGGGTGTCTGCTGGTATTTATTCCTTTTCCTATATGGAGCATGAGGGAGAGGAAACGAGATTTTTCGGTTTTTATCTGTTGGTTTATGGAATTTTGGTTGCGCTTGATTTCTCAGGCAATCTGGTAACCATGTATTTCTTTTATGAATTGGTGACGCTGGCCTCCATGCCGCTGGTGCTGCATAATGGCTCCCGGGAAGCGGTCATGGCGGCTCTGAAGTACCTGTTTTATTCTATGTGCGGTGCTTATATGGGATTGTTCGGAGTTTATTTCCTGTATCAATCCTGCGATACTCTGACGTTTATTCCGGGAGGTTCTTTGAATCCTGCGCTTGTGCAGGGGAATCGCGGAATTTTATTGATTGCGGTATTTGTGCTGCTGCTGGGCTTTGGTGTAAAGGCCGGAATGCTGCCGTTTCATGCATGGCTTCCCACAGCCCATCCCGTGGCGCCTTCTCCGGCGTCTGCAGTACTTTCCGGAGTTATTGTAAAATCCGGAGTGCTGGCAGTGATCCGGGCCGTTTATTATGTTGCAGGTGCGGATTTTATCAGAGGGACCTGGGTACAGACTGCGTGGATGATCCTGACGCTTATGACAGTGTTTATGGGATCCATGCTGGCATACCGGGAGCCGGTGTTCAAAAAGAGGCTGGCATATTCTACGGTAAGCCAGATTTCTTATATTTTATTCGGCTTGTCCCTGCTGTCTCCGGTGGGGATGACAGGCGCATTGCTTCACACAGTGTTTCATGCATTTATAAAGTGTTCCCTGTTCCTGACGGCCGGTGTTTTTATTTTTGAGTGCAATAAGACGAGGGTCAGTGAGCTGGCAGGAATTGGGAAAAGGATGCCGAAAACACTATGGTGCTATACGTTTGCTTCTTTGGCGCTGATCGGAATTCCTCCTACCAGCGGGTTCATCAGCAAATGGTATCTGGCCCAGGGAGCATTGGGGGCAGGTGTCGGAGTATTCGGCTGGATTGGACCGATCGTGCTTCTTCTGAGTGCATTATTGACTGCCGGATATCTGCTTCCTATTACAATGAAGGGATTTTTTCCCGGAAAAGAAGCGGGAGTAACAGAGGTAAAGAAGGAGCCTCCGCTTCAGATGCTTCTTCCGCTGGTGCTGCTGGCAGTGATTGCAGTGATTCTGGGTGTTCTGCCGAACCCGCTGATTGTATATGTCAGTCAGTTGGCTTCCGGCTTAGTGTAGAAAGGGGGAGAGTATATGAATGCAGGTATTATGGTAGCAGTTGTACTGATTCCGATTTTGTGCGGAGCGCTGATTCCTCTGATCCCCTTTAAGAGCCGTACACAAATGGCTGTTTATGTGGAATGTGTTGTGCTGATAAACTCTCTGTTGGTTTTGACGATGCTGTTTCATCGGCCTCAGGATGTATTCGTGCTGTTTCGCTTTACCGGAAACCTAAGCGTAAGCTTCCGTCTTGATGGCTTCGGAACGGTGTTTGCGGCAATCGTATCTGTGCTCTGGCCTTTGGCAACGCTGTATTCTTTTGAATATATGAAGCATGAAGGCCATGAGCGGTATTTCTTTATGTTTTATACGGTTACTTATGGGGTTACCCTGGGAATCGCCCTTGCGGAGGATATCATGACGATGTATTTCTTCTATGAAATGCTGAGCCTGGTGACTCTGCCGCTGATCATGCATACGCTTACCAGAGAAGCAATTCTTGCCAGTCGTACGTATTTGTACTATTCCCTGGGCGGAGCTGCATTTGCATTTATCGGAATGATATTTATCCTGACTTATGGAACTACCCCTGTGTTTACCCCGGGAGGTGTGATTGATCTTGCAAGGCTTGGGGACAGAAGAGGTTTTCTCTTTGTGGTGTATGTGCTCTGCTTCTGCGGCTTCAGCGTAAAAGCGGCCATGTTTCCTTTCTCGTCCTGGCTGCCTAAGGCCGGTGCAGCGCCTACTCCTGTTACGGCTCTGCTTCATGCGGTGGCGGTGGTAAAGGCGGGAGCGTTTACGGTCATGCGTGTGACTTATTACAGCTTCGGTACGGAGCTTCTCAGGGGAACCTGGGCGCAGACGGTGGTTTTGCTACTGTGTATATTTACGATTGTGTACGGCTGCAGCCGCGCGTTGAAAGAGACGCACCTGAAGCGGCGTCTTGCCTGGTCTACAGTGAGCAATCTGTCCTATATTCTGTTTGGGGCCGCATTGATGACACCTCTTGGATTTGTGGGGGCTATGAGCCATATGGTTTTCCATGCCACAATGAAAATCTGCTCTTTCTTCTGTGCAGGAGCAGTTATTTACAAAACCGGACGGAATTATATCCATGACCTGAATGGATTCGGGCGGAAAATGCCGAAGGTGTTTGTGATTTTTACGATTTCCGGTCTGGCGCTTATGGGGGTGCCCGGACTCTGCGGGTTTGTCAGCAAGTGGAATCTGGCAAGAGCAGCAGTATCCAGCAAAAGCCCGCTGGCTTATTTCGGGGTTGCAGCACTTTTGGTGTCTGCACTTTTGACGGCTATTTATATGATGTCCATTTCTGTCCGGGCATTTTTTCCGGGAAAGAATTTTGATTACAGTACCATTTCTGATGTAGAAGATCCTAATTGGATGATGCTGCTTCCACTGGTATTGTTTGTGATCGCAATGTTTTTCTTTGGACTGCATTCGGAGCCCGTGATCACGGCATTGGAATCTGTGGCTGCAGTCATGAAGTAGGAAGGAGGAGAGAGATGAATATGGTTTTGGCAGTTCTTGTCTTTTATCCGTTTTTGGGCGGGCTTCTTTCCTATGCAGCAGGAGGATATAAAGAAGACTTGAGGGATTATCTGGCAGATTTCATCGTTGTCAGTGAGTTTGCGCTGATGCTGTTTCTGGCATTGCAGAGCAGAGGGAGTCTGGATGCACAGACGATCACAGAGCTTTATGTGCCGGGAGTCTGCGGATTCGGACTGCGTTTCACGCTGGATGGCTTCCGGGTAGTCTATGGTCTGGTGGCTGCTCTGATGTGGATGATGACGACCGTTTTTTCCAGGGAATATTTTCGGCATCATGAGAACAGAAACCGATTTTATCTGTTTCTTTTGCTGACTTTGGGAGCAACTATGGGTGTCTTTTTGTCAGCAGATTTGTTTACGACTTTTATATTCTTTGAGGTTATGTCCTTTACTTCTTATGTCTGGGTGGCGCAGGAAGAAAATGAGGCTTCCCTTCGCGCTGCGGAAACTTATCTGGCCGTTGCGGTGATCGGTGGACTTGTCATGCTTATGGGGGTGTTTATTCTTTATCATGAGCTTGGAACAGTTACCATCGCTGAGCTGCTTCCGGCTGCGCGTGAATATCCGAAAAAAGGGCTCCTTTATGGAGCAGGGGCCTGCCTGCTGGTGGGGTTCGGAGCAAAGGCGGGCGCTTTTCCGCTTCATATCTGGCTTCCCAAAGCACATCCGGTTGCTCCGGCGCCTGCTTCGGCCCTGCTGTCAGGTATTTTGACCAAGAGCGGTATTTTGGGTATATTAATTATCAGCAGCAATTTGTTTCTCCATGATGCTGTCTGGGGAAAATGGATTCTTGGAATCGGCGTGCTGACCATGTTCGGAGGTGCTGTACTGGCAGTATTTTCTGTGGACCTGAAACGGACGCTGGCGTGTTCTTCAATGTCACAGATCGGATTTGTTCTCATTGGTGTGGGGATGCAGGGGCTGCTTGGTGAAGAAAATGCACTGGCAGTGCATGGAACTCTGCTTCATATGGTGAACCATTCCATGATCAAGCTGGTACTGTTTATGGCAGCAGGTGTGATCTTTATGAATACGCATGCTCTGGATCTAAATGACATCCGGGGCTTCGGCAGAAGAAAACCGCTGCTGAAGGGGATTTTTCTGACCGGGGCATTGGCTATCGGCGGGATTCCGTTTTTCGGCGGTTATATCAGCAAAACACTTCTGCATGAAAGCATTGTGGAATGCGGCGGAGGGTTGGTGATGCGTGCCGTGGAATATAGCTTCCTTTTCAGCGGAGGCCTTACGGTTGCTTATATGACGAAGCTGTATGCGGCAATTTTTGTGGAACGGAATAAAAGTGCGGAGGTACAGCGGAAATTCGACCAGATGAAGAATTATATGAATCCCCGGAGTACCGCCGTATTGACGCTCAGTGCCCTTCTGCTTCTGATCTGGGGGCTGTTTCCGCATACGGTTATGGACAGGGCTGCAGAAATGGGAGAGGGATTGATGCATCTGGAGGAAGCCGGACATATGGTTGCTTACTTCAGCCTGAAAAATCTCTCCGGGGCTTTGGTTTCTGTCAGTATCGGTGCTATTGTGTATGTGCTGTTTATTCGGAAGAGCTTAATGAGATCGGGAAAAAAAGGCGTGTGTGCTTATGTCGATGTATGGCCAAAGTGTCTGGATATGGAAAATGTGATCTACCGCCCGGTGCTGCTTCGTTTCCTTCCGTTTGTCTGTGGTGTGGCCAGCAGAATTTGTGACAGTTTTGCAGATTTGCTGATTGTGGCTTTGAGAAGGACGGTTTATTCAGACAGTCCGCTGCCGTATGAGAAACCGGAGGGCAATGTATTGACGGAGTCCATTGGAAAGCTGATGAACGGATTCCAGAGAATCGCGAATCGATTATGGAAGCGCAAAAATCCGGTATCCAGGGACTTTGTACACATACTGGCTGTTAGAAATGAAGAATTTAAAGAGACGAACAGAATTATTCAGAGAAGTTTGTCCTTCGGGCTGATGCTGTTTGGTATTGGCTTGTGTTTGACACTGATTTATATTATCTGGTGGTAATTCCGTGTATTTGGCGGTAAAGCCGCAGTCGGAGAATCCTGCTTGGCAGGATTCTTTTTATGCTTTTTGGGGAAGCAGATTTCGGAAAAGTCCTTTTATACGGTTATTTAGAAAAGGCCTGTTACTGCCATATAAAGCGGCGGAACAAGAAGGGAAGGCAGCATGTTTCCTACCGGGAATTTTTTGCCGAACGCAATGTTGACGCCAACGCAGAAAATCAGGGCAGAGCCGACATAAGAAATGTGATCAATCAATCCCGTACTCATAAAGTCACCGAAAACGGCGGCAGCACAGGTGATGGCGCCCTGGTACAGAAACAGTGGAATTGCAGAAAATGCAACACCTTTTCCAAGCGTGGAAGCAAAGATCATGACGATCACAAAGTCAAGGATTGCCTTGGCAGTCAGCGTGGAGTAATTTCCGGTCAGCCCATCTTCAATGGCACCCACGATTGCCATAGCCCCGATACAGATCACAAGGGTAGAGGTAACAAAACCCTCAACAAAATGTAAATCTCCCTCCGTATGCAGCTTGCGTTTCAAATATTCCCCGGCACATTCCAGCCGGTATTCGATTTTTATCAATTCTCCGATAAGGCTGCCGAAGACCAATGAAAAGATCAGCATCAGGCTTCCCCGGGTTTCCAGGGAGCTTCCGATGATAACCAGCATTTTTTGCAGAACGCCGGCCGCTCCGATAAAAATCGTAGCAACCCCGCATGCATGCATAAGAATCTGCCGGCAATTTTCGGGGATCCCCTTTTTTAAAGTCATTCCCACAAGACTGCCTGCAATGACTGCTCCTGTGTTGATCACCGTACCTAAACCAAACATGATATCCCTCCGATTGTGAGACGGAAGTTTCCGTGTATGAACAGTTCTGTCCGTCATTATTTTATTTTTGTTCTGTGCACCTGCCGTGTCCATGGCCGTATGCCTGGTAAGGCATCCTTTTGTCCTCAGCTTTGTGCCACCTCATTATATCGGAATCCTTTAGGGAAGTAAAGTGGAAGCGGGATAAAGTTTCTTATATTATTTTGGGAATAGAATGGGAAACTTTACTCTGAAAAAGAAGGAGGGCCGGACCTTTAAGGTCCGGCAAGTATGAAAAAGAAAAAATCTATGTAAAAAAGCGTTTGCTTTATTTGTTTAATACTATACTGGAAAAATGTGATATAATTGTGTGCATCCGTTGAAAAAAGAATGATAGATTTCTAAAAATCTTATAAACTTCTTTTGAGTCAGCTCTGGAAATCCGCGGAAAAAGGTGTATAATAGCCTTTGCAAAAAGAAAAAGAAGGGTGAGGAAATTGGGAAGCACAGATGTTTCTGAAAAAAAGTATCTATTTACAAACAGGGATCTTCATAAATTGATTATTCCGCTGTTTATTGAGCAGTTTCTGGCTATATTCGTAGGTCTGGCAGATTCTGTTATGGTTGCCTCTGTGGGAGAAACCGCAGTATCAGCCGTATCTTTGATTGACACCATTATGATTCTTTTGATCAATATGTTTACGGCTCTGGCAACGGGCGGCGCAATCGTAGCGGGACAGGCGCTTGGGAGGAGGAAACAGGACGAGGGCTGTGAAGCAGTTGAGCAGACATTTTTGTTCGCTGCTGTTTTTTCTACAGTGATCATGTTTTTGGTCTATGCCGGCAAGTGGTTTATTCTGCATGTGGTTTTCGGGCAGATCGAGCCGGAGGTTATGCGTAACTGCAGCATTTATCTGCTGATCGTAACTGCGTCAATTCCTTTCCTGGCTGTTTATAATTCCGGTGCTGCCATGTACCGGGCAATGGGAGATTCCAGAACTCCCATGCTCATGTCTTTGGCAATGAATGGTATGAATCTGATCGGAAATGCGATTCTTCTTTATGGAGTCGGCATGGGTGTAGAGGGCGCTGCTATACCGACAATGCTTTCCCGTGTATTTGCGGGAGTCTGGATGCTGTTCTGCATCAGGGACAACAGGAAAATGCTTCATGTGCGGACGCTTTCCGGAATTCGGCTGAAATGGCCTGTACTGAAGAAGATTCTGCATCTCGGTATACCGTACAGCCTGGAAAACAGCATGTTCCAGCTCGGAAAGATTCTGGTACTGAGCCTTGTATCCGGCTTTGGAACCTCTTCCATTGCGGCAAATGCCGTGTGCAACAGTGTTTGTTCTTTTGCCATCCTGGGAGGCATGTCCATGGGATATGCTCTGTCGGCAGTCAGTGCACAGTGCGTAGGGGCAGGAGATTATGAGCAGGTACGCTTTTATACCGGAAAGCTGATCAAATACGCCTATGGAGCCATTTTTCTCATGAATCTTCTGATTATACTGGCGCTTCCTTTTATTATCCGAATTTACAATCTGTCTTTCGAGACAGGGGAAATGGCAAGACGGATTATTATTTATCATGCGGTTCTGGCAGTTTTGATCTGGACACCGTCATTTACGCTGCCGAACACTTTGCGTGCGGCGAACGATGTGGGATTTTGTATGTGGGTATCCATTGTGTCCATGTGGATTTTCCGTATAGGCTTCAGCTTTATTTTGGGAAAATATGCGGGACTTGGCGTGTTTGGTGTTTGGGTCGCCATGACGGTTGACTGGGCCGTGCGCATGGTATTCTTTATTTTCCGTTACAGAGGAACGAGATGGGAGTTTAAAAAAGCATAAATTTTTAAAACCGAACGGGATTGAATTGTGAGAGAGGTTTGAGGCGGACTCTTAAAGGGGAAGGGCAGAAAATTTACCGTTGTAAAACCAGGAGCTCTCCCTTATAATGAAGGTCAGAATATAAATGGAACAATTACTTTAAGGAGGAAGATGATGAAGAGAGAGACAGTCATTGTGCTTGATTTTGGCGGACAGTACAACCAGTTGGTTGCCCGCCGTGTGCGTGAATGCAATGTATATTGTGAAATCTATTCCTACAAGACGGATATTGAGAAGATTAAGGAAATGAACCCGAAGGGAATCATTCTTACCGGTGGGCCCAATAGCTGCTATGAGGCAGACTCCCCAACCTGCTCCAGAGAACTCTTTGAACTTGGAATTCCGGTTTTGGGACTTTGTTATGGCGCACAGCTCATGCAGCATGTTCTCGGAGGAAAGGTGGAGAGAGCTGAGGTTCGTGAATATGGTAAAACAGAGGTTATGGTGGATACAAATTCCGTGCTTTTTGGAAATGTGGAGCCTGCGACTATCTGCTGGATGAGTCATTTTGATTATATTTCCCAGGCTGCGCCCGGATTTAAGACTGTTGCACATACTGCAGACTGTCCGGTTGCGGCAGCAGAAAATACGGAACAGGGCTTATATGCAATCCAGTTCCATCCGGAGGTTCTTCATACAAAAGAAGGAACAAAGATGCTCTCAAATTTTGTATACAGGGTATGCGGATGCTCCGGTGACTGGAAAATGGATTCCTTTGTGGAGAATACCATTCAGTCAATCCGTAAAAAGGTTGGCAGCGGAAAGGTGCTATGTGCCCTGTCCGGCGGTGTAGATTCTTCTGTTGCGGCAGTATTGCTTTCTAAAGCCGTTGGAAACCAGTTGACCTGTGTATTTGTAGACCATGGTCTCCTCCGCAAAAATGAAGGCGACGAGGTAGAGGCAGTATTCGGACCCTCCGGTCCATATAAGCTGAACTTTATCCGTGTAAACGCCCAGGAGAGGTTCTACGGCAAATTAAAAGGCGTGGAAGAGCCTGAGAGGAAACGTAAGATCATCGGAGAAGAGTTTATCCGTGTATTTGAAGAAGAAGCAATGAAAATTGGAGCTGTTGATTTCCTGGTTCAGGGAACCATTTACCCGGATGTGGTTGAGAGTGGTCTGGGCGGAGAATCCGCAGTCATAAAATCCCACCACAACGTAGGCGGCCTGCCGGATTATGTTGATTTCAAAGAAATTATCGAACCGTTAAGGGATTTATTTAAGGACGAGGTCCGGAAGGCCGGATTGGAATTGGGAATTCCGGAATATCTGGTATTCAGACAGCCGTTTCCGGGCCCTGGACTTGGCATCCGCGTCATTGGCGAGGTAACGGCAGAAAAAGTGAAGATCATTCAGGATGCAGATGCGATTTACCGTGAGGAAATCGCCAATGCCGGATTGGACAGAAGCATCGGTCAGTACTTTGCGGCACTGACAAATATGAGAAGCGTTGGGGTTATGGGCGATGAAAGAACGTATGATTACGCTGTTGCATTAAGGGCCGTAAATACGATTGACTTTATGACTGCAGAAAGCGCAGAACTTCCCTGGGAAGTGCTTCAGAAAGTGACCAGCCGGATCATCAATGAGGTTGGTCATGTGAACAGGGTAATGTATGATGTGACGAGTAAGCCGCCGGGAACGATTGAGTTTGAGTGATGAAATGGATTTTAGAAATCCAGTATTTATGCGGGTTACAAGCAAATTTGTTTAAGCGTTGGCGACGATTTGGCAACATTTATAACATCACGCACTGGATAATTACATCAATGGCATAAAGAAAACCTTGCTGATTTTCAGATATGAAAACTGAATATCGGCAAGGTCTTTTTTATGCTTATTTCTGTTTTTTCTTTTTGGACGTTTTCTTATCTTCTTTTTCTATCTTAGATAATTCTTCCATGAGCATATCACTGACCGCCTGTGAGGGGACTTTTGCCCAATGCTGTGAGGTATCCAGTTCCGGGTACTTGTACCGCCACTGGTCGTATTCCTCTTTGCTAATCTCGCCCTGTTCCAACTTGGCGGCTTGTTCCTGCCATGCGTGGAACATATCGAACATGGACGTATAAGTGGAATAGTCGGACTTGTCAAGGCGCAGGCAGATTTCCCCGTCAATCTCCCCGATTTTCAGCCCATACATATCTTCCAACGCAAAGAGCGTGTGCATAAGCCCGATATAGGTGTCAATATCCGGTACAGTGAGGGCGTGGGTGCTTATATCAAAGATATGTGCCATTTCTTTTACAAGGTCGTGCTTCGGTGTTCTTGCTTCTGATTCGTACTGCGCCATTCGGACATCAGAAGTTTTTCCGAGAAAACCGAGGATTTCGCCTAACTGTTTCTGTGTCATGCCTTTTCGGTTTCGGAAAAAGCGGATACGTTTGCCGATTGCCATAGTAAAACCTCCGTTATTGTGAAGTGTAGTATTGTTGCATTGTAAAGTCATGCCAGTTTGATTGGGCTGTGCTTTACTTAAACAAATCTGTTGAAGTCAGTATAACATTGTGCAATAGAAATAGCAAGAATAACTTAAATAAAAAAAGTTAAGATTTTCTTGATAACCACTTGACTTAACGGAATTTGTTTAGTATTCTATATGCAGAACTTAAACAAAAATAGTTAAACATTGTAAGGAGAGGGTATCTGAATGACAGAAAAATCATTTATGACCGTGGAGGAAGTGGCAGCGGAACTGCGTGTGTCAAAGTCAAAAGCCTACCAGATTGTGAGGGAACTGAATGCAGAAATGCAGAAACAGGGCTATCTGACGGTGGCAGGACGTGTGAACGCTACATTTTTTCATAAAAAGGTTTGTTACAGCGAATAGAGAGGAGATGATGGAATGGCTGTATACAAGGACAACTCTACGGGGACGTGGCGTGTAATCTACCGCTTTACCAACTGGAAAGGGGAGAGGAAACAGACACAAAAGAGAGGTTTCGCAACAAAGAGGGAAGCGCAGGCTTGGGAGCATGAAGCCATGTTAAAGCAGGGCGCAAAACTGGATATGACTTTCGGCAGTTTTTTTGAGGTATACGAAGCCGACAAGAAACAGCGTGTCAAGGAAAGCACATGGGAATCCAAAAGCCATGTGATACGCACAAAAATTTTACCGTACTTTGAAAACCGCAAGATTGCGGAGATTGAAGCAAAGGACGTAATCGCTTGGCAGAATGAGTTGATGGCGTACCGGGACGAGAAAGGCAAACCTTATTCGGCAGATTATTTGAGGACGATTCACGCACAGCTTACGGCGATATTCAACCATGCGGTAAACTTTTACAACCTGCCCTACAATCCGGCAAGACGGGCGGGAACGATTGGGAGCGAAGCCGTTAAGGAAATGGACTTTTGGACGAAAGAGGAATATCTGAAATTCTCCGAAGCCATGATGGATAAGCCCCGTTCCTATTATGCGTTTGAAATGCTCTACTGGTGTGGTATGCGTTCCGGCGAATTACTTGCGCTTACGCCGTCTGATATTGATTTTGAGAAGCAGACGGTCACAATCAGCAAGACTTTCCATCGTTCCAAAGGGCGGGATATTGTGACAAGCCCCAAAACGAAAAAGAGCAACCGCACAATCAAAATGCCGCCGTTTCTCTGTGAGGAAATGCAGGAGTACATTAAAATGCTTTATGACATTAAGCCGGACGAGAGATTGTTTTCAGTCACAAAATCTTATCTTAGCCATGAAATGGAGCGTGGGGCAAAACAGGCAGGGGTAAAGAAAATAAGGGTGCATGACTTACGCCACAGTGCGGTTTCGCTTTTAATCAACATGGGATTTTCGGTACTGGCGATTGGGGAGCGCATGGGGCATGAAGCGGAAAAGATAACGTACCGTTATGCACATTTGTTTCCTACGATACAGACGGAAATGGCAGAAAAATTGGAAATGGAGAGAATGACAAAGGAGGACTAAAGGAATGGAAAAATCATTGGATTATAAAGGAAGATGGCGCAATCATACGGTGGCGTTCCGGGTTTCAGACGAAGAAGCAAAACTGCTGAATGATTTGGTGGCATTGTCGGGGCTGACAAAGCAGGATTATATCACAAGGCGGCTCTTATGCCGGGACGTTGTGGTGCAGGGCAATCCGAGGGTATATAAGGCACTGAAAAATCAGATGTCGGCAATCCATGAGGAATTGAAGCGTATGGAAAGCATAAGCCCGGACAATGACGAACTGCTCTACACGTTACAAGTTATTGCAATCACTTTAGACGGATTGAAAGGGGAAGATGAATGACAGGAAAAAAGAAAATGACTGCTCCCGTATCATCTGTTGGCGCAGATGGGGAACAGCCAGAAGTAAAAAATCACAAACAAATTATAGCAAATGAAACAGCACAAATCAATCTGCAAGCCACTAAAAATAACGGAACTGACGCAAACTGCCCGGAGAAATCCGGGCAGGGCGGCGGGCTTCAAACCGTTTCCATGACGGAACTGTATGATACGGTGTATCCACCGAGAACGCCTGTTGTAGACGGCTTTCTGTATGGCGGCACATATCTCTTTGTAGGTGCGCCGAAAGTAGGGAAATCGTTCTTCATGGGGCAGCTTGCCTATCATGTGGCTATGGGGCTTCCGTTGTGGAATTATCCCGTCCGAAAAGGGACAGTATTGTATCTTGCTTTGGAAGATGATTATGCAAGGCTTCAGCGGCGGTTATCCGTCATGTTTGGGGTGGAGTGTGCTGACAATCTATTCTTTGCGACACAGGCAAAGACATTGAATGAGGGACTGGACGGAGAGTTAGAGGGTTTTCTAAAAGAGCATAAAGACGCAAGGCTGATTATCATTGACACGCTCCAAAAGGTGCGTGAGGTCGGCGGGGACAGGTACAGCTATTCCAGTGACTATGAAATTGTGACAAGACTGAAAACTTTCAGTGATAAATACGGTGTCTGCCTGTTGGTGGTTCATCATACACGCAAGTTGGAATCCGAGGACAGTTTTGACATGATTTCCGGCACAAACGGTCTGCTCGGTGCGGCAGACGGGGCGTTTATCATGCACAAGAAAAAGCGTACTGATAATACGGCGGTTATGGATATAGTAGGTCGTGACCAGCCCGATCAGGAACTGACGATAGAGTTTGACCGGGAAAAATGTATTTGGAAATTTCAGAAAGCGGAAACGGAACTTTGGAAACAGCCACCGAACCCATTACTGGAAGCAATCAACGAATTGTTGACAGAGGAAATGCAGGAGTGGGAGGGGACAGCAACGGAACTTCTGAAACAGTTGCCAGATATGCAGTTATCAGCGAATGTGCTTTCAAGAAAATTAAATGTAGTGAACAGCCAATTACTTAATGACTATGGCATTTTCTATGACAATAAGAGAGGACATGAGAGAAAAATTATTTTGAAACGGTTGGAGTTGAAAGAATAATTTGCGACGATATGCGTCGGTTGCGACGGTATTTTTGATAGCGGGGTGGTATAGAAAATATCGACGCTATCGACGCAAACCGACGCATGGTGAGAAACAAGGCGGCGAAAAGCCGCCCCGTCCGTAAGGACGGAAAAGCCCCCGGCAGGGCGCAAAACCTGCTTGCAGGTTGCATTTTTGATAGGCTTGCCTGTCAAAAGTGCTTTTGCGTTACTTTCGTGAAAGTAACAAAGCCTTGCGCCGGGTGGCGCAGTAAAAATAGCGATACAAATATTGAGAATGTGGAGGATATGCCTATTGGAGAGAACGATTAGCGGCATGATGGGAAAAGGTTCTGTCAATCACAATACAAGAGCCTTTACAGCTAAAAATGTAGATAAGGAACGAAGCCAGGATAACGTGGAGTTCTGCCACTCGGATATAAAAGAAGTCTATCACACTCTTTTTGATGAAGCACTGGAACGCTACAACGCAAAGCAGAAACGGAGTGACCGAAAGATTGACGATTACTATGAGAAGATACGCCGAGGAAAGCAGGAGAAATTATTTTATGAGGTTATTTTCCAAATCGGCAATAAAGATGATATGAATGTGCAGAGCAAAGAGGGGCAGTTGGCAAAAGATATTTTGTGTGAGTTCATGAAGCAGTTTCAGAAAAGAAATCCTAATCTCCTTGTATTTTCAAGCCATTTGCACATGGACGAGCAGACACCGCACATTCACATTGATTTTGTTCCCTTTATCCGTAACAGCAAGCGTGGGCTTGATACAAGAGTGTCATTAAAGGGTGCGCTGTCAGAGCAGGGATTCAAGGGCGGCACAAGGGGAATGACGGAATGGAATCAGTGGATAGAATCAGAAAAGCAGGAACTTTCAAAAGTCATGGGGCGGCATGGCGTACAGTGGAAACAGTTAGGAACGCATAACAAACATTTGTCGGTACTTGATTTTGAAAAGCAGGAACGGGCAAAAGAGGTTGCGGAACTGGAACAGACTATTTCCGGCAGTAAGGAAGAATTATCTTCTATTCTTCATCAGCAGATGGCGGCAGAACAGGAAACGGAACAGATACGGAAAGAGGGCGAAACAATCCGGCAGGAAGTATCAGAACTTTCCGCTACAAATCATCTGTTGAAAGAACAGGCGGAAACGCTGACAGAGGATAAGGAAAAACTGTTATCTGAAAATGAAAAGTTGGAGAAACAGCAGAAAAAGTTACAGCAGGAACTTAACAAAATGGTGCAGTCAAAGGAAGTCATGGAGCGCAATATTCATGCTTATGATGAAGATGCAAAATGGCAGTTGGCAGAGCCGGGGGCGTTGATGAGTGCAAAGGCATACAGAGATAAAAAGGCTTTACCGCTTGTGGAGAAGTTAAAAGAGGTTGTAAAAAATCTGACAATCAAGTGCGTACAGCTTACGGAGCAGAGTAAGAAGCTGACCGCCAAAGCGGACGGACAAAAGACACAGATTAGCCGCTTGACAGATAAGGTTATGGAGCAGAGCGACACCATAGACCGATTACAGGAAAAAGTGGCAGATTTGGGGCGTTTGGAGCGTCATTTAGGCAGAGAACAGGTGCAGTCGATAGTGGAACAGTCAAAGGCATTAGAACAGGCAGAAAGGGCAAAGAAACGCCCGAAACGTGCCTTTGAAATGAGCCGATAGGAAAGGGGATTGATAGGATATGACGGATATGGAAAAGAAAGTAATGATACGATTATGTGCTAAAATCGTGGCAGAAACAGAGCTTTACGAAACGGATAAGGAAGTGCAAAATCTGATAGACTGGGTGTGCCTATCGGAGCAGATAAAGGAAAATAATAATACAATTCGTAATCTGACCGGGGAATATAAAAAGATAGAGCCGGATTGCCGAGAGGGAGTGTGGGCGCAGTTGGAACGTATGAAAGAACTCTGCAAAGAGCGAAATAGTCTGTATGAGAAGCAGAATGATTTGAAAGGACAGAAACAGCAGTTAGAGAGGGCATTGGAGCGATAAAGTTTGTCGGGGAATGGCAGTTACAGAAAGTCATTCCCCGGCGTTTGTTATGTCAAATTTATAGCCGACACCTAACACGGTTTTTATATAAGTCGGGTTCTTGCTGTCCGGCTCTATCTTTTTCCGCAGATTGCAAATCACGGTAGAAATGCTTGATTGGCAGCTATCGCTGTCCATGCTCCAAACAGCTTCAAAAATCTGTGACCGTGTGAGAACAATACCGGGATTGGTGGCAAGAAGTACAAGGGTGCGGTATTCAAGGCGGGTAAGGTTTATGTCCTCTCCGTTTTGAAGTACCCTGTGCTGGTTCTGTCTGATTTCCAGTCCCGGAAATGACAGGATTTCAGAAACAACAGGCTTTGTAAATACAACTTGTATTCTTTCGGATAATGCCGATAAAATGTTTTCAACTATTTTTTCTTCACTCTCCCGAAATGTCAATAACAATGCTTTTATTCTTCATCACGTCCTTTTGTTTGTTCTATCCCATATTTTTACCAATGAATATTGTCCCCACGTTATCCCCATTTAATATTTTATAAAGAGAAGCGGGATTTTTACCATTTGTGATTATCGTGTCAATCCCCTGTGACGTAGCCAGTTTTGCCGCCTGCAATTTTGTTTTCATACCGCCAGTTCCCCGGCGTGAGCCTGCACCGCCTGCCAGTGACAAGACCTTTTCATCAATGATGGATATACTGTCAATCAGCTTTGCGTCCGGGTGCAGGCGTGGGTCGCTGTCATAAAAGCCGTCAATATCTGAAAAGATTACAAGGCTTTTTGCCCTGCATAGTACCGAAACAACAGCCGATAGCGTGTCATTATCCCCGAAAAGTTTATCTTCCGACTGTATTTCCGTATAGCTTACGGAGTCATTTTCATTTACGATTGGAATAATACCCATTTCCAACAGTGTATTGAATGTGTTGATTAGGTTTTCCTTTTTTTCCTCGTTTTCCATATCCTCCGCATTTAACAAAATCTGCGCCACTGTTTTATCGTAGTCACTGAAAAACTTATCATACAGATACATGATACTGCATTGCCCCACAGCGGCGGCAGCTTGTTTTATCCGCATACTCGTAGGGCGTGGCTTTGTCTGTAATTTGTTTATGCCTACTGCGATTGCACCGGACGACACAAGGATAACTTCATATCCCATATTCTGAATATCAGACAATACACGGGCGATACAGTCAAAGGCTTTTAGGTTATTCTGCCCGATTTCATTTGTGAGAGTGGAAGTGCCTACTTTGACGACAATCCTGTTATAATAAAGTCCCATAATCACACCTCGATAACAGCCGGAATATGCTTTACATACTGTAAAAATGTGTCTGTGATGTATTCCGTCTTTATTTTCATATAGCTTGTGGTTATCCCGTCACTACACCCGTACCATTCGGAACTAACAACATCTTTGTCTAAAACAATCTGAACGGCATTTTGTTTATCCAGTATGGCACTGAAAACAGTTGCCGCCCCAATCTTAGTGCCTAACATGCTTTCCATAAGCTCCGCAGGGGCAAAAGAAACACGGGAAACGCCTAACGCATTGCTAAAATCTTTGGAACGAAACGGCTTGCTGCCTGTGGTAATGAAAAGATAAAAAGCTGTTTGTTGTCTGTTACAGAGAAACAGTGTTTTCACCATTTCCATATCCAGTTTTTTGTTAATTTGAATGCAGTCCTCCATAGTAATCGCTTCGTCCGTTTCCACACGTTCAAAAGGGATATTCAGTTTTTCAAGTATCTGATAGGTATTTTGCTGTAAAGGTGTCCGAAATTCTTTGGGTGCGGTCTTATAAATATCACTTACATAAAACATTGTACTTCATTCCTTTCTTTTGAAACTTTTTGTGAAGTCTTGAAAACTTCCAGTGGATAGATTATCATAAATAGAGAAATTACAAAAGCGAATATTTATCATATATAGCATGATAAAATCAGATGAAAGGAGGTATCGTTATGGATATGAATATTCAGAAATATTTAGCCTTTGTAAAAACAGTGGAATATGGGAGTTTTACAAAAGCCGCTGAAAAGCTGAATTATTCCCAATCAGGAATTAGTCGAATGATTAACGATTTGGAGAAAGAGTGGAAAGTGTCGCTCCTTGAACGCAACCGTTCCGGGGTTCGCTTAACGTCAGACGGACTGACATTGTTACCTTATGCAAAAAAAGTCTGTGAGGAATACCAAAAGCTGCAATCGCAAGTTGATGAAATAAATGGTCTGCAATCCGGGATTATCAGAATAGGGACGTTTTCAAGCGTGGCTACGCACTGGCTTCCCAATATCATAAAAAGGTTTCAGACGGATTATCCGAACATAGATTATGAACTGTTGTTGGGGGACTATACGGAGATTGAAAACTGGATATTAGAGGGGCGTGTTGACTGTGGTTTTTTGCGTCTGCCTGCACACCCGGATTTGGAAACGTGTTTTTTGGAACAGGACAAACTGCTTGTTGTATTGCCGGAAAACCATGCTTTTGCAGATTGTGATTGTTTTCCAGTGAAAGCACTTGCCGATTATCCCTTTATGCTGTTGGAAAAAGGCGCAAAGGCTGAAATATCGGAAATTTTTGAAAGGTGTAATGTCAGACCGAAAATACATTTTACAACATGGGACGATTACGCCATTATGTCTATGGTGGAGAGTGGTTTAGGTATAAGCATACTGCCGCAGCTTATTTTACAACGTGTGCCGTATAAAATTATAACAAAGGAATTAGACGTTCCAGTTTTTCGTAATATTGGGCTTGCTTTACGGAGTAAGAAAAACAGTTCTTTGGCTGTTAAGAGGTTCTTGGAATATATTAAATATAGGCAGACTATGACTTCATTTGACAGTTTGGACTGATAGCAAAAATATATATTGCCTTAGTGATATGTTTTATAAACATGGTGCTAGCACCATGTAATAAAGGTGGTTAAGGAGAAAACAGTATTTACGGTGTAAGATTTCAAAAATAGGTTGCTAAATTGTCGAGATTTGCTATAATAAATGCGTGGCAACATTTTGGCAACAGAAAATCAGCAAGCCATAATAAATGATGTAATTGATGTAAATACAGGCGTGTATTTGTATAAAACTTAAACAAATACAGTTAAGAACAACAAAGAACACGCCGAGTTCGAATAAACAAAAATGCTTAGTAAATCCAGCGTTTATGCGGATTTGCGGGCTTTTGAAAAGTCTTTTGATAACAAATTGATAACAGTTACGCAAGTGCGATTATTCTTACGGATAAGTGGTTTGCAGGTGAGAGAATGATTTTAAGGCGGTTTGTGTGACTGGCGTTCAGAGCCATTCTCTGGATAAATCCATATTATTTATAACGCCCTTAGCTGTGGGTAGGAAACTCATGGCTAAGGGCGTTTTTTGCGTTCTTGTTAATCGGTTTTTAGCTTGTCCTTGAATGTTTCGACTAAAGCATCGCTTAATTCCTTAGAGGGGATATTCGCCCAATGCTGCGTGGTATCAAACTTCGGGTAATTGTACCGCCACTGGTCGTAATCTTCCCTGCTGATTTCTTCAGCGGAGAGCTTTGCAGCCTGTTCCTGCCAAGCAGTAAGCATTTGCAGCAGTTCTTCAGCGGCTTTGCCCTTGTCCCTGTCGACCTTTAGGCAGATTTCCCCGTCTGCTTCACTGACGGTTAGACCATAAATATCTTCAAGGGCAAATAAGGTGTGTATAAGTCCGATTTGACTGTCAATATCGGGGATGTCAAGAGCCTGCGGCGCAACGTCAAGAGCCTGTGCCAGTGCGGCGGTAAGCTCCGCTTTGGGTTTGCGTGAGCCTGTTTCATATTGAGCCAGACGCACGTCTGCGCTCCGTTCGGGAAAACCGACAAGCATACCAAGATATTTCTGTGTCATGCCCCGCATGATGCGGAAAAAATGTATTCTTTCGCCTATTGCCATAGTGTTTCACTCCTTATTGATATGTTTATATGGAGTATAGCATATATGTTTAGATAAAGTCAATAGAAATGAAACAAAAAAGTTTAATATTTTCTTGCAAACCTATTGACAATAGCAGAAATGCTTAGTATAATCAAAAAAGGAATTAAGCAAAAACGCTTAGAAAGGAAAGGAGAGATTGTATGGACAACAAATTTATCCGTGCAGAAGAGGTGGCGCAGGAGCTTTCCGTGTCAAAGCCTTATGCCTACAAGCTCATTAAGAAATTAAATGACGAGCTGAAAGAGCAGGGGTTTATCACGATTGCAGGGCGTGTCAACCGCCAGTATTTTGAGGAAAGGCTCTACGGAGCGGGAGAAAAACAGGGAAAGGAGATGGGGTAAATGCCAGTATTTAAGAATGAGGGCAATGGCACATGGTATGTGATGGTAAGGTATGTGAACTGGAAAGGGGAGCGGAAACAGAAGTGCAAGCGTGGATTTGCCACGAAACGTGAAGCGCAGGAATGGGAGCGGAAGTTCCAACTGCAAAATTACGCTGACCTTGACATGGATTTTGAATCCTTTGCGGAGCTTTATACAAATGACGTAAAGAACCGACTGAAGGAGAACACTTGGCTGACAAAGGAGCATATCATCCGCACAAAGATTCTCCCTTATTTCGGGAAGATGAAAATTAGCGAGATTGGGACAAAGGAAATCATTGCGTGGCAGAACGAGCTGCTTGCCTACCGTGATGAAAAGAGGAATCCGTATTCGCAGACGTATCTGAAAACAGTCCACAACCAGCTTTCTGCAATCTTCAACCATGCGGTGCGGTATTATGACCTCCGCTCCAACCCTGCGGCAAAGGCAGGAAACATGGGGAGTGAAGAACACAAGGAAATGCTGTTCTGGACAAAAGAGGAATATAGGAAGTTTGCGGATGAAATGATGGATAAGCCTGTTTCCTTTTATGCCTTTGAAATGTTGTATTGGTGCGGAATCCGTGAGGGAGAATTACTGGCACTAACCGCCGCAGATTTCAACTTTGACAAGGAAACGGTTACGATTAACAAATCCTATCAGCGTCTGCATGGCGAGGATGTGATTACCTCCCCGAAAACAAAAAAGAGCAACCGCACAATCAAGATGCCGAAGTTTCTCTGTGAGGAAATGCAGGAATATATCAGTATGCTGTATGGATTAAAGAAGAAAGACCGTATTTTCACGGTTACAAAGAGTTACCTCCACCACGAGATGGACAGAGGGGCAAAGGCGGCGGGCGTGAAACGCATACGGATTCATGATTTACGCCATAGCCATGTTTAACTTTCATAGGGATATTTTTAGAAGCGGGCTTGAAACCCTTATGTAATGGGAGTTTCCGGCAGTAGCCTATGCTCCCTTTTTAGATTTGTCAGTATCAGTTGCAGCTTCTAAAGCTGCTTTTTCTTTTTCAGCACGTTCTTTCTCAGCTTTGCGTCGGTTGTAGGTTCGATTCCACGCACGCTTGCGACGTTTCCGTTCTTCTTCGGCTAATTCTTCCGGTGTCAGTTCAGGCATTGGAACATCCAGCTTGCCTACATATTTGAGATAAATGTCGATTTCCTGTGTGCGTTCCCCTGTTGACTTGTCAGCTTCGTGAACTTCAATTCTGTCTATAAATTCGTGAATCATTGGTGTGGTCAGTTCAGAAAAATCTGTGTACTTATGAACCAGTGCGATGAATTTATCGACATTGGAAGCTTCTTCCTTTGCTGTGGCTAACTGCTCTCGGGCAGAAGTAAGGAATTCTTCTAATTCCGACTGCTCCTTTTCGTAATCAGCAGACAGCAATTCAAAACGCTTATCCGACAGCTTCCCGGATACATTATCTTCATAAATGCGTTTTATCAGATGATCGAGTTCAGTAACCCTCTTTTCAGATTTTGTAATCTTTTTGGTGAGAGCCTTTGTATCTGATTCCTGCTTCAGAACATTGGATTTTCTAACCTTTTCCAGAAATTCTTCCTCATGTTCTTTGACATAGCTTGCCGTATATTGCAGTGTTGTCAAAATCAGGTCTCTGACCACATCTGTTCTTACGTGGTGCTGGGAGCATTTGTTTTCAAAATGTCCCTTTGCCTTGCTGTAAGTAGAGCAGGTGTAATTATTCTGGGCATTGGTATATTTACCAGTCGGATTCCCATCCTTATCCTTTTTTTCATAGCCTTTCGTGCGGTGGTTGAACATTTTGGCACCACAGTCTGCGCAAAACATGAGTCCGGTTAACGGATTTGCTTCGCCCTGTGCTATTGGGCGGTGCTTGGTCTCTCTGATTTTCTGAACCATATACCAGGTGTCTTCATCAACAATAGCTTCCTGTGTATCTCTGAATATCAGCCAGTCCTTCGGATTAGTATATTGGGAATGCTTGTCTTTATAGGATTCCTTGAACGTCCTAAAATTTACAGTGTGCCCCATATATTCCGGTTTTGATACAAGGTCTGTGATGGTGGTAGCAGTCCATGAATAAGGTCTTGTCATATCACATTTACCTCTGCAAGTGCCGAGCCCTTGTTTTGCAAGATAGAAGGATGGACGTTCAACTTTTTCGTTTGTGAGTATTCTGGCAACCTGCATCGGTCCATTACCTTCAATAATCAACTGGAAAATACGTCTTACCACAGCAGCGGCTTCTTCATCAATAAGCCAGTGGTTGTTATCTTCCGGGTCTTTTTTGTATCCGTAGATGGCATTGGAAGTCAGATGCTTGCCCTCCATACCTTTGTTGCGCAGGACAGACTTGATTTTCCTGCTGGTATCACGCACATACCATTCATTCATAATGTTTAAGAATGGTGCAAATTCATTGGATTCAGAATGTGTGCTGTCAACACCATTGGAAATAGCAATAAAGCGGACACCCTTTTCACGGAATAGAACCTCCGTATAAAAGCCTACTTCCAGATAATTTCTGCCGATTCGGCTCATATCTTTGACGATAACACATCCAATATTTCCTTCTTCAATGTCAGCAGTCAATCGCTTCCAATCCGGTCTGTCAAAGTTTGTACCGCTATACCCATCATCGGTATAGTGAGCAAGGTTCGTAAACCCCTGTTCTTTGGCATACTTTTCAAGCATTTTCTTCTGGTTTACAATGCTGTTACTGTCTCCATTCAGTTCGTCATCTCGTGACAGTCTCTCATAAAGTGCTGTTATTCTATTGTTGTCCGGTCTCTTCATAAAATCTCCTTTCCGAGGTATCCATACCTCTGTGACCGGGCATCTATGGATGAATTTATTCTATCATAGATACAGGGTCACTGCTATATAATCTTGTGATTGGGGAACAGATTTTCTAAAAATGACCATAAAAATGACAGGGTATGTAACCCTGTCATAAAGTCAGAAATTGTTCCTTCACTTATAGGAGAAATTTGAGGGGATAAGCGGAACTGTTTTTTTAATAATAGAATGTTAAATGTTTACGACAAACTGGGATTTTGCTTTGCATAATTTTCATTTAACTATTTTTGTGGGATTCGCTTCCGTTACAAATATCATGCTATCGTAAAGTACCGCAGGAGGTTGAAACATTCGATAACTGGGAGGAAGAAGTCGCATAATGATTGAGTAGCTTTCTCCAAGTGTTCCCATATAGGTATATTCAGCAGCTTGCCTACCCAGTTCGGAATTTTCCGGGACTTTAGCAAAATCCAACCAACAAATATCAAATCCCGCCAGTTTTGCCGCCTTTGCTAACGGGTCATGGGAATAAAACACCTGAGTTGTACGCTTTTCAGGAGAACGGGTCGGCATATTGCAACGAGTTTTATAAAAATCGGTACCAATAACATAGTAACCATTTGCTGAGTCACTGGAGAGAAGTTTACCCATCGAATCAAAACTACCCCATTTTGCGACATGGCTGTTGTGACCTGTCACAAAGATTTTTTCATGCCCGTTTTGCCGCTCCTGCTGTAAAATCCAAAGTACATTTTCTGCCATAAATTGATCTCTTAACATACCACCATCAGAATTTGTCAGCGTTTGAAACTCAGAATGCTGCATTAAAACATCTATATAGTGAATCGCTTTTTCCGAAGCACTCTTGCTTTCTAATTCTTCCTTCACTTGTGTAAGGATTTCAGTTCTGGTAAATGAATCATATTCACTGTTCCAGTTTTCACCTTCCACAAGTTTCTGCAAGTTTGTTGTGTCCACTTCCTGTTCTTTGCAGGCTTCTTCTAAGAACTTCATGCTGTAAGAAATCCTCTGCATATCAAAACCGTAAAAGCGAAGGTCTTCTCCTTCCGATGCGCTTTCATTGTATTGGCGCATATAGGAAATGAGTTCTGCCATCTCTTCCGTTCGATAAATGGCAAATCCAATCGCTGCGGCTGCTTCTTGTGCTGTGCCCTCACCGCCGTGTATATATCGATTTACCTGTTCACAACCGCCGTAGTCACCTTCAAGGGCAAATGCCCTAACACCATTGTTTTCTACCATCTGCTTAAACACTTTCAACTTCAACTGCTGAAATTCTGCATTTCCGTGAGTGGCTTCTCCTAATGCAATTATTTTTGCACTTTCAGGCACAGTAATATTTTCCACCGGTTCAGCATAAGCCAAAAACTCTTCCGGATTCACGCTTTCTCCTGTGCCGAAACCTCCAAAACGCATAAATACAAGTGCTGCTAAAGCCATTGCACCTAATAATCCAAAAACGATATATCTTATCTTAAACCTTCTTGTCTTTTTCTTCATATCTGATAACCCTTTACTTTGAATCATTTGTCTTACGTCCGCTTTTCATGCTTATTGTACTTCACGCAATAGCTCTTCTACCGTTGTATTGAACAATTTTGCAAGTGTAATCAAATTGGAAGTGCTTGGGTCGGATGCTCCGGTTTCCCATTTAGAGACAGCCTGCCTGCTTACACCGATAGACTCTGCAACAAACTCCTGCGTCATCTTACATTCTTCACGATGCTGCTTCAAAACCTCACCAAGAGATTTCTTGATAATGGACTTTTCTTTTCTAACATCACCAGATTTGATGTATCTAATCAATGCTTTTATGAGGAAGATTCCCACAGTGATAAATGTCGCTATCACCGCCAATCCGATTAGAAGTACAACACCAAATACAAGGACTCCTAAAAAATCATATTTCATTTAATCACCTCTTTTCGTGACTTCATGATAGCAGAATATCATGGTTGCTACCACCAACTATCACGATATTTCTTTGGTTGCGATTGGTTGCGGAAGTAAAAAAGCACCTTTTGATAAGAAAAAGACATATAAATACACCAGTAGTCTAAACAACAAATTCTAATTTTCTTTATTGTAGCACTGTTTAAAAAGTGATACAACATACAAGAAGGACAGGGCTCAATAAATGTCCTGTCCATATCGTTACGCTATGAATGTATCAGTTGTCAGGGCTTAAGCCTATCCGCAAATACAGTTCATAATCACGCTTATCATCATTTCTTTTTCATCTGGTTTTGATTCTGCAATCATAATCGTCAGTGCCACAAGTGTATGATCGTCAATCAGCTTGTTTCCATCAGCAAACAGGATGCCATTTTTATCAAGGAAATACAGAAACATTGTTGCTGCGATTCGTTTGTTGCCATCGGAAAAGCTGTGATTCTTTGTTATAAAATACAAAAGATTTGCAGCCTTTTCTTCCAGTGTCTGGTAAATATCCTGACCCGCAAAGCTCTGGTAGATATTGCCGATGCTGCCCTTAAAGGAATCATCCTTTTCATTTCCAAATAAATCGGAATCAGACGAAAATTTCATACTATCAATGACTTGTCTGCATTCTTCGTATGATAATATATAGACTGCCTTGTTTCCGTCCGGTCGTTTCATTGTCTGGTGGTCATAATCATCCAGTAAGTCCAAGGCAAGACTGTATTTTTCGATTACCGAAAGTACCTGTTTAGCATCCAGACTGTTTTCTGTCCGCTTCATAATCCGTATCACCTCACCGAGTTGGTTCATACGGTTAGCATTCACAGCATATCCCTGAATTATGTATTGCTTCAGGATGGAGTTTGCCCATTTTCGAAACTGGACACCCCGTGTGGATTTTACACGATAACCAACGGAGATAATCATATCAAGATTATAGTGTTCGATATTTCTTTCTACCTCACGTCCACCTTCCATTTGAACTGTCGCAAAATTTGCGACAGTTGAGTTATCAAGCTCTTCTTTTAGGGCATTGTTAATATGTTTACCAATGGTTTTTACATCACGGTCAAAAAGCTCTGCCATTTGATTTCGTGTAAGCCATACTGTTTCCTGCTCCCACGAAACAGGTACATTCAGTTCTAATGTCCCATCTTTAAATGTAATCAACTCATTTTTCATTTGGTCATCTCCATTTCGTTTATAGCTTGTCAAATAAGAATCTGTTTATTCCTCATCCTTTTTCGCCCGACACTTATATACATTATGCTGATTTTTACATTGCGGAGAACAGAACTGCACATTGGAGCGGCTGGCTACAAATATCTTTCCACAGTGCTTGCACAGTTTCAGCGTAGAGTTTTCATCCGTTATCATAAAGGAAAACATCATCTGAATGGCGAGCATCAGGGAATGAAAATCCCAGACAATGGTGGGCTTATCCAAAAGTTCTATGTGGTAGGTCGGTGCAATGCCGCCAAAACATTCCATTCCTTTTCGGTACACATTCCGTTCGGCTTCCTCCAACGCATCATAATCCTGATAATACAGAAAGCTGGTAACAAAGGTAAAAGCCCAGTCAGAGAATACCGTGGTAATCCATTCATAGCTTTCAGCATATTCCTTTTGAAAGCTCATAAGCACTGCTTGTGGCTTATCTTGTAAAGTCATAATTACCGCAAACATTTCCCGGCTATCTGTATTCCACGTAGATTCCCGACCTTTTTTTACAAAAGAGATTTTATCAAAAGGAAAGAAGTAGGCGAGGTAATCTTCCGTAGAAAGCGTTTCTTGTTTGATGAAATGATTTTTTGGAAGATACACCGCATCATAGGTGATAAATTCCGGTGTGGTTGGAAGTGCGGTCATCAGTCCCAGAAGACCAAAACGTTGTGCAAAACACTGAATCCTTTGTTTCAATTCTTCCATAGAAGCTTTTTTCTGCATAACATCAAGACCAATTCCAAGAGCGGTCAGTACCAACTCCTCATACTCCTTGATGGGATTGTAAAGTGACATCACGGCATCTTTTGCCGGAGTAAGGTACAAAACGCCGTCAGTCGATTCTTTCCATTCATATTTATCATAACGTACCCAGTGAGCACTGGTGTGTTTAAAAATGTTATCCATATTTCTGATACCTCTGTTTCGTCATAAATGTCTATTTTTATTGTGAGTAATTGCTATAAACAAAATTCGATTACATGGCAATCATATCATCTATCCATCCGTACTGCAATGTCTTTCTAAAAAGTTTCGTTCTTTCAGAGTTGTTGACAGTCCGTTATCACATTTATACTGCAAAACCGGAATCAGTTTTTTATGAATCTTCCTTAAAATGGTTGCTCTCACCTTGCGGATATTCCGGTCAGACTGCTCATACATTTTCGCAAGACAGCATGTACTGTAATCCCTGATATATAAAAAATAGAAAAGTGCTTTGTGCTTTTCACTCAATTCATTTAGTATCTGTGAAATGCTGCTGTCGCATACAAGCTCCTGTAGTTCATAAGGACAGTCAAATATTACATCTAAAAATTCACCCTTCATCATTTGCTGCCAGTACACGCTTTGGATGGGTGCCGGAATAACAATCTCGTCCGGAGACATATTGTACTCAAACGGAACTTCTGCATCATCTCTGCAGACCTCGTGATAACGCTCACGCCTTTCACGGTTTTTGTCCTCTTTATCCCATGCGTCAATGACATCTTCAAAATCTCCCTGTGTTCTGGCAGCAGCTTCCATTCTTGCAATGGCAGCTTTTCGCAGGTCTCTTTTTAATATCAGCCGTTCGGCAACCTCAGGTTCTGCCTGTTCCAGTAAATCCTCTTCCGGGATGACAGCATCTTCTTTAGTTTCCTCTTCCAGTGAAATCGTCCATTTATAATGTTCTTCTTTTTCTATCGTATCATCTGATTCCAAATTATCCGAATCATCAAAATAAAAATCTTCTCTGCTCTCCATATAAAAATCCTTTTTCAAAAAATCTTTTCAAAACAGTTCCGTTTTGCATCGGAATTTTCTCCTTTAGGTGAAGAGGTAATTGTTTTAATCGAAACAGATTACTCGAATTCAAGAAAGGAGAAAACAAAAATGAAAAAAGGAATGATTCACATTTCCATTCGTGCCCCAACTGCTATGTATTCATTATAGCAAACAAGTGTTCGATTATCAATTATTTATTGAAGGAATGGAGGGTTTTTATGGAGAAGAAACAGAAGGGACAAAAGTGTACCAGTACTTTTACAAAAAGAATTGGAAACACCACCTATCGTGTCAATGTGCATTTCGCAGAAGACGCAACGGATACCGTAGAGGATAAGCTGCTACACCTGATGGGTACGGTGGCACTTACAGACGAAATTTCATCAGCTACTGATGAAGCAGAAGCAGTTTAAAAGGAGGAACAATCTTATGGCTAGAACACAGAGAAGTATTGCGGAACGCATTTCTGAAAAGGAAATACAGTATGAGCAGGTAATGGAAAAGGCGAAACAGTATCAGGCGCAGATGAAGCGGCTCAAACAGCAGCAAAAAGCAGAGGAACGCAAGAAACGTACCCATCTGCTGTGCCAGATTGGAGGAACCGTGGAAAAGGTACTGGAACGACCGCTGGTGGAGGAAGATGTGATGCGTCTTTTGAATTTCCTAAATCAGCAGGAACGAAATGGAAAATACTTTACCAGAGCAATGGAAAAGTGCCCGGATACGGGCAGTGAAACAGAAGGAACTGAGAATGAATAACGCAGTATCTTCTTTTTATATGTTGGGAGTTGCAGAGGCAGAAAGGCTTTTGCAATTCCCTTTTCTCGTTAGAGAGAAGGGCGCACTTATAGACAGGCAGAGCCTGTCTTGTATAAGTTTGCCACAGGTGGCAACCGGTCTGCGCTTTGCTTGCCGGGCTCGTTCCGTCGGCGGGGCTTTCAGCCAGACCAAGTTGTGTACTTGGATGACAGCAACTTGTGCAGTTGCATCGCACTCTTCGCAGAGAGCGGTCTTGCAGACGGCTATGTGCCGGATACGGCAAAATGGTAAAGCAAAACCCACCTATGCGGTTTTTCAATATCATACGGGGAGGTGGTACGATGGCGATTTTTCATCTTTCCATTAAGATAGTCAGCCGTAGTTCTGGAAAAGGTGCAGTTGCTGCAGCTGCTTACCGGGCAGGTGTCAAATTGGAAGAAAAGGAAACCGGATATATGCACGATTACACAAGGAAAAGCGGTGTAATCTATTCGGAGATTTTTCTCCCAGCCAATGCACCACAGGAATATCAGAACCGGGACATTCTCTGGAACGAAGTGCAGAAAGTGGAAAAGAAATCGGATGCCCAGCTTGCAAGGGAAATTGAAGTGGCACTTCCGGTTGAGCTTTCAAGAGAAGAACAGATTACACTTTTGCAGAATTATATTGCAGAAAATTTCACTTCCGCTGGAATGTGTGCGGATATGGCAATTCACGAAAAGCATGTGGATGGGAAAACAGTTTTGCACCAAAATCCACACGCCCATATCCTGTTGACCACCAGAGGATTCAAGGAAGACGGAAGCTGGGCTCCAAAGGAAAAGAAAACTTATGCGCTGGATGAAAACGGAGAACGGATTCCGCTGATGGATGAGAATACCGGTTTACAGAAACTCGGAAAGCGGAATGAGAAGTTATGGAAACGTGTTACGGTTCTGTCCAATGATTGGAATAGTCAGTCCAATGCTGAAAAGTGGCGCAGTTCCTGGGCGGATATGTGCAACCAGTATCTTGCACCAGAGAATCAGATAGACCACAGGAGCTTTAAACGACAGGGCATTGAACGGATTCCCACGATTCACGAGGGATACGCAGCCAGACAGATGGAGCGGAGGGGGCTTGCTTCGGAACGGATGGAACTTAACCGTGAAATAAAGCGGCTGAACCAAATCATTTCCAAATTGAAAAATACTGTTTTGGGAATAGGAAAAAGGCTGATGGAACTAAAGGACAATTTAATGAAAGTGAGGATGCACTATGGAGAAAGAAATATTGCAAAACGAACTTCCAATACTGGAAGAGATGCTCGCACTTATGACAGAGCAGCAGGAACTGATACTGGAGATTACAGCGGAACTGCAGGCGGCAAATCAGGACTTGGCACAGGCAGAGAAAGTAATCAGGGAAAAGGACAGACAGATCAATTCGTTGCAGTCATTGGTGCAGCAATTGAACGACGAAAACGAACAATTGATGAAGCTTTAGAGAGGAGAAAAGAGATTTATGAACGATTTGAGAGATTACAGAGACTCAGAACTGCTGGCAATGCTGGAGCAGATGGAGCAAATGCAGGCGGAACTGACGGAAAAGACCCAGACCATACAAGCATTAGAGAGCGAACTACAGCAGCTTCCGACCTTATCCGAATGGCAGAACGTGCAGGTGCTGATGCAAGAGCAAACGACGCAGCTTCAGGAGCAGTCATTAAAGATTCGCAGACAGGCAGAGCATATCGTGAAGCAGAACGAGAGCGACAGGATTCTGAAAGACAACGAAAGATTAAGGCTCGAAAACGAGGAATTGACCGATAAGGCAAATGTCGCTTTGCATAAGCAGAAACAGGCAGAACAGGATGCAGCTTATGCAAGAAGCCATATGAAGATTAAAGAAGTAGAGGTTGAGAGAAAAGTGCTGTATGAAAAGTGCAAAAACTGTAAGCAGTCATTGCTTGATAAGAAGATTACAAACTACCGTAAACGAAAAGAGTATTTGGAAAATTATCTGTTCCTTTTTATGATGCTTTGCACAACAACTATGATACTGACTGCGTTTCAGCAGGAGGCATTTTGGAAAGATACCGTGGATTTTTTTACCACTTTCTTGAATGGCTGTGGAGAAATGGTGGAAATGATAATTGATACAGAATGTGGACTTGCACAAATGCTCGCTGATATGATTAGTCAGCCGATATGGAGTAATGTAGTATACTGGATTGCATTGATACTGTTCCTCATCTCAACTGGAATCCTGCTCTTTTTTATCTGTCATATGGCGTGTGATAAGTATAGAAAAAAGATACGGTCGGGAATCAATATGTGGACTGTATCCATTGCAATTCTGTTGTTGATGGTGGTTGTATATCTTGGAGATTATATCCGAATGATTTTACCGATTAACCTATTTCTGCTATGGTTGATAGGTGTTGGGGTATTGCTTGCGGCAGGAATATATGTGGCTGAATGTAGTAAATATCGCTATTAAGGAAGTACAGCCCGTCACGTTAATGTGATGGGCTGTATATTTCAGATTTGAAATTCTGTTTCACCTATAGAATGAGGAGATACATTTAGGCAAATATTTAGATTACTTGTCTGTTTGTGTAAAAAGACTCTATTGCCCGTGCAAAGAAATCAGAAGCCCCTTCACCGTATTTTTCGTCTATCATTGGTCTGATTTTTTCATTGCGGTAATATTGCGCCTGTGCCATCATAAAGCCTTTTTCTTCTTTTATCTGGGAAAACTGTTTCATAACAAAGCCATATTCTCCAACAAGCTCTTTTACTTCAAAAGAATCTATGTCACAATTCTGTTTTGCAATCAGTTTTTGCAAAATCGCTTCTATCCGTTTGTTATAGCTTTCTGCAACTTCTTTGCTGACGGGAGTTCGGGCAACAGACAGAAACTTGTCCTTTCCACCATACCATTCAACTACCTTTGCATAGCCTTTCTGCATTTCTTCCGAAGATACGACTTCCATATAATGCTTTTTCCATTGTTCAATGCTACCAAATTCTTTAATTGCAATGTTTCTCATATTCTCCGGCATATGCTCAAGCATGGTTTGGAACATTTCTTCTACTTCTGTTTTGGTAAAAATTGTAAAATCCATTTTGTTCTCTCCTTTCAGAATGTCATCAATGCTGGCAATCAGACGTTCCATTCGTTCTTTCTTTGTTACCAACATTTTTCGCTGTACTTGTAAAATCTGATTTCTATCAAGAGCCGGATTGTCCAAAACAGCTTTGATTTCTTTCAAGGAGATATCAAACTCACGGAAAAATAAAATCTGTTGTAATGTTTCCAGTGCCTTATCGTCATAAAGCCGGTATCCCGCATCACTTTTTTCTGTTGGTTTTAACAACCCGATTTCATCATAATAGTGAAGCGTGCGAACGCTGATACCTGTTAAATCTGATGTTTCTTTTACAGTTCTCATAGCTACTGACCTCCTGTTCTTGATAAGATAACTTTAAGCTATGACGCTCCGAGAGGGTCAATAGGTATTTTGAATTTTAGTATAACATTTTTCTGCTCTAAAGGAAAAAGGTTGTTTGATATTCAATTATAATAATTCAAGACTGTCCTCTGCATCTACCCACATCTGTAAATTTCCATCCAATGCCAATGTCGCATATTCCAGTGGTTCATCTATTGCCAGTGCATTTAAGGCGCATTGTGAACCGGGAGTTGTCCGTAAGCCATCTTCTGCAACATTGCAGTCAATTCTTAAAGTATATCCATTGAATGTTGTTACATCAATACTGTTATGATACATATTGTATTCTGCATAAATCAATCTCATTTTCATCTGTCCTTTCTGTTGAGAATTATCTAATACATCATTTTATCCATAGATACCCGAATTTTGTATAGTTCTTATATTATCCCTTAGAAAGTCAAACTCATATCAGTTTGTTAATTGATATGGGATTCTCGGCAGTAGCGATTGCTGACCGTGTGGGGCATGAGAGCATAGAAATCACTTATAGGTATGCACACCTGTTTCCGTCAAAGCAGGCAGAGATGGCAGACAGGCTAGACGATTTAGGAAAGGGGGACATTTGATATGTCAGCTAAGAACTTGGATAACTGTAACCGTTGGAGGAACAAGACCGTTGCCTTTCGGGTGTCGCCAGAAGAAGATAAGCAGATTGAAACAGCGGTACGGCTTTCTGGGCTTACCAAACAGGATTATATTACAAGGCGGCTTTTGTGCCAAGACGTAGTTGTGCAGGGCAATCCGAGGGTGTATAAGGCATTACGCAATGAGCTTGCCGCTGTTCTTACGGAATTACAGAGGATTGAAGCGGGCGGCAGCGTTGACAATGAGTTATTAGATACTATCGAATTGATTGCCGTTATCCTCGGCGGTCTGAAAGGAGAAGATGAGAATGGCGAATAAAAAAGAATCGACTGCCCCGAATGTATCTGTTGGAGCAGATACGGAGCAGCCGTCTAATGTAAACAATAACAGTATATCCAATAACCCGCCGAAAAACAATAGCAAACTTCTTGAAACGGTATCTATGGCAGAACTTTACGACACGGTATATCCAAGCAAGCCGCCGCTGATTGACGGTCTGCTTTACACTGGCACTTACCTTTTCGCAGGTGCGCCGAAGCTCGGCAAGAGCTTTCTGATGGCGCAGATTGCTTACCATATCAGCAGGGGGATTTCTTTATGGGATTACCCTGCCCGAAAAGCGGCGGTGCTGTACCTTGCCCTTGAAGATGATTACCGCCGCCTGCAGGAAAGGCTGTACCGTATGTTCGGCACGGATGGGGCAGACAATTTATTCTTCTCTGTCTCGGCGGGTAATCTCGGAAATGGGCTGGATGGACAGTTGCAGGAATTTATGAAAAAGCATACTGATACAAGGCTGATTATCATTGACACGCTGCAAAAAGTAAGGGAAGTAGGCGGCGACAATTACAGTTATGCAAATGATTATGAGATTATTACAAAGCTCAAACAGTTTGCGGACAGCTACGGTATCTGTATCCTGCTTGTCCACCATACCAGAAAGCAAAGTTCTGACGATAAGTTTGATATGATTTCGGGGACTACTGGCTTGCTTGGGGCGGCTGATGGGGCGTTTCTCTTGCAGAAAGAGAAACGGACAGGCAATGCCGCCACGCTTGAAATATCGGGTAGAGACCAGCAAGACCAGAAGCTGTACCTTGTCCGCAATACGGAAACGCTGGTATGGGACTTGAAAAGAGCGGATACGGAACTCTGGAAAGAGCCGCCAGAGCCGTTGTTTGAAAGGATTGCAGAGATTTTTTCTTCGGACAGTAAAGCATGGGAAGGCACTCCGACAGAGCTGTGCGGGTATCTTGGTGTTGATATGCAGCCAAACGCCCTTACAAGAAAATTGAATGTCAATGCGGGGCGGCTGTTGAATGAGTATGGCATCCGTTATGAGAATAACCGTAACCGCAACGGACGTAAAGTAAAATTCAGTCTGTTTAAGCAGGCGTGACGATATGTGACGGTGTGACGATATTTTTAGGAGAGGGTGCGGTGTCAAAAATATCGTCACTATCGTCACACACCGTCACAGATAAAGTTTTTGCGGGGTGCAGGGGGCTTTTTCCAAAAAGCTGCCCTTGCCCCTCGGAGAGCGCAAAACCTGCTTGCAGGTTGCATTTTTGTTGGTATAGCCGACAAAAGTGCTTTTGCGTTACTTTCGGGAAAGTAACAAAGCCTACCAGCCGAAAAGAAAGGGCGTGATTTTATAAGACGGACAATTAGCGCAATGGTGGGGAAAGGCTCGGTCAACCATAACAGCCGAAAATTTAAGGCTGAAAATGTGGATGGGGAGCGTTCGCACCTTAATATGGATTATTGCAATGAGAGCATAAAGAAAGTGTATCATAAATTATTTGATGAAGCATTGCAGAGATATAATGAGAAACAGACGAGGGCAGACCGCCGTATAGCGGATTATTATGAGAAGATACGGAACTCAAAGCAGGAAAAACCGTTCCATGAGCTGATTTTGCAGATTGGCGATAAGGAGAACATGGGTGCAGGGAGTGAGAATGGCAACCTTGCCAGACAGGTTTTAGACGAATATTATCAGCAGTTTCAAAAAAGAAATCCTAACCTTTATGTGTTTTCTGCTCATCTGCATATGGATGAAGCAACGCCGCATCTGCACATTGATTTTGTTCCATTTACGACAGGCAGCAAACGTGGACTTGATACGAGGGTGTCTTTGAAACAGGCGTTAGCGGTGCAGGGATTCAAAGGCGGCAGTCGTGGAGATACAGAGTGGAGCCAGTGGGTACAGTCCGAAAAGGAACAGCTTGCCGCTGTCATGGAGCGGAACGGTATTGAGTGGGAGCATAAGGGTACGCATTAAAAACATTTATCTGTCCTTGATTATAAAAAGCAGGAGCGGGAAAAAGAGGTTGTTCAGCTTGCGGAACAGATTGCTGAAAAGAAAGAGGAATTTCAAGTGTTATCCAATAGGGTACAGAATTACGACAAAGGAATGAAGAACTTAAAAACACTTGAGCAGGTGCTTGACACTTCCCCAGAATACCAGTTGCCAGAGCCGAAGGGGTTAATGTCGGCAAAATCTTATAAAAATAAGGTGGCAGAGCCTTTGATACAAAGGCTGAAATCGCTTGTTAAAACAGCTCTTATCAGATGTTTTGAAGCGTATGACAGCTATTGCCAGTTGAATATTACGAACAGTAATTTACACCGTGAAAATGACAGATTAACGAAAACTAATGAGAAATTGGCAGGAGAGAATGAAAATCTCCGTGCGGAAAACAGAAACTATAAGCTGTTAAAAAAATCACTTGGCAGTAAGCAGATGGACAGTCTTTTAGAGCAGGCAAAAGCAGTACAGCAGTCCAAACAGTGTGGGAAACACTTTAGAAATAACAAAGAGGAAAGGTAGGAAACATTATGGAAAATAGAATATTTGACGAGAAAAATGGTCTTTGGTATGCAAAGCAAGGCGACTATTGCCTTCCAGAGCTTGCGTTACTTCCTGAAGAGGAAAAGCCGATTGGCATCTGGGGGCAAAGGCATTTGCAGTATCTAAAAGAGCATAAGCAGTTTGTTTATATTAATTTGCTGACAAGCGGCAGGCTGAACGAATACCTTGCAAGCGTGGATGAACAGGCAGAGGATATGTTTTCTCGGCTGGTAAAGGAATATGCTGACAGACAGGGAGTAATGGAACAGCTAAAGGAAGAAAATCAGCTTGAGTGGATTCAAAAAATGAATAATATTCGGGCGTGTGTAAGGGAAGTTGTGGAATGTGAGATAATTTATTTATAAGCGGTGTACGGCACTTCAGCAGTATGCAGGAGTGCCAACTAAGCCTAAATAAAAGTAGTTAGGGGAATTGAAAAAGTTGATACTTTTGTGTATAATTTAGAAAGAGAATTAGAATGAATGATAGCTTATCGGAGGAAAGACATGAAATATGTAGAAGCGACTTCTGACATGGTAAATGAAATTTACAAAGTTTTACATGCAGCTATTAAAACAGTATATCCTAAATATTACCCAAAAGAAGTAGTGGATTTCTTTTGTAAACACCATAGTAAAGAACACATCTTAGAAGGAATAGCGTCTGGAAATATGGGAGTGTTGGTGTATAACGATGTGATTGTCGGAACAGGCTGTTTTGATGGTAATCATATTACAGGCGTATATGTGTTGCCCTCTTATCAACATCAAGGTTGTGGCTCGCACATTATGAATTGTTTGGAAAAGAAAATTGCCAAAAAGTATGATACGGTTATTTTAGACGCTTCGCTTCCCGCAGTGTCTTTATACGAGCATAGAGGTTACAAAACTGTGGGACATGGGATGTATAAATTGGAAAATGATGTGAAGTTGGTTTATGAAATCATGGAGAAAAAATTGAAAGCAGATTAAAATACGGCATTGTATGAGAGGTGTTAGAAAATGAAATGCAGAATAAGAAAATGGGAGTTATCAGATGCAGGAGATTTAGCGGTAGCTCTTTCAAATATAAAAGTGCAGGATAATCTTCGTGATGGTTTACCCTATCCTTATACGGAACAGGATGGAAGAGATTTTATTTCCGCTATGTTGTCAGCAGATGAGAATGAAACCTTTGCTTTTGCTATTACCGTAAATAATATGGCGATTGGCAGTATCGGCATTTTTCGTCAGAGCAATATTCATAGGCAGACTGCTGAATTGGGATATTATATCGCTGAGGAGTATTGGGGCAAAGGTATTATGACGGAAGCTGTAAAGCAAATTTGTGAATATGTTTTTGCGAAAAGTGATATTATCCGTATTTATGCAGAGCCTTTTGCTTTTAATACTGCGTCTTGCAGAGTGCTTGAAAAAGCAGGGTTTCAATATGAGGGTACATTGAGAAGTAATGCTTTGAAGAATGGTAAGGTAATTGATATGAAAATGTATTCAAAATTAAAGGAGTTGTCTTAAGGTTGAAAAGATATAAGCTAGAATTTGATATTTGGGGACTGTTATTGTTCTTGATTATAATGATACCTAACTTTATTTGGTTTGTTATCCCTGCGCCAAACGATATATTAAGGGCAAATTCAATTACAGAAACAATTGATACGGTAGCTTCTATATGTCAAGTATTGATAGTTGTTGCATTATGTATTTTTAGAAATAGAGAAGCCTCCAAATTATGTGCAACTCATTTGGTGTTTATTTCAGCAGGCTGCTGTTTATTATATTTTATAAGCTGGATATTTTATTATGTCGGCATAGTAAATGCACTTGTTATTTTAGGGCTGACCATTCCGCCATGTTTGGCATTTTTATTTTTTGCTATCGACAGGAAAAATAGAATAGCAATTATCCCGATTTCTATTTTTACAATTTGCCATTTGATATATGGTGTGGTTAATTTTATTGTTTGATATTTTTGAGGTTATATGAGTATGGATTATCGGATTAGAGAAATCAAAGAAAGTGAGTATTCAGTATTGCCTGACTTTCTGTATGAAGCGATTTTTATTCCAGGGGGAACGGAAAAGCCGTCAAAGTCTATCATTAAACATCCAGAGCTGCAAGTATATCTTGCTGATTTTGGAAAAGAGGATGATTGGTGCTTGGTTGCAGAAATAAAAGAGAAGATTGTGGGTGCGGTATGGGTGCGTATTATGAATGATTACGGACATATTGATGACGAAACGCTTTCACTCGCCATATCGTTGTATGAGGAATACAGACACTTTGGATTAGGTACGGCACTTATGAAAAAAATGCTGCAATTTCTGAAAGATAAGGGATATAAGCAGACATCTCTATCCGTACAGAAAGCGAATTATGCAGTTAATATGTATCGGAAATTAGGCTTTGAAGTGGTAAAAGAAAATGAAGAAGAATACATAATGGTTTGCCGGTTGTAGCATGGCAGAAGGAGATAATGAGAAACAATGAAGAACATGAAAATAGACGCAAATGGAACAGAAATCAGAGTGATGGGCGATGTTGTTAATGAGGATGCCTACATTTCGCTGACTGATATTGCAAAATATAAAAATCCAGATAATGCTTTTATTGTAGTGGCAAACTGGATGCGTAACCATTCTACGATTTCATTTTTGGGCTTGTGGGAACAAATCCATAATCCCAATTTTAAACCTATCGAATTCGATAGGTTTAAAGCAGAGTCGGGAGATAATGCGTTTACGTTGACGCCGCAGCAGTGGATAAAAGCAACAGGTGCAATCGGTATCGTGTCTAAATCAGGACGATATGGCGGCACTTACGCTCATACGGACATTGCTTTTGAGTTTGCTTCGTGGATTTCTCCAGAGTTTAAGCTTTATATTATCAAGGATTATCAGCGATTAAAGAAAGACGAAGCAAACCGCTTGGCGATTGGATGGGATGCAAAAAGGGAACTTTCAAAGATAAATTATCGTATACATACAGAGGCGGTAAAGGAATTTCTGATAACACCGACATTATCTCCGCAGGAGATGGCATATACATACGCTTCAGAAGCAGATATTTTGAATATGGCTTTGTTTGGAAAAACGGCGGCACAATGGAGAAGTGAAAAGGGAATCAGCGGAAAAACACCGAATATCAGAGATTTTGCTTCAGCGGAAGAATTAGTGGTGCTTATCAATCTGGAAGATACAAATGCCGACTTGATAAGACAGGAAATGCCTAAAATCGAAAGGTTGAAAATATTAAGGGAAAAAGCATATCGTCAGCTTGGAATTCTTAAGAGGAATCAGCAAACGATACAGGAATTGAAGAAGAACCTTATTGAAAATATAGGAAAGAGTAAATAAAAAATGGAGATTTCGGATGTTAAAAGGGTTAGTTTATATACTTAAAAATAGAAAATGCTGCACAAGAAAATAATTAGTGTGATAAATTCTGTGGAGCAGGAAGGTGAAAATATATGAAAGTTAATGTTTTTAAAATTGCAAACGACAAAGTTGATGATTTGACGGTTGATTTGGAGGATAATGGGTTTCAATGTGAGGCTGATAATGAAGATGAAAATAGTTATTCTGCGCTGTATTTGAGGAAAAAGCGTTCCGAAAATAGAGGATGGTTAGGATATTATCAGCAAATGTTATCAGAAGAAAAATTTGCATATTATACTGAAAATATAGGTAGTGAATCTGTTTCGGGACTTTTTCTAATACAAAAAAATGATTATTCATATGTACTTTCTTATGGTCAGACGCATTTTATTATTCGTAAGTATTGTGATAAGGATTTTGGATTAAATCTTGCAGAACGAATTCTTGATCCCCAAGGGCTAAAAATGAAACATTCACAAACGTTTACGTCAGTTGGGAAGAAAGACATAACATCATATCTGCGAAATAGAAAATTTGATGATTCTCGTGATTACGGTGAGGCGTTTAGCTATGTAAAATGTAAAACGATAGATAAGGAATTGTGGGGAGAAACAGCCGACTTTGGAGAATCTGCACGATTTTCCTTCGGAAAAAGTTTTCATTTGAGTCCTATTGAACTTTATCGTTTTACTGATGAGATAGAAAAGGTATTGAAGTCAGAAGTAAATATTAAACTTCCAAGATATCATAAAGTTATTGATAAGGATATTTTGGCAACATTAAATAAAGAATTAGATAAGCACTTTTTTGATTTTGTTACAGATGTTGATGTTAGTGATTATTGGTTGACAGGAGTTAGCTTTAACTTTTCAAATGATTATCGCTATTCTCTTAAACTTTTCAGAACGGATTTGTCAGATATTAGTGACACTTTGGATATAAATTACATTCGTGAAACGATTTTAAACAATAAAGAAAAAATCAAAGAAAACTATAATGCTATTAGAGTGATATTTTATAATGAAAATGACGAATTATTATTTGCGAAAAAATTAAAGGAATTATTGCAAATTACTGTAGAACTTAATGGGAAATATTATGTTTTCTTTCAAAATGAATGGGTTGAATTTAGTGAGTCATATGTTAAATTTATCCAAGAACAAGTTGACAGCATTAATTTTGTTATAAAACAAGCCACTAATCAAACAGAAACGGAATTAATTGATTCGTTGGTTGCGAGTGGTAAATATACGCAATTGCATAAAGATAATGTTTATATTAATGGAAAATACTGCATAGAAAAGGCAGATCTCATGGATGATGAGAATGTAATTATGATAAAGGATCAGCACCAACAGGCAGATTTGGTTTATTTGGTAAAGCAGGCTACAACATCTTTGAGATTGACTAATGCAGGAGAATTAGGGGAGAATGTATTTAATGGACGTAATGTCTGTTTGTGGATGTTAGTCAATCGCAAGACGTTAACCAAACTTTCAGATTTTAAATCATTTCATTTGCTTGATGCATTAAATGATTTTAAAAAGTCGGCGGTTGCTTTGAACTTGACTCCAGAAATTTGGATTACTTTGAATGAATAACTTGCGAAGAAAGGTTAGGAATTGGTGTTGATTTTCTTAGCAAAATCGCTTATAATTTGAACAACAACATATAGTTATTATCCACAGTTACAGAGCAAGTGTTATCAACACCGATAACAAAATGATAACATTAGTTCAAATAGGCAGGATAATATGGATATATCAAATAATCAAAGGATATACATACTCGACAGAGAATAATTACTAAACAAAATTGGTTAGAAAAAGTCGAGTTCGAGTGATGAAATGGACTTTAGAAACCTAGTGTTTATGCGGGTTGCAAGCAAATTTGATTAAGTGTTGGCAACGATTTGGCAACATTTCGGGTATCACTCACTGAATAATAGAATACTTCAATAACAGAAAAACCTTACTGATTTTCAGAAATGAAGCTGAAAGTCGGTAAGGTTTTTTTGTATGTTTTGGGGGCGAAAATCATTCGGATTCGCCTTTTAGAGCGTCCGTAATAAAGTCGCTTAATGTCTGTGAGGGAACAACCTTTTTCCAGTGATTTGAGGTGTCTAATTCAGGATATTTATACCGCCACTGGTCGTATTCCTCTTTGGTTATTTCTCCCTGTTCCAGACGGGCAGCTTGTTCCTGCCATGCGTGGAACATATCAAACATGGAGGAATAGGTGGAGCCGGTGGACTTGTCCAGTCGCAGACACACTTCTCCGTCAATCTCTCCGATTTTCAGCCCGTACATATCTTCCAGCGCAAAGAGCGTGTGCATAAGCCCGATATAGCTGTCAATCTCCGGGACTGTGATTGCTCGCGGGCTGACATCAAAGATATATGCCATTTCTTTTACAAGGTCTTGCTTCGGCGTTCTGGCTTCTGATTCGTACTGCGCCATACGGACATCAGAGGTCTTTCCGAGAAAACCGAGGATTTCGCCTAATTGCTTCTGCGTCATGCCTTTCCGATTGCGGAAAAAGCGGATTCGTTTGCCGATTGCCATAATAAAACCTCCGTTGTAGTTATAGTGATACAACCATTCTTGACTTAAACATTTCTGTTAAAGTTAGTATAACATGGTGTAATAGGAATAGCAAGAGGAACTTAAATAAAAAAAGTTAAGATTTTCCTGCAAGCCACTTGACTTAACGGAATTTATTTAGTATTATGGATACAACTTAAACAAAAACAGTTAGATGAAGAAAGGGGAGGATAACGGAATGGCAGAAAAATCATTTATGACTGTGGAGGAAGTGGCAGCGGAATTGCGGGTGTCAAAGTCAAAAGCCTACCAGATTGTGCGGGAACTGAACGCAGAATTACAGAAACAGGGCTATCTGACGGTGGCTGGTCGTGTGAACGCTACATTTTTTCATAAAAAGGTCTGTTACAGCGATTAAGCGGAAAGGAGTTGATTTGAATGGCTGTATACAAAGACAATGCTACAGGAACGTGGCGGGTAATCTATCGTTTCACGAACTGGAAAGGGGAGCGAAAGCAGACCCAAAAACGGGGATTTGCTACGAAGCGGGAAGCACAGGCATGGGAGCATGAGGTCATGCTGAAACAGGGTGCAAAGCTGGATATGACGTTTGCCAGCTTCTTTGAGGTTTATGAAGCCGACAAGAAACAGCGTGTCAAGGAAAGCACATGGGAATCCAAAAGCCATGTAATCCGCACAAAGATTTTACCGTATTTCGGGAATCGGAAGATAGCGGAGATTGAAGCAAAGGACATTATCGCATGGCAGAATAAACTCATGGCGTACCGGGACGAGAAAGGGAAGCCTTATTCAGCGGATTATCTGAAAACCATACACGCTCAGCTTACGGCGATTTTTAACCATGCTGTGAACTTCTATAATCTGCCCTACAACCCGGCAAGGCGGGCCGGCACAATGGGAAATGAGATTCCGAAAGAAATGGACTTCTGGACGAAAGAAGAATATCTGAAATTCTCCGAAGCCATGATGGATAAGCCCCGTTCCTATTATGCTTTTGAAATGCTTTACTGGTGTGGAATCCGTTCCGGCGAACTGTTGGCACTCACTCCGGCTGATTTCAATTTTGAAAATCAGACGGTCACGATCAGCAAAACGTTTCATCGTTCCAAAGGGCGGGATATTATCACAAGCCCGAAAACAAAAAAGAGCAACCGTATAATCAAAATGCCAACCTTTCTCTGTGAGGAAATGCAGGAGTATATCAAAATGCTTTATGACATTAAGCCAGAGGAGCGGCTGTTTACGGTCACAAAATCCTATCTTAATTACGAGATGGAGCGAGGGGCGAAGCAGGCAGGAGTGAAAAAGATTCGTGTGCATGATATTTGTCATAGCGCGGTTTCCCTGTTAATCGACATGGGATTTTCAGTGCTTGCGATTGGGGAGCGCATGGGGCATGAAGCGGAGAAAATCACTTATCGTTATGCTCACTTGTTCCCTACGGTGCAGACGGAAATGGCGGAGAAATTGGAAATGGAGAGAATGACAAAGGAGGACACAAATGGAAAGAACACTTGATTACAAAGGGCGGTGGCGCAATCATACGGTGGCGTTCCGGGTATCGGACGAGGAAGCAAAGCTGCTTAATGATTTGGTGGCGTTGTCAGGCTTGACAAAACAGGACTATATCACAAGGCGGCTGTTGTGCCGAGATGTGGTGGTACAGGGCAATCCGAGGGTTTATAAGGCTCTGAAAAATCAAATGGCGGTTATCTATGAGAAATTGAAGCGGCTGGAAACATTAAGCTCGGACAATGACGAACTGTTTTACACGTTGCAGGTAATTGCAATCACATTAGACGGTCTGAAAGGAGAAGATGAATGACAGAGAAAATGAAAACGACTGCTCCCGTATCATCTGTTGGCGCAGATGGGGCGCAGCCGCAATTAAAAAATCACAATGAAATTATAGCAAATGAAACAGCGCAAATCAATCTGCAAGCCCAAAATCTCCCGGAGAAATCCGGGAGCGGCGGGCTTCAAACGGTTTCCATGACAGAACTGTATGATACAGTCTATCCGCCGAGAACGCCGATTGTAGACGGATTCCTCTATGGCGGCACTTATCTCTTTGTGGGTGCGCCGAAAGTGGGAAAATCATTCTTTATGGGACAGCTTGCCTACCATGTGGCAATGGGACTTCCTCTTTGGAATTATCCCGTCCGAAAGGGGACGGTGCTGTATCTGGCATTGGAAGATGATTACGCAAGGCTTCAGCGGCGGCTCTCCGGTATGTTCGGCGTGGAATGTGCGGATAATCTGTACTTTGCAACACAGGCAAAGACACTGAATGAGGGTTTAGACAGACAATTAGAGGAATTTCTGAAAGCGCATACGGACGCAAGGCTGATTATCATTGACACACTCCAGAAAGTGCGTGAGGTCGGCGGGGACAGGTACAGCTATTCCAGCGACTACGAGATTGTGACAAAGTTAAAGTCGTTCAGCGATAAATACGGTATCTGCCTGCTTGTGGTTCATCACACACGCAAGCTGGAATCCGAGGACAGTTTCGATATGATTTCCGGCACAAACGGACTGTTGGGTGCAGCAGACGGTGCGTTCATTATGCACAAGAAGAAGCGCACTGACAATGAAGCGGTTATGGATATAGTGGGGCGCGACCAGCCGGATCAGGAACTGACCATAGAGTTTGACCGGGAGCGCTGTGTCTGGAAATTCAAAAAGGCGGAAACGGAACTGTGGAAACAGCCGCCGAATCCGTTGCTGGAAGCAATCAATGAATTTCTGACAGAGGAAAAATCAGAGTGGGAGGGAACAGCGACAGAACTCTTGAAACAGTTGCCGGATATGCAGTTACAGGCGAATGTGCTTTCCAGAAAATTAAATGTAGTAAACAGCCAGTTGCTTAATGATTACGGTATTTTCTATGACAATAAGCGAGGGCATGAACGAAAAATTATTCTGAAACGACTTGAGCCGAAAAAGTAAAAGCGACGATATGCGTCGGTTGCGACGGTATTTTATATAGCAGAGCGGTATAAAAAATATCGACGCTATCGACGCAAACCGACGCAGAGGGGATTGAATGATGAAGAATGTACAAATACCTTACGAATTGTTCATGTTACTGCTCCGCTATCATCTGGTGGAAGATGATGATTGCTTGAATGAAATCCGGAGAGGGCTGGAACAGAAATTAGATTCTATGGTGCGCCATGAATTGTATGCAAAATACAAGATTGCGCCCACACAGGAGAAACGGGAAAAAGCCAGACAGGAATATTTGGAAAGGCGTGGAGTGCCAGACAGCTTCCGCTGGTAGATTTTCCTTTGATGATAACAGACAGGAGCGTGCCACGCTCCTGTGGATAGCAGACAAAGAGAAAGGTGTGATTCGATGATAATTGAGCCGGAATGTAAACAAATATTTTTATGAAAGCGAAGCCAGAAGGATTGCCGCACTCAATGAAATTTTCGGAGATGTGGAACTGACTGCGGCAGAAATGCGGACGCTGGTATGGCTTGCAGGATGGGACGAATATACGATAGAAAATGTACTTTCGGCTATCCGAAAAGCTGTGGCAGCGGAAGCAGAGCGGCGGGAACAGCCGCTTCGTCCGTAGGACGAAGAAGCCCTCGGCAGAGCGCAAAGGCAGCTTTTGATGGACGGAACGGCTGTCAAAAGTGCTTTTGTTACTTTCGACGAAAGTAACAAAGCTTATGCGCCGTATCCGGCGCTAATTACCTGAACAGGGAGAAAGGATATTGATTGAAGCGAACGATTAGCTTTATGACAGGAAAAGGCTCTGTTAACCATAACAGCAGAAAATTCCATGCAAAGAATACTACCCCGGAGCGAAGCTGTCTGAACGTGGAATATTGCAACGAAAATATTAAGGACGTATATCACGAATTATTTGATGAAGCACTTGCCCGATACAATGAAAAGCAGACCAGAAGTGACCGCCAGATTGACGATTATTATGAGAAAATCCGTTCTGGCAAACAGGAGAAGCCATTCCATGAAATCATTCTGCAAATTGGGGATAAGGACAACATGGGAGCGACAACTGAAAATGGAAAGTTTGCTGCAAAGGTGCTTAATGAATATATGCGTGATTTTCAGCGGAGGAATCCTACGCTACGTGTGTTTTCAGCTTATCTACATATGGATGAAGCAACACCGCATCTGCATATTGATTTTGTACCATATATGACAGGAAGCAAGCGAGGACTTGATACAAGAGTTTCTCTAAAACAGGCGTTATCTGCTCTTGGTTTCAAGGGCGGTACACGAAGTGAAACAGAATTAAATCAATGGGTGCTGCATGAGAAAAAGCAGCTTGCGGCGATTTATGCTGGAACATGGGATTGAGTGGGAGCAGAAAGGCACACATGAAAAGCATTTATCGGTTCTGGACTTTGAGAAAAAAGAACGGGCAAAAGAAGTAGCAGAGTTGGAAGCGAAGAAAGCAGAATTGCAGGAAGAAAATGCCACTTTTCAAGAAATTAACGAAGATTTGCATGAACAGTTGTTGCAGGTTGATGATGAGATTCATTTCTTGCGGGAAGATTTACAGGAGTCCCGGCAAGAAGCAGAGAAAGCGCAGAAACAGGTGAATAAATATCAGAAGCGCATGAATGAACTTGCCCTATGGTAAAGAATATGGAGAAGCTGGCGGCAGATTTTTCTGCAGACCCGGAGCAAACGCTTCCAGAAGCAGCGGTTATGGAATCTGCAAAGTCGTATCGGGAGAAGAAGGCAAAGCCGCTAATAAAGAAAATCGTACAAGTCATGCGCTCTGTTTATTCGGCGTATCTGGATATTTCAAACAAGTTTACAAAGTTGCAAGCGGCATATAACAGGGAACGGGGCGGAAATGAGCGGTTGACAAACAGGCTGGAAGAAGTTTTGGAGAAAAATCGGGAACTGCGTATAGTGGCGGCAGATTTCGAGCGTGTAAAGACGGTACTCGGCTTTGAACAGGTAAACGCTGTAATTAACCGAGCGAAGCAACAGGAACAGATAGAAGCCGAGCAGAAACGGGCTGCAAGGAGAAAACACAATCGAGAAGTCCGCTGACATGAGGAGGGCGCTTAAAGCCCTCTTAGCGCCATGAACCGAATCTCCGCCAGTTAGTCAAGAACGGCGCAGTCGTTCAGTTTACTGTTGACTGGCTGGTGGGGATTTGCTAGTTTTGCTTTACAGTGAAATAACAGAGAGATATAATTAAAACAGCTACGTTACGGATTGAAATAGGAGGACAACATGAAAAAGTTTTTAGGTATAATTGGCGTTTTAATTATTGTATTTTCATTGAGTGGATGTGGAAAATCATCATTTGCCGGCAGTAGAATAGGGAATGATAATCAGTTTGTTATGGAGTACAAAATTTTTAATACTACGGACGGACAATCATTATTGTTGGATGCAGGAGATACCATTCGGGCGAAAGTAGTAGTTGACAGTGGGAAACTGTCAATAAAGATTCAAAAAGATAGTGATAAACCAATTTACGAAAACGATAATATGGTAGCCTCTGAAAGTTTTGACATTGAAATTCAAGAGAGTGGAACATATAAGATTACAGTTACAGGGGAAAAAACAAAAGGTAGTGTAAGTTTTGAAAAAGTTGCTGGAGAGGAAACAGAACAGAACGAAGTACAACAAGAAGTAAATGAAAAGACGATTGATTTAAGCGAAGCATTTCAGGATATTAGTGGCTGTGCGGTGATTTATTCGCCAGTACAAGAGGAATATTCATTTTTTAATGAAGATATGTGCAGGCAAGAAGAATCACCTTATTCTACTTTTAAGATTATTTCAGCTTTATCAGGATTACAAAATGGTGTTATTGTTGACGAAACATCCACAATGGGATATGACGGGACGGACTATGGAAATTTAGATTGGAATGGGGATTTAACCTTAGAAGAGGCATTCCCAAAATCATGTATATGGTATTTTCGAAAAGTAATAGATTCTGTTGGCAAAGATAAAATACAGGAAGAATTAAATGGATTACAGTATGGGAATTGCGATATTTCGGAGTGGAATGGTAGCAATATTAATCCTATGGAAATGCTGAATGGGTTTTGGTTGGATTCGTCGTTGAAAATTTCGCCGCTAGAACAAGTAGAAGTTTTAAGTAGGATATTTGAGGGATATAGCGATTACGATAGTAGAAATATAGAGATTTTGAAAAGAATAATGCTAGTGGAAGAAACCGATTCTCAGAAAATCTATGGAAAAACAGGAAGTGGGAATGGAGAAGCATGGTTCGTTGGTTTTTCTGAATCAGATGGAGAACGGAGATACTTTGCTATATCCTTAAATGATAGTGAACAAAGAGATCAGGTTTCTGGAAATAAAGCCAAAGAAATAGCTTTGGAGATTCTGAAATAAGTGGCTGTGCTTGTTGTGTTTTAGGAACTTTGAAACCCCTGATTTTCAAAGGACTATATTGCATTATACTTAAAGAATGAGGTAAAGAATGTTTTGAGAGATAAATGATGGCATATATTGACATAGGGGCAGTTATGAGTTATATTTAAAGAGCCTTATATATGAGATATAAGGGAAAGGAATTGTTGTCAATACCTGAAAGAGCTCTTTCAGATATGACTGGTGTTCTGGTTGCAAACTTATGAATAACCACATAAGAATGTTAATTAGAATCATCTCTTTCTTATCTATTCTAACATAGATATGTATTGAACGAATAATGGATAGCTGGCACCACATCAAAGCTGTCGAAAGACAAAATTGAATACCATGTTGAAAGAAGACCTATCAGTCAAGAGATGCTATCCCTCATGCTGGTGGGTCTTTCGCTAAATAGGAAGGTTGTATGGAGTTATACGAATGGAAAACGAAGAATGCAAATGCAAGAAAATATGCGCATTTTGATGAAAAGGTTTCATTGAACAAAGTTTGGGATTATATCAGTAGTCCAACTAACATTGTGAAACATGGATTTTATCCTTTTATACATTATGAAAAGAAATTTAATAAATTTACTAGGAAAGATGGAAGGGGTTATATAAAAGAAAAATCTAGACACTTATGTTATTCTGCACATATCGATAGATATATATATTCTTATTATGGGTATCTTTTAAATTAAAAGTATAATAAATACTTAGAAGAACGTAATATGAATTTAGTTGCGGTTGCATATAGGGATAATTTGCGTAAAAATAATATCCATTTCGCAAAAAGAGCTTTCGATTGTATTAGAGAAACAAAAGAAAGTTTTGTAATAATAGGAGATTTTTCGCACTTTTTTGATTCTTTAGATCATGACTATTTAAAAAAACGAATATGTGATGTTTTAAAAGTTGATATGTTGCCATCGGATTTTTATGCAGTATTTAAAAATATTCGATTTGGGAATTGACAGAGTTACTTAAACTAAATAATTTGACAGACACAGAAGAAGATATACAAATTTTAAATTCTAAACGTAAAGTTTTATCTGAAAGAAATTTTAAAAAGCATAAGAAAGAATTTATTATTAGACATAAAGAAAACTATGGGATACCACAGGGTTCAGCAATTAGTGCGGTATTAGCAAATGTATATATGATAGTAATAGATGAAAAAATGTATAATTTGGCGAATGAATACAAGGGTCTGTATATGCGATATAGTGATGATTTTATTATTATTCTGCCTAGAATATCAGAAGATGATTTTAGGAAGATATTGAATAGTATAATAGATGAAATTAAACAGATTCCAAATTTAATTTTACAACCAGATAAAACACAGATATATAAATATAGAGATACAATATTAAAAAGTTGTAATACACAGTTTTTAAAGGATGTGTTAAATGGCAAAAATGCGATTGATTATTTGGGATTTACATTTGATGGTAAAGAGATAACAATTAGGGATAAAACTATATCGAAATATTATTATAGATTATATCGAAAACTCAAAACTATAGTGAAAAATGAAGGATATACTCCTTCGGGAAAAAGAATAAGCTGTAAAAATTTATATGAGAAGTATACTGTTAAAGGGGCACATTTAAAAGATTCAAATGGACATATTAAAGGAAATTTTATATCGTATGTTCAGCGTGCCCAAAAAGTTTTTGGAGAAGATGAACCCATAGACAGAAAAACAAAAAGACATATGCTGAAAATTCGTAGGATATTGGATGAAGTTTTTTCATAGATTTGTTGGAGGATTTTCGGATATTTATAGATAAAAGATTAAAAAGCTTTATTATGTATGTGGGTTAATCAAACAAACTGTAAGATATGGGGGATGTTATGCTTAAAGATATATTAATGTCAGTGTCTAAAAAAATGCAAATTGATTTTGAGGGAATAACGAGTAAAATACAGCATAATGGAGAAAAAGGAACGGCAAGGGAAAATATACTTGAAGAGTATTTGAAATGTTATATACCTGAAAAATATTGTTTTTCGAAAGGTACGATTGTAGACTGTAAGGATGTACAAAGTAGACAGGTGGATATAATTATACATGATAAATTTTTGACACCATATCTCGTAGATATGGATGGGACTAAAATTGTGCCGATTGAAAGTGTTTATGGGGTTGTTGAAGTTAAATCGACGTTGACCAAAGAAGAATTGAGGAAGTGTGTTAAAAATATTGAGAGTGTGAGAAAACTTGAGAAAAAGACAACGTCAGGCTACTCTTTTCCGACAGCGGGGATGGTATTTGCGTATGATTCCGATGCTTCTCTAGAAGCGGTATATAAAAATCTCAATGAATTGTCGGAGGATGTAGAGGTTGATAAAAGGATAAGCTGTATATGTGTGTTAAATAAAGGGGTTATTTTACCAGTGAATAAAGATGGACTGACAAATGTATCATTATTACCAGATGAAAATACAGTATATGGAATATTTAATAACGCAAATGATGCACTGCTTTTATTCTATTTGATTTTGACTCAAATACTAAATAGTATAACGATATTTCCACCGGATATGGTTGCATATGCACAGAGTACAGCCATATTAGATACTTCTTTTTCGATACCAGCAGATTATGTGCCGGATGACGGAACAATTAATGTTATGGATAACATGGTAAGAATGTCTGAAATAAAGACTTTAAAGGAGTATGGGACAAGAATGCTTAGTGGCAAATTAAAAAAAGAGGAGTTTCTTGAGCATGTATTCGGTACCTATATACCGTCATTAAAAATGATGCATGGTTTTCTGGATTTAGTGCCAATGAATTCTACTTTAAATTATTTTGGAAAGTTAATGAATAACAAGGTGATAATAGACGCATATAAAATTTATGAGCGTGGTACAAAGATTACATTGGTTGAAAAGAAAATTCTTGATGATTTAGAAAAATTTATGTATGCTATATATGACAACCATAGAGAGGAAATGCTAAAAAATAACAAGTAGTATTAAAATTGTAATTGTCTGTATGGCAACAATTTGGCAACAGAAAATCAGTAAGCCAGAATAAATGATGTACTTGAAGTAAAAAACAGTGTGTATTTGCATGAAACCTAAACAAATATGGTTAATAACAACAAAGAACACGCCGAGTTTGAATAAACAAAAATGCTTAGTAAATCCAGTGCTTATGCGGGTTTGCGGGCTTTTGAAAAGTCTTTTGATAACAAATTGATAACAGTGATACAAGTGCGATTATTCTTACGGATAAGTGGTTTGCAGGTAAGACAATGATTTTAAGGTGGCTTGTGTGACTGGCGTTCAGAGCCATACTCTGAATAAATCCATATTATTATAAACGCCCTTAGCTGTGGGTAGGAAACTCATGGCTAAGGGCGTTTTTGGCGTTCTTGTCAATCGGTTTTTAGTTTGTCCTTGAATGTTTCAACTAAGGCATCGCTTAATTCCTTAGAGGGGACATTCGCCCAATGCTGCGAAGTGTCAAATTTGGGGTAATTATGCCGCCACTGGTCGTAGTCCTCCCTGCTGATTTCTTCAGCGGAGAGCTTTGCAGCCTGTTCCTGCCAAGTGGAGAGCATTTGCAGCAGTTCTTCAGCGGCTTTGCCCTTGTCCCTGTCGACCTTTAGGC